>ERZ808046.7-NODE-7-length-336129-cov-7.605701_pt1 | contig 336129 bp, 265 predicted proteins | sample MGYA00380196_ERZ808046 | MGnify/ENA primary metagenome ERZ808046 (study PRJEB31490, sample SAMN06133421) | mouse gut metagenome | isolation source: Z6_2 | host: mice | place: China: Chengdu | collected 2015-05 ...
GGCAACAGGAGCTGATGGAGCGACAGGAGCGACGGGGGCAACAGGAGCCGATGGAGCGACAGGGGCGACCGGGGCAACGGGAGCTGATGGAGCGACCGGTTCAACCGGGGCAACCGGAGCGACGGGTCCGACAGGAGCAACGGGAGCGACAGGCCCAACTGGGCCAACCGGAGCAACCGGCCCAACCGGAGTTGCAGGCACGGGAGCAATCATTCCATTTGCATCGGGACTTCCGGTTGCCCTGACAACAATTGCCGGAGGGCTTGCAGGGCTTCCAGCCTTTGTTGGTTTCGGAAGCAGTGCGCAGGGACTGACACTGTTAGGTTCCACGATTGATATCACCAATGCCAGCGGAACGCTTTCCAACTTTGCATTCCAGGTTCCGCGTGCCGGTATCATTACCTCATTCAGTGCGTTTTTCAGTACAACTGTGGCACTCTCTTTAGTAGGTTCCACTGTTACGGTAAACGCACAGATCTATCAGTCCACCACTCCGAATAACGTGTTTTCTCCGATAGCCGGAACCCTGATTAATCTGACACCGTCGCTTTCCGGAGTGATAACGGTCGGGACATTGCTCAATGGCGCGCTTACAGGACTCAATATTCCGGTAACGGCCAGTACAAGGCTGATGCTGGTATTTTCAGCAACGGCAAGCGGTCTGACTCTGGTTAATACTGTCGCAGGGTATGCGAGTGCCGGGTTAAGTATCAACTGATAACACAGAGTAAAATCTTATGGGGTGTCGGGGAATGACATTTTTAGCCCCGCTCCCCATAAGATATATCCCACAGAATTCCATGCTTTCCAGCACAGGCTTTTCAGGCAGTTGCTTGAAGTAATTCGTTAGTAACAATTCGGTAATAAGCAGTGAAACTATTTGGACTAACCGTCCAATGAAAAAAGATTAAAAATATTGTATCCTCTTATCAGAAACATAAAATGGCGCTGACAGGAGGAAAAAAATGAAGATAAGGACAGATTTCGTGACGAATTCGAGCAGCAGCAGTTTTATTCTGGCAAGGAAAGGAGATTTGACGGAAAAACAGAAGAACATAATTATTGCGTATGTTGAGAAGGAATTGCTTGGCCAAAAAATAATGACGCCCGATAACAGCGAAGAAGAAATCCAGAGGATATTTGAAGAAAATGATATCGATGAAAATAAGCAGGAAAAAATAAGAAAGGCTCTGAAAGAAGGGAAAACGATTTACAGTGACTGGGTAAGCTTTGAAGAAAGCGATTACGATCTGGCGGACATGTTTGAATCTTTGTGGGAAAAACTGGAGGAGGCGGATGGCGATAATTTTGAAACTATTGACGGCTCGTTAGATTATTAGGGACAGGAAAATATGAGAATGCGAAAAGAAAAGGACTTTCTGACCCTATTTGACGAGAAGACCGGACAGTATCTGCGCACAGGCATTATCAAAGAGGGAAAGGAAACCGGAGAAGATCCCTTTATGAGTTCTTTTCCGGAGCTTTTGGACGTAGGAATCATGGGACATTGCACTCATGGAAAAAGCGGTCTGTGCATAAAAGCTGGCGTCGAATGTTATCAGGATGGGCTGCATGCAGAACAGCCTGATATGAAATTGCAGGACTTTCAGGAGCTTGTGACCCAATGCCGGGGAAAAACATATCAATTTGCCCTGGGTGGCTGCGGCGATCCGGATCAGCACGAAGATTTTGAAGAAATATTATATTTGTGCAAAGAAGCAGGCATCGTTCCTAATTTTACCACTTCCGGATTGGGGATGACAGAGCATATAGCGGGGCTTTGCAAAAAATACTGTGGAGCAGTGGCAGTGAGCTGGTACAGAAGCGGATATACCCTTAAAGCCATAGCGTTATTGACAGCCATGGGGGTTAAAACCAATATTCATTATGTCTTAAGCAGGCAGACAGTTGCAGAAGCGTTGTGCAGGCTGAAGGAACACAGCTTCCCTGAAGGAATAAATGCGGTTGTCCTTCTGCTTCACAAACCGGTAGGCCTGGGCAGCTATAAAAATATGATCGGTCAGGACAATAAGGAATTTCAGGAACTGATCGAGTATATTGCGTCAGCAGGCTGTGGCTATAAAATCGGGTTTGATTCCTGCACAATACCGGCACTGACAGGGCACCTTGAAAAAATAGATGCCGACAGCCTGGATACCTGTGAAGGGGCCAGATGGTCTGCCTATATTACGCCGGATATGAAGATGCTGCCCTGCAGCTTCGATAATCAGGAGCAGAGATGGGCGGTAAATTTAAGGACGCATTCCGTGGAAGAAGCATGGAACAGTGAAACCTTTGAGGACTTCAGGAATCATTTCCGCAGGGCCTGTCCTGCCTGCATGGCAAGACAAAAGTGCATGGGCGGATGCCCGATCAGGCCGGAAATTGTATTGTGCCGTGAAAAAGATCTGTACCGGTCAACCGGAGGCCTATAGGATATGGGGAAAAGAGTCGGAGAGCAGGAAAGTGAGGGATGCCGGATGGCAGAGAAAATGTTAGTAACACAGGCGCTGGATGAAAGAGACCTGCTTATAAAGAAAATTCAGAATAAGATTGCAAAGGCGTCTTTTACAGACGTGAAGAAGCGCAATGAGAAAAAAGTACAGGAGCGAAGAATTCCCGAGGATGACTTTTGTCAGGAAGCAAAGAGCGCATATCAGCAGATTATGGATCTGATCGAAAGGTTTCAGCAGATTGATGCTGCAATTGTTGCATCTAATGCTGCGACCATTATCCATACCTCATTTGGAGATTACACGGTTGCAGGTGCTATTTCGCTTAGGGGTAGAATGCGGGGAACGGGCAGCTACGCTGGAGAAGCGGATTTCGAGCAGAATCTGTACATTAAAATGAAAAATGAGCTGGATAAGCGATTGATCGCTGTAGAGAATAAAAACAAACAGTTAGAAGCTACTGCGGAAAATATGCGTCTCAGTATTCTTGGTAAAGATTCCAAAGCAAAGGATGACAAGCCTTTAGAGGTAGTAGACACCTATATGATGGAGAATACTGCCGAGCTTGTGGATCCTCTGGATGTACAGAAGAAGGTAGGAGAGATCCAGGAGAAGAGAGCAAAGCTGCTTTCTGAACTGGACACTCAGATCAAGGTGTCTAATGCGACTACCTTCATAGAGATTTAGCTTTTTTGCCTGCAACACGAAAACTCCAACCCCGGTTTCCCCGGCAGCAGGGTTATGCTGCCGTTTAAACCAATCGGCATGTTTTGAAAACAGGAACGATTATGAGAGGACTTCCTAAATAGCTCAGTGGGTAGAGCACATGAACGCAATCATGTTGGCGAAGGTTCAAATCCTTCTTCAGGAACCCGGTTATGGTTACGTGAACGGTTTTTGATTCTTTGTTGTATGTGAATTTTAAAAGTGGAACGGTTTTGATTTTTAACAATCATATATGAAATATGAATTTTTCTACAGGCATAGAAATATGCTGAAATCCATGAAAAAGGTTACGTGTCAAATCGGTTGACGTGGAGTGATCCTCATGGCTGTGTTGCAGGCATTTTTATTTCCAGGGGGAAGGGATAAGGCACCCCGGAAAAAGTTATAAATATAGAGAAGGCTGCCAGGATTATGGTGGCTATGGAAGATGCAGAGGGTACCTGGGGGTATTCTTTTTTTATGCGCAGGGGCGCACAGAAGAATTTGCTGCTTACGCAGCGTGCGCCCCGCGCGGCGGGTAGTGGAGAAGGGCATTTCCCTGTTCGATTTATCAGAGAAGTGCTCAGAAATTTACTGACGCCTATTTTCTTATTCCGGATTTATGGACAGGATGAAAGAGTAGCATTTTGCAGTGACATATGGTATATTTTAGGGGATATTTGAAGCGGCTGGCATAAAATGGATTATTGTATCAGTTATGGAAAGGGCATGGTTATAAAGATGGCAAACGAGTCCGGAACATGGATTATGCACGGTGTTAGTGAGGATGATCCAAAATGCATCCATACTGCGGAAGAAGCAGTCACCTATATAAAGGAAGTAGGTTTTTTACCATTATTTAAAAATGATATCCCTGGCTTTTCGATAGAGGAGCGCACAGTGCCGGAGTATTGGTGGAGCGGAGATACCAGGCGGGATCCATGGGAATGGCGTAAGACCATAGTCAGAAGCGGACAGGTGGCTTATGGAAAGTTCTTTGACAGGAAGGCAGGATTTATTTCCAGGGAATGGTTTCCTTATTTTGCAAATTTTCGCAGGGATGGATATGATTTTGACGCTTTGTGGGATGATGAGAAAGCGTCTATGCGTCAGAAGAAAATCATGGATCTGTTTGCGGAAGGAAATGAAGATGCCGAATTGTATTCCTTTGAAGTAAAGCAGAATGCAGGGTTTGGAAAAGATGGTGAAAAGAATTTTGAAGGTACCGTAACTGATCTTGAAATGAAGATGTATCTTTGTATGCGGGACTTCAGGCAGAGAAAGAATAAGAAGGGCGAGGATTACGGCTGGGCGATCGCAGTATATTCTACACCGGAGCATCTGTGGGGATATGATTATGTGACTTCTGCCTATCGGGAAGAGCCTGCGGAATCATGGAACAGGATAGTGGAGCGGATGAAAGCCGTTTATCCGGATGTGGCAGAGGCTCAGATCCGCAGAATGGCAGGTATATCAAAGACAGGAAGCCCTGCCCCAAGGAAAAAGTCCGGCCGCACCGAGGTAAAGGACTGGATCATTCCGGCAAATCCCAAATACTATGATGTGGTCGGAGCTTTTGAGGAATCCAATATCGTTACATGGAAACAGAGCAGTGACGTTCATGTGGGAGATATGATCTATATGTATGTGGCGGCACCGTATTCATCCATCTTATATAAATGCAGGGCGATTGAGGCGGACATCCCCTGGCAGTATTCTGATGATAATGTAACTGTGAAAACAGCGATGAAGCTGGAGCTTTTGGAGAAATATGAGTCAGGGGTATGGTCATTTGAAAGGCTCAGGGAGTTTGGCGTATATGCGGTGCGGGGGCCGAGGAATATGCCGGGGGAACTGAAAAGGGAGATGGAAAAATAGCGGCTTTTACTCATTGCAGATCGATATGAGGAGGGTGAGAAGGCTGCCTGTTAAATAAAAGCACTGACAGAAATAATCGGAGTAAATTTACCATGCAAGATACCACAATTGATTATTACAACTCTAATGCAAAACAATTTATCCAAAACACGATATCTGTCGAATTTAAGGAGACACAACAGCGTTTTCTGTCCAAACTGAAAAAGAACGCATTTATTCTGGACTTTGGCTGTGGTTCCGGCAGGGATACCAGGTATTTTCTTGATCAGGGGTGTCAGGTAGATGCCATAGACGGTTCCAAAGAGTTATGCAGACTTGCTTCCCAATATACAGGTATAAAAGTAAGGCATATGTTTTTTCAGGATTTATCTGCAAAAGAGAAGTATGACGGTATCTGGGCCTGTTCTTCTATTTTGCATTTACCGTTGCATGAACTAACAGAGGTCATGCAGAAAATGTCAGATGCCCTGAAGGCGGATGGAGTTATTTATACATCCTTTAAATACGGGACTTTTTCCGGACAGAGAAACGGCAGGTTTTTTACAGATATGACAGAGGATTCTTTTGTGAAACTTATACTTAAAATAAACAGCCTGGACATCGAAGAACAATGGATGTCGTTTGATGTGCGTCCCGGAAGAGGTGAGGAAAAATGGCTCAATCTGATCTTGCGGAAAAAATAATTTTTAATGAAGAATATAATGATGAAATAGAGTCTACGGATGTAATGACCGGGGACAGGAACAGAAGCCGCTTTTTGTACTATCAGCTAAAAATGAGCATGCTTAAAGCCAGGCAGATTGATATTATAGTCTCATTTCTTATGGAATCGGGCGTGAGGCTAATACTGTCAGATTTGAAGGCGGCATTGAGCAGAGGGGTTCCGATACGCATTCTCACAGGGAATTATCTGGGCATCACACAGCCGTCTGCGCTTTACCTGATTAAAAGAGAGCTGGGAGATCAGGTGGACTTAAGATTTTATAATGACAAAAAGCGCTCTTTTCATCCAAAGTCCTACATATTTCACTATGAAAAAACAGAAGAAATCTACATTGGTTCCTCCAATATTTCCAGAAGCGCGCTGACTTCCGGAATAGAATGGAATTACAGATTCAGCAGTGCTGCCGACAGCAAAAATTTCACCTTATTTTATGAGACATTTCTGGAGCTGTTTGAGCATCACTCGATCGTAATTGATCGTGAAGAACTGGTCAGATATTCCAAAAACTGGCACAAACCGGCGGTAGCCAAAGATTTGGCTCGATATGATGATCTGGAGGATGGCATAGACAAAGCCATCCGGGTGGAATCCTTTTTCAGACCCAGAGGAGCCCAGATTGAGGCTTTGTATGCGCTGGAGGAAAGCCGGGCGGAGGGAGCCGCAAAAGGGCTGGTGCAGGCGGCTACGGGAATTGGCAAGACCTATCTGGCCGCGTTTGACTCCGCAAAATATAAACGAGTATTGTTTGTTGCGCACAGAGAGGAAATTTTAAAGCAGGCAGCAGAAGCCTTTAAAAATGTGAGAAAATCGGAGGATTACGGATTTTTCGGCGGAAAGCAGAAGGATACGGATAAATCGGTGATTTTGGCATCTGTAGCAACGCTTGGGAGAGATGAGTATTTAACGGAACACTACTTTAAGCCGGATTACTTTGATTACGTTGTGATTGATGAATTTCACCATGCGGTAAACAACCAGTATCAGAAAATTGTGAATTATTTCAGACCACGGTTTTTGCTTGGCCTTATCGCCACGCCGGAGAGAATGGACGGCAGGAACATTTATGAAATCTGTGATTATAATGTCCCTTATGAAATTTCTCTGAAAGAGGCAATCAATAAGGGGATTCTGGTTCCGTTTCATTATTATGGGATTTATGATGATACCGATTATTCTTCCCTTCATCTTTTGAAGGGGCGCTATAACGAGAAAGAGTTGAATGAAACCTATATCGGCAATGTCAGAAGGTATGACCTGATTTTTCGATATTATACAAAATATCGTTCCAGGCGGGCACTCGGCTTTTGCTGCTCCAGAGAGCATGCAGAGGAAATGGCCCGGGAGTTCTGCAGGCGTGGGATTGAGTCAGCAGCAGTTTACAGCAACGCGGATGGAGAGTTTTCAGAGGACAGAGATAAGGCAATCGAAAAGCTGAAAAGGGAAGAGATAAAGGTAATCTTTTCCGTGGACATGTTCAATGAGGGAGTGGATATTGCCTCACTGGATATGGTTATGTTTCTGCGTCCTACGGAATCTCCGATCGTGTTTTTACAGCAACTGGGGCGCGGGCTCCGTACCTGTAAGGGAAAAGAATATCTGAATGTATTGGATTTTATCGGTAATTATGTAAAGGCCGGAAGAGCGCCCTTTCTGTTAAGTGGAGACAAAAGCTTTGGCGAGGACACGCCGGGGGCAGGCAGGAACTATTATGATATTGAGTATCCGGATGACTGTATCGTTGATTTTGATTTGCGACTGATAGACCTGTTCAGAGAATTGGACAAAAGGAGCCTGTCCATCAAGGAGAAAATTCGGCAGGAATATTACAGAGTAAAGGAATTGCTGGAAGAAAAAGTCCCGACACGCATGGAGCTTTTTACATACATGGAAGATGAGATATATCAATATTGCGTAAAGCATGTAAAAGAAAATCCATTCTGCCGATATATGGATTTTTTGGAGGAGTTGCATGAACTGTCTGCAGATGAAGAGAATATATATCATGGCATCGGAAGAGAATTTCTTGCAGTTATAGAGACAACGGACATGCAGAAGGTCTATAAGATGCCTGTCCTGTACAGCTTTTATAATCACGGAAATATTCGGTTGGCTGTTACGGATGAGGAACTGCTTGAAAGCTGGAAGGAATTTTTCAACACGGGAAAAAACTGGAAAGATATTGCACCGGATATTTCCTATGAAGATTACAAAGGGATGACAGATAGACAGCATCTTAACAAGGCAAAGAGTATGCCTGTTAAATATTTGAAAGCCTCCGGAAAGGGATTTTTTATAGATAAGGAAGGCTATGCTCTGGCAATCAGGGAAGAACTGGCAGATGTAGTGAAAAGTGAAGCTTTCACGCGGCATATGAAAGATATACTGGAATATAGGACGATGGAATATTATCGGAGAAGGTATGCGGGGGATGAAAGATAAACTATATTTAGAATAAGAAATATCGTTAATCGAAAATGCTCCAAAGATCACTCATAGGGGGACTCATATGTTTTTAAAAACGATTACTCTCCACAACTTCAGATGCTTTTCTGACCTGGAGGTAAATTTTAACAACAGACTTACTGTAGTAGTAGGAAATAATGGAGCGGGTAAATCAACCGTGCTGGAGGCTGCAGCAATTGCGGCAGGAACACTGACTGCTGCAATGGACGGGTTAACAAATTACGGAATCAAAAAAAGTGATGCACATTATAAATGCTTTGAGCTTGGAAGCAACGTTGATGTTCAGCCTCAGTTTCCTGTAGAAATAACTGCAGTTGGTGATATTGATGGAAAAGAAGTAGCCTGGAGCAGAAGTTTGAATTCTGCAAAAGGAAGAGGCTCTTTAGCATCCGCTAAAGAGCTGACTGCGATTGCCGGGAAATATCAGGAGAGAATGCGAAGGGGCGATAAAGACCTGATACTGCCAATTATTTCCTATTATGGAACGGGGCGTCTTTGGGAACAGCATCGGGAAAAGAAGGATGATACATTTGAAAAGAACAATAGGAGTAACGGATATACCGACAGCCTTGACGGGGCTGCAAATGATAACCTGATGCTAAAATGGTTTCAGAAAATGACCATACAGCAGCTTCAGAGGGGACAGGAGATCCCTGAGTTTACAGCGGTAAGAATGGCTCTGGAACAGGTATTCGCTTCAATAACAGGTTGCTCAGACGTAAAAGTCCAGTTTAATTTGGATATGAATGAAATTGATGTGCTTTACTTTGATACAAATAATGTTCATGTTAGAATTCCGATTTCACAGCTTAGCGACGGATATAAATGTACAATCAGTTTGATTGCAGATATTGCCTATCGTATGGCAATTTTGAATCCGCAGCTTTTAGACAAAGTATTGATCGAGACAGAGGGGATAGTTCTAATTGATGAAATTGATTTGCATCTTCATCCGGCATGGCAGAAACGAATTTTAAAGGATTTGCTGGAGATTTTTCCAAAAGTACAATTTATTGTAAGTACACATGCTCCTGAGGTAATAAATTCTGTAAAAAGCGATTCTGTTGTTATTCTAAAAAATAACGGGATACTACCTGTTGCTGATGAAACATATGGGAAGGACGCAAACACCATACTTAGGGAGGTAATGGAAGTTGCTGCAAGACCGGATGATGTGAAAATCTTATTTGAGCAGTTTTATGATCTGCTTGATAAATGTGATTGGGTTCAGGCCGGGGCTGTTATAGAAAAACTGGAGTCTATAGTAGGAAATAATGATGCTGAGGTGAACGCATGTCGTGTAAGACTTGAGTTGGAGCAGATGTGAGCAGGAAACATGGCATAGGAGACATCTCGTTGTATTGCAGGAGAAGATTGGAAAAGATACGCGAGATGAATGACCCTAAAATGCCTTACATTGGTATTATAATTTGGTGGTTGGAAAGACATGTGAAATAAAATGTTTCTGGTTAAAGAATTTTTATTATACTAGAAGCATAATGCCCCTAAAGATTTTTGTGATAAAGTACGATACAGATATAAGAAAGCGGATCCTCAATTTATGGATCCGGGAGAGGAAAAAAGATGTACACAGCTATTCATCCGGATTATTTGAATCAGGAAAGCATAAGAAGCGCACTCGATCGTAAAGGAGCGAGGGGCTTTAGCTTTGCGTATTCAGATGAGAATAAGCCTGGAAGGGAGACTGTGGGAAAGGATGTAGGCCTGTCGGAATAAAGGACAGAAGCGACAACTGGATACATGGATTTTAGAACCGCTTATCTCGTGTGAATACACCTGGCAGGCGGTTTTTTATCGTATGGAGAATTTTGTTTCCCATGTAATGAAAATGTCACGCCCCGGACAGCCGCTGCCCGTGTGTATTGGCCAATGGAATAAATAAAAATGTAAGAAAGAAATGAGAAAGGAAAAGTCATGGATAAGATTGAGATTAAAGGAAAAGTAAATACGGCCATCTGCTATGCAAAGGTGGTAGAGGATGAAGCGATAGAGCAGATCAGACGGATGTGCGATTATCCCATGACCGAAGGCGCAAGGATTCGTATCATGCCGGATGTACACTCCGGCAAAGGCTGCACCATTGGAACCACAATGACGATTATCGATAAAGCTGTTCCCAATGTGGTGGGCGTTGATATCGGATGCGGTATGTACACGGTGAAGCTGGGAAAGGCCGACATTGATTTTGAAAAGGTGGATGAGGTTGCTCATTTTATCCCATCGGGAATGAACGTCTGGGAAGGGAGGCAGGAGCGTTTTGATCTGACCGGGCTTGCGTGCTACAGAGAGCTGAAGGACACAAAGAGGCTGGAAAGATCCCTTGGCACCCTGGGCGGAGGTAATCATTTCATTGAGATTGATGAAGCCGCAGACGGCGCCAAATATCTGGTTATCCACTCAGGTTCCAGGAACCTGGGCAAGCAGGTTGCGGAGATTTATCAGAAGCTGGCGATTAATCTGAACAGGGGATATGGAGATTACCTTGAGAAGCGTGATGAGATTATCAGAACCTACAAGGAGCAGGGGCGCAGAAAGGAAATACAGGAGGCGTTAAAGCAGCTTCACTGGCAGGTATATGAATCGGAGACAAACATGCCGGAGGATTTGTGCTTCCTGTCAGGAAAATATCTTGAGGATTATCTTCACGATGTAGAGATATGTCAGGCGTTTGCAAAGCGAAGCAGAGAAAAAATGGCTGAGATCATTCTGGAAAGAATCGGTATGACCGGGGGCGAGGCTTTCCATACAATTCATAACTATATTGATACAGAAGAAATGATTTTGAGAAAGGGCGCAATAGCGGCTCACAGCGGAGAGAAAGTACTGATACCAATAAATATGAGAGATGGAAGTGTATTGGCGGTCGGCAGGGGAAATCCTGAATGGAATTATTCCGCGCCCCATGGAGCAGGACGGATTATGTCCAGAACCAGGGCAAAGGCCAATCTCAGCATGGATGAATACAGAGAAACAATGAAAGGAATTTATACCACTTCAATAAATGAAAATACATTGGACGAAGCACCGATGGCATACAAAAGTCTTGGGGACATAATAGATGTAATCAGAGAGTCGGTGGATATCATTGATGTGATGAAACCTGTCTATAACTTTAAGGCTTCCAATTAAGGAACAACAGTTTGCTATGGATGAGCTTATCTGATTGATGGAAACTTCTTGCTAAATTGACAGCTGATAAGTAAAATATAGTTACCTTATATCCGCCAGACAGGAGAAACACCATGCCGTTTAAGATCGTCAGAAATGACATTACCAAAATGAATACGGAAGCCATTGTCAACACGGCCAATGACCATCCGACTGTCGGGACAGGCTGTGACTGTGCCGTTTACAGGGCGGCGGGATATGACGAGCTTCTTGCTTACAGACAGAAGGAGATAGGTTTCGTCAAAGAAGGCGATGCTTTTATCACGCCGGGTTTTCACCTGCAGGCAAAGTATATCATTCATGCAGTGAGCCCTTTGTACAGGGACGGGATGCAGGGGGAAGAAGAAAAGCTCCGCTCCTGCTATCGCAAAAGTCTGGCTATTGCGGCAGAGCATGGCATTAAGTCGATTTCATTTCCGCTGATTTCCACGGGAGGCTTTGGTTATCCCAGGGAGGAGGGGATGCGGATTGCGGCGGATGAGATACACGCCTTTCTTCTGACCCATGAAATGGTGATTTATCTGGTGGTTTTTGATTCCGGGGCAACACGGCTGGGAGAGCATATTTACCCGGACCTGGAAGAATATATTGATCAGAATTATGTCAACCAAAAGTACGGAGAGGAATACGACGCGGGTTTGGGTGAAGCACCAAAAGATGGAAGTTTCCGCGGATATGGCGATCGAACTGCCGGAAGGCGTCTGAGGAGAGACATATTTAAGGATGCGGCTCCCAAGGCGTACATGCCGATGCCCGGTATGGCCATGCCCCAGGCACAGCCGGCAGAACCGAAGAAGAAGAGAAAGCTTTCGGGTTTTAAAAAGAAGGACAAGTATGAGGATGCCCTTGAAAATCTGGAAGACGCTCTGACGGAACGGATGAAGCATATGTCGGATACCTTTCCGCAGTACTTGATGTACCTGATAGAGCTCAAGGGAATGGAGAGCACAGAGGTTTACAAAAGGGCAATCATTGACAGGAAGGTATTTTCGAAGATCAGGAACAACCCGGACTATCATCCGAAAAAGATTACGGCGTTATGCCTGTGCATTGGAGCCAGGCTGAACCTGGATGAGTCCAGGGAGCTGCTGGCCAGAGCGGGCTATGCGCTGTCACCCTGCGACAAGACGGATATTATTTTTTCCTATTTTATCGAGCATGAGATTTATGATATGATCGAGCTTGACATTCAGTTGGAGGAACATGGTCTGCCCTGCATTATTACATAAGCCATCAGAGGAGGTATTGATGAGTCGGAGACTCTGAGGAATAGGCAGGGGGCAATTATGATGAAAGAAACTGTACATTGTAATTCAGGGATTATTGAAGAACTGCAATTAAAGATCCGGATATTGGAAAATGAAAACCGGCTTCTGAAGAAGTGCCTTGATGAAGCCGGCATTTCATATGCAGATATTGTACCCGATAATGGTGAAGATTCGGCTGATCTCTTCGATCCGGATCAGGGGGCTCGTATAAAGAAATTCGAGGTTACGGATAAAATTGCCAGCGATTTTTTTATGATGTTCTGCCGCGGGCGTAAGGATGTGTATGATCTTCGATATACGAATCCGAAAACGGGTAAAAACGGATATTATACACAGTGCTTTAATCGCTGGGATCGTGAGTGTCACATACAAAAGAGGGATGGTGTACGATGTAAGGACTGTGAACTACGGGCATATAAGCCGGTCAGTTTGTCCATAATAAAGTCACATTTGCAGGGAAATGATCCATACGGTAATGATGTAGTTGCCATATATCCAATGCTTGAAAACAATCTTTGCCAGCTGCTTGTATTTGACTTTGATAACCACACGAAAGGGGCAGAGCAGGATGACCATGCGAATACTGATGATAGCTGGAAAGAAGAAATAAATGCTCTGCGGCATATCTGCAGGAATCTTGGGGTGGATGCAGTGGTGGAACGATCCAGGTCAGGACGGGGAGCTCATCTGTGGATTTTTTTTAAGGAGATGGTACCGGCCAGACTTGCAAGACGGTTTGGTTACGCTCTTCTGGAAAAAGGAGCGGAATCGGTAAACCTCAAATCCTTCAAGTATTATGACCGAATGATACCGACTCAGGATGCACTTCCGGAGGGCGGCTTTGGAAATGTGATTGCACTTCCACTCCAGGGGCTGGCCTTAAAGTCCGGGAACAGTGCTTTTGTTGATGAAAACTGGAATGCGTATGAGGATCAACTGAGACTTTTGGCCGGTACAAAACGAATAACAAGGCAGGAGATAGAGGATTATCTTTCACTATGGTATAGCACCGGGGATGCGAAAGCAGATGAAAGTGATGATTCGCCTTGGGATAAGAATTCAGAAATTGAAGCCGCTGGAGTGAAGGGGAAAGTACAAATTGTACTTTCAGATCGTATTTACATTGATTCTTCCGGAATGTCCAACAAGGTTAAAAGACAATTGCGGCGTATGGCAACATTTTCAAACAAACAATATTTTCAGAATCTGGCAATGGATATGCCGAATTATGATGAATCCAGATTCATTTATCTTGGAGCTGATGAAGGAAAGTATATCGTGTTGCCACGAGGCTTATTGGAGGAAATACGGAAACGGTTTGACAGCGCTGGTATCGGATATAATATAGTGGACAAAAGAGCGGGCGGCCGGAAGATTAAAGTATCCTTCAAAGGCGAACTTCGAAAGTCACAGATCCCGGCAGTGGAAACTATGCTTCAGAATGAGATGGGAATATTGCATGCCGCGACTGCATTCGGAAAGACGGTTGTATGCTGCGATATGATCGCAAGGAGAGGCATCAGTACACTGATTCTCGTAGACCGTGCAGATTTGATGAATCAATGGATGAAACGCCTGGAGGAGTTCTTGGATATTGATGAGGAACTACCGGAATATAAAACTAAGAGCGGGCAGACAAGGAAAAGAAAGTCTCTCATCGGCAATCTGCAGGGAGCGCATGATACTCTGACTGGCATAGTAGATGTGGCTATGATACGATCCCTTAAGAAGAAGGATGGATTTCATCCGATGCTTAAAGAGTACGGGCAAATATATTTTGACGAATGCCATCATGCCGCTTCGGATAGCGCAATAGAGGTTCTTCAGGAGATCAATGCAAAGTATGTATATGGAGTGACGGCAACGCCGAAGCGGGGCGATGGAAAGGAAAAGATTAATGAGTTTCTGCTGGGACCAATAAGGTATAGGTTTACGGCAAAAGATCGGGCGGAAGAGCAAAATATCGATCATTTGGTATATCCGCGTTTTACTCGCACGGTTAAGACACATCATTTGTCAAAGACGCCATATGGCAATGATGCTTATGAGCTTATAAGGAATAATGATGTTCGGGATGAGCAAATCGTTAAAGACGTGGTGGAGGTTGTTAAGGCAGGTCGCACGCCCGTTGTGTTGACAAAATATGTAGACCATGCTAAGAAACTGGCAGAAAGACTGGAGAATTATGCGGATAGATTAATCCTGCTTACGGGTTCAAACGGGACAAAAGCGCGAAAAGCAAAGGTGGATGAACTATATGCAGTAGACGATTCTGATAGTCTTATTCTGGTGGGAACAGGATCTTTGCTTGGAGAAGGTTTTGATTATCCGAGGCTTGACACCTTATTTATGGCAACTCCGGTTTCCGGGGAAAATGTCGTTGAGCAGTATGTCGGGCGATTGAACCGGGATTACGATGGAAAAGAAAATGTGATCGTATACGATTATGTAGACAGCCATATTCCCAAGTTTGACAAGATGTATGCCGCAAGGCTTAAGGCATATAAGAAAATCGGATATGAACTCTGTGTCAGCATGGGCGGAGAAAAGCAGAAGGCGAACGCAATCTATGACATTGACAGCTATGCTGACACTTATTGGAGAGATATTGAAGAGACAAAAACCAGTGTCGTTATATCAAGCCCAAGGCTGGGCACACAGAAAGTGAACCGTATCATAAGTGAACTGGGTAAACGTCAGGAACTTGGAGTAAAAGTTACCATAGTGACATGGCATCCGGATGCTTATAAGTATGGCAGAGATGATGTTCGTATGGAACTTATGGAAAAACTGCGAAAAGCCGGATTTGAAGTCAGGCTGGTGGAAGAAAGCTGTGAGCATTTTGCGGTGATCGATAAGGAGATTGTGTGGTATGGAAGTATGAACCTTCTCTCAAAAGAAGACGCTGAAGATAATCTCATGAGGGTCTGCAGCAAAGAAATTGCAGCTGAGCTTCTGGAAATGACCTTTGACTCTGAAATGAAAATGCAGGAATGGTGATTTTATATCTTTGAAATATACTTTAATGAAACAGGTGATGAAAAGATGGACAGCTTCTATGAAAAAATTCAAAAACAACTGAAAAAGATGACTGAGCAGGAAAAAGATGCATGGATTCTTTCTCAGGCAAAGATACTGCCGGAATGGAAACAGGAAGATTTCTACAAGAGTGTCTGTGGAACTAAAAAGATTATTCATATGCCGGAGCCCGGTGAGATTGACGAGTTCTGCAGGAAGGTCAAAAACGGTGATATCAGTGTGGAATACGAGACGCATTATGTAGAATTCGATGATTACGGTTATTTCCATGATGACTGGGAGCATGACTTTTATGATCCTTATGATGCTATGACATTCCTTTCATCGGTGTTTCAAGGCTGCCATGACCTTATTGTGCTGGAGGAATATTCACAGGCACTTGAGATTTTGGACGAGGTGATAGCACTTGAGTTTGCTATCGTAGATCATCCTGATACGGATGACAGCTGTGGAGATGAGATTATGAGTCTGGATATGGCGGCACGGGAAGGCCTGATTTCAATCGACAGAGATGAGCTGCTTGAGGACTACATATTGGCCTGTAGAAATGCGGTTAGTAATAAAAAACTGGCGGCCGAAAAAATTACAGCGGCTCTTGAAATGGAACTGTTTGAGAAGAGTAAAGCATATTCCTCCATGAGGATTACGGAGAAAGATCCTCTTCTGGATGAAATCAAAAGGAAACTGGCAGATGATTTGCAGCATTATGAAGACGAACTCGCAGAAAAAAGAAAGACAGACAGGTATTACCGGGGAGAATATTGGGATGAAAAGCGGATCAAACACATCAATGAGCTGATAGAGTTTTTTGGGAAAACAGGAAAGAAGGAAAAGGAGCCCGAGAAATCATTTTTAAGAGGGACATGGAAACAGATCATGGATCTGATAGCAGAACTGAGGTATGAGCCCTATATCGATGATCAGGTACAAATTGAGGAAATATGGAACATTGTAGAAGCTCTTCTAAAAAGAGGCGGATTTGACAAGGAACCGTGGGAAGTGAAAGAGCATATTCTCGAGAAGATCTATGAAAATGAATATTATGATTATTATGGCGTATATGACCCGATGCGTGATTTGGCGAATGCTGTTTGTTCCAACAAAGAAGAAAATCTTAAGCGCGCGGCAATCATGATGAAAGCTGGCAGAGGTTATTTAGGAGCAGAGGCCGCAAAACTTTATCGGGAGCTTGGAGAAGAGGAGAAGTGTGCTGAATACTTCGAGAATCATCTTGGAAAAGAGGAGGAGCCATATCTGATCCTGATTGACTATTACAAGAACAGGAATTATGAAAAAGCTGTTGAGACAGCGAATCTCGCCATTCAAAATTGTCAGAAAGATCAAACCCCGTTTTTTCTATTTTTGCTGCAGGATGCGAAAGACAGAGGAGATGAAGCCGTTTTTAAGAAACTGCTGCAAAGTGCCCATCGGAGAAAAGCTGTAAGGTCGGCTGAAGTTGATAAAAATTTTTTAACATGAGCTGACAGTAATGGGGATATCGAGACGGATCATAGTTTATCGGCTGATTTATTTTAATGCATTAGAAACCTGTGCGGAGGAGGTCGCTTTCAGAGCGACTTCTTTTGCTTTTTGATCTGCTATACTGACCTTACAACAAAAAAGGGCAGCTGTCTTGGTGCAGCGGAAAGTGAGGCAGGGTATGAAAAAGGGATTAACAGAGCTGATATTTATTCTGGACAGAAGCGGATCAATGGGTGGGCTGGAGTCCGATACGATCGGCGGGTTTAACGGGATGATCGAAAAGCAGAAGAGGGAAGAGGGGGATGCATTTGTCTCGGTAGTTTTGTTTGATGATCGTACGGAAGTGCTCTATGACAGGGTGGATTTGAGGAAGGTAGAGCCGATGAATGATAAGCAGTACTATGTCAGAGGCTGCACGGCGCTTCTGGATGCAGTCGGCGGTGCGATCCACCATATTAAAAATGTTCACAGATATGCAAGGGAAGAGGACGTGCCGGAAAAGACGCTTTTTATCATTACCACTGACGGTATGGAGAATGCCAGCCGAAAATACACCTGTGAGAAGGTGAAAAAAATGGTGGAGCATGAGAAAGAGAAGTATCACTGGGAGTTTTTGTTCCTTGGAGCCAATATGGATGCTGTTCAGGTGGCAGGAAAATTTGGTATTGATGCCAATCGGGCGGTCAGATATGAGTGCGATGAAGCCGGAACTCAGTTGAATTATCAGGTAATGTCAGATATCGTCAGCTGTGCAAGAATGTCTGCAAGTGCTGCATCCATGGCGGCTGCGATGGACGACGGGAAACTTTTGGCTCCGATCCGTGAGGATTACGCGCGCAGGCACAGGAGAAAAAGACGGATATTCGGGCATGCTGAGCAGTGATTTAAAGTAAAGCGAACAGGGGGGCATCCAATTCTTTTGTAAGCCTTCCTGTTCAGATAATATTATTGCGCCTTTTCCACGATTTCCTTAGCTTCATGGAAAGCAGCCAGTTCTTCAATCGCCGCATCAATGCCTTTGTAATCATTAAAATCGGAATTGAATATATTCCTCTCTTTAATAATAAGTTTTTTGCTTCTCCAGTCCATCTTGCAGTCCAAATAACCCACAAATTGATTTCCTATAAGAATTGAAAGCGGCCATTTCATTCCTTTTTTCTTGAAATACTCAAAAGAAAATGAATAATCGAAAAAGGTGGTAAGCCAGGTTTTGTCTCTTACAATGGTATCCATCGGCGATATAAGACGGACTTCACCGCTACTCTCAGCTCCTATAGAATTCAGGAGGTATGCTTTGGAAGAATGTATATAGTAGTTTTTACGGCCGATTTTGTAAGAAAGCTGTAATATCTTCTTTTCAGATTCCAGCTCTTCAAAAACAGGTAAAATATCAACGGTTCTATACCCGGATAAATGAGAAACATGAACCGGATCGGTTATCCCTAATGAAGCTATCAGCTTTTCAACGATACATTTTACAGCCTGTTTCTCATCAATGGGGTCATCCATCCAATCAGAAAAGCCGAGCTTCTCTTTCAGAATATAAACAGGTTCTCTGAAAGTCCCCGGATTTCTGCCGCAGGTCAACAGGTCTCCTCTACGGCACATTCTGTAAAAAGCACGGAATATAGGCAGATTATAGCTGGAATCGTGCTCTCTCCTGTATTTATTCCACTCATAAGCCAGATTCAAATTATCCCAGATTTCTTTAGCGGTCAATCCCCCAAACTCCGATAAGCCTTCTTTCAATTCTGTTTCTGCGGCCTGAACTTCAGGACTGTCTCCGTCAGCAAGCCAGCTTTCATCGGAGGAACCCCATCTCACGATACCTTTCGTTGCATTTCTATATAATGAATATTCATTTGCCGGTACAAAAAACATGTTCCGTTTAAATGTCCATGTTTCGACAACCTTAAATTCTTTATATGCTGCAATATCCAATTGCTCTGCTTTAAAATCTTTTTTTCTGCTCCAAAGCATCATATATTGGTTCAGGTGTATCGTAGGGTTTGGGTCATATTGCAAACCGCAGATATCCGACACAATATTCTCTATACTGTCAGAACTTTTCTCCAGCAGATGCTGGCTCTCCAATATAATATTGCGCATGACATTTATATCATAAATGGTATTATTCATAAGGTGCCCCTTTTTATAATGTCATTTCAGTTTTGTACCATATCGCTCCTTTTCCATAACAAAATTTGTGAGAAAAATTCCCTGTCGTTCTACTTGCTGCTCTTTAACAACTTTATATCCTCTTTTTTCAAAAAAAGGTCTTGCCGTAATAGAAGCATGGGTAACAATGTTTTTCGGAACTGCCGATTCCAACTGATTACAAATAGCGGTGGCAATTCCCTTTCTTTGATAACCTGAATGAACATATAAGCGGTCAAGATAGCCTGTCCTGTCTATGTCTCCAAATCCTACGATGATACCATCAGCAACTGCAACAATACTGAAATGTTCTTGAAGCGACTGATTCCATTTTTTCAGATCTATCTGTCCTGTTGCCCATACATCTAACTGTTCTTTGGTATAATCTTTCGCATTTACTGCATGAACCGTGTTGTAGAAAAGCTCTGTCAATTCCCTGCAGTCTGATGGCTGGTACTCCCTGATAAACATTTTATTTCTACCTCCACTCGGCATGGCGATCCAAAAGTGCAATGCCGCTTTTTACCTCATCCACAGAGTCTGTTTGTGATTTGCTGATTTTTAAGGGAAACCAAATCATATAAAAAATTATAACACAAAACATATGGGAAATGGTGAACATTATTTGTACAGAGCACAAGTTGCTTGACAAATGCCTTCTGCCGTGTTATGCTTCCAACTAATTCAAAACAAAAAGGCTTTGACGAGGAATAGTAAGTATTAGGGATTTTACAGAGAGAAGATGGTTGGTGCGAATCTTTAATAAACTAATATTGAAGCAGCCTCTGAGCTGTGAACCGAACAGATCTATCTTAGTAGGCTTCAACGGAGTTCCCCCGTTAACGCAGGAAGCAATATCGGAGAAATCCCGTATTGACAGAGTGCAGAGAAATCTGAAATTAGGTGGTAACACGGACATGAAAGTTCGCCCTAAGTTGGTATATATATCAGCTTAGGGCTTTTGTTTTGGAGAAATGTCAGAAAGGAGAATGAAACATGACGGCAAATGAACTAAGAACCATGTACGTAAACTTTTTAAGGAAAGGGGGCATAAAGAAATTGCGTCCGCATCACTTCTCCCAGAGAATGATCCGACTGTTTTGTTTACCACTGCAGGAATGCATCCATTGGTACCTTATTTGCTGGGTGAGAAACATCCCGGTGGAAAAAGGCTTACAGACGTTCAGAAGTGTGTAAGAACAGAAGATATAGATGAGGTAGGAGACGATACGCATTGCACCTTTTTTGAAATGTTGGGGAATTGGTCATTAGGAGACTATTTTAAGCAGGAATCCATTTCCATGAGTTTTGATTTTCTGACCAATTATCTTCATATTCCGCTAGAAAGACTGGCAGTGACAGTATTTGAAGGCGATGAATTGGCGCCGGCTGATGTGGAGGCAGAAGAAATTTGGAAGGGCTTTGGACTTAAAAATGACCAGATTTTTCGATATGGAAGGGAAAATAACTGGTGGGGACCAGCCGGACAGACCGGACCTTGCGGACCGGACACTGAAATCTTCTATGATATGGACAAACCTAAATGTGGTCCGAATTGCGGACCGTCATGCAAATGCGGAAAATATGTTGAAATTTGGAATAATGTTTTCTTGCAGTTCAATAAGGAGGTTGATGGTACTTTTACAGAGTTGAAGCAGAAAAATGTGGACACGGGAATGGGCTTGGAGCGTGTTTTGACCATTTTAAATGGGAAAACAAATGTATACGATACAGAGTTATTTATTCCTATTATGCAAACGCTTGAAAAAATTCTTGAAAAGGAAGGAAAAGCCATTCCTGAGAGAGATAAAAGAATTATTTGTGAACATGTCAGAGCAATTACTTTTATTCTGGGTGACCCGATGAGGATTAGCCCGTCCAATACAGAGCAGGGATATATTTTGAGAAGGCTGATTCGAAGAATGATCCGATTGTTCAGGAAAGCTGACATTAATACAAATTATTTGTGTGAACTATCCGGAGTGATTATTGAACAATACGGGCTGGTTTACCCGGAACTTGAAAAAAACAGGGAGTTTATTCTGGAGCAGCTACAAAAGGAATATCATTTATTTTCCAAGACTTTGGACGAGGGGTTAAAAAAGGCAAACAGATATCTTGATTGTATAGAACAAGGTGGAATTCTTAGTGGTGAACTGGCATTCAAGTTGTATGATACTTTCGGTTTTCCCATTGAATTTACATCAGAACTGGCTTCGGAAAGAGGATATCAGGTGGATATAGATGGATTCGAGAAGAAGTTTGAGGAGCACCAGAACAAGTCCAGACAGGGGGCAGCAGGTAAGTTTGCGGGAGGCTTGGCGGACAATAATGAGCAGACAGCCCGACTTCACACGGCAACACATTTGCTGAACGGAGCATTAAGAAAGGTTCTTGGTGAGGAAGTGTTCCAGAGAGGCAGCAATATTACTTCTGAACGATTAAGGTTTGATTTTTCTTTTGGACGGAAAGTCACAAAGGAAGAATTGGAAAAAGTCGAAGTGATCGTAAATGAAGCTATCCGGAAAAAGATTGATGTCATTCTGGAAGAGATGACTCTTGAGAAAGCTTATGAAGAAGGAGCGATCGGTGTTTTTTCAAGAAAGTATGGTGAAATCGTAAAAGTGTACACAATCCCCGGATACTCTAAAGAAATTTGCGGCGGTCCCCATGCAAAAATACTGGAGAGCTTGTTTCTTTTAAAATTATAAAGGAAGAAGCCTCCTCTGCTGGTGTCAGACGAATTAAGGCTGTTATTAATGAGCATTAGATTAGTTTCCCATGATGGTTATGAGAAACTTATCGCTTATCTTGAAAAGAAAAATGTCTTTAAAATTTTCCCTTGTAAACTGCCCATGAGAGCAAGAACAAGGGAAAATACATATAAATTCAACTGAAAGCTGTAATCAATGATATATTTGCCCCACAACAAGAAAATCTATTTAATTAAATATTTTTATTTTGCCATTGAGTTTTACTAAAGTGCAGGAGCATAAAATTAAAATTATGGTTGCAGTTATATTTCCCCATATATTATCATTGATGACATAAATCCCCAATAGAGAATTTTCAATGCAGTGAAACAGCACACAAAGCCATACACTGCCGGTATTTTTTCTTATACTTGCCAAAGCAAAGCTTAATCCTAATATGCTTATTCCAAATGCGAAATAATTTTGCCCATATTGGCCTACCCCTTGTATGTAGAACAAAGGCAGATGCCACAGCCACCAAATAATACTGACTATAACAGTTGATACAGCGAAAGAATACTTTTTCTCCAATTCCGGCTGAAGAATATAACGCCAGCCTGCTTCTTCTAACCCACCTCCAAAAAGCATCACAGGAATCATAACAAAAATTGCAAAGATTGGCGCTCCGTTTTTGTATCCGGAAATAAGACATTGGGGCAGAATTGATAGGATTGCCAAAATCACTACCATAATGTAAGAAAAAATATTATGTCTGAAATCAAATATATTTTTTACCCATTCTTTAATACCTGTAATTTTGTTGTTTCTCTTTAATGCCCAATAGGACGCGATTGTAGGTGACCATCCGCCCAGGAGGTATGGTACAAACAGCCATCTGTTATCATTTATTGAAGTCCCGTTAAAGCTGCATAATAAGCATATTCCCCAACCAATCAACATAATCAGAAAGGTAAAGCCCAAATAATTTTTGTTTAGCTTACTCATATTTCTCATATTCCCTCATTTTATGAATCCGTTGAAATGTTGCTGATTTCAGTATCGTTACGTATCATAATTCTGTAAACTTTTGCCATAAGGGGAATATAGGTGGCAATGAATACTCCGACAGATGCCCATATTACGGTTTTCTTATATTTCGGTGTAACCTGTGTACCGATGACTATCCCCATGGCACACAGACAGAATTTCAACAGAGCAAAATCTTTCCAGTCACTTTCCCTTGCATACTGATTTCCCAGTTCAAACAGATTTTTCATAAAATCAATACCTCCTTCGACTTACGATATGCATTTTAAAAGTTTTTCGACAAATCCAGTTTATCAAAGTTAATTATACTCAATTATAAACAGATAAGCAATTCGGAAAAGAAAGCATGATTACTTAAATTTATATACTATAATAGTTCCCATTTATGCTATTATAAAATAAGAAAGCGGGTAAATAGTTTTTACACTTTGAGGGGGACAACAAAATGACCAAACTCAGGACAGAAAAAATAAGCGATCATGATTTTAAAGTTTATCATGCTGTTTATAGTCAGGAAAACATTTTCATGAGCTATGATTGGGTGGAACGGCTGGAGATGGCTGAGCCGGATGGTTGTGGATTTTTGTTGAAAAGAGATGGCGTTGCTGTCGGCGGTGTTGTTTTTCGGGACGGACATATGACATCCCCTTTTTTGATTCCCCCGTTTTGTGATAAAGATGAATTTTGGCGCGGATTGCTGGAGCTCTGGAAAGTGCCCGGAGAGACCTTGTTTTTTGATTTTATACCTGAAAGCTATTGTGCTTTTCTTGAAAAGGCAGGTGGCCGGAAGATGCGCGGGCAGTGCAGAATGCTGCGGCCCACAACAAAAGAGAATGCAGTGCTGAATAAGGATTACTATTTTTCCGAACCTGCTGAGTCAGATAAAAAAGAGATTACAGAGGTGGTCTACGAATCCCATCTGCATGGATATACATCTACGGTAACTGGCCCTACGGACCGGAAGAAAACGGAAATAGCTGTTAGCCGGCGTTTCACTGCATTTTCGGAAACAGACTCCCTGCATTTCGGAACGATTGTCAGGACATGTGATTCTCATAAAATCGTTGCGGTATGCCTGGCAGGCATATATCCTGACGCACGTGATAATTTTTCTACAATCCATCAGGTGTCTGTGCTGCCGGAGCATCGCCGGAAAGGAGTGGCGGAGGCCATGATACGGAATACAATCAATACGGCATATCAGCGCTCACCTGTCATTTCATTAGGGGTAATGGCGGGGAATCCGGCCAAAAAACTGTATTCCAAAATAGGGTTTATTTCCGGGATGGAATATAATGACTATGTACTTTGACTTGTCCTCTTTCTATTCTCCAATTATTTCCACACCATCCGGAAAATCCCGTATTACAAGCGCACATGTATTTGTAAGTTTCACATTGTTTTTTAACGGATATGCCAATTTGCCCCTTCCTTCCCCCATAATACAATGAACGTCCAACTTCGTATCAATCAAACCCAAATTATGATCCAGATTATTGGCAAAAATGAGACTTCCGGCACTTACCCCTATGACCAGGCCGTTGTCATTGATATAATCCATCAAAGACTTATGAAACCCGATAGCATTGATTCGTTCAAGCAAATAATGTGCATTTCCGCCACACAAATATACCACATCATATTGTTGCAGCTTCTCAGATTCCATTCCGGCATGTAAATCAAATACGTCAATGTTTTTATTTAAGATACCGCATTTTAACAGATCATTCATGCATTTTGGCAAAACTTCTATTGCGTCTGCATCGATTGCCGCTGTAGGGATAAATAAGGCTTTTATAAAAGACATATCTTTACCGGCCATATCCACAAAGCGCTCTTTCATTTCCTCAGTTTCTAAACCCGCTGATGTCAATAATACCCTCATACTTCCTCCTATTCTGGCCAGTTCATCTGTTCATCAGAGATACCTGATTTCCTGCACTCATTGCATACATATTCTTTTTCAGTCTGATTTCCAATCTGATATTTTAAAACCCTGTCTTTCAACACAATGTATTTTTCATTACCTGCCTTAAAATCAACAAACCAATTCTCATGCGCATCAGAAGCTGGAAGCATGACTTTTGAAATTTGTTCCGGAAAATCTTTTCTGTCACTTGTAAAAAATAATGCAGTCCAGTATTTGGGTTTCCCGCCGGTATTCCACAATTCAATTTTATGAATATTAAGGTAATCAATGATACTGTCGTCCGCTATGCTTTCTTTGATCAGTATTCCTTCATATAATTCCGGTTTCTTTTCATGAATTGCATTACTGCCACAACTATGGACATCTTTTGCTGCATTTAACATCAATTCATCTTTTAACAAAATATCCATAGATACCCGAAAAGTATCTCCCAGTATCAATAGTTTTTCTGTCTCCGGCAATGCAATGTCAGCTTCCCATTTAGATATGGATTGCCTGCTAACGTTACATATTGCAGCGAGCTCTTCCTGCGTCATTCCATTTGCTTTTCTCAGTTCTATAATCTTTTCCGATAATTTCACTGTCATGTCCCCTTTCACTGATTGTATTATACAAAGTAACAATACGTTTTACTACCAACATGAAAGTTCTTTTTGGCAACTCATAGTTGCGATTAATGGTTTTTGCCCAGCCAACCGAAGAGCATTACCCCGCCCCTCGGTCTTTGCTTTTTTACAAACAAAAGATTTAGTAAGTTCGCTCCCATTCACTTCGTATTATTCCGTATAAGGTACGATCATGAAATCCGTCCCATGTTTATTTGTCAGAATGATGTTTTTGTGATATGCTTTTGACATGATGAATCGGAAGAAATTTTATGATTGTTTTGCAAAGCTGACAGAACAGGAAGAAGCCTGCAGGAAACTGTACCAGGAAAGGCCGGAGGTATTCAGGCAGGTACCCAGAGACTGGGAAGAATTCTGTTCTTTTTTCTTAAAAGAGAATGAAAAAAAGGAAGAGATTCTTCCATCGAGAGCGCCCATTGAGATGGATGAGTGGCTGACAGAGGAGTCTTACTTCAAGAGTATGGAAGAGTATAGAGAGGCAAACGTGATCGTCAATCCCAGGTATTGTCCGCCTTATCTGCATAGGCTGGAATTCATTAAGCTGGTCTATGTTTTCCGGGGAAAGTGCAGTTTTTATTATCGTGGAAAATGGAGGGAGCTTTCTGCGGGCAGCATCTGTATCGTGGCACCCGGCGTGGAGCAGACGGTTTTCTCAGGCTCGGATGAGGATATAGTGGTCAATTATCTGATGCGCAGAAGTACTTTTACGGATTCCTTTTCGGAACTTCTGGAGATCAGTGACAGTGGTATGATCGCGGAGTTCTTCTGGAAGATGCTGTATCATAAGCCGGACGGAGAGGTGCTCATCTTTGGTGGCGGACGATACCGGCTTTTTGAGGAGGCGGCCATAGAATTATATGAAGAAATATATTTTCAGCCGCATAAGAATAATCTGGTCATGAAAAGTCTGTTAAAGATCATGTATGGATATATTTTTCAACAGAAAGAGAGAAATATCGTATATCCGGATAAGGCAGCCTACAGCGGCGCTTATCCACTGATGCAGTACATGAATTATATGAGAAGGCATCTGGAGTGTGTATCCTTGAAGCGCCTGGCTGCAGAATTTTATGTCAGTGAAGGCTGGCTGAGCCGTTACTTCCGCAAAGAGAGCGGATATACCTTCAGCCACGTCCTGCGAGAAATGAGGATGAAGAAGGCAGCGGAGATGCTTGTAAAGACGGAGTGCAGCATAGAGAAGATCATTGTGACGGTGGGCTATCAGGATCCCAGCATTTTTTTTAGAAATTTCAAGGAGATGTACAATATGACGCCTATCGTATATCGAAAGAAAAAAAGACAGGCAGTAATAATCTACATGTGACTGCAAGGAGGAGGGAATGCTGATCAGGATGAATGAAAGGGAGCGGCTGTGCAGAGAGTTATATCTGAAATGTCCGCAGGCATGGGAGAAACCGGCGGAGGACTGGCAGCAGATCGTAGACAGGTACCGCAGACGAGGCATCCATGAGATCACGGCGTCGTGCCCTTCGGGAATAGATATGGTCATAATGGAGTCCAAGATTTTCAGAAAGGATACGCTGGAGGTGGTCTGCAACCGGCATATGCGCTATGACCCGGTGATCGTTCACGAACTACAGTTTATCAAGATTGTATACGTGATAACGGGAAGGATTACGATTTGGCTGGATCAGGCACGGTATGAACTGGGTGCAGGGAATTTCTGTATTATCACTCCGGGGGTACGTCATGCTGTTTTTGCAGGGCATGACGAGGATGTGGTCATGAATATTTTAATGCGGGAAAGCTCTTTTGCAACTGCTTTTTCGGGAATCTTGATGGAGCAGAATATTCTGTCGGACTTTTTCTGGAAACTACTGTATACGAAGCACAGCCATCGGGTGCTTTTGTTTGTGGGAGAGAGCGATAAGAAGCTTGACCGTTTAGTCGGCAGAATGGAGAGGGAATCTTTGCGCGGGACAGCGGCCTGCAATCTCTTAATGAAAAATTATGCCATGGTTTTTCTGGGAAATGTGATGCGGAATCACCTGCAGGATATACAGCCAATGGAAGAACTGACAGAGGAAGCGTATGCGCTGCCGGTGATCCTGCAGTATATTAAAAGGAATCTGAAAACCGTGACCATGGAGGAACTGGCACGACAGTTCGACAGGAAGGAAGAGGATCTAAAGTGCTATATTGCGAAGGAGATAGGGTATTCTTACAGAGATTTGCTGCGGGATCTGCGCATGCACAGGGCGGCAGAGCTTTTACAGAATACGAGTCTGAGTGTGGAACGTGTCATGGAGGAGGTCGGTTATAACAGTCAGTCTCTTTTTTACAGAGCATTTCGTGCGTATTTCGGAAAGACACCCATGGAATACCGCAACAGCACGGCAATTATCTTATAGTAGGGTGTACAGACAAAAGGAAAAGAAAAAACAGCCGGGAGAAAGGCTGTTTTTTTAATGTGGGAAAATGGTCATTTAAAACAAGTTTTATGTATAGTGCTATACAAACGGCTGCATGATATTATAAAAACATGTAAAATGCACAAAACAAAAAATGGTTTGTGCGGAAGAGAATGCATCACAATGTATAAGGAGGAAGAGATGAAAAAAAGAATAGTAGCAATGTTATTAATGGTCATTATGTCTGCTTCTCTGCTGGCAGGCTGCGGAAACAGTCAGGAGCCGTCCGTTTCATCGGAATCTGCATCCGGCGAGTCAGCAGAGACGGAACCGGACACTGCAGCGGAAAGTACAGGAAATACTGAAAACGGTGAACTAAAGCCCCTGACCTTTGCGAAGGCGAATGATGCGGCGGATCTGTTGTCCAAGCTGGATGGCGTTACATTTGAGGACAATCTCTGGAATGACCTGATCGCAGAACGTTTGGGGTATGATGTACAATATCTGTGGATCGCGCCGGATGCGGAGATTCATACACAGAAATTTAATGCGGCGGTGGCGGCAGGGACGATTCCGGATATCGTCTGTGTAAGTAAGGAGGATCTGAAACGGCTGGTGGAGGGAGAACTGGTCGTAGACATCAAACCTTATTTTGACGAATATGCCAGTGATCTGGTAAAGGAAATGATCGGTGCTGCAGGAGATGCCTGTATTACGGCATGCACATATGACGGAGTACAGTATGGTGTTCCGTATGTGGACTGTGATCTTGAAACGGCACATATGGTGTGGATCCGACAGGATTGGCTGGATGAACTTAATTTGGAAGGCCCAAAGACGATGGATGATCTGATGAAGGTTATGGAGGCGTTTATGGAATATGCCGGAGAGGGTGCCGTGGGTATGGCTGTCAGCCAGACACAGATGTGGTCTAACGCATTTAGCTTTAAGGGGTTTTGTAACGGCTATGGCGCTTTTCCCTGGTATTGGGTGGAAGACAGCAGCGGAAATCTGGTATACGGCAGTACAACTCCGGAAATGAAAGAAGCGCTGGGAGCACTTGCCGATCTGTATCAAAAGGGGTATCTGGATGCGGAATTTTATGTGAAAGATGATCAGAAGGTGCAGGAGGATCTGGTGAATGGACGTTGCGGTATCATGTACGGATATCATGCTATGCCGTTATGGCCGCTGCAGGCAGTTATCGATGCCGATCCGGAAGCTGACTGGAAGCCGTATGCGCTTCCGATGAAGGAGGCAGGTAAGATCACGCCCGGCATTGAAATGTTTACGAATAAATGGTATGCAGTCAGTAAGGATTGTGAGGATCCGAAGGCATTGATCGAACTTTTGAACCTGTACTGCGAGAAGGTGTTTGATCCAGAGTTAAACGAATATACTGTATATGCTAATCCCGGGGGAGGGATTGAGAGTCTGTGGCATCTGTCTCCTGTGGTGATCAACAGCCCGAACAAGAACCAACTGTCTGCGGCAGCGATAGAAGAACCTTTAAAGACCGGCGAGCCAGGCGATCTGTTCGGCGAACAGTACACGATGTGGGAATACAGCTACAAGGCGTTGCAGGGGGATAAGGCCATGTGGAGCTGGAACCGTGTATTTGGCGAAGGAGGTTCCCAGCAGCTGCTGATCTCCTATCAGAACGACAGTAATGTAGAACTTGTTTATAATGAATTCGTGGGCGTTCCGGGTGAAGTGGCGAATGCGAAGTCGGCTTCTCTGGACAGTATGCTGCAGCAGGAATTCGTGAAGATCATTTCATGTCAGGATCCGCTGGACGCTTTTGACAGCGTGGTGGAGGAGTGGAAAACTGCCGGAGGAGATGAGGTCACGGCGGAGGTTAACGCCTGGTATTCGTCTCAGAAGTAATTGTGCATCAGAAGGGATGTCTGAAAGAAAACAGCACAGAAGAAGGGGAGGGACAAAATCCTCCCCTTTATGGAATGAAGGCAAGGTTGCAAGTTCATGCACACTTAAGGAGGTATGGTTATAAAATGGTGTCGGGGAAAAAACAAGGAAAAAAGAAATATACCTTTATGGTTTTTAAAAAGGAATTGCCGCTGCATATCATGCTGCTGCCGGGACTATTTCTGATCATGGTATTTAGTTATACGCCTATGGCAGGCCTGGTCATTGCTTTTCAACGCTTTATTCCCAGTAAGGGAATGTTTGGCGACCAGGAGTGGGTCGGCCTCGCTAATTTCCGGCAGGTATTTGCATTGCCGGGTTTCGGCCAGGCGATGGAGAACACGATACTGATCGCATTCTGGAAGATTGTGTTCGGATTAATTGTGCCGATCGTCTTTGCATTGCTGCTGAATGAGGTGAGACATTCTGTTTTTAAGAAGACTGTACAGACGGTGGTGTATATGCCGTACTTTCTGTCCTGGGTTGTGTTGGGCGGTATTCTGCTGGATATGTTGTCACCCAGCGGCGGTATTATCAATCAGGGGATCAAGGCACTTGGCGGTGAGCCGATCTTCTTCCTGGGGGATAACAGATATTTTCAGGGGACATTGATCATAACGGACATCTGGAAAAATTTTGGTTATGGTGCAATTGTATATCTGGCGGCAATCCTGGGAATCGACACGGATCTGTATGAGGCTGCACAGATTGACGGTGCGAACAGATGGAAGCAGACATGGCATGTAACGTTGCCTGGCATGCGTATGATCATTGTCCTGATGCTGGTACTTAGTCTGGGCAATGTGCTCAATGCTGGTTTCGACCAGGTTTTTAACCTTTATAATGCAGCGGTATATGAATCGGGGGATATTCTGGATACGTTTGTCTATCGGATGGGTCTGATCGACGCCCAGTATGGTCCGGCGACAGCAGTTGGGCTGTTTAAATCAGTAGTCTCCACGTTGTTTATTTCCGTTTCCTATTATCTGGCATGGCGTTTTGCGGACTACCGCATTTTTTGAGGAGGATATTTCATGAAAAAAATGACAAAAGGGCGCATTCTGTTTCAGATCTTTAATTATACAGTGCTTATCATGCTGATGGCAAGCTGTCTCTTTCCAATCTTGAATATCCTGGCGATGTCATTTTCCAGCGCTACAGCGGTTTCGGCAGGAGAGGTTACTTTCTTACCAGTGAACTTCAATCTGTATGCCTATCAGTATGTGATGGAAAAGAGAGAGTTCTGGCGGTCTCTGTTAGTCTCATTCCAGAGAGTAGTGATCGGCGTGCCGCTTATGATGCTCGTCACGATATTGGTTGCCTATCCTCTGTCTAAGAGCAAGCAGCAGCTCCGGGCAAGAGGTTTCTACGTGTGGATATTTTTCTTTACAATGCTTTTTTCCGGCGGATTGATCCCAGGTTATCTGCTGATCACTAATCTGCATCTGATGGATACGATCTGGGCATTGATCCTGCCGACGGCGGTTCCGGTCTATAATATTGTACTGATGCTAAACTTCTTTCGGGGAATTCCGAAGGAACTGGAAGAGGCCGCACTGATCGACGGGGCAGGCCAGTTCGCAACCTGCTTCCGTATCTATGTACCTTGTGCGAAGCCGTCCATTGCCACATTGACTCTTTTTTCCTTTGTAGGTCAGTGGAACAGTTATTTTGACGGGCTGATCTTTTCGAATTTTCCGGAAAATTATCCGTTGGCGTCGTATTTGTACACCGTAGTCATCAAGCGGGACTTAAGTTTGCTCAATATTGCCGACATCCAGCAGATGGCGATGTTAAATGACCGAACCGTGCGCTGTGCGCAGATTTTTATTTCCCTGGTGCCGATCATGATCATTTATCCGTTTGCGCAGAAGTATTTCGTAAAGGGTATGACGGTTGGATCCGTAAAGGGATGAATGGATTTACATGACAGGAAAGCCGAAGACGGAACTGTCATTGAAAAGAGAATGGAGACAGCATATGAGAGAGAGCAAAATAGATGCCTGCTTTAAAGATCCGGACAGGCGTTTCCGGGGTGCGCCTTTCTGGGCTTGGAACACGAAACTGGAAAAGGAACGGCTGATACGACAGATCGGTTATTTTAAAGAGATGGGGATGGGCGGATTCCACATGCACAGCCGGACAGGACTGGATACGCCTTATATGGGAGAGGAATTTCTTTCTATGGTGAAATTGTGTGTGGAAGAGGCAAAGAGAAACGGGATGTATGCCTGTCTCTATGATGAAGACCGCTGGCCCTCCGGAGCGGCGGGCGGAAAAGTGACAAAGAGCGAAGCCTACCGAAACCGTTATCTTGTATTGACGCCTTTTGAAGGCACCCAGAGGAGGGGGAGCGGGCAGGCGTATTCCTTTTCCGCTTATGCGAATGTGAATGGAAACGGCAGGCTGATGGCGGCTTACCAGCTCCGGTGGCAGGACGGACTTTTACAGGAATATGAGAGACTGGATATCGAAAAGGAATTGCCGCAGGACTGCTGGTATGTATATCTGGAAACTGCCGAACCGAATCCATGGTACAATGACCAGACTTATGTGGATACTCTGAATCCGGATGCAGTACATGCGTTTTTGCAGGAGACACATGAAAAATATTATGAGCTGTTAAAAGAGGATTTCGGAAAGAGCGTACCGTCCATATTCACGGATGAGCCGCAGTTTTCTCATAAAACGTTGCCGGGATGGGCGGAAGAAAAGACAGATATTATTCTGCCTTTTACGGAATGTTTCGGAGAGCGTTATCTGCGAACTTATGGTGAAAGTCTGTTTGATCGGCTACCGGAGATCATATGGGAAATGCCGGAGGGAAAGGGACAGGTGAGCCGCTATCGGTATCATGAACTGCTGGCGGAGCAGTTTGCCTGCGCCTATGCCGATGTGATAGGAGAATGGTGCGACAGTCACGGACTGCTGCTGACCGGCCATTTGATGGAGGAGGGAACGCTGGAAGGACAGACAGGAGCACTGGGGGAGGCGATGCGATCGTACCGGAGTTTTCAGCTTCCAGGCATTGACATGCTGTGTGATGTGAGAGAACTGACCACAGCAAAACAAGCGCAGAGTGTAGCCCGGCAGTATGGAAGAGAAGGGATCTTAAGTGAACTTTACGGCGTGACGGGATGGGATTTTGATTTCAGACGGCATAAACTGCAGGGAGACTGGCAGGCGGCGCTGGGGGTGATCAGGCGTGTGCACCATCTGGCATGGATGAATATGGCGGGAGAGGCGAAAAGAGATTATCCCGCTTCTATTTTTTATCAGTCGCCATGGTATCGGGAGTACAGACTGCTGGAGGATCATTACGCAAGGCTGAATATGGTAATGGCGCAAGGAGAGCCTGTAGTGAAAATAGCGGTGATTCATCCGATTGAGAGCTACTGGCTGCATTTTGGGCCTTCCGAACAGACATCCTTGATCCGGGAAGAGATGGAGGAGCGTTTTCAGAATCTGACGAAATGGCTTCTATTCTCTCATCTGGATTTTGATTTTGTTGCGGAATCTCTTCTGGGGGAACAGTTTCGGGAGTGTCGGGAACCGCTTTTTTGTGTAGGAGAGATGCGGTATGAGATCGTGATCCTGCCAGCCTGCGAAACAGTGCGCTCCACTACGGTAAATATCCTGCGGGACTTCATCGACCGCGGCGGCAGAGTGATTATGCTGGGAAATCTGCCGGTTCGTATGGACGGACTGCCTTTCGCACATATGGAACAGAGGTTGACAGGCTGTGAATGGTATCTTTTTGAAAGGAGCGAGGTGGTACGGGCACTTGCGGATCTGGCTATGGTACAGATCCGGAACCGGGAAGGGGAAGAGGACGGAAGGTGGCTCTGCCAGCTTCGAAAACTGGACGGAGATTTCTGGTTGTTTGTGGCCAACGGAACGGCTCAGGGGAATCCAGATATTCCGTGGGAAGAGGAATTGGAGATCAGCTTGCGGGGCAGTTATGAAGTATCTCTTTACAGGACGCTGGACGGAACGATTGAACGGTTGGATACCTCAAAGCAGGACGGCAGGACGGCAGTCAGAGTACAGGCGTGGGAACATGACAGTTTTCTTTTTCGCTTTGCGGCGTGTGCGGACTGCAGTGCCCGGAGAAGCGAAAGACAGACTGGAGAAGCTCTTGCCGGAGGGCGGACGGGTAGCAGTGTGGACAAGGAACAGAACATAGAGCAACCGGCAGGTTATGTGCTTTCGGAACCCAATGTAATGCTTCTGGATGCGGCGCAGTGGCGTCTGGATGGAGGAAATTGGCATGTCAGAGAGGATATTCTACGGGCGGACGATAAAATACGCGATATTCTGGGCTATGCAAGAAGGACGGATGCGATGGCACAGCCTTGGACATCTGGGAAGGAAATACCGGAGCATCTGGTGGAACTGAAGTTTTGTATCAAGGCCGGGATGCCAGTACAGGATGCTATGCTGGCAGCAGAACTGCAGGATGGTTGGGAGATTTATGTCAATGGACAGCAAGTGGAAAGAGATGTGCAGGGTAGAGCGTCTTTGGCAGACGATGGCCAGAGAAAAGGTTGGTTTGTGGATGAGTGTATCAGGACGGTTTCCCTGCCTGGGCTTATAGCCGGAGAGAATGAGATTATTCTGCGGATCCCCTTCGGAGCCAAAACAAACTTGGAATGGTGCTATCTGCTTGGAAATTTCGGTGTGAAGCTGGCTGGGGATGAGAGCTGCCTTGTTCAGGTGCCGGACAGGGTTTATTTCGGGGACTATACAGAGCAGGGATTCCCCTTTTACGCAGGAAATATGGAGTACTGCTGTAAAGTCGTAACGAAGGCCGGATATTACAGACTACAGATTTCGAAATTTCGTAGCCCGTTGCTTCGAGTTTACGCAGACGACAGGGACTGTGGTCCGGTCATGCTGGCACCGTACGTGGCTGACCTTGGCTACCTGGAGGAGGGGGAGCATACGATTCGGATTCTGTCCTATGGCAACAGGGCTAATGCATTTGGCACGGTACACTGCTGTGATGAACGCCAGGGATGGTGCGGGCCAAATGCGTGGCGGACGACGGGAGAGGCATATTCATGCGAATACCAGCTGAAACCGATGGGGATTTTGAAAGCGCCGGTGCTGTTGCGCCAGATTCCTCATGAGGAATAAAAAAACAGATAAACAATTCGGAAAAGCAAGTATGATTATTATAAGTTGCCAGCCTGCTCTAAAATGATTTCCCCTGAAAACTCCCTGAGCAATTGCAAACCCATCCATTTTATCATATAATAGGAAACATGTGAAAACGCACATCATATTCGGATAAACAAAAACCCAAAGTAGCGGCCCATACATAAGCCACGGCCGTTACGCAATAAAACATGAGGAGGATTTGTCTATGCTATCAGTAATCGAAGGCGGCGCCTATCTGGCTGGCGGCACTGAAATTATTCCTGACGGACCCGAAGCATCAGCGGCATTGAAGGCCCGGACAGGGAAGGAAACAACGAAGGAAGAAGCAAGGCGGCAGACCATTGCATATCGTATTTTGGAAGAGCACAATACATCGGGAAACATGGACAAGCTGAAGATCAAGTTTGACAAGCTGACCTCCCATGATATCACCTTTGTGGGAATCATCCAGACCGCAAGGGCATCAGGGCTTGAAAAATTTCCGATTCCCTATGTACTTACCAACTGCCACAACTCTCTGTGTGCAGTGGGGGGAACCATCAACGAGGATGACCACATGTTTGGGCTGAGCTGCGCCAAGAGATACGGCGGCGTCTATGTACCCCCTCACCAGGCGGTAATTCACCAGTATGCAAGAGAAATGCTTGCAGGGGGCGGAAAAATGATTCTGGGTTCCGATTCCCATACCCGTTACGGAGCCCTGGGCACCATGGCGGTAGGCGAGGGCGGCCCTGAGCTGGTTAAGCAGCTTCTGGGACAGACCTATGACATCAATATGCCCGGCGTGGTGGGCGTTTACCTCACCGGAGAGCCTGTCAGGGGCGTGGGGCCTCAGGATGTGGCCCTTGCCATTATCGGAGAGGTTTTTGCCAGCGGCCTGGTAAAAAATAAGGTCATGGAATTTGTAGGCCCCGGCGTGGCGTCCTTAAGCGCGGATTTCAGGATCGGCATTGACGTTATGACCACAGAGACCACCTGCCTGTCCTCCATCTGGCAGACCGACGATACGATTAAGGAATTTTATGAGATTCATGGCCGGAAGGAAGACTATCAGGAATTAAATCCGGGAGAAGCGGCTTACTACGACAGCATGATTACCATTGACTTAAGCGCCGTTAAGCCTATGATTGCCATGCCTTTCCACCCCAGCAATACCTATACCATAGAGGAACTGAATGCGAATTTGATGGATATTCTTGATGATGTGGAGAAGAAGGCGGCGGTTTCCTTAGACGGGGCTGTGGAGTTTACCCTGAAAAATAAGGTGAAGAGCGGAAAACTTCTGGTAGACCAGGGAATCATTGCAGGCTGCGCCGGCGGCGGATTTGAAAATATCTGTGCGGCAGCGGATATCATGAGAGGAAGCTATATCGGTTCCGACGGTTTTACCTTAAGCGTTTACCCGGCCTCTATGCCGGTTTATATGGAGCTGATCAAAAACGGCTGTGCGGCAGCGCTGCTTGAAACGGGAGCGGTGATGAAGACCGCTTTCTGCGGGCCCTGCTTTGGGGCGGGAGATACCCCGGCCAACAATGCGTTCAGCATCCGCCATTCCACCAGGAACTTCCCCAACAGGGAAGGTTCCAAGCTGCAGAACGGTCAGATTTCCTCGGTGGCTCTTATGGATGCCCGCTCTATTGCGGCTACGGCGGCAAACAAAGGCGTGCTTACGGCGGCGACGGAGTTTGAGGGAACTCTTAACAGATATCAGTATCATTTTGATTCAAAGATTTATGCCAACAGAGTATTTGATTCCAGGGGCGTGGCAGATCCGTCTGTGGAGATTCAGTTTGGTCCCAACATTAAGGACTGGCCGGCCATGACGGAGCTTCCGGAGAATCTGGTGCTCCGTGTGGTATCCGAAATCCATGACCCGGTGACCACTACGGATGAGCTGATTCCCTCCGGGGAGACTTCCTCCTACCGCTCCAATCCGTTAGGGCTGGCAGAATTTACCTTATCCAGAAAGGATCCGGCCTATGTGGGGCTTGCAAAGGAGATTCAGCTCGCCCAGAAAGCGGTGATGGAGGACAAATGTCCTTTGGAAGTAAGGCCGGAGCTAAAGCAAGTGATGGATGTGATCGGAAGGTCCTATCCTGAAGTGGGAAGAGGGAATATCGGTTTTGGTTCCACGATTTTTGCGGTGAAGCCGGGAGATGGTTCTGCGAGAGAGCAGGCGGCGTCCTGCCAGAAAGTATTGGGCGGGTGGGCGAATATTGCCAATGAATATGCCACCAAGAGATACCGTTCCAATCTGATCAACTGGGGTATGCTTCCTTTCCTGATCGAGGAAGGTAAGCTTCCCTTTAAGAATAAGGATTACCTTTTCCTGCCGGGAATCCGTCAGGCGGTGGAGGAAAAAGCCGATGAGATCAAGGCCTATAAGGTAGGAGACGAGGGCTTAAGTGAATTCACTTTAAGGCTTGGAGAACTGACAGACGAGGAGAGGCAGATTATCCTGAAGGGATGTCTGATTAATTACAACAGAGTATAAACAACGGACAGCACGCTTCGCGAACTGTCCTTATGTTAATGCTGTGCCGCGGGATTTACATCTCCCGCGGCACTTTGCTGTTTAACACATCGAGAACAGAAGCGGTAAAAACTCCTGCGGCAAGAAAAAAGACATTGACCAGACAGGCACGGGTGGATACGGTAAAGCTTTCAAAGGGAACAGTCATAACGGTAGCGGCAATAACGATACCCATAATTCCGTGAAAGGCCAGGGAATAATGACTGTCAAAGAGGGAATTTACTGCTTTGGGCAGGCATAGAAAGGTGATTGCAGCGCCGATTCCGGCAGGCATGATCACATCCGGGGTTAAATGCCCGATGCCGTCCACAAAAGAGGTATAAAGCCCCAGCGGCATCAGCAGGGTGGAGAAGCTCATGCCCGGCGCAATGATACTCAGGGCAAGACAGAAGCCGCAGAATAAATACCAGGAAAAATTCGGTGTGATAGATACGGAAGCGGTGTTTAAGCCGGTCAGGAGAGCGAAAACGACAGCCATGGAAAGCACCAGGGAGACAAGGGAGCCTTTGGAGCGCCCATACAAACCGGCCTCCCGCCACAGGGAGGGAAGCATTCCGGCAATCAGTCCTACGAAAAGACACACCGAAGGAGCCGGATATTTTTCCAGGAAATATGCCAGCAGGTTGGCAACACCCATAAAACCAATGACATAACCCAAAAGATAGGGGGAAAGTCTTCGCAGATGGGTTTTATATTTATGGCCGGGATCTGAGAGAAGCTCCATAAGCGGTTTATATACGCCGAACACAACGCTGAGCACGCCTCCGCTGATTCCGGGCAGGACGGCTCCTAAGCCGATCAGCGCTCCCTGCAGTAAATGTAAAAGAATCCTGAAAATCCTCATTTATCCTCCTGACGGACGTCAAAGTAAGTCTATAAAGGATATGACGGACATTGCCGGAAATATGCAGGCACTTTTACACACGGAAGCAATGATAGGGAGCTTTAAATTTATGGCAGAAAGAGGATATTTCATTACAAGCCGTCCGAGAATCATTTTCGGACGGCTAAATTTATTGACCAGGAGGTCGATAAATATATTGCAGGTGTTCATGGCCAGAACATCTGCCCAATATGGATATGAGTCACCACGGATGGTATGCTTTGGGGAAACGGACAGCCCTTTTGCGTATCATTTTTGTCTTATTTGACCATGGAAAGTAAGACGGAAGAATGGGAGAAGGAGGAAGAATGCGAATAAATTCCAGCACAATAGGAATGGAGTCCGCAAGGAGTTATACTTCCGTTTCGGGAAGGGTAAGCAAACTGACGATCACCAATGGGAGGTTACTTGCAGGAGCGGGTACAGGCGCTTTATCAGGGAGAGCGGCGGATGGCAATGGGGGTGAAGAGACTGCCGGGACAGGAAACCGGGAGAATGAAAATTCCGGGAATACCCTGACAGCCACCTATGAGGAGATGAATGCCAAAACCCAAAAGTTCAGCTCCGGAAACATACGCAGTACGGAAGCTGCCACAGTCAGTGAACAGTTAAAGAAAATCAGGCAGCAGTGTATTAATTACCTGATAGAGCTTCTTTTCCCGGAGCGGAGAAGAAGATCCTGGCAGGAGGAGCTTCCCGGCGGCGGATGGGAGAACGGCCAGACGCAAAGCATATATGCCCCGGGCGGCGCTTCCCGGACAGCGGTTTCTCAGAAAACCTTTACCTTCAGCAGGCAGTATTATCATGAGGAATCAGAAAATACGGGCTTTGAGACCAAAGGGACTGTAAAGTGTGCGGACGGAAGGGAGATCAGCTTTCATCTCAACGTGGAGATGAGCCGGAGCTTTCAGGAGTACTATGAGGAAAATGTCAATATGTTCCAGGTTTCCATGTGTGATCCACTGGTGATTAATTTAAATGGAAACATCGCGGAACTGTCAGACCAGACCTTTCTGTTCGATCTGGACGGAGACGGACAGGAGGATGAAATCAATCGTCTGACAGCAGGCAGCGGCTTTCTGGCATTGGATAAAAACGATGACGGCGTGATCAATGACGGAACGGAGCTGTTTGGCACAAAATCCGGCAACGGTTTTGCAGATCTTGCCGCTTACGATACAGATCGCAACGGGTTTATCGATGAAGGGGATGAAATCTGGAATAAGCTTAAGATATGGGTGATGGATGAAAATGGCGAGAGTCATCTTTATTCCCTTGCAGAGAAAGGAGTGGGCGCCATCTGCCTTCAAAATACCGCCACGGATTTTGCAATCACGGATGAAGACAATCAGGCAAAAGGCAGGATTCGCAATACAGGATTTTTCCTGTATGAAAACGGGGAGACAGGAAGTATCCAGCATGTGGATATGACGCTCCATGAACAGAAGGAGCAGGAAAAGATAAGGCAGAATCAGAGCAAATACGAGAAGTGGCTGTATGATATGGCGATATAATCAGCAGGTATAACAAAAGGGCCTTCCCGCATAAAATAATGCGGAGGTGTCCTATGAAAAAATTAAGAGTCTTTCAAGCTTTCAAAACAACGGGCTCTGTGCCGCACAGGCAGCCCGCAGGTTTAAAGAGAAGGATCGTACCAGGACTTTTTCCAAAAAATCTTGGCACGATTCTTTTGTTTATGATGATGCTTCCCTATATTATTACTTTTTTGTTCGGGAATGTGAGAGAAGGGAGCCGGGAGAAGGCAGGTTTGAGTATGGAAGAAAGCTTTTATGAAGGAACTTATTTTGTAAACAATAGTACACCCTTTGGAAATGAGAGCATTCCTCTGGAGATTTATGTGGCAGACAGGCTGGCAAGAAGTACGGATGAAGATTTTGAACCGGAGACTCTCAAGGCGCAGGCGGTGCTGATACGATCCGGGTTAATGGCATCTTTGTATCAGAATGGAGAAGAGCCGGGGGGTAGGCGGGAGATTGAAGTAACCGATGAGGGCTATGGAAGTACGCCTGTTTCAGAGCCGGTTTTTGAAGCTGTCGCACAGACAAGAGGAGTGTGCCTCATGTACCAGAGCCGGCCTGTAAGCGGTTCTTACTTTGCAGTCAGCAATGGAGCCACAAGAAACGGGGAGGAACTGTCGTTTGAGGAACATCCTTATCTGAAAAGCGTACTTTGCAGCAGGGACTTTCTCTCGGAGGATTATACCAGTTCCGTCAGTTTAAGAAAAGGGGAGTTTGACCGGATCTGGCAGCAAATGCCGTCCGCAGGGGAGAATCCCGTCATGGAGGAGACAGTATATTCCGAAAAGGACGGAGCGGAGAAGGAACTGGACATCAGCATCTGGAGGGACAGTGTGGGATATGTGCTTTATCTTGAACGCGGCGGGAAATATGTGACAGGGGAGCAGTTCAGAGAGAGCTTTCATCTGGCTTCTGCCAGTTTTCATTTAAATGAGGAGGATGAGAAGATCGTCATAACCGTAAAGGGAATGGGACACGGTCTGGGAATGAGTCAGTTTGGCGCCAATGAGATGGCCAGGGAGGGAGAGGATTATATCGGGATCCTGGAATATTTTTTTCAGGATGTAACATTTACAAAATTTGAATAAAGAAGGAAAAAGGGGAAAAACTATCCATAAGAACAAATTAGGTTCCAGGAGGGATAGAGATGAAAAGAAATAGTAGAAGAAAAGGCCTTGGCAGAGAAAGGTTTTTGATGGTTGCCTCAGCGGTACTGGTGCTGGGCTCCCTGACAGCTACCGGATTGTGGCTGGGAAGGGATACGGCTGGAAAAGATGACGGGTATGTAGTGGATTTAAGCGCGATTGAAAACAATACGGCGGCAGGAGCGGTCGGGGAGCAGGGGGGGACTCTTGCAGAAAATCTGGCCCAGAATGTCCCTTCCGATGATCTGGACTATGATCCCTATTTTCAGGAGACGAATTCCCAGAAGGTAGAAAACCCGGATCAGTCGGAGAGTGAGAGCATGTCGGAGGATGCGGACCGGCAAAATCCGGACAGAGAGAGCGGCGGCTCCCAGAGCAGTTCCCAGGAAACAAAGGAAAGCGCAAAAGTGGGAGAGAAGGAAAGCTCCGGTCAGAGCACCGATGAAGACAGCAAAGAACAAAAGGAGCAGGAAACAGGAGCGATAGAGGAGGAAGAGGGAACCCAGGCGCTTTCAACAGCCATGCAGCCGGCGCTTACCTTCAGTGATTCCGATATGCTGCTGTGGCCTGTGGTGGGAAATATTCTGGTAAACTACAGCATGGACAAGACCGTATATTTCCCCACTCTTCAGCAGTACAAATATAATCCGGCGGTTATTATCCAGGCAAATGAAGGAGATCTGATCACAGCCGCATCGGCCGGAAAGGTAATCAGTGTCTTTACGGATCCTCAGATCGGCAACGGAATCACCATGGAGCTGGGAGGAGGCTATGAGGCCACCTATGGACAGCTTTCCAATATCCTTGTATCAGAGGGAAGTTATGTATCGGCAGGGGATGTGATTGCAGAGGTATCGGCGCCCACCAAATATTTCAGTGTGGAAGGGACAAACGTTTATTTCAAACTGACCAAGGACGGAGAGCCGGTGAATCCCTTGAGCAGATTAAGTTAAAAATCGGAAGGTGAGAGGTATGTTGTATATTATTGGCGGCAAAATACTGACCATGGCCGGAGATGTCTGGGAAAAGGGTTATCTGTGTATAGAAAACGGAAAAATAAGGGAATTGGGGCCTATGAAAGATGGAGCCCCTTTTCCTTTGCCGGAAGGAGAACAGATCCAGGTCATCAATGCTCTGGGATGCCTGGTTATGCCGGGGCTGATAGAGGCCCACTGCCACATGGGAATCACGGAAGAAAAGAAAGGCATGGAGGGAGACGACTGCAATGAGACGGTGGATCCCATTACGCCGTATCTTCGTGCCCTCGATGCGATCAATCCCATGGACGCGGCCTTTGACGACGCCCTGCGCGCAGGAATCACCTCGGCAATGATAGGGCCCGGCAGCGCCAATGTGGTAGGAGGAACCTTTTCCTTTGTGAAGACCTGCGGAAGAAGTATTGACGAGCTGGCGGTGCTCTCCCCCGCGGCCATGAAGATTGCCTTTGGGGAAAATCCCAAAGTGAATTATTCCGGACAGGGAAAATCCCCTGCCACACGTATGGCAATCGCGGCCATGCTCAGGGAGGAGCTCTTTAAAGCCCGGCGCTATTATGAGAAAAAATGCGGCGGAATGAAAAGAGAAGAAGAGGATTTCCGCTATGAGGCATGGCTTCCTGTATTTGAAGGCAAAATGCCATTGAAAGCTCATGTACACAGGGCGGATGATATCCAGACCGCCATCCGTATCGCAAAGGAGTTCCATCTGGATATGACGCTGGATCACTGCAGCGAGGGACATCTGATTGCAGAGAAGATTAAACAGTCCGGTTTTCCGGTGGTGGCAGGGCCGGATCTGGCCAGCCGGAGCAAAATAGAGGTTCAGAATATGGCATTTAAAACCATAGGAATTCTGAATAAGGCAGGGGTTAAGACGGCGATCACCACCGATCACCCGGTTTCCCTGATCCAATCCCTTCCCATCTGCGCGGGACTGGCAATGAAAGCCGGGCTGGCGGAGGAGGAAGCCCTGAAAGCAATCACCATCTATCCGGCCCAGATCTGCAGAATGGACAGCAGGGTGGGCTCCCTGGAGGTGGGGAAGGATGCGGACATTGCCATTTTTGACGGCCTGCCGCTCAGGGTGGAGACAAGAACCATGTGTACCATGATAGAGGGCAAAATTGTCTATGCGGATGAAAACTTTCCTTTACCTTCCGGGGAAAAGAAGGTATACTGTACGCAAAGGAAATAAGCGGGCCTGGGAGGTAGTGATTTGCTCGGAAAAAGAATAAGAAAAACGGTATTGCTTCTGGCGGCTGCATTCCTTACAGGGTGTGCAGCCGTAAAAAATAATACCGATACCGCAGAGTCTGAGAACGGGAGTATCATAGAGGAAAATGACGAAAGCAGTGAAGCCGGCGAAAAGGTTGGAGTCAGTGATGATGATAAAATCAGTGAAGACAGCGAAGCGGGCAATAATTTTACAGAGGCAGCAGGAGCCCCTGGCAGTATGGAGACAGAGCCGGAGCTTGATTACAAGGATACGGAAAGTGTGCCGGGTATCTGTGTGAATCGGCTCGGCTACATAACAAAGAGCGATAAGATTGCTGTTTTTTACGGGGAAGAGCTGCCTCAGGAATTCCATGTGGTAAAGGCGGACACAGAGGAGGTGGTGTTTGCAGACTATCTCAGAGATAAGGGATATAATGAGGTACGGCAGGAATATAATGGCTATGGGGATTTTTCGGAGGTTCAGGAAAGCGGTATCTATTATATAGAAGCGCCGATATTGGGAAGATCCTGTTCCTTCAGGATAGGGGATGATCTGTATCAGGATGTGCTGAAGGAAGCCTGCAGCAGCTATGACCGAAAGCCGTGCGATATGGCAGTTGCACTTCTGGCCTATGAACTGAATCCTGACGTCTTTACGGATGATACGGGGATTTCGGAGAGCGGCAATGAAGTTCCGGATATTCTGGATGAGATCAGATATGAGACGGAACAGATGCTGCAAATGCAGGATGAGGAGACAGGGGCTGTCAGCGCGGATATGAACGGTGAGGAAGAGCGGGAGGAAGCCTGCGCAATGGTGCTTGCAAAATTCAGCTATCTTTATCAGTATTATGATACGGAGTTTGCGACAGAGTGCCTGAAGGCCGCTGACAGAGCCTGGGCATATGCAGATCTGAGGGCAGAGGAAGATATGCAGGCGTCCAAAGAGGATGGATGGAAGCTGGCGGCTGCAGCTGAGCTGTATCGGGCTTCCGGCAGACAGAATTTTCATGATTATGTTTCAGAGTACTTTCAGGAGTATGGCTATGCAGCAGAACCGGAGCTTCCGGTTCTGCTGGGATATGTTACTTATATTTCCACCAGACAGCCGGTGGAGCTTTCATTTTGTAAGGAAATTACCAGGGCGCTGACAGAGAGTGCAGATGAGGCGGCAGAAGGAGCAGGGGATTTACTTATGGAAAATCAGGAAGGCAGTATCGATGGAAACTGCCGGGAGCTGCTGGAAGACAGTATGTACCTGATTTTGGTCAACCATATGATTACCAGCCGGGAATATGAAATTGTGGCTGAAAATATTCTTCATTATCTGATGGGCAGAAATGTACAGTCGGTCAGCTGCATAGGAGATGTGGAGAAGAATGATTGCCGGATGATCTTACTGCTCAGTGAGGTTTTAAGCTGGCAAAAGGAACATGACAGCCGGGCAGAGTAACGGTTGAGCACTTTTTGCAAGTCTGCAGGCAATATATTCTCTTTTACTTTGCAGTATATGGGTGTAAAGTAATAACAGTTCAGTTTTTTTTGAACTGCAAAAAGGAGATAAGTAAGATTGTTCATGAAAGGGTGGAGAAGATGAATATTGTTGTTTTGGCCGGAGGAATCAGCTCGGAGAGGGATGTATCCCTGAGTTCAGGAGCTACCATCTATCGGGCGTTAAAGGAAAAAGGACATAGAGCAGTTCTCTTGGATGTCTATCTGGGGTATGAGTGGGAATCTCAGGCGGAAGCGGAAAATATTGCCGGTCTCTTTGAAAGCGGCAGGGACTGGGCAGGAGATTTAGGAGGCGTTGCCGAAAGCAACCCGGATATCGGCGAGATCAGGGCCATGCGTCCGGACGGAGATAAAAATTTTTTTGGTCCTAATGTACTTTCTATCTGCCAGGCGGCGGATGCGGTGTTTATGGCGCTTCACGGTGCGGACGGGGAGAACGGTAAGGTGCAGGCGTGCTTTGACCTGATGGGAATCACCTATACGGGGACGGACTTTGTCAGCTCGGCGATCTGTATGGATAAAGGCATCTCCAAGGAGCTGTTTGCAGTTCACGGCATTCCCACGCCGGCAGGCGTCCGCTTCAAAAAGGGAGAGAACAGAAAAAAATGCGGTTTCCCCTGTGTGGTGAAAGCCTGCTGCGGGGGCTCAAGCGTGGGAGTAGGCATTGCCATGACAGAGCAGGATTATGACAGGGCTCTTGAAGAGGCATTCAAATATGATGATGAGGTGATTGCAGAGCAATATATTGCCGGGAGAGAGTTTTCTGTGGGCGTCATGGATGGAAAGGCTCTTCCGGTAATTGAGATCGCTCCTCTTGAAGGATTTTATGATTATAAAAATAAATATCAGCCGGGATCGGCAGTGGAAACCTGTCCGGCAATTCTGCCTGCTGAAAAAACAAAAGAGCTTCAGAGATACGCTGAGAAAGCATTTGCCGCGCTGCGCCTGAAAAGTTATGCCAGAATGGATTTCAGGATGAACGAAAAAGGGGAAGTGTTCTGCCTGGAAGCCAATACGCTTCCCGGCATGACACCCACTTCCCTGTTGCCCCAGGAGGCTGCGGCAGTGGGGATTGGCTATGGAGAGCTCTGTGAGAGGATTCTGGAGACGGCGCTGAAAAAGTGAATATGAATATACGGATGGATTGAAAGCTACAGTGAACGGAACGGATATACTGTTTATTATACAGTTTATGGAAAGGGATGGAAACCGGCATGAAAAATATGACGTTGGAAAGGGTGGCTAAGGCCTGCGGAGGGATCTTGCACAGGATCGGCGAAAGGAGCGATTACCTGAGCAGAGACTGCCGGAGCAGGCAATATCCTGATGAAAAAAGGGAGGCTTCCTGCGTGGTGATTGACTCCCGCAGGATTGAGCCGGGAGGAATCTTTATTGCCACAAAGGGCGCTGCGGTGGACGGCCATACTTTTATTCCCCAGGTGGCAGCCAAAGGGGCGTTGGGAGCAGTCTGTGAGAAGGCTCCTTACGAATCTGACCTCCCCGAGGGGTTTCCTTTTATTCTTGTGAAGGATTCTTTCCAGGCGCTGAAGGATATTGCGGAGTATTACCGGAGCCAGCTTGCCATCCCGGTGGTCGGGATTACCGGAAGCGTGGGAAAAACCAGTACCAAGGAATTCATTGCCTCCGTACTCTCCGTGAAATTTAGCGTACTGAAAACAGAAGGAAATTTTAACAATGAGATCGGTCTTCCGCTGACGGTACTTTCCATTCGTGAAGGGCACGAGGCTGCCGTTCTTGAAATGGGAATCAGTGATTTCGGAGAAATGCATCGTTTGAGCAAAATTGCAAGGCCGGATCATGTGGTGATGACCAATATCGGCCAGAGCCATCTGGAGAAGCTGGGAAGCCGGGAGGGAATCCTGAAAGCGAAATCGGAAATCTTTGATTTTACGAACCCGGAGGGCTGCGTGTTCGTAAACGGCGACGATGACCTTCTCTGTCATATGAAAGAAAAAGGAAATCGAAAGGTACTTCACTTCGGGCAGAATCCTTCCAACGAAATTTTTGCGTCAGATATTAAAAGTCATGGGCTTGCGGGAACCCATGCCGTGATTCATGGAAACCTGAAGGTATTTCCGGTGGAAATCCCCCTGCCGGGAGATCATATGGTACTGGATGCCCTGGCAGCGGCAGCGGTGGGGATGCATTTCGGCCTGACGCCGGAGGAGATTGCACAGGGAATCAGTCAGGTGGAAATTGTAAAGGGAAGAGGAGCCGTGATGGAGTTTCCTTTTTGTACAGTAATCGACGGCAGCTATAATGCCAATCCGGGTTCCATGAAAGCGGCCATAGAGATGCTCACCCTGGCTCCTGAGCGGAAGGTGGCTCTTTTGGGTGACATGCTTGAGCTGGGAGAAGAGAGGGCGCAGCTTCATGGTGAGGTAGGCGCCTGCGCGGTGAAGCATAAGCTCGATGTGCTGGTCTGTGTGGGAGAACTTTCCAGATATATGTATGAAAAGGCGTTGGCCTGCGCAAAAAAAACAGAGGGCAAAAGCTCAACAGAAATCTTATATTTTAAAAATAAGGATGAAATGATGGAAGCGCTTCCGCGAATCCTTAAGAAAGGGGATGCGGTACTGGTCAAGGCGTCCCACGCGATGGGGTTTGAGAAAGTGGTGGAATGGTTGAAGCAGGCGATCTAAAAGCCTGCTTCTTCTTTGATTTTGAAATAAGTTTCTTCAATATGGTTTTGGGTGTAAGCGCCGATACGTTTTTGATTTTCTTTTGGCAGATCCCTGATATAAATTGGTTTACCATACTCTAAAATAACACGCGTTTTCTTGATCCATGGTATGTGGTCTTCAAAAATATCGCCGGAATTATAGATGGTCATAGGGATGATAGGACAGCCTGCTTTGGCGGCGATCTTAAAGCTTCCCTCATGAAATTCCATAAAGGTATGATTCACCCGGTTCCTGGTGCCTTCCGGGAAGATGCAGATAGAAACGCCGGCCTTAACATCTTCGATGGCAGTTAAAATAACTTTAAATCCCTGCTTGACATCGTTTCTGTCCAGAAACAGACAGTGAAGGTTCCGCATCCAGTTTCTCAGAAGAGGCCATCTGAGCATTTCTTTTTTGGCAATATATCCGGTGAGACGGGGGACCCTCGCATAGGTGATCACAATGTCAAAGTAGCTTCTGTGGTTTCCGATATAGAGGACAGGAGTATCCTTCGGCACATTTTCTTCCCCTCTTACATCGAGCCGGACTCCGGCCAAGAACAGAATTACCCGGAAAGCCCACTGCACAATGGCAAGGGAGCTTTTATCCTTCAGAGGCATATTGTATTTTCCGATCATCCATTCGACAATCAAAACGGGAATGCTTAGAACCAGAAAAGAGATAAGAAAAACTGCAACTAAAATTAATCGTATCATGGTGTGTTTGTCCTTTGGGTAAATTTTTATCAATTACAGTATAAGGGATAAAAGGGGTTTTGGCAATAAAGGGTTTTGTTGTTCCTGATCTCTTGACCTTGCGAAGAAGGAATACTCATGGTAAGATGGAAAAGTAAAAAATATTCATGAGAAAGTGCGCAAAAAGCTCTGCGGCACTGAAAGGACTAAGAAAAATGGATAAAATTGCGGTATTGATTCCGTGCTACAATGAAGAAAAGACCATAGCCAAAGTGATAAGGGATGCAAAGAAGGCTCTGCCGGAAGCGGTGATCTATGTATATGATAATAATTGTACAGACCGTACTTCCGAGATTGCGAAAGCGGAAGGGGCAGTGGTGCGGCATGAGTATATGCAGGGAAAAGGAAATGTGATCCGTAGGATGTTCCGGGAGATAGAGGCGCAGTGCTATATCATGGTGGACGGGGATGACACCTATCCCATGGAGTTTGCCCCTCGGATGGTGGACAGGGTACTTAATCATAACTCCGATATGGTGGTAGGAGACCGTCTTTCCTCCACTTATTTCGAGGAGAACAAGAGACCCTTCCACAATATGGGAAATACTCTAGTGAGAGCCAGCATTAACCGTCTTTTTGGGTGTGATGTCAAGGATATCATGACAGGCTTTCGAGCTTTCAGCTACGGCTTCGTGAAAACCTTCCCGGTGCTCTCCAAGGGATTTGAGATCGAGACGGAGATGACGATTCACGGAGTCTATAATCATATGCAGATCGACAATGTGGTGGTGGAATACCGCGACAGGCCCGAGGGAAGCGTGTCCAAGCTTAACACCTATTCTGATGGGTTTCGGGTGCTAGGGACGATTTTCAGGCTATATCGGGACTATAAGCCCTTTGGCTTTTTCAGTATTTTTGCACTGGTGCTGGCAGTGCTGGCAGCACTTTTCTTTATTCCTGTGTTGGCGGAATATTTTGCAACAGGGCTGGTACTGAAATTCCCTACGCTGATCGTCTGCGGTTTTGTGATGTTGGCGGCCATACAGTCCTTTTTTGCAGGGCTGATCCTCTCCAATATGGCAATGAAAAACAGAAGAGATTTCGAGTACCGTTTTACCCTGGTCTGCGAGAAGGAGAGACGAAAGAAGCAGGAACAGGAGGAAGAGACTGCGGCGCAGTGAGCGATATCACAGTAGTTTTTGGGAGGTTTTGATGTGAAAAAGTTAGCAGAGCGGTGGTATCTTTTGATTGTATTTGGGTTTCTTCTCTTTGCAGGGCTTGTGTTTATCCTCTGCGGAGAAAACAGTATTATTGCGGTCCATGACAATCTGGATTTGTTTATTCCACAGTATCAGATGATGAAGAATACGGGAACCTTTTTCAGCCAAAGGGCGGAGGTTCCCTTTCTTGGCGGAATCAGCAGGGATGTGCTTCCATCAGAGTTTTCACTCTGCACCTTGTTGTTCTGGGCTCTGCCGGCTTATCCGGCCTATGTGGCAGGGTATCTTATAAAGGTCATCATAGCGCTGGTCTCCTGCATTCTCCTTGCAGGGGAGCTCCTAAAAGAAAAATATGGAGAGTATAAACCCCTTATATGGCTCCTGGGGCTGGCATATGGCGCGCTCAATGTATTTCCCAATTTTGGCATTTGTTTTGCATCCATTCCTCTGGTGATTTATCTGCTGTGTAAAATCTGCAGAGAACCGAAAATCAGATGGTATGCGCTGCTTTTTTTCTATCCTCTTCTCTCCTATTTTTCTTACTTTGGCCTGTTTATTCTGGGGTATATGGCTGTTTTTTTCCTCTGGACATGCGTGAGGGCAGTCTGTTTGAAGAAAAAAAATGAAGCCGGGCCAGAGAATAAAAAACTGCCGAAAAGAGTATTTTTTGCAATCTGTGTTCTTGCGGCAGGCTGTATCGCCTGCGAGTACAGACTGTTTAAAGTTATGCTGTTTGGGGACGAGGTGACGATTCGCTCTACGATGGAGGCGGGAAGCTTTACCTTTGGGGAAATTGTCAGGACGATTGGGGAAGTGTTTGCAAAGGGAATGTTTCATGCGGAGAGCATGCATACGTATCTGGTGTTACCGGTCTGCGTTGTTTATTTTTTTCTTCTCAATTTCAGCTATATTAGAAGAGGAAACGTAAAAGGGATATTTCATGATCTGTACAACCTTCTGGTTTTGGTACTGGTTTTTAACAGTGTGGTGTATGGGATTTATTATTGGGAAGGATTCAGAAGTCTTGTGGAGACGATTTGTCCTCCGCTTACCGGATGGCAGTTCAACAGAACTGTGTTTTTCAGCCCTTTCATCTGGTATTGGGCTTTCTTTCTGGTGCTGAAGAGACTCTATGATGATAAGAGAAAGGCGGCAAAAGTGCTGGCCAATCTGCTGGCAGTGGCAGCGGTGCTTCTGATCGTGCTCTCAAATACTCGCTATAATGATCTGTATCACACCTGCCGGGCGGCTCTCTACCGGCTTGTGAAGGGGACGGATACGGATCAGCTCAGCTTCGGGGAATTTTATTCTGAGGAGCTGTTTGCCCAGGCCAAAGAAGCAGTGGGGTATGAGGGAGAGTGGTCCGCCGCTTACGGCTTTTACCCGGCCACTCTGGAATACAATGGAATTGCGACTCTGGACGGTTATCTGGGATTTTATTCCCAGGAATATAAAGAGGCTTTCCGAAAAGTGATTGCGCCTGCTCTTGAGAGGGTGGAGGAGAGCCGGGATTATTTTGACACCTGGGGGGCAAGGGCCTATCTTTATTCAGGGTCGGAGCTGTCCGTTGTCAATGCGTTTCGGACTTATCAGGCGGAGGACAGGGATATTTATATTGACGTGGAGGCCTTTAAGGCGCTGGGGGGAAAATATCTTTTTTCAAGAATTGAACTGGACAATGCAGGGGAGGCCGGGCTTATTGCGGAGGGAGCATTTACCCATGAAAAGTCTCCTTATACGCTATATGTATATCGGGTGGACGGTGAACGGACATGAATAACCTGTATGAATACATTGACCCCATAACCTCTCCTTATGAGGCGTTCTGCAGCGACAGCAATGGCTACAGGTTTCCGGTTCCGGCTCACTGGCATTATTATGTGGAGCTTCTCTATGTTTTGGAGGGAAGGGTAAGAATCTCCATAGACAACAGCGTTAAGGTATGTCCGAAGGGAACTGCCATATTTTTTCCACCGAAATGCGTACATGCCATTGACGTTTTTGATCGAAATGAGAGAGTGCGCTATTATGTCGTAAAGTTTGACCCCGGAAGTCTTCCTGCAGGTAAGGCAGACGACTTAAATCTCCGCATTTCGCTGAATGGGATACGTACCGCTGTTTATCCCTGCTGCTTTTCTTCGGACAAAGAGGAGATCAGGGAGCTGCCGCCGCTGTTTGAGGAGATTGTAAAAGAATATAAAAACAGGGATTATGCCTGTTCCCTGATCCTTACAGCGGATATCTGTAAGATTATGGGGAAGCTGATCAGGTGCTGGCAGAAGGAGGGCTATCCTCTTCCCGCGCCGGACATTCATCCATCCTATGAATTTAGCTTTGACCGGATTGCGGAATATATTGACAGCCATTACTTTGAGGAACTGACTGTGGAGAAGCTATCCTCCATGTGTAATATGTCCCATTCCACCTTTTCCATGAATTTTTTCCGGCGGTATGGCAAGACCTGCAAGGAGTATATCACGGCTACCCGCATCAATGCCGCCGAGAACATGCTTCTCTTTTCCAATTATGACGTTTCCTTCATTGCGCAGGAGGTGGGGTATGCTGACTGCAGCTATTTCATACGGTGCTACAAAAAACTGAAGGGAGTTACACCGAAACAGGCCCGCATGGCAAGAGCCTGACTGCGAAGCGTCTGCAGTCAGGCTCCAATTAACATAAGGAAATGGCGCTGCCGTTCACCAAAAGTCAGCTCTCCGCGCTTTCGTAAATGCTTCTGACGCGGAAAGCGCCGGAAACAAGTGTGCCGTCATCGGTGAAGTCACGGCTCTCCAGAATCTTAAAGGTTCTGGTACCGGCTTCCATATCAACGAAGTTGTCATCAAGACGAAGAACGCCGTTTTCTGTTTCCACACTGACGGATTTGGCGTAATTTTCCGCTGTCACGGTTACCACATCCCCGTCCACCGAAACCTTGAGCCTGGGATCTGCAAAGGCATAATGTTTCGGGGCACAGAACAGTGCGGAGCCTGAGGAGATGACGCTGCCGTCCACAGTCAGGGAGTATTCCAGATGAACCTTAAGCGGATCCTCCCCGTTGAAATCAAGGTGGGGAAGCCATGCGCCGCCGTAGGCGGGGGCGGTTACCTCAAACTGCCCTTCTCTGAGGATGGAAGAATCCGGCATGCGCAGGGACCATTTTACGATACCGCTTACAGGCTCTGCCGTTTCGTTTGCCACATGCAGATCGGCGCTGATATCGATGGGCACGGGAAGGGTGTTGGGGTAGGGCTTCTGGTCAATTTCGCCGTGCTCCTCGCAGGAGAGCAGGATGGGGGCGAACATACGCTTCTCGGCATACTGGAGCGCTTTCCAGTTTCCATAATAGTCAACGCTTGCCCAGGAGGCTACCGGCCAGATATCGTTTAACTGCCACACCACCGTACCCATACAGGTACCTCTGAAACGTCTGAAATGCTCCACGCCATAGCGGATGGCATCTGCCTGAAGAAGCTGGGAGCAATAGAGCAGCTCGTCAAAATTTTTGGGGTACAGGTAGGTCTGTGAAATATAATTCATAATCTTGCCGTTGGCGGCGGTGTTCCTCTGGTGCATTTCCATTACCCTGGAAAAGATGTTCCTGTCTCCCTCATCCGTGAAACGGCGGATGGTCTGCAGGGCAGGGAAGGACTGGAACCCAAATTCCGACAGGAAACGATAATGGTGTTTTCTGTACGCGGTAAAGGGCTCGTTGCCGTGCCACACACCCCAGTAATGGACATCCCCCACATTTTCAGCGTTGCTGTTCTCAAAATTGCCGCCTGAGGAGGGGGAAGAAGGCCAGTAGAAAGCCTGAGGATCCTCTTCCTTTACAATTTTGGGAATGATGTATTCGTAAAGGCGGATATAGTCATAGTACTGCTTCTTTGACTGGGGCCATGCAAGGGTTTCGTACTGGGTTTCCATCTCATTGTTGCCGCACCAGAGACCAATACAGGGATGGGAACGGAGCCTGCGGATGTTATGGCGGATTTCCGCGGAAACATTGGCTTCGAAGGCATCGTCCAGCTCATAGGAAGCACAGGCAAACATGAAATCCTGCCAGATGATCAGTCCTCTTTCGTCGCATATATCGTAAAAGAAATCGTCGGGGAAATATCCGCCGCCCCAGATGCGCAGGCAGTTATAATGAGACTCCTGGGCGGAGGCAAGCAGCATGTCAGTGCGTTCCCGGGTCTGTCTTGTCAGGATATTGTCCTCCGGGATGTAATCCGCTCCCATGGCGAAGATCTGCAGGCCGTTCACCTCGAAGGCGAAGTTGCGGCCGGGGAGTTTTTTTCCGGTCCGGTCAGTGACGAAAACTTTCTTTTCACCATGGGCCATAATCATCGTATTTCCGTCATCTAAATCCTCTGCCTGATTTTTCATGTGTTCGTCGTAGGCTTCCTCCGGCATGGGATCCGTGTTGACAGTGAGGGTGCGCAGACCAATTTTTTTCTGCCATACATCCAGAGGCTCTCCGCCGTCCTCTGCGGCAGACATCAGCAAAATCTCTGCCTGATACAGGGGCTGGGCCCCGTAACCATTTGGCCACCATAACTGCGGCTCGTTGACGGTGAGAGAGGTACGGATATGAGCACTCCGAAGACCGCTCCCTGTTCCGGTTAAGTTTGAGGAAGGAGCGCAGTCGCTAAGAGAATCAATGGGGGCGCTCCCGGCAGTCAGTGAGTTGTTTCCGTCAGGGGAGGTTAAAAGGAGTTTCAGAGAAACCGCTTCGGAGGAGACCCCGGGCATCCACTCGATTTCAGCATCTGCTGTCAGCTGCACACAAGAGACAACATTGCCATGTACGGATTTTTCGATAACGGTATGCTCCTGGCTTAAATAGACCTGCGTAATACGCGCTGTCTTACAGGATAAAATGGATACCTCACGGAAGATACCGGCATCAGGGAGACGGCAGCCCCAGTCCCATCCAAACATGCAGGCCGCCTTGCGCAGATGGGGAAAGCCCGGCATGGCGTCACTGGAAGCTCCCACAGGGCACTTTTCATTTTCCCGGGCAATAAAACGGGTGGGGGAATGAAGGAGTACTTTCAGACGGTATACAGTGTCCTTTGTACCGTCCATTACCAGAGAGGTAATATCATATTCCCAGGCGCGGTTCATGTTGTCGGCCCGGCCGAGATGCTCTTCGTCCAGATAGATATCGGCCAGTGTGTCAATTCCGTCAAAATGAAGAAATGTCCGGTGGCCGGCTCTTGCCTCATCCGGAATGGAAAATTCTGTTTCATACACAAAATCGTTTTCCATCAGCTTTGTTGCCTTGAGCTCATTGTCACGAAAATGGGGATCAGGGATCAGCCCTTTTTCCAGCAGAGTCCCGTATACGGTAGAGGGAACCCTGGTTTTAATTGGTTCTTCGGGAATATTGTAAACATTTTCTCCGAGAACAGTTAAAGTCCAGTTATCCTTTAAATTCATTTGCATCATATTGCTTTCCTCCTTTGATGCTGTCATAACGCTTTTCATATTTTCATTGTATTATTATTTGATATCTCCCGGTAAAAATAAGCTCTGATAAAATAGGAAAAACCTCCGGAATCCAGTCCCGGAGGTGGTATCGCTTCCTGTAAAAGAATGATTATCCGATCAGTCGATGATTTCCCCTGCCTTATACCTTGCAACCACTCTCTGGATTCTCTCATTGGGATCCAGGAGATCGCTGATGGAGGCGTCGTGATTTAAGGTGTCGATCAGGTAGGCAATATATTTGCTCATATCGCAGTCGATATACCACTCCCGCTCCAGCAATTCAGGAGTCTGATAAACAAGGTTGGTGGTCAGTACTCCGTCGATCATTCCGTTTTCATAGGCTCTGTCAAATTTTTCAAGGCCATTGGTAAACAGGCCGAAGGTAGCGCAGATAAAAATTTTGCGGGCTTTCCGCTCCTTTAAGGCGGTGGCGACCTCCAGCACGCTTTCACCGGAGGAGATCATATCGTCGATGATGACCATATCCTTTCCTTCCACGGAAGAGCCCAGGAACTCATGGGCAACAATGGGATTGCGGCCGTTGACAATGCGGGTGTAATCTCTTCTCTTATAAAACATTCCCATGTCCAGACCAAGAACGTTTGCCATATAGATGGCACGGCTCATGCCGCCCTCATCGGGGCTGATGATCATCATATGGCCGGAGTCGATCTGAAGATCCTTTACATGCTTCAAAAGTCCCTTAACGAACTGATAGATAGGCTGAACGGTTTCGAAACCGTGCAGGGGAATGGCATTTTGAACCCTTGGGTCATGGGCGTCAAAGGTGATGATATTGTCCACTCCCATATTGACCATTTCCTGCAGGGCAAGGGCGCAATCGAGGGACTCTCTTGCGGTTCTCTTGTGCTGGCGGCTTTCGTACAGATAAGGCATGATGACAGTGATGCGTCTGGCCTTTCCGCCTACGGCTGCAATAATTCTCTTTAAATCCTGATAATGGTCATCCGGGGACATATGGTTTTCGTGCCCGCAGAGAGAATAAGTCAGGCTGTAATTGGCCACATCCACCAGAAGATAAAGATCGGTTCCGCGGACTGATTCCAGGATCATCCCTTTCGCCTCACCTGAGCCAAAACGGGGGACATTGGCCTTGAGGATATAGGACTCCCGCTGATATCCGGCAAAGGCAAGGCTTTCCTTGTGTTCGCTTTCCCGTTCGGTACGCCATTTTACCAGATAATTGTCGACTTTTTCTCCCAGGGCACGACACCCTTCAAGGGGAATCATACCCAGGGAGCCGACAGGGATGGTTTCCAGGTTTCTTTTTTCTTCACGCTGCGCCATGAAAGCACCTCACTTTCTGTTTTGAAGACGTTTTTTGAGCATCCGGATATCAGTTCCGGTAAATTTACAAATATGGTATTGATTGGTAATCCGGGAAAAAACCCGGTCTGAATAGCGGTTCCGTATATCTTCCAGCGATAAATTCGTTGAAATAATGGTGGATTTTTTGTTCAGATGCCGTCCATTTAAAAGGGAAAACAATACGGAAGGAGCTATGTTTCTGGTATATTCTGTTCCTAAATCGTCAATGATCAGAAGGTCACAGTTCTGTATATCCTCGTGAGAGCCTGCGCCTTCTTCTTTATTTTTATAATCGAATATGCTTTTGGATAAGAGTTCAAAGAGCCCGGCAGCACTGAAATAGATCACGGAATGTCCGCTTTCTATCAGCTCTTTGGCCACACAGCCGGATAAAAAAGACTTGCCTGTCCCTACTGTACCATAAAAAAATAAATTTTGATAGTCCGTATCAAAGGTTTTTATAAAATTTCTGCATTCTATTACCGCTTTTTGGAAGCGCTCCAGATCTTCTCCCTGATAATAATCGTAGGAAAGGGCTTCAAAGTTTTCCTGTTCCAGCATATCATGGATGCCCGACTGTTCATAGAGCAGGCGGATCACAGCCTGCCGGAAACAATGACATTTCCGGCCGTCTATATAGCCGGTATCCTTACAGTCCGGGCAGTCATAGACAGGGCTCAGGTAGTCTGCAGGATATCCTGCGCCAGTGAGGAGCTGCTGCTTTTGGCGGGAGAGGCTGGAGATGGAGCTTTTTAAATCCTCCAGAGCATGAGAATCCCCTTCCAGAAGCTTCTTTCCCTGAGCGATGGAAAGAGAAGCAACCTGATCGCAGAGAGCGCGGTAGCCGTTCACCTGTTCATAGATCCGGGCGGTGCGTTCCTCAAGAAGATGGCGGTTTTTAGTCTGCCTTTCCTCATATTCCCGCATGATGGAATTGTATTGGGTGTTTGTCAAAGCCACGGCAATTCTCCTAGTTGCTCAGAATTTCTTTTTCCAGAGCATCGAAGTCATAGTCGGTGTGTAAAAACTGGTTAAAGGAACTGCTTCCGGAGGAACCGTTTCCGGCTGAAGTCCGGCCGGGGGATTTGGAAGCCTTATTTTTGGCATAGGCGTCATCCAGAGCAAGGATATCGGCTTTGTGATGAACCTGCGCCCTGTGCCAGCTGTTTAAGATCCTGTCTGCGTACTCAAAACGGTGCTTGTCCGTAGCCATTACGGTACGGTGGCAGGCTTCCAGAATGATATCCTGGGTAAAACCGTATTCTTTTGCCCACCTTAAGGCAAAATCAGCCTCCGCTCTGGTGGGAGCGCCCGATTTTCCCAGCGCTTTCATGACAGTATATACAATTTTATCATACCTGCCAGCCAGCCCGGCTGCCTGCTGGGGTGTGGTGATTCCTTCCTGCGCCCAGCTTATGGCGACCTTTTCTATGTATCGGAAATCTTTTTTTCCTTTGTCCACACAATACTGAATCAGATAATCGATCAGATCTTCCGAAAACTTAAGTCTGTCGGAGAAGAAAAGAATCGTGTTGATTTCTCTGGGACTTAAGGGTCTTCCGATATACTGTTCCGCCACAAAAAGAAGCTGGGAGGTTTCCTCCTTTTCCTTAAATTCCTTCAACCTGTCAAGGCTGTAGGAAGGGACGGAAAAGTCCTGTTTCTCCGGTGCAGCCTCCGCCCTGGAGGGAAGCTGCACAAAAGAAACAAGAGGCGCAGCCTCCTCCTGAGGTTTTTCGGTGACCTCCAGAAGCCGGATACCGGAAAGATTTTTGCCATCGTCGTACTCGAGGGCAATGAGATGATTTTTTTCCCAGTATTTGAGAGCCCTCTGCACGTCTTTTTCCGTATAGTTAAATAAATCCGCCATGTCGGAAATGCTGGCGCCCAGGCCGGCCTCCGTCATGCGGAGCAGATAAAGATAGATTTTCAGCTGGGCGTCATTGGCATCCTTCATATACCTGTCAATAAACAGGTTGGACACGGCAGTAACACCCCCATAGTTTTCCCGATAAATTTTAAAGCACCCCATAATTTCCACCCTAATGTTTATACACGAATCAAAAGCAAAATGAATTATAGCACAGGCTCTTTCAAAATGAAATAGGAAAATTTTCTGCAGACCCTGTATTTCCGGGAAAGTCCGCATTTTGTGGACAATGTGGATAATGTGGATAATCATTGCTTCAGGAGCGAATCTCCAATAGCTGCAACGTTTCCGGCTCCCATAGTTATCAACAGATCCCCGGGGGAACATTTTTTCAGAAGAAATTTTTCAATTTCTTCAAAAGAGGAAAAATAGCGGCAGTCTCCGCCCTGAGAAGTGACTTCCGCACAAAGATCTTCTGAGCTGATTCCCAGATTGTCGGTTTCTCTTGCCGGGTAAATGTCTGTGAGGACCACATGGTCTGCCAGACACAGAGCCTTTGCAAATTCCTTCATAAAGGCTTTGGTGCGGGTAAAGGTATGAGGCTGGAATACGCACCAGATGGATTTGTGGGGATAATTTGCCGCAGCGCTTAAGGTGGCGGTAATTTCCGTGGGATGGTGGGCATAATCATCGATCAGGGTGATGCCTTTTACCGTGCCCTTGTATTCAAAGCGGCGATCCGTTCCGTGAAACCGGGATAAAGCATCGCGGGCAACGGAAAAATCAATGGAAAAAAGGTCTGCAAAGGCAATGGCAGCCATGGCGTTGTAAATGTTGTGGATACCGGGAACCCCAAGAGTAAACATACTGCCTTCCGGAATACTGCCTTCCCCCGTCTTTTTTTTGCGCAGGCAAAAAGAAGCGCATCCCTTTTCGTCGTGGGAAATTTCCTCCGGATGGTAGTCGAAGGCCGGGGTACTTCCATAGGTTACAATCCGGCAGGAAAGGCCCGCTGTGATCCTTTCGATCTCCGGGATCTCGCCGTTTACGATTAAGATGCCGTCGGAGGGAATAAGTTCCCCAAACCGGTGGAAGGAGTTTCGGATATCGTCGATATCCTTAAAAAAGTCAAGATGATCTTCCTCCACATTCAGAATAATCCCAACCTTTGGGAAAAAGCTCAAAAAGCTGTTGGTGTACTCGCAGGCCTCCGTCACGAAATAGCCGGAATGGCCGACGCGGATATTTCCGCCGATGGATTTCAGGATACCGCCGATGGAGAGGGTGGGATCCGTATCCGCCCCCAGAAGGATTTCCGAGATCATGGAAGTGGTGGTGGTTTTGCCGTGGGTGCCGCTGACTGCCACAGGAAGCTCATAGGTCTTCATGATCTGTCCCAGGAGCTGGGCCCGGGTCAGGGAAGGGATGCCTCTCTCCTGCATGGCAATGTACTCCGGATTGTCAGAGTGGATGGCGCTGGTATAAACCGCCACGTCGATATCGCCGCTTAAGTTTTCGGCTTTCTGTCCGTAAAAGACGAAAGCCCCCTTCCTTATAAGAAGCTCTGTCAGGGGGGATGCCTTGGCGTCGGAGCCGGAAACGGTGAAGCCCTTTTCGAGGAGAATCTCCGCCAGCCCGCTCATGCTGATGCCGCCGATGCCGATAAAGTGAATATGGACAGGATGGTTAAAATCTATCTGATACATGGTAAACCTCCGCTGTTATAATAGTTGCAATTATTAGTCTTGACTTAATTATATATAATTACACAGCAAAAACCAATGTTATTTTTACAAAAGCTGTCGAAACAGAAAAAAATATACAAAGTTTTGAAAATATTCCGGCAAATCAGATTTCAGAATAAAAAGATATTGTAAATTATACACATAAAATTAATACTATTAAGAATATTTTTGTAAAATACATTCACTTTCAAATGAATCTATGGTATACTATTCACATATAACTTAAATGGTACCTGTAACTTAATATGGTTTAACAGCATCTGTATATGAGGTGAGAACATGATCAAGAAAGAGATGATTGCCATGCTGCTTGCGGGCGGTCAGGGAAGCAGACTGGGAGTACTGACGTCCAAGGTGGCGAAGCCGGCAGTGCCCTTTGGCGGTAAGTACCGCATCATAGACTTTCCCTTAAGTAACTGTATCAATTCCGGGGTTGATACGGTAGGCGTGCTGACCCAGTATCAGCCCCTGAGACTTAACACCCATATCGGGATTGGGATTCCATGGGACCTGGACAGAAATTTAGGCGGAGTGACGGTTCTTCCTCCCTACGAGAAGAATGTGAACAGCGAGTGGTATACCGGTACTGCCAACGCCATTTACCAGAATCTGGAGTATATGGAGAGCTTCCATCCGGAATATGTGCTGATTCTTTCCGGAGATCACATTTATAAGATGGATTATGAGGTGATGCTGGATTTTCACAGGGAAAAGGAGGCTGAGGTTACCATAGCAGTCATGCCGGTTCCCATGGAAGAGGCGAAGCGGTTTGGCATTATGATCACAGATGAAGAGAGGAGGATTACAGATTTTGAAGAAAAGCCCGAGAGACCGAGAAGCAATCTGGCCTCCATGGGTATCTATATATTTAACTGGAAGACGCTGAAGGAGGCGCTGCTTGCCAATGCGCATCTGCCGGGGCTGGATTTTGGGAAGCATATCATTCCCTACTGCCACGCAAAGGGCTGTCCTCTTTATGCTTACGAGTTTAACGGCTACTGGAAGGATGTGGGCACCCTGAGCTCCTACTGGGAAGCCAATATGGAGCTGATCGACATTGTTCCGGAATTTAATCTGTATGAGGAATACTGGAAGATTTATACGAAGAGCGAGATACTTCCGCCTCAGTACATAGCAGACGGCTGTGTGGTGGAGAGAAGCATCATAGGAGAAGGCTCGGATATTTACGGGCAGGTGTTCAATTCAGTGATCGGCTGCGGTGTCACCATTGGCAGGGATACGGTTATCAGAGATTCTATCATTATGAACCATACCCGGATAGGGGAAGGCTGCGAGCTCCATAAGACAATCATAGCGGAGAATGCTGAAATAGGCAGTCATGTAAGAATGGGAATCGGAGAGGAAGCTCCCAATGAGACGGATCCGCATATTTACAGCGACGGCCTTGTCACCGTAGGAGAGAAGAGCCGGATACCGGATGAAGTCACAGTCGGTAAAAATACCTGTATTTTTGGAATTACCGGGAAGGAAGACTATCCGGACGGACATCTGGCGGCCGGAAAAACATTGATTAAGGCAGGTGATGAACAGTGAGGGCAATTGGGATAATATTAGCGGGCGGAAACAGCCACAGGATGAAGGAGCTTTCCCGCAAGAGAGCTGTCTGTGCCATGCCGATTGCAGGAAGCTATCGAAGCATTGATTTTGCTCTGAGCAATATGACGAATTCCCACATCCAGAAGGTGGCGGTATTTACCCAGTATAATGCCGGAAGCTTAAATGAGCATCTGAATTCCTCCAAATGGTGGGATTTTGGGCGCAAGCAGGGAGGCTTATACGTGTTTACGCCTGCGGTTACTGCTGAGAGCAATGTCTGGTACAGAGGAACTGCCGATGCTATCGCGCAGAATCTTTCTTTCCTGAAAAACAGCCATGAACCTTATGTGGTGATTGCCTCCGGAGACTGTGTCTACAAGCTGGATTACAATAAGGTGCTGGAATACCATATTGCCAGGAAAGCGGATGTCACTGTGGTGTGCAAGGATATGGGACCGAATGAGAATGTGGAACGTTTCGGCACCCTCAAAATGAACGAGGAGAGCCGTATTGAGGAGTTTGAGGAAAAGCCGGTGGTGGCCAGATCCAATACCATTTCCTGTGGAATCTATGTAATCAGAAGGCGTCAGCTCATAGAAATGATTGAGAAAAGTGCGGAGGAGGACAGATATGATTTTGTCAAGGATATCCTGATCCGCTACAAAAACATGAAAAGGATTTATGGGTATAAGCTGAAAGAGTACTGGAGCAACATCGCATCGGTTGAGGATTATTTCAATACGAACATGGATTTTCTGAAAGCTGAGACAAGGGACTACTTTTTCAGACAGTACCCGGATATTTACTCTAAGGTGGACGATCTGCCTCCCGCGAAATATAATGTGGGATCGCATACCAGAAACAGCCTGATTTCCAGCGGCTGTATCATCAACGGCACCGTGGAGGATTCTGTAATATTCAAAAAAGCTTTTATAGGCAATAACTGTTATATCAAGAATTCCATCATTTTAAATGATGTATATATCGGAGATAACACACATATTGAAAATTGTATCGTGGAAAGCCGCGATACCATAAGGGCAAATTCCTATCATAAAGGGAGTGATGGCATCAAGATTGTAGTAGAGAGAAACGACAGGTTCGTCATTTAAGGGCGGCTCATACATCTTTGGTTTTTTGCTTGCTTAGGAGCTGTCCGCAGAGAATGAAGTTCGATGTGGAAGGTTTGACTAAGAGAAAAGATTCTAAGAAAAAGCTGCGGAGGCAGCAGAATGAGAGGAAAAATGCAAATTACAGATGTACGGGTAAGGAAGATTACCAAAGAGGGCAAGATGCGCGCCATAGTTTCAATTACACTGGATGATGAGTTTGTGATTCATGATATTAAAGTGATAGAAGGAGATAAAGGACTGTTTATCGCTATGCCCAGCAAGAAAGCCACGGACGGCGAGTACAGGGACATTGCCCATCCCATCAATTCAGTCACCAGGGACAGGATACAGACTATTATCCTGGAGCGGTATCAACAGGCGCTGATGGAGCCGGAGGGGGAAGAATAGGCTCTGCCGCACTTCGCGGGAGGCTTATTGAATAAGAGGCAGTCAGGATAAGAAGCCGGACAGCCGTATCATACAGCAAAATACATAAAAGGGCAGAGCGGCAGCTTTGCTCTTTTTGCAAACGCTGGCACGCTTTGCGCGCCGGCGTTTGTTTTGCAGGCAAAAGTGTGGTATGATGGCAGGGTATCATTTCAGACAGGCCTGAGCGCTTGCCGCTCAGAGCGTAAAAATATATTTCAGAGGTGTAAAATGTTTATAATAGCAGGACTTGGAAATCCGGGAAAGGAATATGCAGGTACCAGGCATAATGTGGGATTTAAGGTTATAGATGCGCTGGCCGATAAATATGATATTTCTGTGATGAATATCAAAAACAGGGCGATGACAGGAAAGGGGCTCATCGGCGGAGAGAAGGTGATTCTGGTCAAGCCCATCACTTATATGAATGCCAGCGGGGAGAGCTTAAGGCTGCTGGTGGATTATTATAAGATCAATCCGGAAAAAGAGCTGATCGTGATTTCGGACGATATTGCGCTGGCGCCGGGACAGATACGGATCCGCAAAAAAGGAAGCGCAGGCGGTCATAACGGGCTGAAAAATATCATTCTTCATCTGGGAAGCGAGAGTTTTCAGAGAATACGTGTGGGCGTGGGAGAAAAACCCAGGGAGCATGATCTGGTGAACCATGTGCTGGGGCATTTTTCCGGGGAGGAAAAAGCTCTGGTGGAGGACGGAATCAAAAAGGCGGTTCAGGCGGCAGAGATTATGCTGACAGGCGATACGGACCGGGCGATGAACGAATTCAACCGCAAAGAGATAAATAAGGCCGGACAATGACAGGCAGCTTTGACAGGAGGTTTACTATGAAAGTGTTGACAGCTCCTCTTATGGAACTGGGAGAATTCGATGAGATAAAGAGAAAGCTCGACAGGGAGGAAAGTTTTTGCGCTTCCCTGACAGGCTGTATGGAATCTCAGAAACTTCATATGATATACGGGCTGGGGGAAGGATTCAAAAACAGGCTTATTGTCACCTTCAGTGATCTCAGGGTAAAGGAAATGCTGGAGGATTACCGTTTTTATGACAGAAATGTCATATCTTATCCGGCCAGGGATTTGATTTTTTATCAGGCAGATGTCCATGGCAATCAATTGGTGACGGAGCGGATCAAATGCTTAAAGCGGATGCTGGAGGGAAAGCCGGTTACGGTAATCACCACCTTCAGCGCCCTGATGGCCCCGCAGATCCCTCTTTCTGTCTGGAAGGAGAATCTTCTTGCGATCAACGGCTCAAGCCGGTTGGACGAGAAGGAACTGGCGCAGCGTCTGGTGGAGATGGGATATGTGAAGAATTATCAGGTGGAGGCTCCCGGCCAGTTCAGTATCAGAGGCGGTATCGTGGATATTTTTGATCTGACCGAGGAAAATCCCTATCGTATCGAGCTTTGGGGAGATGAGGTGGATTCCATCCGCAGCTTTGACGTGCTCAGCCAGCGTTCCATCGAAAAGCTTTCCGATATTACCATCTATCCGGCAGGGGAAATGCTGCTATCCGGAGAGAGGCTGAAGGCGGGGATGGATAAGATTGAAAAGGAGGCGGAGGCGTTTGCCAAAAAGCTCCGGGGAGAGTTTCACACGGAGGAAGCCCACAGGATAGCCACTCAGGTGAAGGAGCTTTCGGAACAGGTTCATGAGTTCCGGAATCTGGTGAACCTGGATTCCTACGTTCATTATTTCTATGAGGATACGGTTTCCTTTCTGGAGCTGTTTGACAAAAGCCAGACCTGTATTTTTGTGGATGAACCTGCCAGAGTGAAGGAGCATGCGCAGGCCGTTGAGCTGGAATTTCGGGAAAGCATGATACACCGTGTGGAAAAGGGCTATCTGCTTCCCGGACAGATGGAGCTTTTGTATTCCACGGAGGAAGTTGCTGCCAGAATGGAGCAGGCCAGACTGGTTATGCTTGCGGCATTGGACATGAAAAGCACGCTGTTTAGGGCGGATCGGAAAGCGGATATTCCGGTAAAGAGTATTTCTTCCTATAATAACAGCTTTGAGGCTCTGGTACAGGACTTAAAGCGCTACAAGAGGAATGGATATCGGATATTGCTGCTCTCCGGTTCCCGGACCAGGGCAGAGCGGCTGGCACAGGATCTTCGGGAGGAGGAACTGACGGCCTTTTACACGGAGGATCCGGACAGGGAGCTGCAGCCGGGAGAGATTATGACCTTTTACGGCAGGGTTCTGAAAGGCTTTGAATATCCTTTACTTAAATTTGCCGTGATTTCCGAGAGCGATATTTTCGGCGCGGACAACAAAAAGAAGAAAAAGAAGAAGAGCTATGAAGGGCGCAGGATTAACGACTTCAACGAGCTGAAGGTGGGGGACTATGTGGTTCATGAAAACCACGGACTGGGCATTTACCAGGGAATCGAGAAGGTAGAGATCGATAAGGTAGTCAAGGATTACATGAAGATCGAGTACCGGGACGGGGGATGCCTTTATGTGCTGGCCACAGGGCTGGATGTGATTCAGAAGTATGCCTCCGCCGATGCTAAAAGGCCCAGGCTGAACAAGCTGGGAACCCAGGAATGGACCCGCACCAGGACAAAGGTGCGGGAGGCGGCCGGGGAGGTTGCCAGGGATTTGGTGGAGCTTTACGCGGCAAGACAGCAGAAAAGCGGCTTCCAGTACGGAAAAGATACGGTCTGGCAGAAGGAATTTGAGGAAATGTTTCCCTTTGAGGAGACGGAAGGGCAGCTTGCCGCTATCGAGGCCACCAAAAGGGATATGGAGAGCGCTAAGATTATGGACCGCCTGATCTGCGGGGATGTGGGCTATGGAAAAACAGAGATTGCCATCCGCGCCGCATTTAAAGCCATACAGGAAGGCAAGCAGGTGGTGTATCTGGTACCAACCACAATTTTGGCCCAGCAGCATTATACCACCTTTATCCAGAGGATGAAGGATTTCCCGGTTCGGGTGGATTTGCTCTGCAGATTCCGCACCAATGCGGAACAGAAAAAGACGGTGGCGGATCTGAAAAAGGGACTTGTGGATATTGTGATCGGTACCCACAGAGTTTTGTCGGCCGATGTGGTTTACAAGGATCTGGGGCTTCTGATTATTGATGAGGAACAGCGCTTCGGTGTTACCCACAAGGAAAAGATCAAGAAGCTGAAAGAAAATGTGGATGTCCTGACCCTGACAGCAACGCCAATTCCCCGTACCCTGCATATGAGCCTGATCGGGATCCGGGATATGAGTGTGCTGGAGGAAGCGCCGAACGACAGAATGCCGATACAGACCTATGTGCTCGAATACAATGAAGAGATGGTGCGGGAGGCTATTGTCCGGGAACTGTCCAGGCAGGGGCAGGTTTATTATGTCTATAACAGAGTGAACAACATTGCGGATATAGCCGCTTCCCTGCAGAATCTGGTGCCGGAGGCAACGGTTGCCTTTGCCCACGGGCAGATGAACGAGCGGGAGCTGGAGCGTATCATGTACAGCTTTATCAACGGGGAGATCGACGTACTGGTATCCACGACCATCATAGAAACCGGGCTTGATATCTCCAATGTCAATACCATTATTGTCCATGATTCGGACCGTATGGGACTGGCCCAGCTCTACCAGCTGAGGGGACGTGTGGGCCGCAGCAACCGCACGGCCTATGCCTTTTTAATGTATCGGAGAGATAAGATGCTTAAGGAGGTTGCGGAAAAAAGGCTGGCTGCCATTAAGGAGTTTACTGACTTGGGGAGCGGCTTTCGGATTGCCATGCGGGACCTGGAAATCCGGGGAGCCGGGAATCTTCTGGGAGCCAGACAGCACGGGCATATGCAGGCGGTGGGATATGACCTGTACTGTAAGATGCTGAATGATGCGGTGAAAGGCCTTAAGGGGATCAGTACGGCGGAGGATTTTTCCACCACAGTGGATTTGAATGTGGATGCTTTTATTCCTCCTTCCTACGTGGTCAATGAGATTCAGAAGCTGGATATTTACAAACGGATTGCAGGGATTGAAAGCCAGGCGGAATGTGAGGATATGAGGGGAGAGCTGTTGGACCGTTTCGGGGAAATCCCTGCGGCGGTGGATAATCTGTTCCGTATTTCCATGATCCGCGTGTGCGCCCACAGACTTTACATGACAGAGGTAAAAGGAAGAAATGGGGAAATTCAGTTTCTGTTTAAGCCGGATGCCAATATACGGCCGGAAAGGATACCGGTGCTTCTCAAAAAATATGACAAGCTTACCTTTAACCCCAAAGGCACGCCGTTTTTTCTTTTCCGGTACAAAAAATGCGGTGTGGTGGAGCGGGATGCCCAGATGCTCTTAGAGCATACGGAAACGCTGCTTGCCGTTATGGAGAAGGAACTGGCGGAAGAGCCGGTGGAATCGACCAGTCAATAAACAACAGATGTCAGGCTTCGCCAGCCATCTTTATGTTAACAGCGGATGACAGGCTTTGACAGTCATCCTTATGTTCATGAAAGGCGCTGCCAAGTTTTGGATGACAGCGCCTTTTATCAGGCTTTACATTTATTTACAATTGCAGCCATATCAGCCCATTTCTTTTCCATGTCAGCTACCAGCTTAAACTGGGTTCTGGCACGGTCCAGGTTGTGATTTTCCCGATGGATTTTAAAGTAAACGTCACCTTCCAGGAAATCGGCCAGAAAACGGAGGCCGCATTCAAAGGTCATCATCTTTGCGCCCATGGGAAGCATCTCGATTTCCTTCTCCGTAAGACTGCCGTCGCACCCTTCCAGATAGCCTTTGGTAAAGGCCTCGAAGAGGGAAAGATCCAACTCTACCTTATCTAAATCCTGTTCGTCCTCGGCTCCTGTGCTGGCGCCAAAGCGGATGGAGTCGCCGAAGTCATAGAGAGAAAGGCCCGGCATTACGGTATCAAGGTCAATGATGCACAGAGCTTTTTTGGTATCTGCATCAAACAGGATATTGTTCAGCTTGGTGTCATTATGAGTTACCCGAAGGGGCAGTTCACCTGCCTTTAGCAGGTCGGTCAGGGCAGTGGTCTGCGCTTCGCGCTCTAAGGCGAAAGCAATTTCCTTCTCTGCCATGGCGGCTCTTCCCAGCTTATCCTCGTCAAGCGCCCGCCTGAAATCCCGGAAGCGGGAGGGCGTATTGTGAAAATTGGGAATGGTCTCGTGCAGAGTATCTGCCGGATAGTCTGCCAGCATTTTCTGAAAATTACCAAAGGCCGCCGCGCTGTCATAGAAATCTCTGGCGCTTTCCACTTTCTCCAGGCATATGGTCTGCTCGATAAACAAAAATACTCTCCAGTAGTTATGGCTGGTATCCTGGTAATAGTTCCCTCCTGCTCTGGTTTTGACCACATTTAAGGTTTCCCTGTCGGGGTCGCCGCCGGATGCAAGGATGATTTTGCGCAGATACCTGGTGACGTTTGTCATATTTTCCATGAGCAGAGGAGGATTTTTAAAGATGGAATGATTCATCCTCTGCAGGATATAGCGTTTTTTCTCTCCCTGGGGAGTTTCAAAAATAAGTAAGAAAGTATCGTTAATATGGCCGTTTCCATAAGGGGATTTTTCGATTACCCTGCCGTCTATGGCAAATTGGGCAATGGCTTCGTCAATTTTAGCACAGGCTGTGTTCTCTGGATTCATAGCTACTCCTTATCTATTGTCAGTGATTACGCATCAGCAGGTTTTATTATAACAAAAATTATAATATTTGTCTATAAATTTACCAATAAAAAGCTACATTTTAATCAGAATATACAAGCGTGGAACGGATGGAAATACCGGTAAAAAAAATCGCGAAAATCCCTGTATTCAAAAGTTTGGAAATAGTGTACAATTAAAAATACAGGCTTACTTGAGAAAATAATCAGGGCTTTCCTGACTTGTGCGCATACCGGATGCGCGGATAGGAGCAAAAGATGGATATATTTAGCATACTGACCATGGTTGGCGGGCTGGCGCTGTTCCTTTATGGAATGGAGGTTCTTGGCGACGGACTGAAAAAGATGTCCGGCGGCAAGCTGGAGATTATTCTGGAAAAGCTCACCTCCAACAAGCTGATGGCGATTCTTCTGGGCGCAGGAGTGACGGCTGTGATCCAGTCCTCCTCGGCAACCACCGTTATGGTGGTGGGTTTTGTCAATTCAGGGATCATGAAGCTCTCTCAGGCCATAGGAGTTATTTTGGGAGCCAATGTGGGTACCACCGTGACGGCCTGGCTGCTGAGCTTAAGCGGAGTGGACGGAACGGGATTTTTCCTGCAGCTTCTCAAACCTTCTTCTTTTTCGCCGATACTCGCCATTGTAGGGGTGGCTATGCGGAGCATGAGCAAAAAGGAAAAACACAGGGATATGGCGACCATTATGATTGGTTTTGCAGTGCTCATGATTGGAATGGATACCATGTCAAATGCAGTAAAGCCCCTGGCGGAAATCCCTGAATTTACCAATATTCTGTTTATGTTTTCCAATCCGGTGATCGGCATGCTTGTGGGACTTGTCCTCACGGCCATCATCCAGTCTTCCTCGGCTTCCGTAGGTATCCTGCAGGCCATGTGCGCTTCCGGCGCAGTCAGCTATTCCACAGCGATTCCCATCATTATGGGACAGAACGTGGGAGACTGTGTGGCAGCTCTTCTGTCCAGTGCAGGCGCAGGAAATAAGGCCAGAAGGGCAGCGCTTGTGAACCTTTACTATAAAATTATCAAAACAGTTGCCTTTATGGTAATTTTTTATACGCTTGACGCATTTCTTCATTTCGCCTTTCTTTCTCAGTCGGCCAGTGCCCTGGGGGTGGCAGTAATACATACGACTTTTAATGTAGTGGCGGTGATTCTGATTTATCCTTTTACCCAGATACTTGAAAAGCTGGTTTATCTCACCATACCTGAGAGTGAGGAAGAACTGCGGGCAGTGGAGCCGGCCAAACAGGAAATACAGATTCTGGATGCCCGTTTCTTAAGTACCCCGGGCTTTGCCCTGGAGCAATGTAAAAATGCGGCCATTGACATGGCAGGGTATGCCAGAGAGGGATTGTTTTTGGCGATGGAGCTTTTCGATAAGTTCGATAAAAAGGCGGCTGCCAGGGTGATTGAGCTCGAAGAACTGGTGGACCATTACGAGGATGAGCTGGGCTCCTATCTGGTGAAATTAAGCAGTAAGCACCTGACCGCCAAGGACAGCCAGGAATTGTCCGTACTGCTTCACTGTATCGGTGATTTTGAGAGGATTTCAGATCATGCCATCAATATTATGGAGTCCGCGGAGGAAATGCACGAGAAGAAGCTGTATTTTTCCAGAAAGGCGGAGGAAGAGCTTGCAATATTTACCGGAGCCGTCAGGGATATTGTGAATACCTCCTTTCAGGTATTCATTGAGGAAAATTTAAAGTTGGCAGGTACGGTGGAGCCGATGGAGGAAGTGATTGATTATCTGAACTCTGAGGTGAAAAAGCGTCATATCAAGCGGCTTCGCAAGGGTAAGTGTACCATTGAAATGGGCTTTGTGCTTTCGGATATCTCCACCAATTATGAGAGAGTGGCAGATCATTGCTCCAATATAGCCCTCTGCCTGTTGCAGCTTAATGAGGAGAATTTTGGAACTCATGAGTATCAGGATAACCTGACCAGCAAGGATAATGAGTACTTTAAGATTGAGGTAAAACATCTGAGAGAGCAGTATCAACTTCCGAAGTAAATATAATTAGAAGCAGTAAACTTTTTGTCATCCCCATTATAAAAGTCCGTTTTATGGGACAGCCTAAATGTTATTCTGAGATTATAGAAAACAGAGAATAACTCAGAATAACAGGAGGCATTAGTATGAAAGGATACTTTGTAAATGATGGTTATATGGGAATGGTAGAGGGAAGATATATGCTTTTTGCCAGCGAGGAGGACTATCGGGAATATCTGGAGGAATAAGAATTTGGAAAGAGCAGGAGACTGTTAATGGCAGAGAGACTTGGAAGAAGAGCTTTGAGCGAGCCGGCCACTTTGCTAGCGCCGCAGCTTTTGGGAAAGCTTTTGTGTAGAAGGACAGGCAGTGGAATCCTTAAGTACAGGATCATGGAGACAGAATGCTATTTTGGCGAGGAAGACACTGCCTGCCATGCCAGCAAAGGGAAAACGGAGCGGACGAAGATCCTTTTTGAAAAGGGAGGGACTGCTTATGTGTATCTCTGCTATGGGATACACTCTCTTTTTAATGTAGTGAGTGGAACAAAAGGACATCCGGAGGCGGTACTGATTCGGGGAGTGGAAGGATACAATGGTCCGGGGAAGCTGACCCGTGCCATGGAAATAGACAGAAGCTTAAACGGGGAGGATATGACAACCTCCCACAAGCTATGGCTTGAGGACGATGGATGCCAGCCGCAGTACAGGGCGGCGAAAAGGGTGGGAATTGATTATGCCACAGAAGAGTACAGGGATATCCTGTGGCGTTTTATCGTTGACGACGGTAAGTACAGGGCGGCGAAAATGTGAAAAAGAAATTTTTCAGTGGACAATTTGTGCAAAAGATACAAATTGGCAGGTTTTGGCGGGGGAATGGCGAATCACATGGAAATTATTTATGGAACAGGAAACAGTGCTAAAATTTCTTATATGCAGAGAGCCCTCAAAGCTCTTCCTTTGGATATTGTGGGGGTAAAGCAGGCGGCTGATAAAAAGAGCCTGATACTGTCGGAGGTGGAGGAGACAGGGGGAACTCCTCTTGAGAATGCCAGGCAGAAGGCACAGGAGTATTATCGGCTGTTTCACAGTCCTGTATTTTCCTGTGACAGCGGATTGTATCTCTGGAACCATACTACCGGACACCCCCTTGCAGCAGAGGAGCAGCCTGGGGTTCACGTGCGGGGGACAGGGGGACGCTATACAGATGATGAATTGCTGGCCCACTATATTACTCTCGTCAGAGAGTATGGACCGATACAGGCCAGGTATAAGAATGCAATCTGCCTGATTTGGGATGAGGAGCTTTTGGTGGAAAGCATGGATGAGGATCTGTGGGGGCGGCCTTTCCTGCTGACAGATAAGCCTCATGCCAAAAGAGTGGAAGGGTTTCCTCTTGACAGTATTTCTCTGGATATCAAAACCGGCCGGTATTTTTATGATATGGAGGGAGACTCTCAGGACGATTTGGTGTCGGAGCGGGGGTTTACACGGTTTTTCGAAGAATTTTTAGAGAAATTAAACAGGAAACAGTAAATTTATCTGACGATTATTGTAGAAGCGCGATAACTTACAGCTTTTCACATAAATTGACGTAATTTATACTGATAACAGCAGCAGGAAATAACGGGTTTTTGCCTGTAGAGCGATTACAGCAGTAAGCCGATAACAATAATGGATTTTGAGAGGTGGAAATATTCTGATATGCAGGAACAGACAGTGAAGAAAGTGGAACAAATGATTTCGCATATGATGCTGGATATGGGTGTACCTGCCCATTTAAAGGGATACAGGTATGTGCGCACGGCAGTCCTTATGGCGGAAGAAGATATGAAGGTAGTGGGAAGTGTGACAAAACTCCTTTACCCTGAAATAGCAAAACGGTATAATACAACGGATGGCAAGGTAGAAAGGGCAATCCGCAATGCCATAGAAATCTCATGGGAGAGAGGGAATAAGGAAACCTTTGAGCATTTGTTTGGCTACTGTGCCGAGAGCGGACAGGGAAGGCCCACCAACAGTGAATACATAGCGGTAATTGCTGATACCATCAGAATGCAGATGAGCCAGACAGATGCGGAATAAAGGCGGTTTAAGGCTTTCACAGCAATAAAACAGTTTATGTAAGCTTCACCGTTCAAAAGAGGAAGGAGATACGATGGATAAGCCGGCTGTATGTGGGGGAAAACCCGTTCGTGACAGGAAGATTTATTATGGACATCAGTATATTGACGAGTCTGATATACAGGCAGTGGTGGAGGTCTTAAGGAGTGATTATCTCACCTGCGGACCGAAGATCAAGGAGCTGGAGGAGCGGCTCTGTGAGATAACCGGTGCGAAGTATGCGGTGGTATGCAGCAATGGCACTGCGGCACTTCATATGGCAGCAATGGCAGCAGGGATTGGGGAAGGGGACGAGGTGATCACCACCCCGATTACTTTTGCCGCTTCTGCAAACTGTGCGCTTTATTGTGGAGCCAAACCGGTATTTGCCGATATTAATGAGGATACTTACAATATAGACCCGAAGCAGGTAAAAGCCCTGACGAATGAAAGGACGAAGGCGGTGGTTGCCGTGGATTACACAGGGCAGTCCGTAGAGCTGGACGAGCTTTTGGAACACTGCCGGGAAAAGGGGCTGGTGCTGATAGAGGACGGCGCCCATGTGATCGGCACCCGCTATAAGGGGAAATGCAACGGTTCTATTGCGGATATGACCACCTTAAGCTTTCACCCGGTGAAAACCGTTACCTGCGGGGAGGGTGGCGCGGTGCTCACCAACAACGAGGAATATTATAAGAAGCTGCTTTTGTACCGGGCCCATGGCATCACCCGGGATTCTGAATTGCTGGAACATGAATCAGACGGCCCGTGGTATTACGAGCAGCTGACTCTCGGGATGAATTACCGGCTGACGGATATACAGGCGGCGCTTCTTCTGAGCCAGCTTGACAAGCTCCCTGAATTTTCCAGAAGAAGAAAAGAGATCGTCAGAGCCTACAATGAAGCCTTTGAGAAACTGCCACAGGTCATTGTACAGAAGGAAATACCGGAATCAGATACCACAAGACATCTGTATATTCTGCGCCTTGACCTGGCCAGGCTGCGTATCGGGAGGAAGGAGTTTTTTGAAGCTCTTGACGCGGAGAATGTATCCTGCAATGTGCATTATATCCCGACTTATTATTTCCCTTACTATGAAAAGCTGGGATACCGGAAGGGAATATGCCCGAAAGCGGAAAGGCTGTATGAGGAGATTATCAGCCTTCCTCTGTATTATGCCATGACGGATCAGGATGTGCAGGATGTGATAGAGGCGGTGACGAAGGTAGCGGAGTACTACAAGATATAAGACGGAGAATATTTAGATGAAATTGAGCGTGATCGTGCCTGTTTATAACATGGCGGAGGGAGATAAGCTCACCTGGTGTCTGGATTCCCTTGTAAATCAGACCATATCAGACTATGAGATACTTGCGGTGGACGATTGTTCCACCGACAATTCTCTTGAGATACTGAAGGAATATGAGAGACGGTATCCTGAAAAATTCCGGGTGATCGCATCCCCTGTCAACAAAAGGCAGGGGGGAGCCAAGAATCTGGGACTGGCCCGGGCTGAGGGAGACTGGATTGGATTTATTGACAGCGACGACTGGGTGACTTCCGATTATTATGAAAAGCTCCTGAGATGCGGGGAAGAGACGGGAGCGGATATTGTGGGGTGCGACTATCATCTGACCGATAAGCACAGTATGGAGATCGGCCAGGTGGTGCCTAACAACAGGCCTTCCCAGACAGGTGTTCTGACCAAAGAGAAATACCGGTCGCTGATATTGGACAGCGGCAGCCTTGTGGTAAAAATTTACCGGCGGCATATCATTCTGGATTATCCCAACCGTTTCCCCGAGTATATCTTTTATGAGGACAATGCCATCAGTAATTCGTGGATGCTGAGGGCAAAAAAGTTTGCCTATCTGCAGGAGCCTCTTTATTATTACTATCAGCATGATACCTCCACGGTGCATACCATCACTAAAAGGCGCTGTGAGGATCGGATGGAGGCGGCAAGGGTTATGGTAAGGGAGGCCAGGGAGTTCGGTTATCTGGAGGAATATTATCCGGAAATTGAGAGCAGCTTCACCACTTTGTTTTATGTCAATACCCTGTTTTCCTACATGGCGGGGGTGAAAAGGAAGGAATACGGCTTTGTGAAGGCTCTTGGCAGGGAGATGCGGGAAACCTTTCCGGGGTTTATGGATAATTCCTATTACCAGGAGCGGGTGCATGAGGAGGAGCGGAAGCTGATAGCCATGCACATGAAGTCCACCCTGTATTTTATGCTGTATTACAGGCTGCTTTGGGGCTACAGAAATTTCAGGAAGAAACTTTCAGAGAAAAAATTTTAAGGGAGAATGTGATTGAGAGCAGCGATTATAGGCGCCGGCGGGGAGGCGCTGCATACGATTGAAAAGGCGCATGAGTACGGACTTAAGGTGATGGCGTTGGATGGCAATCCCCAGGCAGCCGGGCTGAAGGCGGCGGATGAAGCCATGGTGGTGAATATTTCCGATGAAAATCTGGTGATAGAAACCCTGGAGAGGGAGAGACCGGACTTTCTGCTGACCGCACCCATAGGAAGGTATCTGACCACCACAGGGGCGGTTAACGATGCCCTTGGGCTTCCGGGAATCAGCCGGGAGATGGCGGTTTTGTGTACGGATAAGTTTCAGTTTCATGAAAGACTGCACGGGGCAGGACTGCGGCAGTGCAGGTGCTATGAATGGGACGGAGATAAGATCAGGGGGGCAAAAGACGGGGAGGTCTGGGAGAAAGATAATTTTTTAAGGGAACTTCCAATTGCTCTTCCGGCAATTTTAAAACCCAGATTCGGTTCCGGAAGCAGAGGCATTCATATGATCTTCGACGGGAAAGAACTGGAGGATGCTCTCGGAGAGGTTTCCGGTGAGCCTTATGTTTTGGAGGAATGCGTTGCCGGGGAGGAATACGGGGTTGACGGAGCGGTGACAAAGGATGAATTTCAGATGGTGCTGCTTCGGCGGAAAGAGAATACGCCGCCGCCGGTCAGGCAGGCAGTGGGTTATTTTTCAGTGCAGCCCTCAGAAACCTTCTGGAAACAGGTGAATGAATATATGAAGGAGGCTGTCAGGCGCCTGGGGTTAAAGGAGTGCCTGCTGCATGCGGACATCATAAAGAGCGAAAAGGGGCCTTTTGCCGTTGAACTCTCAGCACGGCCTTCGGGACACAACCTGCACAATCTTTTTACACCCCTGTGTACCGGTGTGGATATGGCAGGGGAATATATCAGATACAGGATGGGGCTTTCCTGCGATTTTGTACCCCGCAGCGTGAAAGCCATGATGATTCATTATTTTGACCTGCAGGGGAAAATTGCTTGCGTGCCCTCTGAGGAACGGGCGAGGAGGACTGTAGAAGCAAAGCTGCTGGCATGGCAGTGCAATATAAAGGCGGGAGAGGAGCTGAAGGCCGTATCCGATGGACATTCCCTCATGGGACGGGGATATTTTATACTGGAAGGCGGAAGCGATTCCTTTCTTAAGGGACAGGGGGAGAGGATAAAAAGGCTTTTTGGTAAGAGGTGAAAGTTTACAATTCTCCAAGTGCTTTTGCAATACGCAGAGCGCCGTTTCCGTCTACCAGCTTCCGCATGGCCTCGTGGGCAGTTTTTCTTGCAGAATAAGAGTCCTGTCCGGACATGGAGACAGCAAAGGCGATGAGGGGCTGCATTATGTTTTCAGAAGGCCTGCGGATGTCCCCCGCACAGGGAATAGCGCCTGCAGCATCAAAGGCTCTGGCGGCAGTAATCTGATTATCAGCCATGGTAAAGCTTATGGAAGGAACGCCCAGGGCGCACAATTCATATAAAGTAGTTCCGGCGGCGGAGATGGCCAGATCACAGCCCTGCATAAGGGAAGCCATATCTGTCACATTCTCATGAAGCTCCAAAAATGGCAATCTGTCAGCCAGTTCATAAAGGGCGGCTTTATCCGTGTTTAATTTTCCAATTACTATATGAAACTTAATGCCTGCGGTGACAAAAGGCCATGCAGAAGGATTTTCCTGTACAGATTGAAGAAAGCGGAGACAGAAGTGACAGGGGTCGCTCCCGCCGGTGGTGACCAGTATGCTTCTGGCCTGCTTTTTTACAGCTATGGGGCTGTTTTGGAACTGAGGCCGCAACGGTGCGTAGGCAGCGCCTAAGAGCAGCCTGCCGGCATTTTGGTAAGCAGCCTTGTAGGAGGGAAACGCTTCCCCGGATATGACATCATAATTGACCAGCAGATCTACAGGGTAGTCAAAAAGCTGCAGGTCATCTAAATAGGCAATTTTCGCCAGAGGATTGATTGCGGCGAGATAGTGTTCTGTCACAAAATAAGAATCTAAAAGGTAAATGGGTTTTTGAGGGCAGGAATGTAAAAGCTCTGATACTTCCGGCAGTTCTTTTTCCAGATCATCATAAACGGCGGTTTTTAAGACAACTACTTCAGGGTTGGAACTGTCCTTTGAATTCAGAAACTCTTTCAATAAGAAACAGCTTTCCCCCTCAGAAACCAGAAAGCAGACCTCCATGCCAAGGCTTTGGCAGGCCGATGCAATGGAAAGGCATCGCACCAGATGACCGGAGGCGATTTTGCGGTTTCCGTCTGCACGAATATAAATCAGTCGATGAGTTTCCATTGAAGAGGCGTTCCTTTCTTTAAGAAGGTTTTTGCTTTTTTGCCCAGTATTTCTTCGTAATACATGGGATGGAGTCCGTCTGACGGACGGATGGAGCGGATGTTTTGGGCGGTCAGAGCCTCTCCGGCAGGGATATCTTCCACTACAAAGAGAGAGCGGGAGTCGCCGCGCTCTGATTTTTGGGTTTCGGTGAGATGATATTCACTGCTGCCCAGTGCCTTTTCCATGATCCGGATATCCTTTACCATCCGGGCAAATTCTTCAGGTTCCATGGAGAAGGAGCCGTCCGGGCCGCCGTCCGAACGCTTTAATGTCAGGTGCTTTTCCACCATTTTAACGCCCAGCGCCACAGAGGCGGCGGAGACGATGGAGCCCATGGTGTGATCGGAAATGCCCACCAGGCAATCATAAGTCTGAGCCAGGGTGGGAATCGTATTTAAGTTTACTTCCTCGTAAGGGGTAGGGTAGGAGGAGACGCATTTGAGAAGAATGATATTTTCGTTTCCCTCCTCCCTGCAGGCGCAAATGGCCCTCTCAATATCCTCAGGATAAGCAATCCCTGTGGCAAAAATCACAGGTTTTCCGGTTCCTGCCGCCTTTCGGATCAGGGGAATGTCAGTGATTTCGTAGGAAGCAATTTTGTAGGCAGGAACCTTCATCTGAGAGAGAAAATCCACTGCGGCAAAGTCAAAGGGGGAGGAAAAGCATTCCATTCCCAGCCTGTTTGCTTCCTCCATAAGGCGCGGCTGCCACTCCCAGGGGGTGTAGGCCTGGCTGTAAAGTTTATAGAGGGTGGTGCCGTCCCAGACGGTTCCCTCATTGATCTGAAAAAGCGGATCGTCACAGTCGATTGTAATGCTGTCTGCCGTGTAGGTCTGCAGTTTGACGGCATCCGCCCCGGCCTCGGCGGCTGCATGAATGATCTCCAGCGCCCGTCCGTAATCCTGATTATGGTTGGCGGAAAGCTCTGCCACAACAAAAACAGGAGAGTTTTTGCTGATCGTGCGCTTTCCGATGGTGATTTCCTTGTTCATACTGAGAATTGATCCTTTCCGTTGCCCCTTCTATCTGTTTCTTACTCCGTATAATTAAGCTGCAGGAATTCCTGATTTGTCCAGGCCTTTCGGGCGGTAAATAAAGAACCGTCCTCATGCTCGATATAGACCGCCGGGAAATAATTGATAAAAAGAGGATTCAGGCACATGGTATAGCCTCCGGCCGTATCGTAAATGATCCTGTCTCCGGGAAGCAGTGCAATGTCATCTTTAATCTCAAAGAGCCGGTCATATTCCATGCAGGTGGCTCCGCATACCCATTGATCAGGAACCCTGTTTCTGACGGATATATCAGAAGCATAGTCAATATGATGAGGATAGACATGCCTTGTCACAAGGGGATTTAAGTTGGTGCGGCTTCCGTCCGTGACAATGAATTTCCGTCCGCGGATGTCCTTTATGTCAAGAACGGTAGTTTCAAAGGTGGCAGCCCTTGAAATCAGGGAAACACCGGGCTCTGCAATCAAAGTGGTTTCCCGGGGGTCAAAGTGGGCGGAAAGCTCCCGGCAGATTTCCTTAAAATAGTCCCGGTAGTCCGGTTTGTCATCCCGGCCTCCAAAGTAACCGCCGCCCATATCCACATAAGAGAGGGATAAATGGTACTCCTGCGCTATCCGGACGGCCATTTTGGCCAGCGCCCCGAAAACATGAACGGTCCGGGACTGGGTGGAGGAGTGAAGGTGAAGACCTGCCGCCTGTACATTGGGAAGCTTTTGCAGCCGGGAAAGGGCATCCTTTAACACGCCGTTTTCATAGCAGTAGCCAAATCTTCCCCCTTCCTCCGCCGCCAGAGTTTCCTCCGGACAAAGAGCAGCGATGTCGCAGTTGACGCGAAGGCCCACTTTGAACCGTCTGTTGGGGTAGAGGACGCTGAATTCCTCTATCCAGTCCAACTCATAGTTTGAATCGAGATTGATATAGCCTCCTGAGAGAAGGACAGCTTCAAAAACCTTTTTGTCTTTAATCGGACCGTTGTAGATCATATGCTTTTCAGGAAAGCCCAGTCTTATGGCCAGCTCATATTCTGTTTTGGAGACTACCTCCGCATAAAAGCCCTGCCCTTTCAAATAGCCAAGCAGCCAGGGAAGGGAGTTGGTTTTTACGGAGTAGCCGGCGATGGCATTCTCCCCCCAGTTTTGAGAAAGTGAATCCTTTAGCAGGGAAATATCGTATAATAAATCTTTTTCCCGGATACGGTAAAAGGGGGTCTGCAGTTTTTCATCTGTCATAGATCAAGCGAACCTTTCATAAATATGCGTTTATTTTTGATGGAGCATCCGGTATTTCATTTCCGCGATTGCCCAATCCTCCAGGGTGTCAATATCCTGAACTTCCATTTCCGTCAAAACCAGAGGCAGCAGACACTCCACATCGGTGGTTCCTGCTTCCAGGAAAGCCCTGGTGCGGCAGGCATAAAACTGACCGCAATCATGATAGATTTGTGGCAGATCCTGGCTGCGGGTCTGAGCATATTCCGGAAACTGGCGTCTGACATAGCCCTCCTCTCCAATCAGCAGTCCCCGCTGAGGCGGATAGGAAAAGGGAACCACCGGCATGACACTGTCAGCCTCATCCAGCAGAGCCATGGCGCTTCGCAGCCGTTCCCCGCTCAGAAACGGGGCGGTGGGATACAGACAGCAGAACGCTTCAAAGTTTTGCCCCAGCTCCTGATAAGACTTCAGCACTTCCATGATTACATCATCGGTAGAGGCATAATCTCCGGCAGTTTCTTCCGAACGAAAAAAGGGGACAACGGCTCCGGCCGCTTCCGCAATCTTTGCTATTTCCTTATCCTCTGTGGAAACCATGATTTCATCAAAAACCCCGGCATCTTCAGCCGCTTCAATGGAATAACACAGGATTGGTTTTCCGCAGAATTCCTTCATGTTTTTTCGGGGAATACGTTTGCTGCCTCCCCGGGCAGTGATGATCGCCAGTTTCTTGCCGTTCATAATTTGGACCCCTTTTCCGGTTGTGTCAGGTGCTGCTTTTAACCGCCTTATATTATACACCATTATTCGTTGCAATCAAACAAAAAACTATGATAAGATAAGCAGAGATAACCAGGCGGCGCTCCTGCCCGGCTAAAGAAAAGCAACAAGCTTACATTTTGAAACCTCACGGATGGACGAAAATGATAAAAACCAAAAAGCGCATTTATATTTGCCACACTTATTATCATGTATATATTGCCTGTCTGAAGGAGCTGAACCTTCCGGCGGAGGGGGAAGGCGCCGTCAGGGGACAGGCCAGCCTGCTTCTCAGCTCCCTGTCAAATGACTTTGGAAATCTTGAAAAGAGGGCTTTGAGGTCGGGACTGTTTGAGGAGGTGCTTCCCTATGAGGAAAAGGAGGAGAGCTTTTTCCCGGAATTGGCGGTTTATCATAAGGATCGGGGGAATCTCCTGCTGAATATGCTGGCGCGGATGAAGTTTACCAGACTGATGGGAAAGCTTCAGGCTCCCTTTGTGCCGGTGAACCTGAGGGAGTATGGGGATATTTATGTGTTTTGCGATTCAGATCCGATAGGCTATTATCTGAATACCCATAAGATTTATTACCATGCCCTGGAGGACGGGCTGGATTGTATCCGATACTATGACACTGCCCGTTATGACAATCGGGGGCATTTTAAGCTGAAGGCATGGATGGCCGCCCGGAATTTTATTTTTATCCAGAATGGCTATGCTAAATACTGTCTGGATATGGAGGTCAATGATATTTCCGTGCTGGAATACCCCTGTGCAAAATATGTTGAAAAGTCCCGGAAGGAGCTTACGGAAAAACTGGGGGAGGAAGAAAAAGACATATTGGTGTCAATATTTATAGAGAATAAGAAGGAACTGGAGACTATTCTGTCTTCCGGCGGGGAAAATCTGCCCAAGGTGCTGGTGCTCTCAGAGCCTTTGTGCGATCTGGAAACCAGAGAACGGATTTTCAGGGATATTATTGAGGAGTACGGCAATGTGAAAGGACAGAGGGCTCAGGTTCTGATCAAGCCTCATCCCAGAGACGTTCTTGACTATCAGAAGCTGTTTCCCGGGTATCTGGTGCTGGATGGCAAGTTTCCTATGGAAATTTTGAATTATGTGAAAAATCTGGTATTTGACAGGGTGGTTACAGTGTTCACCGTCCCCTCCGCCATTGCCTTTGCAAAGGAAAAGGTCTTTCTGGGGGAGGATTTTATGGACAGGTATGAACCGCCGGAGATTCACAGGCAGAATGAGCAGATTACCCCGTAAGTGCAAAAATGGAGCCCGGCTATGGTGATATGGCAGGAAGTGTGATAGAATAGACGGTATTAAAATCTGATGGAAGAATATTATGAAAAAAATACTGAAAAAACTGATGGTACTGCTGGATAAACGGCAGAAAAAGATAATGGTGTTTCTGGTGCTTCTGATGCTGGTGGGGGCCGTGCTGGAAACTTTGGGAGTGTCCATGATCATACCTGTGATGAATGTGGTGATGGACGAACATGCGGTGGAAAAGAACTGGTATCTGCAGGTGTTGTGCGATATTTTTAAGATTGCCTATGATGATACCGGAAGGCTGATGGTGGTAACCATGCTGGGGCTTGTGGGTATCTTTGTGGCAAAGAATGTATTTCTTTTTTTTCAGCAGAAGGTGCAGCTGAAGTTTGTCTACACCAACCAATTCGCCACTTCCAGAAGAATGATGATCAATTTCATGGAACGGCCTTATGAGTACTATTTAAATGCGGATACCTCCGTAATCCAGAGGAGCATCACCTCGGACGTGAACAATATGTACGGCCTGATTCTGGCGCTGTTGCAGCTCAGCAGCGAGGCGGTGGTCTTTGTGTGCGTGGTGGGCGTGAGCTTTGTGGCGGACATGTGGATGACGGTCACGGTTACGGTGGTTCTTTTGCTGGCGATGACCGTGATCAAATGGGTGCTGAAGCCCATCATGAGGAAGGCCGGGGAGGAAAATCAGGATTATTACAGCGGACTGTACAAATGGATTGATCAGTCGGTGATGGGGATTAAGGAAATCAAAATCGCCGGGAAAGAAAATTATTTTATCAACGAATATTCCAAGTGCGGCGCCGGATATGTGAATGCAGTACAGAGATACAATCTGTTTAACGCAACGCCCCGGCTGCTGATTGAGACGCTGGCAATTGCCGCCCTGGTGTTTTATATGATGTTCCAGATATTAAGGGGAGCCGGTGTATCGGACATCCTTCCCCAGGTGACGGCTCTGGGCGTGGCGGCCATGCGGCTGATTCCCAGCGCGAACAGGATCAATAATTATCTGACCTCCATTTCCTATTTTGAGCCTTTCTTTATGGGAGTCAGCGATAATCTCCAGGAGGAGATCCGGGACGAGTCCATCAACTATGATGAGTCGGCCTACCAAAGAAAGCTGGAAATTCCCAAGCTGGAGATTAAGGATAAGATTGTATTGAAGGATATTGTCTACAAATACCCCAATTCGGAGGCCTTGATTTTTGACCATGCGGATATGGAAATCCCCATAGGAAAGTCGGTGGGAATCGTGGGCACCTCGGGAGCGGGCAAGACTACGGTGGTGGATATTCTGCTGGGGCTTTTAGAGCTTCAGAGCGGCGGGATTTTGGCGGATGGCATACCGGTGAAGGAGCATTATCAGTCCTTCCTCAAAAATGTGGGATATATTCCTCAGACGATTTTTATGATCGATTCCACCATCCGGAAAAACGTGGCTTTTGGCTACGCGGATGAGGATATCAAGGATGAAATGGTGTGGCGTGCCCTTGAGGAGGCACAGCTGGACGAGTTTGTGAGGAGCCTGCCGGAGGGACTTGATACCGGCATCGGCGAGCGGGGCATCCGCATTTCCGGCGGGCAGAGACAGAGAATCGGCATCGCAAGGGCATTGTTTGAGGATCCGGAGGTGCTGGTATTGGATGAAGCGACCTCGGCTCTTGACAATGAGACGGAAGCCGCCATTATGGATTCCATTAACAGGCTTCATGGAAGAAAGACACTGATTATTATTGCCCACCGCCTGCAGACCATTGAGAAATGTGATATGGTCTATCGGGTGGAAAAGGGAAAGGCCAGGAGGGAGCGGTAATTGCGACAGGAGGAAGCGGCAAAAAGAAAAGAGAAAAAGCGTATGGCTAATTTCGAGCTATTGAGAATTCTGGCCATGGTTATGGTGGTGGTCATGCACTTTTTGTCTCATTCAGACAGTCTGATTGTGCTGGAAAAACCTCTGAATGGTGTTAGGGTGTCAGGCTCTTTACTGGAAGCTTTCAGCCTGGTGGCAGTCAACACTTATCTGCTGCTCAGCGGTTATCTGGGGGTCAGGAGCAGTTTCAGGCCCGGTAAGGCAGTTTCCCTTCTTTGCCAGATATGGTTTTATGCACTGCTGATTCCGCTGATTTTGAAGTTATTTGGGGTGCCCACAGTCTCCTCTGAATTGGGGATTTATGGGCTGGTTCAATATCTTTTTCCCATAGAGACAGAACATTACTGGTTTGCCACTTCCTATTTTATGTTGTATCTCCTGACACCGATGCTGAACAGGGCAGCAGTAAATCTGACAAAGCGCCAGTTTGGGATTGTGCTCGGCGGTTTGCTGATCTTATTCAGCGGGATCAAGAGTATCAGCCCGGTGGTGTTTGTTTTTGACAGATATGGTTATGATCTGGCATGGTTTATCTGTGTTTACCTGGTGGGCGCTTATCTTGGGATTTATGGGGGAGAGAGACTGAGAAAATCCGGGTGGCTGCTTTACGTGGGAAGCTGTCTTTTGGGATTTGGAGTGAATATCGCCATGTGGTTTTTCTCACAAAAATGGGATGCCTTTTCCTATTACTTTACGGTCCCCTTTCATTATAACTTTTTCCCCTGTCTTGCGGGGGCAGTGGGACTGCTCTATGGCTTTTCAGGTATTTCGATCAAAGAGGGCGCTTTCGCAAGGGCGGTGCGCCGGATGGGAGGCCTGAGCTTTGGAATTTATCTGCTTCATGAGCATATTGATCTGAGAGAGCGCTGGTATGGGTGGCTAAAGCAGATCGTCAATCCGGCAGGAAAAGAAGGCGTCCCGATTTTTCTCGGGGAACTGATTTTCTGCACAGTGCTTCTTTTTGCGGCGGGTATTCTCATAGACTGGATAAGGAATTTCGGTTTTAGAGCGGCAGGAAGCGTCCTTGGAAAGACGAAACTTTCCCGCAAACTAAAGGAATTGGATGCGTGCTTTAAAGAAAATTAGCGTAACTATGAAGCCGAAGGCTGAATAGTTACAAATTAGCAGACAGGAGTGGAAGTATGAGGAATCAGGCTGTGGCTGGCATGGCAAAGGAATCTGACACAAAAAAATCTGACAGCGGATATCAATTTCAGGAGCTGTGGCAGAAGGCCCAGCGCCTGGTGTTTCCTCTGGTGCTGTTTTTATACCCCTTTCTCAAAGTGCGGGAGGGGATTGATCTCACTGACACGGGCTACAGCCTTGGAAATTACCGTTTTTTTGGCGAGGTGGACGGTATCTGGATGCTGCTTACCTTTCTGTCAAATGTGACAGGACGGCTGTTTACCTATCTGCCGCTGGGGGATACCATGCTGGGAATGAAGCTCTATACTACTCTTTTCGTGAGCGTTATGGGGCTCTTGGGGTATCGGTTTTTCCGGACGAAAATGCCGGCCTGGCTGGCATTTGCAGGAGAAATGGCGGCGATCAGCTTTTGCTGGTGCCCTGCGGTGATTCTGTATAATTATCTGTCCTATTTGCTGTTCCTTTTGGGTTCTGTTTTGCTGTTTCGCGGACTGGCAGGAGGGAGGCCGCGCTGCCTTATCCTGGCAGGAGTAATGCTGGGAATTAACGCATTGGTGCGCTTCCCGGGAAATATTCTGGAGACAGGGTTAATCCTGGCAGCCTGGTATTATGGCGTCTTAAAAGAAAAGCCGGTTCGAAAGATGGCACAGGAAACAGGGCTTTGCGCCGCCGGCTATCTGGGAGCGTTTCTCGTGCTGCTGGGGGGAGTGATTGCTCTTTATGGCTGGACGGCCCCGGGCGATATGATAAGCGGGGTATTTGGCATGAGCGAAAGCGCCTCCGACTATACCCTGGGAGAGATGGTACTGGCCATTTTAGATGCCTATCTCCACGGATTTCAGTGGATGCTTTACATGATCCTGTGCATTTTGCCGGGAATTCCATTTTTGGTGATTCGGCAGGAGCAGCTGCCTGGACTTCGGAAGATCATATACTGTGCCTGTATTCCGGTATTGTTCTTTATACTTGGGAAATGGGGAATGTTTAATTTTAAATACTACCAGAAGGAAGCGGCTCTTCAGTGGGGAGCGGTATTTCTTCTGCTGGCGATTGGGATTGGGATCTGGATGCTCTTTACCAGAATGCTGGATGACGAGTGGCGGCTGATTGGCTGTATCATGCTGCTTGTGATTTTAATCACGCCGCTTGGAAGCAATAATCATATCTGGCCGGTGCTCAACAATCTGTTTTTTACGGCGCCTGTGGTATTATGGATGATTTACCGTTTCGTGAGGTGGGGCAGGACTTACCTGGATGTGACCCGGAAAGTTCCGCTTTTTCCCGTCAAGGCCATGGTATCCGGAGTCCTGATCGCCTTTTTTATCCAGGCATTGGGAATAGGAGCCGGGTATGTGTTCCTGGATGGGGAGACAGGGGAAAAAAGAGACTATAAGGTGGAAGCAAATCCGGTGCTTCGAGGTATGTATACAAGTGCGATGAACGCCGAAACTCTGGAGGAAATTTCTTATTTTATGCTGGAGCATAAGGAAGAATATGCGGACAAAAGGCTGATTCTCTACGGCAATATCCCCGGGCTTGTTTACTATCTGGATAAAGCCCCGGCCATTGATACCACCTGGGCGGATTTAAATACTTACTCTGTCAGCCAGCTGAAAGAAGGGCTTGACAGTATTGCCTCTTCCAATGGGCAGACAGATGACAGGCCGCTGGTGATTGTCACACCGGTCATTTCCGCCTGGCTTTCAGGAGATCCTGAGGTGATGGCGTGGTGGGGAATAGAACCCGATGAGTGGGAACAGGATGAAAAGCTCCGGCTTATCCGCTTATTCATGGAAGAAGGGGTCTATGGGCAGGTGTTTGCCAATGAGGCCTTTGTGGTGTATGCTTGAGGAAAGGAAAAAGAAAATGATTCGATTTAATGTACCACCCTATACAGGGAAGGAATTGGAAAATATTAAAATAGCCGTTGAAAATATGCACATCTGCGGGGACGGAGAGTTTACCAAAAAATGCAGCGAGTATCTGGAAAAAATAACCGGCACGGCCAGGTGCCTGCTTACCACCTCCTGTACCCATGCGCTGGAGATGGCGGCACTTCTGTGCGGGCTTGGGGAAGGAGACGAGGTGATTGTCCCATCCTACACCTTTGTGTCCACGGCAGATGCCTTTGTGCTTCGGGGGGCAAAGGCGGTGTTTGTGGATATCAGGCCGGATACCATGAATATTGATGAGCGTCTGATCGAGGATGCAATCACCGGGCGGACAAAGGCAATTTTCGTGGTGCATTATGCGGGAGTTGCCTGTGAGATGGACACGATTATGGATATTGCAAACCGTCATGGACTTAAGGTGGTGGAGGATGCGGCCCAGGCAATCATGTGTACTTATAAGGGAAAACCTCTCGGTACTATAGGGGATTTCGGATGCTTTAGCTTCCATGAAACCAAGAATTTCAGTATGGGAGAGGGAGGTGCGCTTCTCATCAGAGATCCGGCCTACATTGAGGAAGCGGAGATCCTGAGGGAGAAGGGGACGGACAGAAGCAAGTTTTACCGGGGACAGGTGGACAAGTACCGATGGATGAATTTTGGTTCCTCCTATCTTCCCAGTGATATGAATGCGGCTTATCTCTATTCTCAGTTTGAGATGGCGGATGAGATTAACCAGACCAGGATAGATAGATGGGATCAGTATTATGAGCTGCTCTCTCCCTTACAGGAGGCAGGGAAGGTGGAGCTTCCGGCGGTGCCGGAGGGGTGCGTTCACAATGGCCATATGTTTTATCTCAAGACAAAGGATTTGGAAGAGCGCACAAGACTTATTGAGTTTATGAAAGAAAAGGATGTGCTGACGGTATTTCACTATGTGCCGCTTCACTCGGCGCCGGCAGGGATTAAGTTTGGCCGATTCCATGGGGAGGACAAGTATACCACAAGGGAGAGCGAGCGTCTGCTTCGTTTGCCGATGTTTTATCAGCTCACAGAGCAGCAGGTGGAATACATTGCAGGCGCTGTAAGGGAATTTTATGGAGTTTAAGGGCAAGCTGAAAAAAAGCATAACTGCTTTAAGCATAAATACTTTAAGCTTAAAAGCTTTCAGCGTAAACGGACTGATTGCACTGGCAGCAACGGTTGTTTTGGTTGCGCTGGTAGGCTGGCGTTTTGATTACTTTTATGATTTAAATGACGATGTGCTGATGAAGGATATTCTCTCAGGGGCTTATACAGGGACACCGGAGAGCCGTAATATCCAGATGCTGTGGCTGGTCAGCGCCTTTGTCAGCCTGCACTACCGGATAGCAAGGACACTGCCCTGGTATGGGTTATTTCTGTGCTTTTGCCATTATGGGTGCTTTTTCCTGATTTTGAGAAGAAGCCTGAGCTTTAGTAATAAGCCTGTGGGAAAGCTCACGCTGGCTCTGGCAGAAGGCCTTCTTTTTGGAGGACTTTTTTTGGAACACCTGGTATTTGCCCAGTACACCCTGACCTGCACCTTTCTTGGAGCAACGGCGGCGTTTTTGTTTTATACCACGGACATAGAATTAGAAGCGAAAGAATTTATCAAAAAAAATATTCCGGCAGTGCTGCTGGTTTTTGTGGCGTATCTTATCCGAACGGAGATGCTTCTGCTGGTGCTTCCCATGATCTGTGTGGCGGGAATTGCCAAATGGGGGAGCGAGGGGAAGATTTTTACAAAAGAGCACGCGGTGAAATATCTGTCGGTGATCGGCCTGATTTTTGCCGGGATTCTGACGGGCGAGGTGACCAACAGGATTGCCTGCGGATCAGAAGAATGGCGCACCTTTACGGAATTTTTTAATAACCGGACAGAGCTTTATGACTTTCAGGCGCCGCCGGATTATGAGACGCACCGGGAGTTTTATGAGGACATAGGACTTACGGAAAGCGAAAAGGTTCTGCTTGATAACTATAATTTTGGAATGGATGAGGAGATCGACGAGACTGTGATCGGCCGCATTGCGGAATATGCCGGAGAACATCAAAGCGCCGAAAAGCCCTTTTTTCAAAAGCTCCCCCAAAAACTCAGGGCTTATGTTTACCGGCTTACCCATGGGCCTGGGACAGGCGGCGATTATCCCTGGAATTATGCGGTGATTCTGGGATATGCCCTGGCATTTCTGGCAGGTATTTTTGATAAATCGGGGTCTGCCAAAAAAATATCTGTAAAAAATGCCCTCAGTATCACGTGGAAGCTTGCTTTTCTTTTTGTGGTGCGCACCTGCCTTTGGATGTTTATTCTAATGCGGGGGAGGGATCCGGTGAGAATTACCCATTCTCTGTATCTGATGGAGCTGTGTATTCTGTCCGCCATGTTTTTTGTGGAATGCAGGGAAATTGGCACCCTGGGCATTAAAAAAATGTGTCATCTTGCTGCCCTTGCAGGTTTTGGGGTGCTTTCTCTTATGATATTGCCGGAAGGAATAAGGAGTGTGGCCGGAGAGCAGGAGAGAAGGGAAGCGGTGAATCAGCCTTATCAGGAATTGTACGGATATTTGACAGAGGAGGAGCATAAAGATAACTTTTATCTGATCGATGTGTATTCCTCCGTGGCTTATTCGGAAAAAATGTTTGAAGGGGTGGATAATTCCCTGGATAATTATGATATTATGGGGGGATGGGCCTGCAAGAGCCCCCTGCAGAGGAAAAAGCTTGCGCTGTTTGGAATCGAAAATATGGAGCAGGCGCTTAGGGAGCAGGAAAATGTCTGTTTTGTGAGAAAGAGCAGTGAGGATATGCAGTGGCTGTTTGATTACTATGAAGGACATGGGACGCCTGTGGAAGCGCAAAAAATTGCTGTAATCGCTGAGGAGTTTGAGATTTACAGTGTGGAATAGTAAAAGGAAGGACAAAGATGGCGAAAGAGCAGAAAATTTCCCTGCGGCTTATGGAGAAAGAGGATACCGACAGAATCGTTACATGGCGCAATCAGGATTTTGTGAGACGAAACTTTATTTATCAGCAGGATTTTACCAGAGAAGGTCATGAGAACTGGATCAGGACCATGATCGATACCGGCCTGGCAGTTCAGTTTATGATCTGCATTGGGGAAGAGCAAAGACCTGTGGGCAGTGTTTACCTGCGGGATATCGACAGAACCCACAAAAAGGCGGAGTACGGTATTTTCATTGGGGAAAAGGATGCCTGGGGTCAGGGCTATGGCACGTGGGCGGCAAAAAAAATGATTGACTATGCCTTTGAGAGGGAAGGACTTCACAAGCTGATGCTTCGTGTTCTGGCAGAAAATCAGGGAGCCATCCGAAGCTATGAGAAGGCGGGATTTGTGAGGGAAGCCTATCTGAGGGATGAAGTTTTTCTGGAGGGGCAATATAAGGATGTGATCTATATGGCGGTGATTAATGAAGCGGAGAGCCGGGAGGATGTGAGATGAAAAAGTTGGTCAGCTTTGTGATTCCCTGTTATCGGTCCGCAGAGATGCTGCCCGGAGTGATCGGGGAGATTCAGACAACTATGGGGGAACTGGAGGTCTATGAGTATGAGATCGTGCTGGTCAATGACTGCTCCCCGGACAATACCTTTGATGTGATTCGAAGGCTCTGTCAGGAGAATGCCCAGATTACAGGAATCAATCTGGCAAAAAATTTTGGACAGCACAGCGCCCTGATGGCTGGTTTCCATCATGTAAAAGGGGATATTGTGGTGTGTCTGGATGATGATGGACAAACCCCGGCCGGGGAAGTGGGAAAGCTCCTTGCAGGTATCGAACAGGGGGCGGATGTGGTGTACGCAAAATACAGCCAAAAGCATCACTCCAGCTTCCGGAACTGGGGCAGTCGGGTGAATGAGCGGATGACCCGGATGATGCTGGGAAAGCCAAAGGATTTGTATCTTTCCAGCTATTTTGCGGCAAGAAGGTTTGTGATCGAGGAAGTAAAGCGCTATGAAAATGCTTATCCCTATGTGATTGGGCTGGTACTGCGTTCCACCAAAAATATTATCAATGTGGAGGTGACACACAGGGACAGGCAGGCGGGAGAGTCGGGCTATACCCTGGGAAAGCTGCTGGCTCTGTGGTTTAACGGTTTTACAGCGTTTAGCGTGAAGCCTTTGAGAATAGCCACCGTATCAGGGGTATGTTTTGCAATACTTGGATTTTTGTATGGGATTTATACCATTATCAAGAAGATTTTTATCAATCCGCCGGGATTGGTGACCGGCTTCAGCGCACTCATGTCAGTGCTGGTATTTATGGGCGGCATGCTGATGCTGATGCTGGGGCTGGTAGGGGAGTATATGGGAAGGATGTATATTTCCATGAATAATTCTCCCCAGTTTGTGATACGTGAAATGGCAGGGAAAAATGCGGATGAGGAAAGAGAAGCAGGCTAAAGGGGACTTAAAAGAACAATTGAAAAATTTCGGGATGGCTCAAAATATCCTGACGGCGGTTCTCTCCTTTGGGGGAGTCTGCGCCCTGCCCTGGATGCTTCCTCTGGGCTCACAAGAGGAGAGGCTTAGCTACAGCAACAGCATTTTTTCCGTCTTTTTATTTTTCATGCTTTTTTGGCTGATGAAAAGAGTGGTCAGCGCGGATTCGGTAAGCGCTCTTACGGCGCGTGATAATGTTTGTTTTTCGGGAAAGAAAGGCAGATGGCTGTTTCCCGGCTTTTTTGGTATTCTTTTTTCCGGCTGTATGGTCTTTGGGGCACAGTTAGATCAGCAGGGAAGCGTTCCCTTCCGGAGCGGAGGGATGTGGATCAGCATCCTGATTCTGGCGGTGATTGCCGCTTTGCTTGTCCGTTATTTTTGGGACAGGCTGGCAGGGAGGCTTGAGGATAAGAAAAAAAGCGGAATTTCTACGGAAGGCAAGAAAAGGCTTCGAAGCTATTGCCTCACTGCCGCAGTGATTTTTCTCTGTTATCTTCCGGTATTTCTGGCAGTATATCCGGGTTTTTTTGTCTATGACGCACAGGATGAGTATTTGCAGGTGGTGACAAGGAATTTTTCTACCCATCATCCCCTTTTGCATGTGCTTTTGCTGGGCGGAATCATTCAGCTGGTTTATAAGCTGACGGACTCCTACAATCTGGGGATCGCCTGTTATACATTGTTCCAGATGACGGTGATGTCCCTTATATTTGCCGGGTGCGTGGAAACATTGAAGGCGAGAGGTATGAAAAAGGCAGGGGGAATCCTGCTGACATTGTATTTCGGATTATGCCCGGTGCTGGTGATGTTTTCTCTCTGCTCCGCCAAGGATGGGCTTTTCACAGGGATGCTTTTGGTTGCAATGCTCCTTCTGCAGGAGTTGTGTGAAGCACCGGAACGGTTCTTTGGGCAAAAAGGGAAGGTATTCCTGTTGTGTGTGAGCTCTCTTTTTATGATGCTGCTCCGCCATAACGGCTTTTATGCCTTTTGCGTTTTTGCAGTTATTTGCTGCTGGTATTTGAAAAGATTCCTGAAAAAGACAGTGCCTTATTTCCTGGCTGTTATTGCTTTTTATATGATCTTCAACACAGCCCTTGCAGGCATTCTCCGCGCGGACACTTCGGAAAACCAGGAAATTCTTACGGTATCAATCTCACAGCTGGCGCGGGTCTACCGGGATGAGAAAGGGCAGATTCCCGAGGAGGAAGCAGAGGTCTTGTATCGGTATTTACCCAGGCAGGCTCTGGAACACTATAATCCCAAGGTTTCCGACGGAGTGAAGATCCATTTTAACAACGAAGCCTATGCGGCAGACAAGGCAGGATATTTAAAGCTCTGGCTCAAATGGGGAGTAGAGCATCCCTTTACTTATCTAAATGCCTGGTTTATGACCTCCTATGGGTTCTGGTATCCGGACACGGTGATTGATGTCTATCGGGGAAATACCGTATTTACTTATACTTATGGAGACAGCTCCTACTTTGGCTATGAGGTGGAGCAGCCCGGAGTGAGAGAGAGCAAAATTCCATGGCTGGACGAGTGCTACAGGAGAATGTCCCTTGAGATTGCCCAGCAGAAAATTCCGGTAGTGTCCATGCTGTTTTCACCGGGATTTTTGTTCTGGGTGATGCTGTTCTTGCTGGGATTTTTATGTGATCAGGGAAGATGGAAGCAGGCGATACCCTTTCTGCTGCCGCTGCTCGTCTGGCTGACAGTGATATTAGGCCCCACGTATCTGGTCAGGTATGTAGTATTTTTGTGGGTGGTAGTGCCAGTGCTGGCGTATGAGGTGCTGGCAACCGAAAACACCCACAAAATTTGATAATAAATTCCAATTGTGATATACTACCAATGCAAATGCACAAATTTGTTATGTCTGCCGTAAAGTGCGCAGACAGGGAGCGGAATATGAAAAAAATCGTATACGAAAGCAAGGCAATACAGGCAGTCATTTTAATAATAGCCGCGGTGCTTCTGGCAACGCTCTGGCCTCTTCGGATCTGGCACGAGAAAGTGACGACTTCTGTTTCTTCTGAGACAGGCATGGTAACGGATGTGATTGACGAGGAGAGAACTCTGCTGCAGGAAATAGTTGCCCAGTATGACCATATGGATACCATTGAGGTTTACCTGGGCGAAAATTGTGTGGGAGAGAGTTATTATCTCCGGATCCTGGATGAGCAGTGGCAGGTGATCTGTGAGGAAGAGACAACCATCGATTACGAAAAACTTCCCGGCTTCCAGACATCCCTGATCGATGTGGATATGGAAGTGGGGAAAATGTATTATGTGATTCTGCAGGGGAAGGAATCGGCCATTTATGCCGGCTGTGAGGCGGCCCCTCTTGCGGACATGCCCTATATGGGAACCATGTACTATGCGGATTCCACCATGGAAGGCATGAGCCTTGTGGCAAATTATAATTACGGGGTGCCGCTTAGAAAGACGAAAGTTCTGGCCTTTGGCCTTTTGATTCTGGCAGCGGCGGCGCTTTCGATTCTGGCAGTCCGTCTCTATTATAAGAAAAAAGAGGACAGGCTGATCACCGTGGAGAAGGTGTTTAAGCGGGTGATGAATCCGGCCCTGGGCGCGGCGGCAGTATTTTGTTTCGGCGCGGTAGCACTTGGCTTTTGCGGGCACTATTTTCTGGATAACACCATGTATATTGTGGGAATTCTTTTCCTGGGGGCGATCCTGTTCTATGGAATCAATCACAGCAGGGAGGGGCAGAAGGCCATATTTACATGGGATTATCTGAAGTCTCACTGTGGAGATCTGATTCAGTCTGTGGCAATTGCAGGGGCAGTTGCCGGATGCTGTGATTATATGAGCGGCCTGTATGATATCCACCACGCAGCGGCAGAGCGAAAGGAGATGTTCTGGTTTGCCGTTGCGATCATTGCCATGTTTCAGTGGAAGGAAATTTTCCATATTTATAATCTGATTTATCTTATCGCGGCAGGCCTTGCGGGCTGGCGCTACTACAGCCGGAGTATGGCCGCTTTTCCGGAGGATGTGGAGGAGCCTGCGGTGGTAGCTCTTAGGTATACGGTTTTAATCGGTATCCTTCTGGGATTCATAGTGATTCGAACAGTCATTGCCCTGTTTAAGAAAAAACTGACAAGACCCAGGTATCTTTATGCCGGTATCCTGGCGGTATTTTTTGCCGTGATCATTATCTTCCGCAATGGCAGATGGTGGGGCGTGGTCATGGCGGCGGCCTTTACGCTGTTCTACTTAAGTTATGGGATGTGGGAGCATAAGGACAGAATTCTGGTCAATATTGCCCGGGGAGTGATTTTGCAGTTTGTACTTGCCACCGGCTATGCATTGCTGCATCGTCCCTATGTCACCTACAGAAATGCAAGATATACCCATATTTTCCATACGGTAACCATCACGGCCGCTTACCTGACCATGGTGGAATGCGCGGCGGCGGTGATCCTGCTTGATAAGCTGAAAAAGAGCCGTAAAATCAGGGACTGTTGGAAGGAACTGACTCTTTTTGGGGTGGTTTCCTCTTATCTGCTTTTTACTATGGCAAGGACAGCGTTCTTTTCTGCCGGTGTTGCTCTTTTGTTTGCGTTATTTGCAGTTTCTGCGGGAAAGGGGAAAAAGCGTCTTATTAACATTGGGAAAAATCTGGGGCTTTTGATTTTATCTGTGGTAGTGTGTTTCCCGGTAACCTTTACTGCCCAGAGGAACATTCCTGCCTTGGTAAGCGAGCCTTTTCTGTATGAAATCGAGTATTCCCTGTACTGCCCGGAGGATGTTATGAGGGGCAGAAGGCTGGATTCCGTAAACTTCATGCGTGTGGGACGTTTCATAGACGTGTTCGCGGAAAAGATCTTCGGACTGCCGGAAGGAACCTTTGATGTATATGGGGAGATTGCCGGGTATGAAAAAACCCACAGGGACAGAGACTCGGAGCAGACAGATGCACGGGCTCCGCGGCCGGAGGAATCTGAGGAACTGGTGGCTTCTCTGGCGTATGTGCCCGGTGAAACAGTAAAGGCGTCTGTGCGGGGGGAAACAGGCGATATCCTGAGGGCTTCCGCAGAGGAGAATATGGATATTCCGGAAGATATCCCCGATGACAATGATTACACCAACGGCCGTCTGGACATTTTCCGCTCTTATATGGAACAACTCAATGCCACAGGACATGAGGAGATGGGGGCCGTGCTCGCAAACGGCGAGATTGCCACCCACGCCCATAATATTTACCTGCAGGTTGCCTATGATCACGGTATTTTTGTGGGAATTCTGTTTGTTGTGGTTGGAATTGCAACTTTTGGAGCTTCCTGTCTTTATTATCACAGAAAAAAGGATAAAATAACCTATGCGGCACTGCCTCTGGTGGTGACGGTGGCGGTGGCGGTGGCAGGCATGGTGGAATGGATATTCCATCTGAGCAATCCCTGCGGCCTGCTTTTGATGCTGGTAATCACGCCGCTTGTATTTGAAAACGAAGGTTAAGCCATGGAGAAGAGAACCAGAAAACCCCTGAATATTAAATTATTTTACAGAAAAACCTGCCTGATCATCTATGATATTATCAGCGTGGTGGGAGCAAGCTATCTGGCGCTGCTGATGCGCTACAGCTTTGACTTTTCGGCAATACCGCCGCACTTTATTGAGCCCGTCAACCGTTTTTTGCCTTTTAATATCATACTCACGCTGGCGATACTGTACCTGTTTCGGATGTACCACAGCCTGTGGGCCTTTGCGGGAGAGACGGAGCTGCAGAATCTGGTGATGTCCAGTATTATTTCTGCGGTCTGTTACAGCATCGGTATTCAGTTTTTCAGGGCTGAAGGACAGCAGGCGGTTCCGAGCAGCTATTATTTCCTCTATGTATTTCTGCTCATCAGTTTTGTGTTTGTGAGCCGTTTTTCCTACCGCTTTTTCAGAAGCCTTAAGCATAAACAGCAGAACAAGAATAACAGTATATCCGTCATGGTATTAGGAGCCGGAGAGGCGGCCAACCTGATTATCAAGGAGATTGTAAACAGTAATTTCTCCACCATGGTCATCCGCTGTATCATAGATGACGATCCCGGCAAGTGGGGAAGATTCATCCAGGGAATTAAGGTTGTGGGAGGAAGAGATAAGATCATCGAGTGCGCGGATATTTTCGGCATCGATGAGATTATCGTGGCCATGCCCTCGATTTCCCGGGCGGAGATGTCCGAGATTCTGGATATCTGTAAGGAGACGAGTTGTAAGCTTCGCTCCCTGCCCGGCATGTATCAGCTGGTAAACGGGGAAGTCAGCGTCAGCAAACTGCGGGACGTGGAGGTAGAGGATCTTCTGGGCAGAGATCCCATAGAGGTGGATCTGAATTCCATTTTAGGCTATGTAAAGGGCAAAAAGGTGCTGGTGACCGGAGGAGGGGGCTCCATTGGAAGCGAGCTCTGCCGTCAGATTGCAACCCACCATCCGGCACAGCTTATTATTCTTGATATTTATGAAAACAGCGCCTATGATATCCAGCAGGAGCTGCTTGCCAGGTACCCGGAGTTGCCTTTGGTGGTATTGATTGCTTCGGTGCGCAATACCAATCGTATGAACTGGATTTTTGAGACTTACAGGCCGGATATTGTATATCACGCGGCGGCTCACAAGCACGTGCCCCTTATGGAGGACAGTCCGAATGAGGCAGTGAAAAACAATGTGTTCGGTACCTGGAAGACGGCCCAGGCAGCTGCCATGAACGATGTGAAGCGGTTTGTGATGATCTCCACGGATAAAGCGGTAAATCCCACCAACATTATGGGAGCCAGCAAGCGGATCTGTGAGATGATTATCCAGACCTTTAACAAGCACTATGACACGGAATTTGTGGCGGTGCGTTTCGGAAATGTGTTAGGGAGCAACGGTAGTGTGATTCCCCTGTTTAAAAAGCAGATCATGGCAGGAGGGCCGGTGACGGTGACCCATCCGGATATCATCCGCTACTTTATGACCATACCGGAGGCGGTTTCCCTGGTGCTGCAGGCAGGAGCCTACGCCAAGGGCGGGGAAATTTTTGTGCTGGATATGGGAAAACCGGTCAGAATCCTGGATCTGGCGAGGAATCTCATCCGTTTGTCCGGTTATCGGGTGGATGAAGATATTAAGATTGAATTTACCGGACTCCGCCCCGGAGAAAAGCTTTATGAAGAGCTTTTGATGGCAGAGGAAGGAATGACGGAAACAGCCAATAAACTGATTCATATCGGGAAACCTATTGAAATAGACGAGAGCGCCTTCTTTGTACAGCTCAAGGCCTTAAAGGAGGCGTCCAAAAATGAGAGCAATGATATCAGGCCAATGATTAAGGAGATTGTGCCCACCTATCATTATGAAAAAAATGAGTAGATTGTGCATAGACTGTCTGCGCCGGATATACGGCAGAAATGAGGTTACAAATGGAGAATAAAAGAATTTATCTCTCTTCTCCCACCATGCATGGAGAGGAACAGCAATTTATCAGGGAAGCTTTTGACACCAACTGGGTGGCGCCCCTTGGCCCTAATGTGAATGCCTTTGAGAAGGAGCTGGCGGAGTACGTGAAGATCCCTCATGCTTCCGCATTGAGTTCAGGGACGGCGGCCATCCATCTTGCCCTCAGAATATTGGGGATTGGGGAGGGGGATGTGGTTTTTGTTCCTTCCCTGACCTTCAGCGCCACCTGCAATCCGGTGATATACGAAAATGCAACCCCTGTGTTTATCGATTCGGAGTGGGATACCTGGAATATGGATCCGAAAGCGCTTGCGAGAGCCTTCGAAAAATATCCCGGCCCCAAAGCAGTGATCGTAGTGCATCTTTACGGCACTCCGGCAAAGCTGGACGAGATTATGGAACTCTGTAAGGCTCATAATGTGCCTTTGATTGAGGATGCCGCGGAGTCCCTGAGCAGCACCTATAAGGGAAAGCACACGGGAACCTTTGGAAAGATAGGAATTTATTCCTTTAACGGAAATAAAATCATTACAACCTCCGGCGGCGGTATGCTGGTGTCAAAGGAGGAGGAGATTACGAAAAAGGCTACTTTCCTGGCAACCCAGGCAAGGGATCCGGCCAGGCATTATCAGCATTCCCAGATTGGGTATAATTATAGGATGAGCAATATTGTTGCGGGAGTGGGGAGAGGGCAGCTCATTCATTTGGAAGAGCACAAAGCTCTGAAAAAGGCCATCTATCAGCGTTATCAGGAGGCTTTTGCGGATATTCCGGAGATCAGCTTAAATCCTCTGAACCCGGAGGGAGATGCCAACTGCTGGCTTACCGGAATGCAGATTGACAAGGCAAGTGCTGTGACGCCGGATAGGGTGATGGATGCCCTGGCAGAGCATAACATTGAATCCCGTCCCATCTGGAAACCCATGCACCTGCAGCCGGTATTTGCAGGGTATGATTTTATTTCAGAGTCAGGGGATGCCGCCGCTTCCATTTTTGAGAGAGGGTTGTGTCTGCCCAGCGATATTAAGAATACGGATGAGGATATGGAGCTGATCATCGAGACTGTGAGAAGGTGCTTCGGCAAATAAGAGCAAAACGGAGAAAGGCAGGGTAAAGTATGTACCGGAAGTTTATAAAGCGTTTCCTTGACATTTTCATATCGCTTACTGCAATCGTCCTGCTATCTCCCCTGCTTTTGCTTCTGTGGATATTGGTGAGAAGTAAGCTTGGGAAACCGGCGCTTTTTACCCAGGAACGTCCGGGAAAGGATGAAAAAATTTTTAAGCTTTACAAATTCCGTTCCATGACGGATGGAAGGGACGAAAAGGGAGAGCTTCTGCCGGACGAGGTCAGGCTTACTCCCTTCGGAAAGCTGCTTAGGGCCAGCAGCCTGGATGAATTGCCGGAGCTGTTTAATATCCTTAAAGGGGATATGAGCCTGATCGGCCCCCGTCCGCTGCTGGTCAGATATCTTCCCTATTATAAGCCCGAAGAGCGGCACAGGCATGACGTGAGACCGGGACTTACAGGGCTGGCGCAGGTAAACGGCCGCAATGCCCTCGGCTGGGAGGAGAGATTTGCCTTTGACCTTGAATATGTGGAGCACTTAACTTTTGGGATGGACTTAAAGATTATTGGTATGACGGTGGGAAAGGTACTGAAGCGTTCCGGAACGCTGTCGGGAGCAGAGCAGACGGTGGCAGACTTTGACGTTTACAGAAAAGGAGAGAAGGATAAGCAGGGATGAACAAAATCGCTTTGTTTGAAAACAGATTTGACAGGACACCGGTGATGCCTTTATCCGGAGACTACGGACCCAACCGGTTTTTTATAAAGAGAGACGATATGATTCCTTTCAGCTTTGGGGGGAATAAGGCACGCAAGGCGGCGGAATTTTATAAGGAGATCAAGGACAGCCCCACGGATGTGGTGATGACCTATGGCAGCAACGGCTCAAATCATTGCCGGATCGTTGCCAATATGGCCGCCGCAATGGGGCTTTCCTGCCATATTATATCTCCGGAGGATAAAACCTCTGAGGGTTTGTATAATACCAGACTGGTGAAGTCCTTTGGCGCTGTCATTGAGACCTGCCCTGTGAGCGCTGTGTCACAGACCATAGAAAACAGAAAAGAGGCTTACAGGCAGGAGGGAAAGGTTCCCTATTTTATTATGGGGGGAGGACACGGTAATCCGGGAACGGAAGGATATGTAAAGGCTTATCGGGAAATTACAGAGTTTGAAAAGGAAAAGGATGTTTATTTTGATTATGTTTTTCACGCTTCCGGCACCGGAACCACTCAGGCGGGGCTGGTCTGCGGAAAGCTCCTTTCGGGGGATAAAAAAAGAAAGATCGTGGGAATCAGTATTGCCAGAGAGCAGAAGCGGGGCCGGGAAGTAGTGAAGGACAGCATCAGAGAGTATTTGGGCGCCGACTTTGAAAAGCTCTACCGGGAGGAAGATCTGGTCTTTACGGATGCCTACCGGCTGGGAGGTTATGGGCAGTATCACGAAGGAGTGAAAAAAATGATTGACGGTGTCATGAGACGGGAAGGGATTCCCATGGACACCACCTATGTGGGGAAAGCCTTTTGGGGCATGTGCCAGTACGTGAGAGAAAACAGGATAGAGGATCAAAATATTCTCTTCATTCATACCGGCGGGACGCCGTTGTTTTTTGATCATATTAAGAGTGAACCATAACCAGAAAGGAAGGCCGGATATGAACATTTTAATATTGAGCGCAGGTACGCGGAATAAGGTGGTAGAATATTTTAAGGAAAATGTGGGGGCGGCAGGAAAGGTGGTAGCCACCGACTGCTCAAATCTGGCTCCTGCGGTGTATAAGGCGGATGTTTTTTATCTGGTGCCGCGGATCACCGCGCCGGGATATGTGGAGCAGATACTGGATATCTGTGTAAAGGAAAAAATCGACGGCGTGTTTTCACTGATTGACCCGGAGCTCAGCCTTCTTGCCAGGGAGCGGGAGCGGTTCCTGGCGGTGGGGACGACTCCCATCATCTCAGACTATGACCTGGTGGAAACCTGTTTTGACAAATACCGGATGTTCAGGCTGCTCACAGAGATGGGAATTCCCACCGGGCGGTGTTACCTGGATAAGGAGACTTTTTATGGAGATTTAGAGAAGGGGCTGATTTCCTACCCTGTTTTTGTAAAACCGGTCAGGGGAAGCGCCAGCCTGAATATTAACAGGGCAGGTTCAGAGAGGGAAATCGAGGTTCTTTTTGACCTGTATGAGGATTTGATGATCCAGGAGTTTATGGATGGCCAGGAATACGGTGCGGACGTCTATGTGGACATGCTTTCCGGCAAATGTACTTCCATTTTTGTGAAAAAGAAGATTAAAATGCGGGCGGGGGAAACGGATAAATCGGTATCCGTCAAAAATCCCGGGCTTTTTGAGATGATACGGAATTTTGTGGAAAAATGCGGTTTTTGTGGTATGATAGATATTGACCTGTTCGAGATTGGCGGAGTCTTTTATATTTCGGAGGTCAATCCAAGGTTTGGCGGAGGTTATCCTCATGCCTATGCCTGCGGTGTGAATATGCCCGCTGCGGTGCTCCGCAATCTTTCCGGAGAGGAGAATCCGGTGAGGATTGGGGAGTATAAGGAAAATATCTGTATGATGAAATATAATGAGGTTGCCGTCAGAGATTTTGGCGGCGAACAGATTGTGGAGTAGAAGGGAGCCGGCCTGCCCGGAGATTGCCTGAAGGGGCGGATGGGAGTGAGCAATGAAGAAAATTTTAATATTGGCCAATTCTTCCGGCGGACTCTACGATTTCAGGAATGAACTGGTGGAGAAGCTCCTGAAAGAATATCAGGTGAGCGTCAGCCTTCCGGATGAGGTCAGAACCAGGGAGCTTGCCGACGAGGGCTGTAAGGTGATACACACACCCATCAATCGCAGAGGAGTGAATCCGGCGGAAGACCTTCGGCTGCTTCTCGGCTATCGCAGGCTCCTTAAGGAGGAAAAGCCTGATTTAGTGCTGACTTATACGATCAAACCCAATATTTACGGCGGTTTTTGCTGCAGGCTGATGAAAATTCCCTACATTGCCACAGTGACCGGACTTGGCAGCACCTTCCAGAAGCAGGGGCTGCTCCTTAAGATGATCGCAGCCATGTACCGGATGGGACTTAAGAAGGCGGAATGTGTCTTTTTCCAGAATGAGGAAAATAAAAAGATTTTTGAAAAGCATAAAATCAAAGGGAAAAAGAGTAAGCTGGTGAAAGGCTCCGGTGTGAGCCTGAAACGGCATGCCTTTGAGGAATACCCAAAAGAAGGAACGACAAAGTTCTTATTTGTAGGCCGCATGATGAGGGAAAAGGGGATTGAGGAGCTGCTTGAAGCCGCCGGGGCTCTTCATAGCCCGGAGGTAACCTTTGAACTGCTTGGCTACTGCGATGAAGATTATCAGGACAGGCTGGATGAGTGTGAGAAGAAGGGCTATATCCGGCAGCTGGGCTTTCACCCGGATGTGCATGAATATTTAAAGCAGGCTTCTGCCCTGGTGCTTCCCACCTACCATGAGGGAATGAGCAATGTCCTGATGGAGGCGGCGGCCACCGGAAGGCCGGTGATTGCCACCAAGATCAGCGGCTGTAAGGAAATCTTTGAGGAGGGGGTCACAGGCTTTGGATGTGAACCCAAAAGCAGTGAGGATCTGATCCGGGCGCTGCGGAAATTCCTGGGGCTGTCATGGGAGGAGCGTGCGCTGCTGGGGCGAAGAGCCAGAGAGAAGATGGAGAGGGAATTTGACCGGGAAAAGGTAGTAAAGGACTATTATGAGGAGATAAAAGGAGAAGAAAACGGTGGAATTATATGAGAAGCTCGTAAGCGGAGAAGAAAAATTATCATTGGTTGGCCTGGGATATGTGGGAATGCCCATTGCCGTGGCCTTTGCCCGGAAGATTAAAGTGGTGGGCTTTGACCTGAATGAAAAGAAAATCGATCTGTATAAGAATGGCATTGATCCCACAAACGAGGTGGGAAATGAGGTCATTAAAAATACTGCGGTGGAATTTACCGCGGATGCGGCAAAACTCCGGGAAGCCAGATTTCATATTGTGGCGGTTCCCACACCGGTGAACGATGACCACACGCCGGATCTGACTCCGGTGGAGGGGGCCAGCAGGATTCTGGGACAGAATCTCACAAAAGGGTCTGTGGTGGTGTTTGAGTCCACTGTCTATCCGGGAGTGACGGAAGATATCTGTGTGCCTATCCTGGAGAAAGAATCAGGGCTGAAATGCGGCGTTGATTTTAAGATCGGATATTCTCCCGAGCGTATCAATCCCGGCGATAAGGTGCACCGTCTGGAGACCATTGTAAAGATCGTATCTGGCATGGATGAGGAAACCCTGGATACGGTTGCCAGGGTCTACGAGCTGGTGGTGGAAGCCGGGGTTTACCGTGCCCAGTCCATCAGGGTGGCGGAGGCTGCCAAGGTCATTGAGAACAGCCAGAGAGATATCAATATTGCGTTTATGAACGAGCTTTCCATCATCTTTAACAAGATGGGAATCGATACCAAATCCGTGCTCGAGGCGGCAGGAACCAAATGGAATTTCCTGAAATTCTATCCCGGCCTGGTGGGGGGACACTGTATTGGAGTTGACCCCTATTATCTGACCTACAAGGCGGAGGAACTGGGATATCATTCCCAGATTATTCTGGCCGGGCGGCGGATCAACGATGATATGGGGAAATATGTGGCGGAAAGCACGGTGAAAAACCTGATCAAAGCGGATATCCCCGTCAAGAGAGCCAGGGTGGCGATTCTGGGCTTTACCTTCAAGGAAAACTGCCCGGATACCAGAAATACCAAGGTGATTGATATTTACAGGGAATTGGGAGAATACGGCATTCATCCGGTGGTGGTTGATCCTGCGGCGGATGCGGAGGAAGCAAAGCGCCTGTACGGGATTACCTTTGCAGGCATGGATGCGGTGAAGGACATGGACGCGGTGATCGTGGCGGTGGCTCATGAACAGTTCCTGGCTTTCGACCGGACAAAAGTGGACGGTTTTTACAATCCCGCACATGAAAAAAAGGTGTTTATGGATATTAAGGGATTGTTTGACAGAAATGATTATATGACAGAGGACTATATTTACTGGAGGTTGTAGGGAATGGGATATAAGGATTTAAAGTTTAAGGATGACGCTGTATTTCTGGTGACGGGAGGAGCGGGGTTTATCGGCTCCAATCTGTGTGAAGCGATTCTGGAGCTGGGTTATACAGTCAGATGTCTGGACAATCTCTCCACGGGAAAATACGAGAATATCGAGCCCTTTACAGGAAATCCCCGTTTTACCTTTATCAAAGGCGATATCCGGGAACTGGATACCTGCAAAAAGGCCGCGGAAGGGGTAGACTATGTATTGAATCAGGCGGCTTGGGGAAGTGTTCCCCGGAGCATTGAAATGCCTCTTTTATATGAAGAGATCAATATCCGGGGAACTCTGAACATGATGGAAGCCGCCAGAGAAAACGGAGTAAAGAAATTTGTCTATGCTTCCAGCTCTTCGGTGTACGGAGACCATCCCACCCTTCCCAAAAAGGAGGGGCATGAAGGGAAGGTTCTCTCCCCCTACGCCCTTACCAAGAAGGTGGACGAGGAGTATGGAAGGCTGTATAAGGTGCTGTATGGACTTGACACTTATGGGCTGCGCTATTTTAACGTGTTTGGCAGACGGCAGGATCCGGACGGGGCCTATGCGGCGGTTATCCCCAAGTTTATCCGCCAGCTGATGCGGGGAGAGAGACCCACCATCAATGGGGATGGCAGGCAGTCCAGAGACTTTACCTATATTGACAACGTAATTGAAGCCAATTTGAAGGCATGTCTGGCATCCTCTGATGCGGCAGGGGAAGCCTTTAACATCGGGGCAGGGGGAAGGGAATATCTGATTGATGTGTATCATGATCTCTGCAGGGCTCTGGGGAAGGATGTGGAACCCATTTTCGGGCCGGAGCGGGCAGGAGATATCAGGGATTCCAATGCGGATATCAGCAAGGCAAGGGAGCTTTTGGATTATGAGCCTGAGTATGATTTTGCCAAAGGGATTGATCTTGCCATAGACTGGTATAAGGAAAATTTGTAACGGTTCCCTTTGCCGGAACTGTCAGTTCGGAGAAAACCGTATGAAAATAGCAGTGAGACTGGATGACATAACACCTGATATGGATTGGGAGCGCTTTTTCAGATTTAAAGCGCTGCTGGACCGGTATCAGGTGAAGCCGCTTATAGGGGTGGTGCCGGATAGCAGGGATCCCAATCTGGTGAAGAAGCCGGAGCCGGGGACAGGGAAGCAGATACCTGAGAGCCAGGCGCCGGAGGACTTCTGGGGTTATGTAAAGGAGCTCGAAAGGCAGGGCTGGGTGATTGCCATGCATGGCTGCCATCACGTGTATGCCACGGATAAGGGGGGAATGTTTCCCCTGAATAATTTTTCAGAGTTTGCAGGTCTTTCTTTTGAACGGCAGAGGGAATTGCTTGCGGAAGGAAAGCGCATTCTCGCGCAAAAAGGCATAGAGACAGAGCTTTTTATGGCGCCTGCCCATTCCTATGATAAAAATACCTTAAAGGCGCTGAAGGAGACCGGGTTTCGGGGTCTGACCGACGGCTTTGGGGACTGCCCCTATCGTTTCAGGGGGCTCGACTTTTATCCGATTTCCTTTATGCTGAGCCGAACCTTCCAAAAGAAAGAGGGCTATTCCACCATGGTGGTTCACACGGGAACGGTTTCCGGGGAGGATTTAAAGCGGTACGAAAGCTATTTTCAGAGAGAGGATGTGTCCTGGATGTGCTTTGACGAATATTTGGGCCTTCCCAAAGAAAAGAGAGGTCTTCCGGGCTGGTGGAAGGAATTCGGTATGGCAAAAGGAAAATACCTGATGGGAAGGTTTCGGGAAAGATGAAGGACAAAGGGGAACTGAAACGGGGAGAAAAGATAGTAATCCTGTTTTTCCTCGGGGTTTTGTTCGGGGGACTTTTGTGGAAGGGAGGGGTGAGAGACTACCCGGATACAAACAGTTATCTGACCATGTCCCCGAACCGGGAGCCGGGTTATGCGCTGCTTCTGAATGCAGCAGTCCGGATCGCAGGAGAAAAGGGGTTTTGGGTCATAGGGCTGCTTCAAAACGCTCTGGCGGCGTTTTCGATTTATCTGATCCTGTGTTATGTGGGAAATGTGATGAAAAGCCGCCGGATTTGTTTCCTGACGGCTCTTTGCCTTATTTTTCCGCACATTATGACTCCTTTATTTGCATCCTCCGGCCTGATTCTCACCAATTCACTTTTGTCAGAGGGAATTACCGTACCTTTATATAATATCTATTTCCTGTTTATGATGAAAGCGGTGTGGGAGAAGGAAAGAAAAGAAAAGCATCTTCTGGCGGCACTTGCCGCGGCGTTTATTTTGACATTGTTCAGAGGGCAGATGCTGGTTGCTCTCATTGCCTGGGCGATCATGGCGATTCTTCTGGAATGTGACTCTGGGCGGACTTTTTGGAAAAGATGGAAAAAGCTGTTGCTTCCTGTGGGTATTTTTGCTGTAGCTCTGATTTTGCGGACGCTTTGCGTCGGCGGTTATAATCTGGCCGTAAATGGGAAGTTTACAGGAACTACCTATGGCTCTGTGACTATTCTTTCCAATGTAATCTATGTTACGGAAAAGGCAGATAGGGAAGAAATAGAAGATGAAAATTTAAGAGAGCTGTTTGAGGAGATATATGAGACAGCAGATGAGGGAGAGATGCTGTATCGATATGCTCCTGAGGGAATGACTGAGGAGGCGGCCTTCTATTCCCAAATGCACGATGAGATAAAAGATCTGGCTATCTATCCCTGTCTTTTAAGCTACACAGAACATGTGGAAGGGATAGAGGATTATATGGAGAGACTTGTGAGGGTGGATGCGCTGGCATCGGCTATGATGCGGGAGCTTTTGCCGGGATGCAAAAGGGAATGGTTCCTCCACTATATTCGAAATCTATTGGTTGGACTTATCCGGACGGCGGCCTTTTTACACCCATTTTTTAATCTTCCTGCGCTGGTCGGTTATGTAATTTTGATTCTTATGGGCATTTACTGTTACCGGAGGGACAGAGAAAGCAGGGCGGCAGGGATATTGTTCCTGGCGCTGCTTCTGACCATTGGCAATGCGGCGGCAGTGTCGCTGACGATTATGTGTATCTCACGTTATATGGTTTATAATATGCCTTTCATTTATCTGTCCGCCTTTTTGCTGCTTGGAGAGGTAAAAGAGAATATCCGAAGAGACAGAAATAAAGGAAATCAGGAATAACAATCACAGAGGGAAGAGGTTGAAAGCGTTGGCAGAGGCAGTTCGTATCTTACATGTACTTGGAAATACCCAGCTTGGAGGAGCGGAGAGCCGGATTATGGACTTATACCGGCATATGGACAGGAAACGGGTACAGTTTGATTTTCTGGTTCACACGGATCAGGAGGGGTATTTTGACCGGGAGATCAGGGAAATGGGAGGCCGGATTTTCCGAATCCCCCGCTTTCAGGTTTATAATTATTTTTCTTACCGGAAAGCGGTGGCTGCCTTTTTTAAAGAGCATCACGAATTTCAGGTGGTGCAGGGGCATATCACCAGTACGGCGGCAATCTACCTTCCGGAGGCTAAGAAGGCAGGCATTCAGGTTACTGTTGCCCATGCCAGGAGCGCAGGGGTTGATAAGGGGTTAAAAGGAGTTTTAACCCGGTTTTTAAGGAGAAATCTTTCAAAAAAAACAGACGTTATGTTTAGCTGTTCCCGGTTGGCGGGGATTTCCGTATTTGGGAAAAAGGCGGTGGAGGAAGGAAAAACTGTTTTTATCCCCAATGCCATAGACTGCAAAGCCTTTGATTACAATAAAGAGATAAGAGAAAAAATCCGGCAGGAACTGGGGATAGAGCAGCGGTATGTGATTGGACACGTAGGGAGCTTTCGCTATGCAAAGAATCATGAATATTTGCTGAAGATATTTGCCTGTCTCTGTAAAGGCCAGGGAAAAGAAAAGTATGTGCTGCTTCTTCTGGGAGAAGGAAGCGGTATGGACGGAATCAGGCAGCTGGCAAAAGAACTGGGAATTGAGGGACAGGTATATTTTCTGGGAAACCGCAGTAATATCGGAGATTATTATCAGGCAATGGATTATTTCGTTTATCCCTCCCGTTTCGAGGGGCTTCCGGGGGCGGTAGTGGAAGCGCAGACAGCCGGGCTGTGCTGCCTGATCTCCGATACGATTTGCCGGGAAGTGATGGTTACCGATCTGGTGCATGCAATGGATATTCAGGAGGATCCCGCAAGCTGGGCAGAATATATTCTGAAAACGGCCGGCAGCCAGCGTCGGGGACGAATGGAGGAAATGCAGAAAGCCGGTTTTGATGTAAATACCCAGGTGAAAGTTATGACGAAATTTTATGAGACAGGAAAGTGGAATGAATAATAACAGGTGTGATAATGGGTCGAAAGAGAAGATCATGCTGATAACTCCCATGCTCCATCAGGGTGGTTTTGAAAGGATCTGTGTGTTGACAGCCAGGCTCCTTGCCGAAGAATTTGAGGTAATGATCGTTGTTTTTTCCATGGAAGATATTGCTTTTGATATTTCAGGCCTTGAAGTGGTGAATTTAAATTTAAAGGCCCAGAAGGGCAGGCTGGGAAAGCTGCTGAATCTGCTGAAAAGAGGGATCAGGCTGACCAGGCTGCAAAAGGAAACAGGAACGGACATCTCCTACAGCTTTGGCATGACGGCAAATATGGCCAACGCCTTAAGCTTTGGCGCCAAAAAGAAGATTTCCGCCTGCCATTCTTTTGAGGAAATCAATAATAAATGGTATATGAGACTGATTCATCGCTTTACGGACAGGGTTCTCTGCTGTTCGGAAAAGATGGCTGCTCTGGTGCAGGAGAACTATGGTTTTTCTGATGCCATGCCCCTGTGGAACCCCTGTGATCTGGAGGCACTGGCGGCGCAGAGTCGGTTTACACCGGATAAAGATATCGATTTTTTCAGAGGCCCGGAAAAAGTACTGGTATCCATGGGCCGGGAAGATGATGTAAAGGGGTTCTGGCATCTGATCAAGGTATTTGAGAGGATTTGCGAGGAGGAGAAAGGTACCCGGCTGGCGATTATCGGGGAAGGAGATTTTGCGGAATATAAAAATCTGGTCAAAGCTCTGGGACTGGAAGAGAAAGTACTTTTTACAGGTCTTAAGAAAAATCCCTTTCCGTATCTTCGGGAAAGCGATATTTATCTATTGACCTCCTTAAGCGAGGGGCTTCCCAATGCGCTGGTGGAGGCGCTGGCGCTGTCCTTGCCGGTTGTATCGACGAACTGCCTCTCAGGCCCGGCGGAAATACTTCACAGCGATTTTAGGATTGCTGAGAGCCGGAAGGAGGTTTTCAGGGGAGATTATGGAATTTTGACCCCTGTGCTCTCTCCTGAAAAAGACCTGACAGTGCAGTGGGAAGACATGGACGGGGGCGGCAGAATCCGCCTGGAGAACGCGGAGGAAGCTATGGCGGGCGCAGTGCTGGCGCTTTTAAGGGATCAGGAGCTCTATGAGAACTATAAGAGCAGGGCCAGGGCCAGGGCGGAAGCGTTTTCGGCGGCAAATTACAGGAAGGGACTGCTTTCCTGTATGAAACAATTGTAGATGCCTGGGAGAATATAAAGCTATGTGCGGAATATGCGGCTTTTTCAGTAAAAATCGAATAACGGCAGAACAGCTTACTCAGATGAATGACACCATGTACCACAGGGGACCGGATGACAGCGGCGCGGAGTTATACCCGGCACAAAATGGATATACGGTGGGGCTGGCGCAAAGGCGGCTTTCCATATTGGACTTATCGCCTCTGGGACATCAGCCCATGCACTCGCCGGATAGAAGAGTCAGTATTGTCTATAACGGGGAAATCTATAATTTCAGGGCATTAAGGGAGGAGTTGTCAGATTACCCCTTTATATCCACATGTGATACGGAGGTGATCCTGGCGGCTTATTTAAAATGGGGGATCGGATGCCTGGAAAGATTAAACGGTATGTTTGCCATGGCAATTTTTGACAGGAGCTCCGGGGAGCTTTATCTCGTGCGTGACAGAATCGGCAAAAAACCCTTATACTATTGGCTGGAAGATGAAAACATTGTTTTTGGTTCGGAGCTTAAGCCCATTCTGAAATGCCCCGGGTTTCCGGCAGAAATCCGCAGGGAGGTCATTCCCCGTTTTCTGTACCATCAATATTTATGTGAACCGGATACGATTTTTAAAAATGTAAAGAAGCTTTGTCCGGGAGAAGTGCTCTGCTTTTCAAATGGGAAGACAAAACAGTGGAAATACTGGGATTTGAAGCAGGTTTACCATGAAAGGAAGCAAATGCCTGTGACGGATTATGGGCAGGCAAAGGAGGAACTGAAGGACAGGCTTCGGCAGGCCGTAAAAGAGAGACTGATTGCGGATGTCCCCATTGGAACATTTTTAAGTGGAGGGTATGACTCATCCCTTGTAACGGCTCTGGCTCAGTCCGTATGTGAAAAACCGGTGAAGACTTTTTCCATCGGGTTTCATGAAGAGAAATACAATGAGGCAAGGTATGCGAAGGAAGTGGCGGAGTATCTGGGATGCGACCATACGGAGCTCTATATCGGAGAGAAGGAAATGTTCTCGTTGATCGAGGAGCTTCCCGTATACTATGATGAGCCTTTTGCGGACAGCTCCCAGATTCCCTCCCTGCTGGTTTCCGGCCTTGCAAGGCAGAGGGTGACGGTGGCTCTTTCCGGGGATGGCGGGGATGAGCTCTTCTGCGGATATAATGTGTATGATAAGGTGCGCCAGGCCCAGCTCCTGGATGGATTTGGAGCGATTGCAGGGATGGCAGGAGATTTATTCCACATTACCGAAAAATACCCTTTTAAGGTGCGGGTGATTGCAAAAAACCGCAGCAAAGAGACAAAAACCCAGTTTGTGGCAGGAAACTACCTGCAGGTTGCGGAGCAGATGGTGAAGCATGAGGATGGAGAGGAGGTACTTCCCTGCTATTATGATTTTGAAACCTCCTATAAAGAAAAGAACTGGCAGGAGCGAAGGATGCTTCTGGATATTGATACCTATCTTCCGGGGGACATTCTCTGCAAGGTAGACCGTGCGTCCATGCGGTACTCTCTGGAGACCAGATGCCCTATATTGGATAAAAATGTGGTGGAATATGCGTTTCGTCTGCCCCACGGGTTTAAATATAAAAAGGGGAACAAGAAACGGATATTAAAGGATATTGCCTGTGATTTTATACCCTCAGGGCTGTTGGAGCGGCCTAAGACAGGATTCAGCGTTCCGCTGGATAAATGGCTTCGCGGCGTATTGAAAGAACAAGTGTTATCATATGCGGAAACGGAATATTTACAGCGACAACAAATATTTAATCATGATTATATAAACGGATTTCTTGCAGACTATATGAAGCATGGGGATGGCGGAGCGGGAAGCGGCGCCAATTATTCAAGAATTGTGTGGGCATTTTTGATGTTTCAGAAATGGTATGAGAGATATCTGTCTGCCTGAGCAGAAGGAAATAAAGTATGACGAAAAAGAAAATTTTGTTTCATATCAACAGCCTTGGAAAAGGCGGTGCGGAGCGGGTGGTATCCGTTCTGTCCCGGTATTTCGTGGAGGATGGATACCAGGTGGTTATCGTCACGCTCTGGCGGGCCGGTGAGGAATATGAGCTTTCGAAGGCAGTGAGGAGAATTGACTTGGGAGAACTCGCAGCAGGCCGCCTGGGAGGGAGAAGGCTGCTTGCCCTGAGAAGATTTACGGATCTTAGAAGCGTGATCAGGAGGGAGCAGCCGGGGATTGTAATTTCTTTTTGTGTGAAAGCAAATTTCAGGAGTGCCTTTGCCATGCTGGGAATGAGAACGCCGCTTCTGGTTTCCGTGAGGAATGACCCGAAAACAGACTATGCGCCCCATGCAGGAGCGACGAAATGGATGGAAAAAAAGGCCTGCGGCTGTGTGTTCCAGACGGAGGAGGCAAGGCAGTTTTTCAGCCCGGCCTTTCAGAAAAAGTCCCGTGTGATCTGGAATCCAATCGATGAAAAATATCTTCTGGCAGGGCAGAAGAGCCAAATGCAGAGAACAGAAAACGATAAGGAACAGGATACCAGATTAAACAGAATCGTGACAGTGGGCAGGATTTCCCGGCAGAAGAATCATATGCTTCTTTTGCGGGCGTTCTGCAGGGTCAGAAATCAGTTTCCCAATATGGTACTGCAGATCTACGGAGAAGAAGGGGAGAGCGGGGTAAAGGAGGAACTGGAGAGTTACATTGCAGACAATAAGCTGGAGGAGCAGGTTCTGTTTATGGGACAGAACAGCCGCCTTGAGAAGGAGCTGAAAGATGCGGCGCTGTTTGTACTTCCTTCCGATTACGAAGGGATGCCCAACGCCCTGATGGAAGCAATGGTTCTGGGACTTCCGGTGATAGCCACCGACTGTCCCTGTGGGGGGCCGGCCGCTCTGATTGAGGATGGGGTTTCCGGGCTTTTGGTTCCTGTGGGAGATGAGGACAGGCTGGCAGAAGCTATGGCAAGGCTTTTGGGAGAGAGAGAGCTGGCAAGGTCTATGGCAGAGAATGCCGCTAAGGTGGCAGAGAGGGTAAGTCCCTTAAGGATTTATAAAGAGTGGAAGGAATACGTGGAGACATTATGAAAAAAAAGATTGCACTCTATATCAGCAGTCTCAGGCGGGGCGGCGCTGAGAGGGTCATGGCCAATCTTGCCGGATATTTTTACAGGGAAGGCTATCAGGTGCTGATGGTTACCACCAGAAAGGAACCAATCGAGTACGGGATACCGGAGGGGATTGTAAGGCGGATATCCGAGCCTCCATCAGAGGAATTATGCGGCGGCCGGCTTTCTAATTTTATGAAGCGGTTTTTCAGGCTCAGGGGAATCTGGAAAGAAGAAAAACCGGATGTTATTTTATCTTTTATAGGGAAAAACAATATGATGGCAATCCTGACCTCCCGGGGGCTTCCAATACCTGTGGCGGTTTCCGTAAGGGGAGAACCCACGGAAGAGTATTACAGTAAGGGGCTGCGTCTGATGGCAAGGCAATTGTTCCGGCTTTCAGATGGGGTGATTCTGCAGACGAAAAGGAGCTGCGGCTTTTTTCCAAAAGAGGTGCAGAGGAAGACAACGATACTGAGGAATCCGGTACATCCGGACTTTTTCAGAGACCGGTTTGAGGGGGAGAGGGAAAAGACCATTGTGGCAGTCGGCAGGGTGGACGAAAACAAAAACCATGAGATGCTCATCAGGGCTTTTGCCGAAATTGCCCGGGATTTCCCCGATTACAGGCTTTTCATCTATGGAGAGGGAGAAAAGCGGAAAGAATTGCAAAAGCTGGCGGAAGAGATAGGACTGGAAGAAAGGATTCTTTTACCGGGCAATGCGGAGCATGTGGAGGAAGCGATTTATAAGGCACGGGTGTTTGTTCTGCCGTCCAACACGGAAGGAATGCCCAATACCCTGATAGAGGCAATGCTTCTGGGGATCACGGTGATCGCCACGGATTGTCCCTGCGGAGGGCCGGCAGAGTTGATTGAGCATGAGAAAAACGGGTTGCTGGTACCGGTGGGAGATGTGGAAAAGATGAAAGAGAGTCTGCAGAGAGTACTGGAAAATCCTCAGGAGGCAGACCGATTGGGAAGAAATGCGGCTCAGATAAAGAATTTATACCAGGCGGAAGCCGTTTATGGAAGCTGGAAAACATATTTGGAAAGCATTATGAGGAAACAGTAGAGTTCACCTTGTCTGAACAACAGGAAGGAGCAGGGGCGATGTGTGGAATAGCCGGATTTTGTAATTTTAAGGGCGATAAGCAGGGCAACATTGAACGCATGAAGCAGAGAATCTATCATAGGGGGCCGGATGCCGGGGGAAGTTTTTTTTCTGAGGACGGCCAGGTGGTTTTGGGGCACAGAAGGCTCTCTATTATTGATCTGTCCGAAAGCGGTTCTCAGCCCATGACTTCTCATAGCGGGCGTTATGTAATTGCATATAACGGAGAAATCTACAATTATAAACAGGTTAAGGAAAAGCTTTTACGGGATAAAAAGGTGAATGCTTTCAGAGGAAGCTCCGACACGGAAGTTCTGCTGGAAGCTCTGGAGGTCTATGGAGTAAGGGAGGGGATTTCTCTTTGCAAAGGGATGTTTGCCATTGCCCTGTATGACAGGAAGGAACAGCTTTTGTATCTGCTCCGTGACCGGATAGGTGAAAAGCCCTTATATTACGGCCAGGTGGGGGAGAGCTTTGTTTTTGCTTCGGATGTGGGGGCAATCGCGGAGCTGGATGGATTTCATAATCCTGTCAATCGCAGGGTGCTGGGGCTTTATTTTGTTCATGGCTATATTCCTGCCCCTTATTCCATTTACGAAAATATTTACAAGCTGGAGCCCGGGACGATTTTAAAGATCCGGCTGCCTTTTAAGAATCTGGAGTCGGCGGAATATGAGATCTACTGGTCGGTAAAGGAAGCGGCAAAAAAGGGACAGGAGAATCCTTTCAAAGGTACTGAGAAGGAAGCGGCCGACGAGTTGGAAAGGCTTTTGAAGGAAGCGATTTCCGGGCAGATGGCGGCGGATGTTCCGGTGGGAGCCTTTTTGTCGGCGGGAATAGATTCCAGCACTATTGTTGCCCTGATGCAGTCTTTAAATAAAAACAAAGTCAGGAGCTTTACCATTGGAATGGAGGATAAGGAGTATAATGAGGCTGTGTATGCCGGGGAGATTGCAAGGCATCTGGGAACGGAGCATACGGAGCTCTATATCACCGATGAGGATGCCAGGGCAGTGATTCCAAAGCTTGCCGGGATGTTCGGGGAGCCCTTTGCGGATTCCTCCCAGATTCCCACCTATCTGGTGAGCAAAATGACCAGAGAGCATGTGACGGTGTCTCTGAGCGGGGACGGAGGGGATGAGCTCTTCTGCGGCTATACTTCCTATCCTTCTGTGGAGCGGATATGGAATAAAATGAAGGGGATTCCCTATTTTATCCGCAAGCCCTGCAGTGAGCTGGTGACTCACAGCCCCCTTGCCCGCACACCCATTTACCGTATTAAGGGAAAGCTCCTGGGGGCCAAGGGGCCTTCGGATTTATATATCTGTTCTCTTGAGACGGATCCCCTGACAGAGCGCATCAGCCTTGCAGGCTCCGGGAAAGAGAAGTGCAGTTATAAATACAGTGAGTATGATCCTGGTTATCTTAAGGAGACCAATCACAATATCATGCTGATGGATATGCTGATGTATCACCCGGACGATATTCTGGTGAAGGTAGACCGGACGGCCATGGCGGTCTCGCTGGAAACAAGAGTGCCCATGCTGGATAAGGACGTGGTGGAATTTGCCTGGAGTCTTCCCATTGAGTATAAGCGGGAATGGGAAAACGGAGAGATTGGACACACCGGATTTTATGGTAAAAAGGTACTGCGGGATGTGCTTTACCGTTATGTGCCCAGGGAGATGATGGAACGGCCCAAGAAGGGATTCAGTATCCCGATTGAAAAATGGCTCCGTCAGAGCGGGCTGCGGGAATGGGCGGAAGGCCTCATTGAGAGGAAAAAGTTAAAGGAACAGGGATTTCTGGACAGCGATGTGGTCTGGAGGATCTGGAGCGACTTTATAGACAGGGGCGAGTGGAGAATCCAGATCTGGTATATTCTGATGTTTCAGGAGTGGATGGAGCATGCAGGCAGGGGGTAGTTCCCCTGCCTGTTATTTATAGATACTGTCATAATCATAATTGGAATAAAACTCTTTTTCCTGTGCCAGCTTTTCCAGATAGTTTTCTTTGGTGACAAGCCCTGTGCCCTCTGCAATCCAGTTCAGAATCCGGGAGTTGATTTCCGCGCAGTAATGACCGTCATCGCTGTAGTAATCAGGATTACAGATCACTTCGTACTGGTCATAGAAGTTATACAGCTTTACATTGGGACATGTAAGCAGTAATTCTGTGGCAGTCTGTTCCGCCATAAGCTGCCTTGAAAGGGTTCCCTTGATATTGAGCGCATCCCAGTAGCATATGCTGTAGGGGGGATAAAAAATATAAAAGGCAGTGTCCGGATACTGGTTCACAATATCAATGACATTGAGACGGATGGTCTTCCTGACAGCCTGCCGTTCTTCTTCGCCAAAATCCGTAGGGTCATCGGTATTTACATTGTCCCTGTCATAGGACAGAAGGATTCTTTCCAGTCCGGTTTCCCATTGCCAGGAGGAATATTCATCCATGGTGGTGCTTGGCGTACCGGATAGCGTATCGGCGATGTTTGACAAAACACCGTGATAAAGGATAGATTTATTAAACAGGTAGGAGACATCGTTGAAGGGATTGTCGTCGTAGAGATAGGTGGGATATTCTTCATACTGTACCCAGTCATAATCCCGCAGCAGTCCGTTGTAATCCAGAGTCCAGATCACCTGTTTCAGATTTTTGTTTCTGGACAGGGCCCTGTCCAGATTATCTGAGATCTCCTGATATCCGGCTCCGGAGAAGGTTTCCTTAACAGAATTTGTGCCAAATAAGGCATCCATCTGGCTGGGCTTAAAATTCTGTGCCATGGAGGTTCCGGTTATGAGGGCATCAAAATCAAAATGCCGGGATATGCCGTCATTGATATAGCGTTCCTCATACAGGCGGTAGGATAAAAAGGAGAAGGGCCTGTGATAATGGAAATAAGGATCTACGATGATTACCACCGCTGCCGTCAGGAACAATGCGGTTCCCAGGGCAGCCATACATTTGAGAAACCACTTTTTAGCTTCTTTTTGATTCATTACGATCTTCCTTTTTTATAATGTGTTTAAGGATCGGCTCCGACATCAGCATCAGACTGATATAAAACAGCGCCATATTGTAAATCGTGTATCTGGTCTGGCAGAAGATAACCAGGGACACCAGTCCCACATTTAACAGGATGGACAACAGCGTCAGCGAGGAAAAGAGGATGATAAACCGGTTTTCCTTTTTCCGTATATGATAAAGCAACAGCAGCAGGTAAAGCAGGTAAATGCACAGGCTGTACCAGATCAGCAGAGAATTCCGCTGGGCGACTGTGGTGACCAGGCCGGAGCGAAAATTGTCCATAAAGGTGGCGATGATCTCAGGAATATGGTGGGGAATCACGGACCGATTGATAGCATCCATAACACGGTCGGCATTTTCATTTATATTTGTAATGCTTCCGCCCCAGCGTTCTTTTGCAAATTCGATGACCAAAGGCCACATGGTATCGATTTGGATGTGGTCATAGTTATCGCCGAAATGGGAAACTCTGTTCAGCCATCCCCTGCCTGCATCATGTTTCAGAAATCCATTCTCATCGCAGATATCATAGATATCCAGGAATAAATTCCTTATATCTTCCTCTTCGATATAATCAGCGTCGCTTCTCTCCGCAGTGTAAAAGGCCATGGTGGTAATAAAACGAGTATCGCTGGAATGTCTGACCATTTCCCCTCTGAGCGCGTAGTTATAACCGAAATCCAGAAAAGCCGTGCTTAAAAGGATACACAGAGCGCAGAGAAAAGCATATACCAGACCCCGGCCTGGTTTTTTCTTTGAAAACCATACGATACAAATGCAGATAACTAACATTGCCAGCGATATCGCCATCTGCTTTCTGGTTGAGATCAGCAGAAAGGTAAGAATGCAGCAGGCGGCAAAGCTTGTACGGGTATGTTCTGTCACATATTCAAACAGGTAACGGAAGAACAGAAGATACAGAGAAATGGCGATTCCTTCCGTTAAGATGCTGTTGGAATACATGGAGCTTCTCCGGGCAGCAAAACGGCACAGAAGGGAAACAGCCATTGGGATAAAGAGAATCCCCAGGGAGAACAGTCTGCACATCGATATTTTTCTGGTAAGGAAAGCGGCCAGAGACCAGCAGGAAAGAGCCGCTAAAATACTCTGGACAAATATAGCCGCTGTTAAATAAAAATCATTGCCGAAGCCGGAAAAAGTCCATCTGAAAAAAGCCAGAAACATGGGATAAAAGGGCTCTCTGGCAATATCCATACCGATATAGGTTGGGGAGTCCACAGAGAAAACAGTCCCGTCATAAAAAGCAAAAAAGAGATAAAAGCCAAGGCTGACAAGCAGCATGAAAAAGGAAAAGGTTTTGTTAATCGTTTTTTTGTTCTCCATATAGAGCCTCCGATCTGTATTTTTAAAAATTGGAGTAGAGAAATTCACTGATTTCTGACAGTGACAGGATACTCCAAAACATTAAAATCACTACTGTCAGCAGTTTTTTGTTTGAAAGAGCAAAATGCTCCATCTTCTCCTGCGTATTTTTCATGGTAAAGCACCCAAGCAGGGACAGAAGAGTAAAAGCAGTTACCGCCAGCCATGGGTATGACGCCATGATGCCCCCAAGCCCCAGCCTGTATAAAATGCTGATTTCAATGAAATCCTGAAAGGCATCGGTAATGGGCTGATACAGGCCGCCAAAGCCTCCGCGGAATAATTGCTGCCACAGCAGTACGGCATCGCGGATGGAATCTGCCCGAAACAGGCTCCAGCCAAAGGTTACAAGCAAAAAGGTAATGCTGATCTTAATCCACCGGGGAAGCTTAAGCGACGTAAAATTTGTCATCTTTTCAAAGACCATGACAATGCCGTGCAGAGCGCCCCAGAGAAGAAAAGTCCAGTTGGCGCCGTGCCAGAGTCCGCTCACCAGAAATACGATCATGGTGTTTAAACAGGTTCTTAACTTTCCGCGCCGGCTTCCGCCCAGAGGAATATATAGATATCTGGTAAAAAATCTGGTCAGCGTCATATGCCATCTGTCCCAGAAATCCGAAACAGACACTGCCTTGTAGGGAGAATTAAAGTTTACGGGAAGCCCAATATTTAACATGGAACCGATGCCCAGAGCCATATCGCAGTAGCCGCTGAAATCAAAATAAATCTGCAGGGAATAACACACCATCACAAGGGCTGCGCTGGGCGTATTCAGTTCAGGAATATTTCCAAATCCAAGGTTTACCACTTTGGCAAAGGAGTCCGCAATCAGAACCTTTTTGGCAAGGCCAAGGGCAAATGCATAGATTCCTCTGCTTAAATTTTTATAATTAAGTTTGCGGTTTTCCGGGTTTTGCAGTTCGGGGATTATTTCACTGCAGAGCGCGATAGGCCCTTGGGTCAGCTTGGGAAAAAAGGAGATGGAAAGTGCATAATCCAAAAAACCATATTTGGGGCAGTCTCCCCGGTAGATATCCACCAGACAGGATATCTGCTGGAAAGTATAAAAGCTGATGCCCAGAGGCAATATCAGTTTCAGCGCAGGGAGACTGGTCTGAAAGACGGTATTTATATTCTCCGTAAAAAAGTTATAATATTTGAGAAACAGCAGAATGCCTGCATTTAACAGGATGCCGGTAAAAAGCCAGAACTTTTTTTCCTGCCTGTCCGGTTTTGAGGATAGCAGGGAAAGAATGCCATAGTTTAAAACAGTATTGATTAGCAGTACGGCCGGATAAAAGATATTTGCGTAGCCGCAGAAACACAGGGACATAATAAACAGAAAGGCCGAAGCGGCCTTGTATTTTCCGATATGATTTAATCCAAAGTACCCGGCAAGGGACAGAGGAAGAAATAAAAATATGAAAAGATAGGAATTAAAAAGCATGGCGGATCCTTTCGTGTTTATGTGTCTATGAGCAAATTTAAAAGTATTATAAGGCTTTGGAATTTGTTTGGCAATAAGATTCTCCGGCGGCAGACGGTATCTGGAGGCTCCATGGGCAGCTTACTGAGACGGCCGCTCTTGTGGATTGTGGAAAAATGTGTTAAAATCAGTTAATTTGTTACGGCAGGACAGGGGTGAATGCCATGAATATAATCAGAATGTCCGGAGGCTTTGCCAATCAGCTGTTTCAGTATGCGCTGTATTTGAAGCTCCGCTCCATGGGAAAAGAAGTAAAATTTGATGATATCAATGAATACCGGGGGGAAGGTACGCGGCCGATCATGCTTTCGGTGTTTGGGCTTGATTATCCCAAGGCAACCTGGGAGGAAATCATTGAATTTACAGATGGCTCCATGGAGCCATTAAAGCGGGTTAGAAGACGGATTTTTGGCAGAAGAGCCAGGGAATATTATGAAAAAGGTTTTTTTGACCCACAGATTTTGAGTTTTGACGATATGTATCTGCGGGGAGAGTTTAAAAGCGAAAAATATTTTGAGGATATAAAGGATGAGGTCAGGGCGCTTTACAGGTTTCCATCTCTGGAGGACATGCATCTGCCGGAGAAGCTTTACAAAAGTACCAGGGCCTGTCTGGAAGCCATAGAAAGCACTGAAGCAGTGGGGCTCCATATGTATCGCAGTGATTCCAGGCTTGACGAGGAGCTATATGAAGGAATCTGCACGGAAAAGTATTATGAGGGAGCGGTGCGGTTCCTTCAGGAAAAATTTCCGGATGCGGTTTTTTTCATTTTCAGCAATGAACCTAAATGGGTAAAAAACTGGGTGGCACATCTGATCGAATGCCAGATTAAGGAAGGGATGGACGAGGAAGAGATCACGGCCATGAAAAGGCGGTTTACCATGGTGGTGAGTAATACGGAGTATACCGGTTATCTGGACATGATGCTGATGAGCCGGTGCAGACATAATATTATTTCCAACTCCAGCTTTGGCTGGTGGGCAGCCTGGCTGAACGATCATCCGGACAAGCTGGTGGTTGCGCCGGATAAATGGGAGAATGACAGGGACAGTGAGGATGTTTATACAGAGGGTATGATATTGGTGAATGCAAAGGGAAGGGTTAATAAGGTGGTAAGAAAATAAATGAAAATCTGCATGGTAGTTCCTGACAGACTGGTGAAGGGCGGTATTGCTTCTGTGGTGAACGGCTACAGAGAATATGATTTTGGCGGTAAATGTGAAGTAAGCTATATAGAGTCTTATCGAAATGGAAGCAAATGGGAAAAACTGACCAAGGCGCTTAAGGGGTATTTTCTGTTTCTCCGGGAAATGATAGTGAATAAACCGGATATTGTGCATGTTCACTCTTCTTTTGGACCCAGTTTTTACAGGAAAATGCCTTTTATTTATATAGCCTGTTTCAGGGGGATACCGGTAATCAACCATATACATGGGGCCGAGTTTGATACGTTTTACCACAGGGCATCGAATCAAAAAAAGCGAAGAATCAGAAAAGTATACGGAAAATGCAGGATGCTGGTTGCACTTTCTGAGGAATGGAAAAGGAATCTGGAATTAGTGGTTCCTTCTGAAAAGATAATAGTCATAGAAAATTACTGTAAGATACCTGATTTGACGGAATCAGAGAAAAAAAACCAGATTTTGTTTCTGGGAGAAATCGGTAAGAGAAAAGGATGCTATGATATCCCTGAAATATACGGAAAAGTTCTTGAAAAGGAAGAAAGGGTTCCTTTGATCATGGCGGGTGACGGGGAGCTTGCGGAAATAGAAAAGCTTTTCGAAAAGAGAGAGCTGTTGAAAGACGTTTCTTTTCCCGGGTGGGTACGGGGAGAAGAAAAAGACAGGCTGCTGAGAGAAAGCGGAATTTTTTTATTCCCTACCTATTATGAAGGAATGCCTGTGGCAGTGCTGGAGGCTATGGCTTATGGGATGGCAATTGTGACTACCAGGGTAGGCGGAATACCACAGTTGCTCGAAAATGGCGTCAGCGGTTATCTCTGTGAACCGGGGAATGTGGAGGAGATTTCCGGAAGGCTTTTGGAGCTTTTGAAAGATGCAGATAAAAGAAAACAGATGGGTGGTAAGGCCAGGCAGAAGGCAATAGCAGATTACAGCATGGAAAGCCATATGAATAAGCTGATGGATTTGTATGGCAGGGTAGCGGGAAAGAAGTGTTGGGAACAGATATGAAATTGATAGTACGGGTAATAAAGGGCACTCTTTATATATGTTTTTGGAAGCTTAAATATGGCCGGAAAATACGGACAGGTTTCCCCCAGGGGCTGGAAAGGGTGAAGCTGGAAAAGGACAGGGAAGCAGAAATCAGGCTGGGAGAAAAGATACAGAACAGAGGCTTCTTTTATATTGGATGCAAAGGACAGGGAAAATTGGAGATAGGCGCCCACTGCTTTTTTAATATCAATACCTCTGTTACCTGCATGAAACGGATTACAATAGGAGAGTACTGTAAATTTGGCAATAATCTGGTGATCGTAGATCATGACCATGATTTTAACAATACCGGGGAGGAATTTCCGGGTAAGGAGATTGAGATTGGCAGTCATGTGTGGGTAGGAGCCAATTGTGTGATTTTAAAAGGCGCCAGGATTGGGGATAAAGCGGTGATAGCAGCAGGCAGCGTGGTGCGCGGTGACGTCCCGGCAGGCAGTGTATATTATGAGAAACGGGAGTGGGCTATCAGATGATTATAATAAGAATGACCGGCGGCCTTGGAAATCAGATGTTCCAGTACGCACTGTATCTAAAACTCCGTTCTATGGGCAGGGAGGTAAAATTTGACGATATCACGGAATATGAGCTTGACAATGCAAGGCCTGTCATGCTTTGGGTCTTTGGCATCTCTTATCCCAGGGCGGGCAGGGAAGAAATCAATGAAATAACAGATGGTTTTTTAAAATTGTCCCATAGGATCAGAAGGAAGCTTTTTGGAAGAAAGTCCCTGGAGTATCAGGAAAAAGACTGTAATTATGACTGGCAGGTGCTTCAAAAGGATCCGGCATATTTGACAGGATATTTTCAGAGTGAAAAATACTTTAAGGATGTGGAGGATGAGGTGCGAAGGGCTTTTACCTTTTCGGACAGGATGTGGGAAGGACTAAGTGGCGGGGAAAAGCAGAAAATACAGGATTACCTTAAGCAGATACAAAATTCCGAGTCTGTCTCAGTACATGTGCGAAGGGGAGATTATCTTGAAAAGGAAGAAATATACGGCGGCATTTGTACGGAAGAATATTACAAAAGAGCCATTGGGTATATGGAGAGAGAGCTCACAGAAAGCCGGTTTTATCTGTTCAGCAATGAGCCCGAATGGGTGAGAGGATGGATCAATAGCATTTTCGGGGAGGATAACAGGTTCATAATCATAGAAGGGACAGAGGAAAATACAGGTTATCTGGATCTTTTTCTTATGAGCCGTTGTAAAAACCATATCATGGCCAATTCCAGCTTTAGCTGGTGGGGGGCGTGGCTGGATGGCAGCCGGAAAAAGAAAGTCATTGCTCCGGCAAAATGGGCGAACAATCAGGAATTTACCGATATATACTGGAAAGGAATGATCAAAATTACGGCAGAGGGTGAACTGGCAGAATGAAGAAAGAATCGGAACAAAAGTTAATTTCCGTGATAGTGGCGGCTTATAATATCGGGGAATATCTTCCCCGCTGCCTGGACAGCCTTCTTGCCCAGAGCTATCGGAAGCTTGAAATTATTGTAGTGGATGACGGCTCTGAGGATGCCACAGCAGCGGTCTGCGATCAATATGCCATGCAGCATGACAGTATAAAAGTAATCCATCAGCTGCGAAATGAGGGGCCTTCCGGAGCGCGGAACAAAGGGCTTGCCATAGCGGAGGGGGATTATATTGGCTTTGTAGACGGAGACGACTGGATAGAGCCCGACATGTATGGAGCCATGCTGAAGGCCTGTGAGGAGCGGGGGACTGATATTGCGGTTTGTTCCTACCGTCAGATCGGGGCCGAAAATGTAAAAGAGAGATTTTCAGGGAAAGAATATGTTCTGACGCAGGAGGAGGCATTGGAAATCTACATTTGCGATAACAGGCAGTTTCATATCTATCATTCTGTGTGGAGCAAACTGTTTCGGAGAAATGTCATTGAAGGGCTGGAATTTCCTGCAGGCAGGAAGTCAGAAGATATTATCTATACCACGAAGGCCCTGCTTAACATTTCTTCCTGCGTTTTTTTGGATACTCCTTATTATAATTACAGGGTCAACCGGAAGGGGAGTATTATGAATGAGCAGGTTAAGGAGCGCAGATTTCAGGATGAGATCCCTTTCTGGAGAGAACAGACAGAGCTTCTGAGGGAAGCAGGGTTTTTCGAGCTTTCGGAAAAGGCGGCCTACTATTTTTACCGTCGGCTTTTGTTCTATTATGTAGATTTCAGAGATAGAAAGATGAAAGCGGCAGGAGCGGAAATAGTCAGGCTGCTTCGGAAAGAAAAAGGCGGGATCAAACAGATTTATCAGAAAGGGTTTGCCGCATCGGGGGACAGGGTCAGGATGAAGCTTGCGCTGATCTGGCCGGAGGGATATTATGGGATTGTAAAAATTTATGATAAATTTATTGTACCATTACGGCAATAAAAGTATAGTGCAGAGGGAGTTACATGGAGAAAAAAGCAGGTTTATTTGGAAAAATTAATTATATATTTGACAGAAAACAGAAGATCCAGCTGGGATTATTGGGAGTCATGATTTTTATTGGCGGCCTTTTGGAGACGTTAGGGGTAGGCGGTATGATTCCGGTGGTAAATGCGCTGTTGATGCCGGAAAAGCTGCAGGAATTTATTGACAAATATGAAATTCTCCAAAGGCTTTGCAGAGTGCTTGGCATTGAGAGTATTGGGCAGATTACCATGGCCCTGCTCATTGGGCTGATGGCAATTTATGTCATTAAAAATCTTTACATTTTGCTGCTTACTTATAAACAGAATTCCTTTATCACTCAGAACAGGAATAAAATGATCAGCCGTGTTATGGCCGAGTTTTTGAACCGTCCCTATGAAAAGTACCTGGGAGCGGATATTCCCACGGTGTTCCGTATTACTGACAGCGATATTCCCCAGACCTTTTCCCTTATTCTGGCCATGCTTCAGCTTGCCAGTGAGGTGGTGGTGTCCTTTTTGATTTTTCTGGTTTTATTATGGCAGGATGTGATTATGACACTGTTTATTATTGCCATATTTGGTGTTATGACCCTGTTTATCATCAAAGTACTGAAACCAAAGCTGAATAAAATAGGCGCCAAAAACCAGGCGATTCAGTCACGGATTGCCAAATGGAGAATCCAGGCGACCTATGGACTTAAGGATGTTAAGGTATTAAACAGGGAAGAATTTTTCGTGAGAAATTATTTTGAGACGGGTAAGGTAGGGGCAGATGTGGCGAGAAATTATGCGGTACTCAATAATCTGCCAAGGCTTACGATTGAAACGGTATTCATTGTCAGTATTCTTTCATTTATTGCCCTGTATATTAACGGGGGCGGGGATGTGGCTTCCATCATGACTACGATTGCGGCCTTTGGGGTGGCGGCGATTCGGGTATTGCCCAGCGTGAACCGGATTAATACTTATATTACGGAGATTGCCTATACGGAGCCGAGCCTTAATTTTGTGTATGAGAACCTGCAGGAGGGGATGAAAACAGACGCCATGCTGGCGGAGAGGCGGGCGAATTCCCAGGTGGAGAAGCTGAAGCTGGAAAATCAGATTGAATTAGACCATATCAGTTTTCATTATCCTGACTCCGATAAATATATTTTCAGGGATGCCCATATGATTGTGCCGAAAGGAAAGTCGGTAGGAATTATCGGTGCGTCCGGAGCCGGTAAATCTACGATTGTGGATGTGCTTTTGGGACTTTTACATGCCCAGGAAGGAGAAATCACCTGTGACGGCGTGAATATTTTTAAAAACTATGAATCCTGGCTGGCTCAGGTAGGCTATATCCCTCAGTCTATTTACCTGATCGACGAACCCATAAGAGACAATATTGCCTTTGGCATTGACAGGGACAAAATCAGTGATGAAAGAATATGGGAAGTGCTTAAGGAAGCCCAGCTGAAGGAGTTTGTGGAAGAACTGCCGGAAGGGCTGGACACCAGCATTGGAGACCGGGGGGTACGTCTCTCCGGGGGGCAAAGACAAAGGATCGGCATTGCCAGAGCGCTTTACAATGATCCTGAGATTCTGGTGTTTGACGAAGCAACCTCCGCGCTGGATAATGAGACGGAGGCGGCGGTCATGGAGGCTGTGAACAGCTTTCATGGGAAAAAGACCATGATTATTATCGCCCACAGATTAAATACCATAGAAAAGTGTGATATTATATATAAGGTGGAAGACAGGAAGCTGATACAAACAACTCTGGCATAAAATTATGCAGATGGGAGCGGATATGCTTGGAACAGAATTTTTAGACGGCCAGGGGCTGGGAAACCAACTGTTTTGCTATGTGACAGCCAGGGCGGTGGCAGAGGAAAATGGTTATGAATTCGGAACAGCCGGTCAGGAGCGCTTTGCTGTGAATATTCATAATGATCGTGGGATGTATTTTATGGATATTGATCTCGGATATGCGATTACACAGGAAGAAAAAAAGAATTTTAAGGTATATCAGGATGTGGAAACCAGACTGTATATTGGCAATTCCAGACATGACATGGAGCACGGATGTTATATTGCGGGAGCAGATGAAAAGCTCCATCAGGTGGAGGATAATACCCTGATTTATGGAAATATGCAGGATGAGTCCTATTTTATAAAATACCTGGGGCAGGTCAAAGAGTGGCTTAAGGTAAAGCCGGAATATGACTCCGGAGAATACAGCAGGGAAAACCTTTGCATTATCAATATGCGGGGTGGAGAATATACCGGAAGCCCGGAACTTTTGATTGATAAAAAGTATTGGGTGCATGGCATAAAAGAAATGAAAAGAATCCGGCCTGATATGGAATTCATGATTGTCACAGATGATGTAGAGACGGCAGGGAAAATACTTCCAGGTATCGAGGCGCATCATTTTGATATTGGAAAGGACTATGTAACCCTGAAAAACGCACATTATTTATTGCTCTCTAATTCTTCTTTCGCCTGTCTGCCGGCGCATACCAGCGATACTTTAAAATTTGCCATTGCCCCGAAATATTGGGCAAGACATAATGTATCTGACGGTTATTGGGCATCGGAACAAAATATTTACAGTCTGTTTCACTATATGGACAGAAAGGGAAGGCTTTTTACTGCGGAGGAATGCAGAAAGGAGCTGGATGTCTACAAAAGGCACTCTGCAAAATATGCCAGAAGAAATCAAAAACCGGGAAGAGTAAGATATTTTTTTCAGAATATCAGAAGGAGGATTTTGTACGGAGGTTTTTATATTAAAAAGATCTGGCGGGCAGTTTTGAGAAGATTAAGAAACAGAAATGGGGCAGTTTATGAATAAAATAAAGCTTCCCAATGTGACGTTGGCCGCTGTGACAAGCGTAAAAATATATGAAACGATCAAAGCGCTGGAGTATAGTATGCAGGGGATTGAGTTTGGTGAGGCAGTGCTGATTACCCATCGGAAACCATTGATGCTCCCTGAGACGATTACTTATAAACATACCTCCAAATTAACGGATATTGATTGCTTTAATTATAAGATAGCCTATGAACTTGGAGACTATATCCGGACGGATTATGTCCTGCTGATTCATTATGACGGGTTTGTAGTTCACCCTGAGATGTGGCGGGAGGAATTCCTTGCGTATGATTATATCGGTTCCCCCTGGCCGATTCCCGAGCAGGGAAAACGGCATTGTTATCATGATATCTACGGAAATCTGTGCCGGGTTGGAAACAGTGTTTCCCTGCGCAGTAAAAGGCTTTTGGACTTTCCGCGGCAGGCAGGGCTTGTATGGGAGAAGGATGAGGATGGCTTCTACAATGAAGATATTTTTCTCTGCTGCAGAAATAAGCATAGGCTGGAAGAGGCCGGTATGAGGATTGCGCCTGTGGAGGTGGCCAAATATTTTGGGCATGAGCACCCGGTACCGGAGGTTTTGGAGGTGGAGGCTCCTTTTGTTTTTCATAAGTGGTGGGGACGGAATGAGCAGTATCCAAGGTTTGAAAATCCCTGGGCAAAAGGATGGCAAAAATTTAAGGATATAGTGAGACCATTTCTCTTTTGGAGACACAGAAGGCAGAGGGGACAGAGATGATATACGATTGTATTCCTTTTTTTAATGAACTGGATATTTTAAATCTGCGGCTCCATATTCTGGATCCGCTTGTGGATAAATTTATTATTGAGGAGGCCACGGTAACCTTTTCCGGGCAGCCCAAGGAACTGTGCTTTGAAAAGAACAAGGACATGTTTCAGGAATTTCTGCCTAAGATAGAATATATTGTGGTGGACAATTCCCCGGTGGATACCACCACTCATCTGAGAGATAAATTTCAGAAAAACGCCCTGGCAAAGGGACTTACAAAAGCAGGGGATGAAGATGTTATTCTTTTAAGTGATGTAGATGAGATTCCCAATCCGGAGGTGATCAGAAGGATTGCTGCAGATTTTGATCCGGATAAAATATACCATCTGGCTCAGCGGATGTTTTATTGTTTTCTAAACATGGAGGAAGTGTCGGGGAATCTGCTCTCTATCACAGGAGAATTTCCGGGCGTGGAAAGAAGGATGTGGCTGGGCACTAAGGCGTTCAGTAAGAGGAGTATTCCGGAAAATGGAATTATCCAGCTCAGGGAGGCTCCTGTTACAGATGAAAATGCGGTCAGGATACCCGATGGAGGATGGCATTTTGGCTATATGGGCAGCAGGCACGAGAAAGATGTCTCCAAAAGAATCGGGACAAAGGTGGTGGCCGCGGCTCATCAGGAATACAATGACGAGGATACCCTTAAGGAAGCGGCAGACCGGCTGATCCTTGGTCAGGATATTTTTGGAAGGGATGCCAGATTTGAACGGGTAGAGGTGGACGGGACTTATCCGGAATACCTGCTTGCCCACATCGAAGAATACAGGCATCTGATTATGCCGCCGATCAGCAGAGGGCGGAGGATGGCTACGGCGCTTTCCATGAAAAGCAGGCATTTTGCCAGAAAAGCGCTCAGGAAGACAAAGCGTATGCTGAATAGATGAGAGATGAAGGGGTAAAAGTAAAGGGTGGAAGCATATAAGATCAGTATTATTGTTCCGGTTTATAATGCAGAAAAGTATCTCAGGCGCTGTGTGGAAACCTTAACAGGACAGACCTATAAAAATCTGGAAATCCTGCTTGTAGATGACGGCTCTCAGGATGATGGCGGAAGGATCTGTGATGAGCTGGCAAAGAAGGATGGGCGGATCCGTGTGATCCATAAGGAGAACGGCGGACTGGTTTCGGCGTGGAACAGGGGATTTGCCGAAAGCACAGGGGAATACGTAAGCTTTGTGGACAGCGATGACTGGATTGAATTGAATATGATAGAGGAAATGTCCCTCCGGCTGAAAGGAAATCCGAAGGAGATGATTGCCAGCGATTATATAGTTGAAAAGGAAAACGGCAGCAGGAGGTATGTATGGCAGGCACTGCCGCCCGGGGAATATGACAGGAAGTCAATTGAAAGGGAAGTGATTCCCAATCTGCTTGGAAAAGAAAACAGATATGTGACCATATCCCGGTGTATGAAGCTGATCGGACGGGAATTGATTGCTGATAACAGGAAATACAGTGATGAGAGAGCTGTGTTCGGAGAGGATGTAACGGTGATGCTGCCGTCCTTGATCGATTGTGAGCGGCTGGTCATTATGGATCATAAGGCATATTATCATTATTTGTATGTGGACAGTTCTATGGTACACAAGTATGACAGGAGACTGTATGAAAAAATCAGGCTCTTAAGAACGATTGTCAGCCGTATCGTCAATGATAAATTTTCGGGCAGGGAGCTTGCAGAGCGGCAGAAACAGGCAGATCAGGAACATATTTTTATGCTGCTACTGGTTCTTAAAAATGAGGCCAGGGGAAATCCGGCAGGCTGCAGGAAGAATATTTTGTCTATCAGCCGGGAAGCAGAGGTCAGGAAGCTATGTCAGAACACGAAGGTAGAGATTAGAGAAAAGGCCAATAAACTGCTTTATCTGACATTGAAGCATCCCAATGAGATTACAGTCAGATTGCTGAGGTTTGCCATGCGCGTATACTATAGAAGATAATGTAAGATGGACTATTACAGGATAATACCATAAACCTGCGGATGAGGATACGGAAAAGAGACAGGAGGGAGGTGTCCGATGAGCCGGGAGGAAAATGAAAAGCCGTTGATCAGTGTAATCGTTCCGGTTTATAACGGACAGGATTATCTGGAGGGCTGCATTGACAGTATTGAGAAGCAGACTTACAAAAATCTGGAGATTATTATCGTCAACGATGGTTCCACGGATGACACGGCCGCCGTCTGTGTCAGGCTCCGGGAGAACTATGGCAATCTGCACGTGATTACCACCGAGGATAAAGGAGTTTCCGCCGCAAGAAATGCAGGTATTGATGCGGCAAATGGAGTTTTTCTTACCTTTGTGGATGCGGATGACAGGTTGCGGCCCAAAACATTACGGGTGTTATATGACTGCCTTATGAGAACGGGAAGCGATGTGTCGGGGTGTGGATTTTTTTCCTGGGAGAGGGAAGAGGAATGGGAAGCGTTTCTTGGGGAAAAATGCCGGATTGGACGTCCCATAGAGTATACACCCTCCGAATTTCTGAGGGAGCAGCTTTTGCAGGGGAACAGCAGGTGCTGGAGTAAGCTGTACCGGCGTTCTTCGATAGGAGATTTCCGTTTTCCTGAGGAGATCAGTATTGGGGAGGACATGCTGTTTCTGGTGAGACTCCTTCCCTTTCTGCGGAAGATTTCAGAGACGGATTATCCGGGATATGGATATTTTCAAAATCCGGCGGGGGCTATGAACCGGGAATTTTCACCGAAATATATGGATCAGATCACCTGCTGGGAGATGGCAAGACAGGAGGCTCTTAAGCTGGATCCAAAAGTGGGGGCCAGGGCAGCTTCTTTAGTGATCACGGGGATCATGCTGACGGCGGGAAAGCTGGCAGGGCTATCCTTTTTTGAGAGAAGAGAGCAAAAGGAATATATCAGGCTGTGCCATGAAAAGCTGAAGGAGGAAATGCAGACGCCGGGGGCTTATGAGGAACTGCCAAAAGGGTATCAGCTGAAAGCCCAGATGTTTCTTGCCATGCCGGGGATTTATCTGATGCTGTATCATCTGAGAAAATATCGATGACATTGATGACCGTCTGATTTTGCCAAAACTGTTTGCTATTGCAGTTGACAAAAGAGAGCAGGGAGGTTTATTGTGAAAGGCTATAAGGGAGGTAAAAGGGAATCGGAAAGATTGATTATGTATATGCATGCAGGCAGTGGGAATCATGGCTGTGAAGCCATTGTCAACAGCGTTTGCCGCATGATAAAGGAGCGGGTTACCCTGATCAGTTATTATGGGGAGGAGGATAAGAAGTATTCTCTTCCTGAATTGTGTGAGATCAGGGGTGAGAGACGTTTTGAAGAGCACAGGCTGGCTCATGTGCTGTATTATGGCTACCGAAAGCTGACCGGAGACGGGGAGAGCTTTATACGCTATCGTTATGGAGATGTGTTTAAAGGGAGGACAGCTCCTCTGGCAATATCTATTGGTGGAGATAACTACTGTTATTATAATATGCTCAGCGACCTCCAGCTTGTTAATTCTGCATTTAATAAAATAGGTACCAGGACAATGCTTCTGGGATGTTCCATAGAACCGGAACTTCTTTCGAGGGAAGAAATTGTCAGAGATTTGATGAAGTACCATACCATTATTGCCAGAGAGAGTATTACTTATGAAGCGCTCAGGGCAATGGTAGAAAGGCAGAAAAAGAGTGACACTCAAAATAAGGCGGACGGGGGAAAGGTGGAAATTCCCCGGATTTTGTGTTTTCCGGATCCGGCGTTTACCCTCCCGAAAAAAGAACGTCCTCTTCCCGAAGGATTTATGCCGGGAAATACCGTGGGAATCAATGTGAGTCCTATGATTCAGGAGAAGGAGGGCCGGGAGGGCATCACCATGAAAAGCTACCGGGCTTTGATTTCCCATCTGATCACCTGCACGGACATGCAAATTGCCCTGATTCCCCATGTGGTATGGGAAAGGAATGATGACAGGAAGCCCATTCACGCTTTGTATGAGGAGTTTAAGGATACGGGAAGGGTAGTGGAGCTGTCAGACGGCAGCTGTGAGGAATTGAAGGGAGACATTGGACGCTGCCGTTTTTTTGTGGGGGCAAGAACCCATGCCACGATTGCGGCCTATTCTTCAGGCGTTCCAACACTGGTGGTGGGATATTCGGTGAAGGCAAGAGGAATTGCCAGGGATTTGTTTGGAACAGAAGAAAATTATGTGCTTCCGGTGCAAGGTCTTAAGGAGCCGGAGGATCTGGTGAAGGGGTTTTTGTGGCTTTCTTCCCATGAAAAAGAGATAAAAGAGCATCTGATGAAGATCATGCCGGATTACCGGAAGAGTGCCTGCAAGACGGGGAAAGAAGTGGACAGACTATGGGAAGAGTTCAGTCGGCGGCAAGGAATATAATCTTTGGCCAGGTTGGAAATTTCATAACCCAGATTCTGAATTTTGTCCTGCGGACGATTTTTATTTCACATCTGGGAGATACCTTAAATGGGGTCAACGGGCTTTACACCAGCATACTCTCCGTGCTTTCCATGGCGGAGCTGGGGATTGGCACGGCGTTAAATTACAGTCTGTACAGACCTGTCGCCCAGGGAAATATCGAGAAGGTCAAGTCCTATATGTTGCTGTACAAAAAGGCATATCAGATCATTGGCATTGTGGTGGCCGTGATTGGACTGGCGGTTTCTCCTTTTCTGCGTTTTCTGGTCAGGCAGCCCCAGGGAGTATCGGTCAGGGATCTGACTTTGTATTATTTTATTTTTCTGTTCAATACCGTGAGTACCTATTTTGTGGCGTACAAATACAGCCTGGTGAACGCGGAACAGAAAAACTATATCCAGACCAATATCCTTACGGTGACAAAGATGATCACGGTTTCTTTGCAGATCATCGTGATTCTTACCACCGGAAACTATTACATTTATCTGCTTACGGCAGCCGCGGTGGAGCTTTTACAGAAGATTTTTGTGAGCGGATATCTGGACAGACGCTATCCGTATCTGAAGGACAAAAAGGTGGAAAGGCTCTCCAAAGAGGAAACCGGGGAGATTGTCACCAAGACCAAAGCGCTGGTATTCCATAAGGTGGGGGATGTGGCGCGGCTCCAGACAGACAGTATGATCATTTCAGGGTTTATCAATGTAACCCTGAGCGGATTTGTGGACAATTATAATCTGGTCTTAAACTCCATTGCCAATGTGGTGAATATCATTTTCAATTCTGTGCTCTCCAGTTTCGGCAATCTTTTTGCAACGGAATCCAGAGAGAAGCAATATCAGATCTTTAAGGTGTACCGTTTCGCGGCCTGCTGGATTTACGGATTTACGGCAATCGGGTTCTCCATGCTTCTGACCCCGCTGATTGAGTTGTGGCTGGGAGAAGCAAAAACCCTTGGCTTTTCCGTTGTAATATGTATTTTGATTGATTATTATCTGAAAGGTGATAGAATTGTATTATCGAATTTTAAGACAGCGGCGGGGGTTTTTGAGCAGGACAAGTATCTGGCGCTGATACAGGGGGCCGTGAATCTGGTGATTTCCGTTGTGCTGGTTCGCAGGATCGGCCTTGTGGGAGTTTATATCGGAACCATCATATCGGGGCTGATCGCCAATGTGACAAAGCCTGTCATTATCTACCGGGTGATACTGGCCCAGCCGGTGAGGGGATATTTTTGGGACTCTGCGAAATATATGGCGGCTCTTGCAGCACTGTTTGGGGGTCTTTCTTGGGTGAAGCACCTGGTGATGCGATCAGTGGGGATTGGTTCCTTTGCAGCGATGTTTGTGATCATCTGTGTGGTGTTTAACGGAGTTTTTTTCCTGTTGTTTGGAAGGACGGAGGAGTTTGGGTATCTGGCGGGGATTGTGAAAAGGAAAAGAGAGGGAAAGCAGGTACAATGAAAAAGAAACTGATAAATATGTGGAACAGGTTTGGTTGCCGGATTGATACAAGGAAAATATCTGCGATGATATTTTGCCTGTTTTTGATTTCCATGCTTCCCATTTGGTATCTGTCCTTCTATGCCAGACCGTCAGGCGATGATTTTGGATATGCAGCCGCCAGCCATCAGGCGTGGCTGAATACGCATTCCCTGATAGAAGTTTTTAAGGCTGGGATAGAAACAACACGACACATGTGCAATGCCTGGAACGGAGACTGGTTTACGGTTTTTTTATTTACCTGGATGCCGGAGGTTTTTATACCATATAGCTTTTGGATAGTTCCCATATTGATGACGCTTGCTGTTATTGGAACAACAATTTTTTTCTTTCACGAAATTTTAGTCAGGAGAATTGGGTTTAAATGGTATGAAAGTCTGATGATAGCTGCACTTGTGCTGATAGCTGTTTATCAGTTTATTCCCAGTACTGCTATTGGCATGTACTGGTATGTCGGTACGGTTCATTATATGTTTCCTCATACAATAGCATTACTGCTATTGACTTTTTTGTCTGAATATGAAAGGACTGGAAAAAAGAGGTATATTATTTATTCATTTTTTGGGACGATTATGATCGGAGGGAGTAGCTATTTTTCTTCTTTATTGGTCTTTATGATTTACATTCTGATTATGTTTCTTTGTGCGAAAAGAAATATTAAAATGTTGTTGATGGGTATTCCTCTTTTATCAGGAGTGGTGGCTTTGTTTTTTCAGATAACGGCACCCGGAAATGCGGCAAGGGGAGGGAACGGGTTTGGGTTCAGCTTCTCTTTGATTATCGAAACGATAGGAAAGTCATTGGTACAGGGAGTAGTCAGAATAGGAGAGTATCTGAGGGATAAAACATTTGTCTTCATTTTATTTATAGCGATAGCGGCTTTGATTTGGGAATGTATGATCAGAATAAGGAGTAAGGCTGTATTTAAGTGGCCTTTTGCTTTTGTTGTATCTATGTATTTGCTTTATGCGGCGATGTTTGCTCCTGAAATTTATGTGTCAGTTGAAGTATCTTTGGGGCCTGCAACTATGCAGTATATTACTTTTTTGTTAACATTTACGGCTTCTATTATTTATATTGAAGGTTGGCTGGTACAGAACCTGGAAAAGAAACGAATTTCATGCTTTATGTTAGAGCCTGAGACATATAAGAAGCATATTTTGCTGCCAGTTCTTGGAATCAGTGCATTGGTAGTGTTGGTGGGAAAAGGAATGCTCAGGGAGAGTGTTTTTATGCGTTCCTGTGAGTATGTAGTGAGTGGACAGGCAGAAGATTTTAAGAACCAGATAGCCTCACAGATGGAAATATTACTGGATGATACGGTGAAAGAAGCATATTTATGTCCGATCAATGATTTTCAGGGGCCTTTAATGCATATGCCGGTCACTGATGATCCGAATGCGTTTACCAATCAGGTAGTAGCAGATTTTTATGGGAAAGAGTTAGTATTGATGAAGCTGGCGCAGTAAAATTTTTGTGTTATGTATGGAGAGAAAAAATGATTCGAAAATTTGATAAATGGCTGGAAAAATTGGATAAACGCAGTGAGGTACTTTTAATCCTTTTTTTAGCTGTTTTATTGGTGTTTGGAGTAACTGCAGGGATGGGAACTCTTACCTGTGGCTGGCATTTGATTGACGACCATGAATTCCTCAGATGGTATTATGAAATGAAATTTGAGGGAAGAGGGGCAGCGGACATAATCAAAGAGTGGATTATCCGGGATCTGGATTGGAGGTATGAGCCACTTTACTATACGAATCGCATCTTAAGCTGCGTATTGTTTGGAACTAATCTGGAGTATTATTCGATACTGAAATCTGTGGAAATTTGTGTTTCGTGTATTTTTTTATATTATTGCGGACGGCTTATGGGAGGGAATAAAGTACATTCCTTTTTGTTCGCAGCACTTTCCCTGACAGGCTATCAGTCTGCCGTCTGGTGGAAGTTAGGGCCGCAGGAAGCCCAGTGTACGCTTTTGTTTTCTGTGGGATTTTACTGTATGCTTAAATGGCTGCGTAATGGGAACATTGGCTGGGCAATAGGCAGTATGATTGCATTCCTTGCCATGTGTAATTATAAAGAGTCTTTTATTATTCTTGTCCCGTTTCTGTTATTGTATATACTATATCATGATTTGGATGAAGACGGGGAAAATATTACCTGGTCAAAAGTATGGAAGCATATACGAAGCAGATTATGGTATTATTTGATAATGGGTACTGTTTTTGCAGTAATCATTTTGTTTATTATATTTTATGTGGGAGTAAATGATTATGACATGGTTGGCCTGGATGCTTCGGTTCCATGGAAGGTTTATATTGAAGCATTTAAAGATGCTCTGCAGACAGATCTGAAATGGTATTACAGGTTTGGCGTATTATTTTTTCTTATTTTGCTGACTTATTGGGAAAATCTGAAAAAGATGTGGAAAGAAATCCTGTTAACAGCAGCTTTTTTGATTCCGCAGATTGTAATTTTTGGACAGGCAGGGATTAAAGAGAGGTATATTCTGCCAAGCGCCATTGGTTTCTCCATGTTTTTTATTATTTTTGTTTCTAAAAAGAGTATTATATCCGGAAAGAGGAAGATGGTATATCAAATAGGCATAATATTATTGCTTATGGCTCATGGGAGAGTTGCCTTACGGGAAGCGGATTATTACAGATACAGAGGTGAAAGCATTACAACCATGCTGGAAACAGTCATGGAAATGTCCAAGGGGGAAGAAAACGTATTGTCATGTTTCAGGCCTAATGAGGAAGGAAATCTGGTTATTAATTTCTGGATGGCAGTGCATGGCTATGACAATGTTTATTTTTGGACGGAAGATGATCAGATTATTAATAAGGTTTATGATAACAATTTTACATACCCGCCAGAATATTACGAAGAAAAAAATTTGGACGACATGAACATAGTGGTGATGTATAATAAGGAGGACAGACACTGGTGCTATGAGCCAAGCCTTGACTTGTCTGGTTTTACAGAAATTAAATGTGGTACACTAAATATATATGTGAGAAAAGACTGCGGAATCGATCCATATTGTAAGGAAATAAATGGCCTGAGGATAAATTTTTAGGATGAAGGGGAAAGGCGTAAGATACAGGGGATAAATGATCAGAAGGAGGTTGAAAATATGCTTGAGATGGTAAAAGAAGCGCAGCATGAGTTGCTTCACTATCCGGAAAGAAATATGGGATACTATGTTAAAAGAAGAATAAAACTGATCATGGGGAAGGGAGCAGAACCAATTGATAAGATTAATTGGCCTAACGGACTTCTTGCCAAAGGCCTTGCAGATTATTATATGGGACATAAGAACTCTGAGGAGGCCAGGGAAATACGGGAAGCTTTGCAGAGCTATTATGATGGGTGGATCAAAAGCGGGCATAAGATGTATTATCTGGATGATGCATTAAGCGGTGTGTCGCTTATAGAGCTTCACCAGATTACAGGTGAAGAGCGCTACAAACAGGCAGCAGATGAAATGATGCGTTTTCTATCTTTTCATATAACAGATAAGGCAGGAAGCCTTCTTTATCGGCCAAATCAGAAAAATGGTTATGTTTTTGCGGACAGTATTGGTATGGTTTGTCCTTTTCTGTGCAAATATGGAAGTATATATGGTGATTCTAAAGCTATTCATCTGGCAGTAACACAAATTCAGAATTTTATTGATTTTGGAATGGATGGGAAAACGGGGCTTCCTTATCATGGGTATAAATTCGAGGATGGACTCAAGTATGGCATCATCGGCTGGGGAAGAGCCGTGGGATGGCTCATGATTGGTATGTCAGAAAGCCTTGCTTATATGGACGAGCTGAGTCCTGACTACGAATATATAAAACAAATTTACCGGCGTCTGGTAGATAAGGTAGAATCCTATCAGTTGGAGAATGGCCTGTATTGCTGGCAGCTGGGGGCAAAAGAAGGGCCGGTGGATACTTCTGCTACGGCAATGATCCTTTATTCCATTGCCCAGTCTCTTAATATGAAAGTTTTAATCGGGATTCATAAATCCCGCATGATTCGTGGAAAGGAGGCATTGTTAAGCATGGTGAAGGAAGGAAAGATCGAAAACGCTTTGGCGGAGTGCCAGGGATTTTCGCTGTATCCACAAGTATATGGAGCCTATCCATGGTCCTTGGGTCCGGCATTGTCGTTGTTTGCGATAACCGAAGAAAAGAAGGAGAAAAAGGTGTGATAATTATAGAGGTGGCTGGCGGCCTTGGAAATCAGTTGCAGCAGTATGCTTTGTATAGGAAGTTTTTAAGCCTTGGAAAGGAAGCAAAGCTTGACACCTCATGGTATGGAAGCTTAGAGGAAGAGAACAGAGGAAATATTGCCACAAAACGAGCTCTTGAGCTGAATTACTTTGAAAGACTGGAATATGAGGTCTGCAGTGCGAAAGAAAAGACAGAACTGATCGGTTCAGACAGTCCATGGGGGAAGGTTCGGAGAAGGCTTTTACCATCAACTGTACATTGGTTTCATGAGGACAGGCCCTATCATCCGGAATTATTAGATTTTGAAAATATGTATATCAGCGGTTATTTTGCATGTGAGAAGTATTACAGTGACATTTTACCCGAGTTGCGCGAGAAAATAAGGTTTCCGATAAGTATTAACCCCCGGAATGGACAGATGGCGCTGGAAATGCTAAAATGTGAATCTGTCAGTGTCCATTTAAGACGTGGGGACTATTTAAACCCTGAAAATAAAAAATTATTTGGCGGTATATGTACGGACACATATTACGACAGGGCATTGAAATTGCTAAAAGAGGAGGTTCCTGACGCTCATTTCTATTTGTTTTCCGATGATGTTCCCTATATCAGCAAAAAATATCATGGGCAAGAGTATACCGTTGTGGATATTAACCACGGACAGGACAGTTTTTACGATGTGTGGCTCATGAGTCAGTGTAAGCATAATATCTGTGCCAATTCTACCTTTAGCTTTTGGGGAGCAAGGTTGAATAATAATGAGAAAAAAATTATGGTAAGGCCTACCATACACAAAAATACTCAGGTATTTGATGTAAGTGAAATGAGAGAGCTGTGGAAAGGGTGGAGGTTCATCAGCCCGGAAGGGAAAGAATACTGAAAAGATTTAGAGAAGAGGGATAAATGGAAAAAAATAATGTTGTAGCAAAGATAGCGAGCCTGAGCTTTTATATAGGCATGATCATTGAAGTATTAGTGGTCATAATTGACAAAAGTGCTTATATTAATCCGATAGAGGGGCGTTTGTTCCAGCTTACTTTTTTGCTTTTTTTAATTAAGGTTTGTCTGACAAGATACTCCTGGAAGGAATATGCCGTAATTTTGGGGTTCTGCGTTTTGGGAGCTGTTTCCTATTTTGTAACAGGAAGAAATGAGATTATCAGACTGATAATATTGATAGCGGCCTGCAAAGATATCGATATGAATAAATGCCTGAAGATGGTGTTTTATATGACGTTAACCGGATGTGCAGTGCTTATGCTGCTTTCTGTAACCAGTGTTTATGGCGCGATATCACTGACACAGGATTATGGACGCGGAAGTATAGAAACCAGATATACTTTGGGATTGGGACATCCTAATGCGCTGCACTGTATGGTGTGGGCACTTACGACATTGGGGCTTTATCTCTATGGGAACAATATGAGATGGCATCATTATTTGCTGGTATTTGGAATCAACAGTATCTTTTTTGTGCTTACGGATTCAAAGACAAGTTTTCTGGTGACGGGCATCACAATAGTAATGGCCTGTTTAATGTCAGCGAGAAGCTCTGTTAATATAAAGAAGATCAGTGCATTGGGAGGAGTGGTCATAACTTTTTTCAGCATTGGAATTTCTGTTGTGATTGCCGGTAACGCCTATAGAGTTTACGACTATGTGTGGTATATTGACCGGACACCGGTTGCGGAATTTTATGCACGGTTAAATGATATATTAAATGGACGGATACGCATTTTGGTAGAAAATGATGGGTTTGAGGGAACAATGTCTACCTGGCGCATTTTTTCACGTCCGGAAAATAATTATTTCTTTGATATGGGATGGATACGTTTGTTTTATTGGTATGGGATTATTCCGGCATGTGTTTTCATTGTGGTTATTTTTGTAATTATGCTCTATTGCTACAAAAAAGGACATTATCTCTCAATTATGTTAATATCTTCTTTTGCCCTCTACAGTATAATTGAGGCGCATGCAATATCTGTTTATTTAGCCAGAAATTATGTTTTCTTTTTGATCGGGATGTATTGGAGCCCGATCCTGTGTGACAAAGAGAAAGGGTGATGTTTTGGAAAAAGCATTGAAAAAATATACGGTAAGATGGTCAGAGCTCTGTTTTTATCTTTTTTTCTGCACACTTTTATTTGCCAAGGGAATAGGCTTATATGACGGACAGACAAGCTTTAAAGTCTTTCTTCTGATATCTTTATGCGGCTGGGCGGGGAAGATGCTGCTGGAGCGATATTGTGCATGGGAAATATTGATGTATGGTGCATTATTGGTACTTGGAGGAGCCATATATCTGATATCCCATGAAAAGGGGGCGCTTATTGTTATCCTCTTGATCTGCGGCGCAAAAAATATTGATATCAGAAGGATATTTAAGGCAGGAGCCGTTACGTGGGTAATATCCTTTGGGGCTTTATTTTTGCTTACATCCCTGCATATTGTTGACAGTGCATTTAAAGTACATGACCGGCTGGGAATGGGACGGGTCATAAGATGGAGCCTGGGATATGCACATCCTAATGTGCTGCACATCTCTTATTTTGTACTGGTATGTTTGCTTATATATGTTTTTCAGGAAAGAATCCGGTTTCCTCACTTAATGCTTTTAGGATTGGGGAATTTATATGTTTTTATGTTTTCGCTCAGCACAACAGGGTTCCTGGTGACCACTATCTGTCTGCTTTTGGTATTTTACTGGAATATAAGGAAGCGTTTTTGCCGGGCGGAACAGATCCTGATACAGTTTTGTCTGCCGGGATGCCTTTTTATGTCCTTTGGGGCACCGCTTCTACTGAAAGGGAACGTATTCAATATTGTTAACAGAATTCTGAATACAAGACTTGAGCTTGCAAAATGGTTTTTGCAGAATCAGCCGGTTAAATTGCTGGGAGTAGATACAACGTCTATTGTAACGTCACTTCGTACCATGGATAATTCCTATGTGTTTGCGTTGATTACTTATGGGGCGATTTTTTTTATATTTGTAACCGTATGCTATTTTAAAGTGATATACCAGAAAACGCTGCAGCAGGATGGTATGGCATTATGTATAATACTATCCTGCCTGATTGCAGGTATAACAGAGCCGTTTCTGTTCAATACTTCATTTAAAAACATATCGCTTCTGTTCATCGGAACAGAATTTTTTGTCATGGATAAAATACCGGAGAAAAATATTATAGATTTAAAGCTTGACAGAAATGTTGAAATCAAGTTGCCGGATATAGCGGAAATTTGGGTCAGATTAAGGAGATGCAGACGCAGATATACCACCGGACTTGTAATTATTTCAATAACAGGCGCAGTGTTGGCTGGTATTTTTGTATTTCAAAGGGAGTCTGCTCCCGGGAGATATCTTTTACCGAGGAAGGCCTTTGAGTATACCGATGATCTGGAGGAAAGCTATTTCCTGAAATCAGAGGATGATATACAGCAGGCGGGCGACAGGATTATGGGATTCGAATCAGAGCAGACGGAGATGGTTGCTTTTAAGGGAAATATTGCGCAGCTTGAGCGATTCAGAAATGTGGTGGCAAGAGGGAGTGTGGCAGGGGTACTTATTTTTATAACAGGCAATTTTGTATTGTTATGCCGATCAGAGATAAAGGATAGGAAATCGTTTAATGAGAGATAAACTTCGCTATTGCAGAATCTTGAATACAAATATTAATGTGACAAACATGCAGGATGCAGTGAGCTATTTGACAGGCAACCTTGAAAAATTGCGTGGCAATTATATATGTGTGTCAAATGTTCATACAACCATGATGGCTTACCGAAATAAAGACTATAATAACATTCAAAACAGTGCAGCCATGGCACTGCCGGATGGAAAGCCCCTGTCCATTGTCTGCAGACAGAGAGGGTTTTATGATGCTGAGAGGGTACCGGGACCGGACTTAATGCCGGAAATCTTTAAGGTATCCAAAAAATACGGTTTCAGACACTATTTCTACGGAGGTTCCGAGGAAACGTTGAAACAGCTTGAGGGACAGCTTAGAAAGCATTATCCCTGGCTGAATATTGCAGGTCTGTATTCACCGCCATATCGCCCTTTGACGGAGAAGGAGGATGAAGAGGTGGTCAGTGCGATCAATAAGGTCCGGCCGGATTTTATCTGGGTGGCATTAGGAGCTCCCAAGCAGGAAGAGTGGATGTATTCACATAGATTTCGAGTGGATGGGGTTATGCTTGGAGTTGGAGCCGCCTTTGATTTTCTGGCAGGAACCGTGAAACGGGCTCCGAACTGGATGCAGGAGTTTTGCCTGGAATGGCTGTTCAGGCTGGCACAGGATCCCAAGAGATTATTTACACGCTATGTTTCTACCAATGCATCCTTCCTGCTAAGAGCAGCAATAGAAAACCATGATTACAGGATACGGAATAAATGGAAAAGGATAGCAATGATTGGCCATAAAAGAATACCTTCCCGCGAAGGAGGTGCGGAGATTGTAGTGGATGAAATTTCCACCCACCTTACAGAAAGAGGCTATCATGTGGATGCTTATAATCGGTCCGGCTATCATGTGTCAGGAAAACAATTTGACGAAAAACGCGGAAAGGTTTATAACGGAATACGTCTCCTGACGATTCCGACGTTCAAAAGCAGCAGTCTAAATGCAATCGTATATTCTTTTTTGGCTTCGATTAGGGCCTCGTTTGGCAATTATGGAATATTACATTATCATGCAGAGGGCCCATGCGTAATGCTGGGAATTCCCAAAATGTTTGGAAAGCATGTGGTGGCCACTATTCATGGCCTGGACTGGCAGAGGGCAAAATGGGGGAATTTTGCGACAAGGGTATTGAAATATGGAGAGAAGCAGGCCGCACGAAAGGCCGATGAGGTTATCGTCTTATCTCATAATGTGCAGGAATATTTCAGGAAAGAGTATGGAAGAGAGACCATATTTATCCCAAACGGCATCGATAAGCCTGACAATCGGCCATGTGAGGAGATAAGCAGGAAATATGGGCTGCAAAAAAATGGCTTTATTTTGTTTCTGGCAAGGCTGGTTCCTGAAAAAGGGGCTCATTATCTGATAGAGGCATTTAAATCCCTGAAAACAGAAAAAAGACTGGTAATTGCAGGCGGTGAAAGCCATGCAGCGGAGTATATGCAGAAGATCCATCAATATGTGGAAGGAGATGAGCGCATCATAATGACCGGCTTTGTGCAGGGACGGATTCTGGAAGAGCTATTTTCCAACGCCTACGTGTTTGTGCTTCCCAGCGATATAGAGGGGATGGCAATAAGCCTTTTAGAAGCAATGAGCTATGGCAACTGCTGCCTGGTAAGCGATATTGCTGAAAATCTGGAGGTAGTGGAAGAAAATGCAGTCTGTTTTAGAAAGGGAAGCGTAGATGACCTGAAGGAAAAACTGGAGTATTTACTTGAAAATCCTGTGGCAGTGGAAGAATATAAGGCCATAAGCAGCCAGTTTATCTGTAATAAATATAACTGGGAAGATGTGGTGGACGAGACCATACAGGTGTATGACAGTATCAGCAGGAAAGGACAAAGTAAGTCTCATGAAAGTACTGATGGTAAATAAATTCTTATATCCCAACGGGGGATCGGAAACCTATATTTTCCGTTTAGGCGAACAACTCCAAAAGCAGGGAGTGGAAGTGCAGTATTTCGGGATGGGGGATAAGAGGAATATTGTTGGAAACCGGGCAGGGAGTTACACATCCAATATGGATTTTCATTCAGGAAAAATATCAAAATTCCTGTATCCTTTTAAGATTATCTATTCCCTGGAGGCGAGAAGAGCAATTCGAAAAGTATTAGATGATTTTCAACCGAATGCAGTGCATTTAAATAATTTTAACTATCAGCTTACGCCGTCTATCCTTTATGAGATACGGAAATATGAGAGAAAGCAGGGAAAACCGGTTAAAATTCTTTTTACGGCGCATGATTATCAACTGATATGCCCGAACCATCTGATGAGATGCCCCCGAACGGAAAAAAATTGTTCTGAGTGTAACGGAGGAAAGTACAGGAACTGTATAAGAGGAAGATGTATTCATAACTCAGCTTTAAAAAGTATTCTGGGAGCAGCGGAAGGGTGGCTCTACCGTTTTTTGAAAACCTATCGGAAAATAGATGTGATTATTTGCCCAAGCGCTTTCATGCAGAAACAGATGGAGCAGCATCCTGACCTGAGAGGGAAAACAGTAATGATGCGCAATTTTACAACGGTTTCCGGAGCAGGCAGAGAAAAATTGCCTGAAAAAGAAAACTATGCCATTTACTTTGGCAGATATTCGAAAGAAAAAGGTATGGAAACGCTGCTGAAGGTATGCAGAGAGCTTCCTGATATTTCTTTTGTATTTGCCGGAACAGGGCCTTATGAAGAGCAAATCAAAAAGATAAAAAATATCAGGGATATGGGAATGCTGCAAAAGGAAGAATTAAGACCGGTTGTTGAAAAGGCCAGATTTAGTATATACCCTTCAGAATGGTATGAAAACTGCCCGTTTTCTGTGATGGAATCTATTCAATATGGAACGCCTGTGATCGGAGCTGATATTGGAGGGATTCCTGAATTGATCAGAGATGGGGTCACGGGAACGATTTTTCAAAGCGGATGTGTTACGGAGCTTAAAGATAAGATCCGCGAGTTTTGGAGCAATGAGGACAAGGCCATGGAATACAGCAGGAATTGCTCAAAAACAAACTTTACTTCCGTGGAGGAATATGCGTTACTGATGAAGCAATATTATACAAATTAATTTTATGAATGCATATCGCTTCCGGTTATGTTACAATGCAAAAAGGATGAAGGAAGATGGGTATGAAGGTGACATTTTTAATACCGAGTATGTCAGGAGGAGGGGCGGAGAGGGTCATTTCAATACTGGCAGATGAATTTGTAAAGAAAGGCCTGGAAGTTTCCATATTAATGACAGCAGGTAATGAATGTGTATATGATCTTGATCCTCATGTCAGGCTGTTTCAGGCAGGTGAGAAAACAGGCGGAAGTATCGTCAAACGCATATCCCGATTGATAAAAATGCGTCAGTATTTCAGGGCAAACAGGGATAATATCCTGATAGCATTTGAACCGGATGCCGCTTTTTGGAGTTCTATTGCCAAAACAGGACTTTCTGTTCCCATGCTCTCTTCGGAGAGAAATGATCCTGCATCGTTTGGAAACAGCAAAGCCAGGGCAATCGCCTATCATAATTCAAGTGGGATCGTGTTTCAAACGCAGGAGGCGAGAGAGTACTTCCCGGTGCAGATACAGAAAAAGGGCTGGGTTATTCCCAATCCGTTAAGGGATGATCTTCCCGTCCCATATACAGGGGAACGGAAGAAAACGATTGTTTGTGTGGGAAGATTTGAAGAACAAAAAAACCATAAGCTCCTTTTAAAGGCTTATGCAAAATTCAGTGAAAAGCATCCGGAGTATACGCTGCATCTTTATGGGAGAGGGAGTTTTGAAGGCGAAATAAGAATGCTGGCAGATATGCTTCATATTGAAAATAGTGTGGTATTTGAGGGATTTAAAAAAAATATTACGGCAGAAATCCTGGATGCAGGGATGTTTGTTTTGTCTTCTGATTATGAAGGAATCTCAAATTCTTTATTGGAGGCAATGGCTGTCGGAATGCCGGTAATATCCACAGATTGTCCCTGTGGAGGTTCGAGGATGTGCATTCAGGACGGCGTAAATGGATGCCTGGTACCTGTAGGTGATGCGGAAGCATTGGCGGCTTCCATGGAGAGAATCGCGGAAGATGTGGATTTTTCCGCTCGGCTGGGAAAAGAAGCAGCGGGGATCAGAACTGCGTTTTCTGCGGAGGGCATTGCGGAAAAATGGATTGCAGTATTAACTCAAATAACAAGATGAGACAGAGGTAGTTATGCGTTTTTTGTACATTGCACCGAGATATCATACGAATCAGGCGCCAATTATGAAGTGCCTGATCGAAAACGGGCATGAGGTTCGTTTTATAAGTCATTACAGAGGGAGAATTGAAGATTATTCTGCTATCCAGCCTGTCATACTTGGGTATTCCAGGATTTTCAGCCTGTGGGAAAATTTTTATGTGAATGTATTACATAAAAATAACAGCAGAGCAGTGGACATGAAGCTTAAGTTCGGGTTTCCTCCTGCTGTGAAGCTCCGAAAAGAAGTAAAAAAATTTTCTCCGGATGTGATGATTATACGGGAACGTTCGGTTTATTCCATTGTCTCTTATCTGGCATGCAGGAATTTGCATATTCCTGCAATTTTGTACAATCAAAGCCCTTTGTGGGAAGAAAAGATAAAAAATGATCTTGCGCATAAGCTGGTAAGGGCGGCATTGCCAAAGGTCAGGATGACTCCGGTCATGGGGATAGAAGGACATGGCCATGTGAAGGAAGATGGGGCGGTATTTATTCCTTTTGTGATAGAACCAAAGCTCCGGCCGGAAGAAAAGCAGTGGTTCCGGAAGGGAAATATAAATATCCTGTGTATCGGTAAATATGAGGAGCGCAAAAATATTCAAATGCTTTTGGAGATTTTTGAAGATTTATGTCGGCAGTATCCCCTGGCTTTGGTGATTGCAGGAGAGTGCACCAGTAAATTTCACAGGCAATACAAAGCCCGGCAGGAAGCATTGGTGAAGGAACATGGCCTGCAGGAAAGGGTAAAGCTGCTTTCAAATCTGGGAAGGGATGAAATAGAAGAATTATACAGGCAGGCAGATTTATTTGTTATTCCCAGCACTGCCGAGCCGGCTTCCATATCTCAGTTAGAAGCAATGGCGTTCTCGGTGCCGGTGATCTGCAGTGATAAAAACGGAACGGCATGTTATGTAAAGGATGGAGTCAGCGGATTTCTGTTTCAGGATAATCAAAAGGAAGACCTGAAAGAGAAGCTCCGGAAAATGATATCAGATAAAAAGCAGATGATGGAAATGGGAAGAAACAGTTATGAGGTTATACGGCATAATTGTGGTTTCTCACAGTATTACCACAGTGTTTTAGAGTGTATCGATGGACAAAGGGATAAAAGCGAGGGAAAAAATTGATTAAGCAGTTAATATATATATTCAGCCGAAAAGATAAGATCAAGATTTTAATACTTTTTATTATGGCATTGATAGGAAGCCTTCTGGAATGTGTTGGGGTAAGTATATTCATGCCCTTTGTAAATATGCTTATGGATACTTCCGTAATCTATGATAACGAATATTTAAGTTTACTGTATGGTAAACTTCATTTTACTTCTGAACAGGGATTTCTGACTGCGATGGCGGGATGCATCATAGTGATTTTTGTGGTGAAAAACGTTTATATGATCCTACAGAAGTATGCCATATATCAGTTTTCCTATAATACGCAGATGAAAATTTCAACAAGGCTGCTGAAGGCTTATATGAGCGAGCCATACACATTTCATTTGAATAAAAATATTTCGGTTTTGCAGAGAAGCATGCAGGAAGACTCAGAGCTTTTTACCAGGGCTATCATTCATTTTATGGAATTGGTGGTTGAGATTATGGTTTGTATGGCACTGGGGATCTATTTATTATATGTAAGTAAATCGATTACGGTGATCATAGTCAGTTTACTGATTATCTGTGTAGGTATTTTTACTTATATTGCCAAGAAGTATGCAAAGGGGTACGGGAAAAAATGCCAGGGATACAAAGCAAAGATATACCAATGGATGAATCAGGCGTTAGGCGGAATAAAAGAAATTAAAATACTGAACAGGGAAAACTTTTTTATCAGTTCCTATGAAGGATACTTCAAAATGTATGCTAGGGGACAAAAAATTAACAGACTGCTCGGTGTAATGCCCAAATATATTGTGGAAATGGTAAGTATAAGCGGAATGCTTTTTGCTATTATGATAAAGATGTATTATGGCAGGAGGGATATTGTTGACTTTATCCCCCAGCTGGCGGCCTTTGCGGTTGCGGCATTCAGACTGTTACCGGCAGTGGGAAGGATAAATGAGCATGTGACGGATATTATGTATGCTGCGCCGTCAATAGAGCTTGTCTATCATGATCTGAAGGCGATTGAGGATGTAAAAAAACCGGAGAAGTCAGAAAACAGAAGTTGGTCTTTTACGAAAGAGGTAGTGATCAAGAATATATGTTACCGGTATCCAAATACGGAAGAAAATGTGATAGAGTATGCCAATTTTACAATTAAGAAAGGGGAAACCATCGCGCTGATTGGGGAATCCGGAGCGGGGAAAACGACCATGGCAGATATTATTTTGGGACTGCTTGAACCCCAGTATGGGAAGATTAAAGCCGATGGAATGGATATTTTTAAGGATATTAATGCATGGCATCAGGAGATTGGGTATATACCGCAGATGATTTATCTTTCCGACGATACAATCCGCAATAATGTGGCATTTGGAATCAAAGAGGATGAAATTGATGATGAAGCGGTAATGGAAGCTTTAAAGAAGGCTCAGCTTTTGGAGTTTATAGAGGGACTTGCGGATGGAGTGGAGACCGTGGTAGGTGACAGGGGTATCCGGCTCTCAGGAGGGCAGAGACAAAGGATTGGGATTGCCAGAGCGTTATATTGCGATCCGCAGATTCTGGTTTTGGATGAGGCCACATCCGCTCTTGACAATGATACGGAAACGGCAGTGATGGAAGCAATTGAAAATCTTCGGGGAGAAAAGACGATGATCATCATTGCCCATCGATTAACTACTATTCAGAATGCGGATGAGATATATGCGGTTGAGGGTAAGAAACTGGTAAGGAAAAGTAAAGAAGAGGTGTTTTCTTAAGGTAACAGGGTAAATGAAAAAAGATATAACCGGAAAATGGGATAAGTATTTTATTATATTAGTGTTTTTGGTATTTCTGATGGTTGGAATAAAGATTTACAGGGATTATGGAATATCATCAGATGAATTGACGGAGCGTGTAAGCACAGTAGTCAATGCGAAATACGTGATGGATGTTCTGGGGATCGATACATCTGGAATAGAGGTACCGGAGCTGAGCGAGTATCCAGACAGATATTATGGTACGATTCTGCAGATGCCAACCATGATTTTGGAAACAGGGGGACGGAATCTGAGGGACATTTTCCAGGGAAGACATTTGTACACATTTATGATCTGCATGGCCGGATACGTGGCATTTTTCTTTTTGTGTAAGACAATATTCGGGTCAAATTTGGCAGGGCTTACAGGAGCTATGATGGTAGCTTTGTATCCGCGTTTTTTTGCGGAGCAGTTTTATAATATTAAGGATATGGTCTTTACATCCACGTTCATGGCGGCAATGTTCTTTTCGGTGAAACTGATCGAAAGCAGATTTAAGTGGAGATGGCTGTTTGCTTTTGTGGTGTCGGCAGTAATTTCGACGAATGTCAGGATCGTAGGCATTATTTTTCTGATCTTAATATTGGGTTATCTTCTGATAGACTATATTTTGGCAAAGGCAGTCGACGGCTATGAGAGACAGTGCCAGGCACCTTTCCTGTGTGGGATAATTATGATTATAGTGTATTTCGGTCTCTTTGTATTGATGATGCCGTCGATATGGAAAAGTCCTGTGAAGGGTATTATTGAAGTGTTTGCCAAGTTTTCCCAATATGATGATTGGGATTCAACGATTGTTTTTATGGGAAAGGTATTAAACAAATCAGAAATCCCATGGTATTATATTCCTGTCTGGGTGCTGATTTCCGTACCTGTCTGGTATATTTTATTGAGTATGATAACTGTGATTATCAGCATACGGGAGATAGTACGTCATAGCAGGGCGCATGATGGATTGATGGTAATGCTTTTTTCCAGATATAAATATGTAGTATGGTGTGTTTCGTTGGCGGCCATACCATGGCTGGGAATTGTACTTATGCATTCTACTCTGTATAATGGGTGGAGACATTGCTATTTTTTTGTACCTGTGATCGTTTTGTTTTCTTTATTTGGGGCAGATTTCCTGATGAAAAAGGGAAAGAAATATTTTGTGATTATTATGGCAGCCATCATTATTGGACTGGGAGCCCAGACAATGTGGATATGGAATAATCACCCCTGTGAAATGGTATATCTGAATAGTATCGGTAAATATTTTGGCGCTTATTTTGACAGAGATTATTGGCATGTGTCCACATTAAGTGCCTTTCGGTATATAGCGGAAAGCGAACCGGGTGAAAAATTTTCGGTGGGAACATCCGGAAATGACTTGTATATGTATTTGCTGGAGGATGAGGAACGAAACCGGATCGAAGAGGAAGAAGAACCGCTTTATTATATAGAAACGTACAGAGGAAAAGTGGGAAATGAGTTGAGAAAAGACGGTTATGAGGAAATATATTCCCGGGTAGTGGACGGCTATAAGATTGCAACGATATATAAAAGGACAGAGACATATGGAGATCATCTGGAAAATTAAGAAAAATTGGGGATTTGTAGTAATACTTCTGGTCATTATCATTCTGTTTTTAAAGCGGTATATCTATTTGCCAATATCTGTTGTATCACAGCCGGATTCGCAGATTTCTTTCAGCACCCGGGATGGCGTCATGGAACAGACATGGCAGCCCACGGTAAAAGAGGCGGTGGGGATAAGGGTACCATACTTTGCTGAGGACGATTTTTCGTGTGACATGCAATTAAAAATACTTTCGGATGACCGCTCGGAGACATTAGTGGAATGCCGGAAGGAGACTTATACCTTTTCGGAAGGGGAGTCGGGAAATATTGATTTTGAGTTTAGGAGAACTTCGCTGATTCAGGGGGAAAGATATCGTATTGAGATATCACTGCTAAATGCATCATCTGAAGGAACCTTACAGATTGCATCCGGAAGCAATTACGGGGGCTGTAGCATTTCAGGAAAAGAGGTTGGACAGGCGGCGGCTCTGACGGTGACTTTTGCAAAATATTCCAGACTGTTTTGGATAATGGCAGTTTTACTTCCGCTGGCATCGTATTCTTTATTGTTAATGATGATAACTGGGAAAAAGTGGGAGGAAACGGCTGGGCTTTCTCTGTTTTGGGAAGGAATAATCCTGTATTGTTTCGGGTGTCTGGAGCATTTGGTTCTGGGAATAAATGTGGTATATCTGCTGGCAATCGTCAGTATACTTGCCGCAATAATTCTCTTTAATGTAAAGAATCGGACGGTAAAAGAACTGCTATCTCCCGGATTATGGATATATGTCTTGATGTTTGGGATTATCATTATCTGCAATAATGGGGACTGGCTGGGATACAGGGATGAACTGCGGCATTGGGGGATAGCTGTCAGGGATATGTTTTATTATGATTCATTCGCCAAACATGCAGGTACAACAGTGATTCTGCCCAGATATCTTCCGTTTACGGCTCTGATAGAGTATGTGCATGAATATATGAATGGGATATATAATGAAAGTATCCTGTTTGTTTCGTATCAGACCATGCTACTCAGTGTATTGATCATAGTGTGCAGGCTTTTGCAGAAAAAGGGTGGTATAAAGCTGACGGTTCCCGTTATCCTTACAATGATATGCGTACCGGTCATTTTTTTTAACAATATATCCAATAGTATCATGGTTGACTCTATGCTTGCCGTAATTGCAGCATATGTTTTGATCTGCTACTATTCGGACGAAATGACGTGGTTTAACAGGATTCGGATTGCAAGCGCACTTGTGGCATTAACGCTCATCAAGGATATGGGACTGATCCTTGCGGGAATGACGGTTCTGATTATGTTCGGCGATATTTTTCTGAACCAGATCAGAAATAGAAAATTAGATATAAAAAAATTAATTTATCCGACCATCTGCGGATTTCTGGCGCTGGGGGTATATTTCAGCTGGCAGATTTATTTAAGCATTCCTGCAAAGAGTATTGCACAGACACAGTATCAAAGCGGAGAAACGCCGGCAATGGCAGAGACGGTGGTTTCAGTGGAAAGTGATAGTACGGAAGATGCGGAAACTGTCAGTACGGCGATTGCGGCAAGCGGGATCACGTTGGACGGATTAAGAAAAGTTTTGTCCGGACAGGGGGAGGAATATCAATATCAGGTAACCCGCAATTTTATAATAGAATTGTTTGACGGCGAAACTTACCCGTTTCTTTTATCCTCGGCATCTTTTTTTGAACTGCTTTTTGTCATCATATTTGTCATTGTGACATTTGGGTATTTTGGATATTGGAAGGTAAACAAAAACCGGATATATAGGTTTGGCGGTTTGAGCCTTTTGGCAGGTATATTTCTGTGTGGCTTTCTGCAAATCACATACTGGTTCAGCTTTACGATGTATGATGCGCTGGATCTCACATCCTTTGACCGTTATTTGGCGCCTTATATCTGTGCAATGTTTATCGCCGTTCTTTATTTGGTCTACGAAGGACTGCAGAACACAGATTATATCGGGGTCAAAGAAAAATATACGGTGTTGGCCATATCCTTTTTGATGGTGATCAGTATGCCGGTTGGAGGTATTGTGATCGAGGGAAAGGATATTGAGGGAAACACTACAGAAGAGATTACTTACGGACACAGTAATCTGGCGGAAATTCTCCATAGTGTTGCCAAAAGGGGAGAGAGAGCATATTTTATATGCAGCAACAGTGACGGGTATTCGGAATATGTTTTCAGAAATGCCGTATGTCCTGTAGTATCCGAACATGCGAATTGGAATATAGTTGCTTCCGAAGAAATTTTTATGAAACAGTATGAGCTGTACGGTGAAGACGGGATTGATGATAATGCGGCCAGTATTTTGCCATGTGAAACATGGGAAAACGAATTGAGAGATTGCGAGTACCTTATAATATTTCATGCAGATGAATTGTTTGAGGAGTCCTATTCGGAATTATTCGAAGGCTCGGCAGAAATTGAAGATGGCAGTGTCTATAGGATTATAAACAGTGAAGAAGATATTTCGTTCCGGCTGATCGGGAGAACCGGTATTAAAGGCTGGCACTAAGCAGCGAATGTCAGACTCTGCTATCCTTATGTTAATACAAGAAAATATGAGGCAAAAGAAATGAAATGTTTACTGATCATACCGGCATATAATGAAGCGGAAAATATTGAAAAAGTAGTCGATAATATTATTCAGAATTATTCCGGCTATGATTATATCATAGTAAATGACGGGTCTACGGATGAAACAGAAGAAATCTGTATCAGAAACAATTATTGCTTTGTCAGCCATCCCATAAATTTAGGGATCGGCGGGGCGGTGCAGACAGGCTATCGATATGCATTAAAAAATCATTATGATATAGCGGTGCAGATAGATGGAGACGGGCAGCATGATATTTCCTATGTGGAGGAACTGATCGAGCCATTGATAAAAGGGGAAGCCGATATTGCAATTGGTTCCCGCTTTATCACGAAGGAGGGATTTCAGTCATCTGCTTCAAGGAGAGCGGGAATTTTCTTCTTGAGTAAACTGATTCAGTGTCTTTGCCTGAAGAGAGTAAAGGATGTGACCAGCGGATTCCGCGCTGTCAACAAAAATTATATCAGGCTCTATGCAGACAATTACCCCAGCGATTATCCGGAGCCGGAAGCAATAGTGTCAGCCCTAATACACGGAGGAATTGTGAGAGAGATACCGGTGATCATGAAAGAGAGGACAAGCGGAAAAAGTTCAATTAATTTATATAAGTCTGTCTATTACATGATTAAGGTGACGCTGGCTATTTTAGTGTGCAGGATCAGTTTTGGAATAAGGAGAGGAAAAAGAAAATGATACCATCAAAGCTCAGGGTAAGCCTGATCTGCATTTTGATCTGTTACTTTGTTTTGATATTGCTGTTCCTCAAAAAAAGGGCAATCTCCCTTAAATACACCCTGCTTTGGCTGCTGGCAGGGGTTTTTATGGGGATTATGGTCATCTGGCCTCAGGTTTTGACCCAAATCATTCATTGGATTGGGATTGAAAGCAACATGAATGGCCTGTTCGTCCTTGCGATTGGATTTGTAATGGCTATTTTAATGTCCCTTACCTCTATTGTTTCCAAACAAAGCGAGAAGATAAGGGCTTTGGTACAGGTCATTGCAATGCTGGAAAAGCGTATCAGGGAATTGGAAGATCGAAAGTAAAATTGAGCGGAGTACTTGATGTTGAAAAAAATAATACAGATAAATACCGTTTGTAATACAAGCACCGGGAATATCATGGGGGCTATACAAAGAGAGGCAAATGAATCCGGGTATGAGACATTGTCCATTGTAGGGAGACGAAAGACTTTTCGGGATGTCGCATGCATAAAAATTGGAAATGGGGTTTCTTTTTGGCTGCATGTGTTCCTCAATACTGTCCTGGACCGGCAGGGGTATGGCTCTTATTTCGTGACGAAAAAGATAGTAAAGAGACTGCGGGCAGAGAAGCCTGATATTATTCATCTGCATAACCTGCATGGGTATTATATCAACCTTCCGGTTTTGTTCGAATATCTGTCAAAGGATTTTAAAGGAAAAGTTTTTTGGACGTTCCATGACTGCTGGCCGTTTACCGGCCACTGTGCCCACTTCTCTGCAATTGGATGTGGAAAATGGAAAAAGGGATGCTATAAATGTCCTAATAAAATGGTATATCCGGTCAGTTTATTTTTAGATGCATCAAAAAAGAATTATGAAGATAAAAAGAAAATGTTTTGCGGGCTGGAAAACCTGACGATCATTACTCCGTCTGAGTGGATGGCTGAGCAGATCAATCAGTCATTTTTTCGTCAATATCCCGTAAAGGTAATCAATAACGGGATCGACTTGAAGACCTTTTTTTACAGAAAGAATGGGGATGTATTATTTGACAAATATAATATTGCAAAAGGGAAAAAAATAATATCAGGTGTTGCCAGTATCTGGAGCAAATATAAAGGAATGGGAGATTTCCTCTCATTAGCCAAAATCCTTCCGGCAGATTACCAGATAGTGTTGGCAGGGCTCTCCAGAAGACAACGGAAAGATCTGCCGGCGAATATAACAGGGATTTTGCGGATGGATAACAGAGATGAATTGGCTATGCTCTATTCGGTGTCAGATATTTTTATCAATCCATCATTAGAGGAGTCCTTTTCTCTGGTAACGGTAGAAGCTATTGCCTGCGGAACTCCGGTGATTGTCCTTGATACCAGCGCCGTTAAAGAGTTGGTCTGCGATGATAATGGAATCGTACTGGCTGAGCATAAGGCGGAGGATTACCTGAAGGCGATCATGGAGCTTGAAAGAAAGAAGCTCCCGAAGGAAGTTGTTATGGGAACTGCCCGGAAATATGATGCGGAGGTCTTCGTGGAAAGGGTGGTTCGGCTATATGAGCAGACATAAGTTTACGATTATAACGGTATGCTATAATGCGGAAAAATATATAGAAGGTACTGTTCGCTCGGTGTTGTCTCAATCGTACAGTGATTTTGAGTATATCATTAAGGATGGGGCCTCTGCGGATAAGACAATGAATATTGTGCATGGCTTGACAGATAATGACGGCCGTGTGATTAGCGTTCAGGAAAAGGATCAGGGAATTTATGACGCGATGAATATTGCGGTGTCATTGTCGGAAGGTGAATATGTTTTTTTTCTGAACGCAGGGGATAAATTTGCAGATGAAAATGTTTTAAGCAGGATAGCAGAAAAAATAAAGAACGATGATTCCGGGATTTTTTATGGAAATATAATTGAAGTTTTTGAAAATGAGAGCTATTTAAGGATTTATACGGAAAAAAACAGCAAAATGTGGTATTATAGCTTAGGGGCATGTTTGTGCCATCAGGGAATGGTCTGCAAAAGAGAATTATTTAAGGAGAAACTCTTTGATACAGGCTATAAAGTCTGTGCGGACAGAGACTGGCAAATGTATCACATTAGCAGGGGTATAGCGGCCAGGCCGTTAAATTTTACGATAGCGGAAGTATTGGCGGATGGGTTTTCCAAAGACCATGAGAAAGAACTGGAAGAAGAGACGGATCGCTGTGTTAAACAATATTGCGGTGGGTGGTATATTCTTTACCATATCGTTGGAAGGGCAAAGAAGAGCAGGTTTCTGCGTTGGGTGATCCAAAAAGCAGAAAAGATGGTATCCTGCAGGTAAACAGCCGGATATGAAAGTAATGTGAAGAAGTGATATGGATAATTTAAATGAAAACGATTACGGGATGGTATCGGTTATTATTCCGGTATATCAGGCAGAAAGGTATTTAGCCCGTTGTATTTCCTCCGTGATCGGGCAAACATATGAAAAGTGGGAAATTCTTTTGCTCGATGACGGGTCGATGGATAAAAGCCTTTCTATTTGCAGGGAAGCCGCACAAAAAGATATGCGGATCAGAGTGTTTCATCACAAAAATATGGGAGTGGCAGCAACCAGGAACAGAGGGCTTGACGAGGCGCACGGTCAGTTTGTTTATTTTTTGGATAGTGATGACTGGATTGAGAAAGATACTTTCTTTGCAATGGTATCCGCAATGGCAGAACACCATGCGGATGTATGTATTTGCGGATTTCAATATATGAAGGGTGATGAATGCCAAAAACATGATTTCCCGGATTATGGAAAAGTCAGCAAAAGCGGATTCATGGACAGGTATTTTTGGGAGTTGTATGACAATGCATCTCTGTTTAATATTGGTACGAAATTATACAAAAGAAAAATTATAGAAGAAAACAGTTTAAGGTTTCACACGGATATGGTAGTTTATGAGGATATTCGTTTCTGCCTGGATTATATTGACAGGTCAGAGCAGATTTACTTGTGCGGAGTTCCTTTTTACTACTACTTTATGGATAATGTGAGTTCCTCTTTGCATGGATATAAAAGCGAATTTTGGAACAGTACATCCGAATACTGCCATATATTGATGAACAATTTTACAGATAAAATCCCTTCGTCAAATAAGGCGATATTGTTGTGCTTATACAGGGCATTTTTGCAGGAATGTCATAATCCGGTGCTCAGGAAACAGGAATTTTGTGATTCACTGAAAAAACATTGCTTCCCGATTGTGGAAAGTGCAGGGTTAAAGGGCGGAAAAATACCAGGGCTGAGTACGGATCAGAGTATATTTATGAAGCTTATTTCCAGGAAAAATGTAACTGTTTTGTGGTTAGTGGCAAGGGTGGTTTCAATGAGGAAAAATGATTAACGAAATTTTATTTTATCAATATCAGAGATTTCAGGAATTTAAAATGAACCGTCTGTTTGACGGCAGGCTTGCGTTTATGTTTCATCAGATTGAGGAAAATACGGAAAAGTGGTATGACGAAAGATATGCGATCACATTTTCAGGATTCCGAAGATTTATCGAAAGACTGCAGAGAGCCGGATACGAAATTGTTTCGCCGTGTGACTTGTTAAAGACAGATGGCAGGAAAAAAGCAGTAATGACTTTTGATGATGCTTTTGAAGGAGTATATTTTGAAGTATATCCGTTTTTAAGAGAAAAAAAAATCCCATTTGCTGTATTTCCGGCAGTTAATATGCTTCAAAAGGACGGATATATCAATAAAGAAATGTTGAAAGAGATGTTAAATGAGTATGATGGCTGTCATGTCGGTGCCCACAGCCTGTCGCATTGTAACTTGCGACAGTTGTCAAAGGAGCAAAGCCGGAAAGAAATTGTGGAATCCGGAGAGATTTTGGAGAGCATAGTTGGAAAGCCGATAGAGATTTTTGCGTATCCATACGGTTCCCCTGATGCAGTAGGAAAAAGGGAACGCAAAGCAGCGGGGGAAAAGTACAGGATTGCATTTGGAACATTGCAGGCGGGAATGACCCCTAAAACAGACTTGACTTATATCCCCAGAATAAATATCAACGAAAAAAATCATGATTGTGCTTTATCAGGGAATGTACTATAGTAATGTAAAGTAGAGTTTTCAGGATAGAATAAGGTACAGGTGGCAGGCTTATGAGCAGTAAACCGGTGATAGTAGTTGTTGCATATAAACGTTTGCATACTTTGAAAAGGTTATTGAAGAGCATTGAAAATGCTTTTTATAATTTGGATAATATTACTTTGATTATCAGTATTGATCATCATCCGGACAACGCAGATGTGATACAATATGCTTCCGCATTTCTGTGGACGCATGGGACCAAGATTGTAAAAACCCATGAACAAAATTTAGGGTTAAAAAGGCATATCATTGAATGTGGGGACTACGCTATTGATTATGGGTGTGTCATTATTTTAGAGGATGACGATATAGTGTCCCCTTCTTTTTATGAGTATACACGAAAGGCTCACGATTACTATGATGAGGATGAAAGGATAGCGGGAATCTCCTTATATGCCCATGAGTGGAATGGTTATGCCGGGAAAAAGTTCCAGCCTGTATACGGGGATGGTGATGTGTATTTTGGAGAATTTTCCTGTACCCGGGGAGAGTCCTGGTCAGCCAGGCAGTGGAAAGCATTTAAGGAATGGTATAATAAAAATAATGAGATTAAACAGGATGAATTACTTCCACCACCGGTTTATGGCTGGAAAGAGTCGTGGGGGAAATTTTTTGTCCGTTATCTGGTGGAAACCAAACGCTATTATGTGATGCCTTATACGCCGGTGTCAACAGTATTTGGAGAAACAGGAACCCATGCGGCCAGACGGGAACTGGATGTTCAGGTTGCATTGTATTGGGGAAAGAGTAATTGTCATTTTATTCCTTTCGAGGAAGGACAGCATTACGATGTCTTTTTTGAAAATATGGATTTGAAAAGAATATTAGCAGAGAGACATGGAATTTTAGAATCAGATATCTGCATTGATATTTATGCTCAGCCGAAACGCAGATATGGGAACAAAAGATATGTTTTGACGACCCGCAGATTGAATTATCAGATAGTGGCGTCCTATGATTTAAACATGAGACCTCATGATGTTAATGTGCTTTTGAATATGCCGGGAAAAGGAATTTATCTTTATGACAGGAGCATAAACAATAAAAACAGACATTATCGTTCCGATGACAGATTGGAATATGATTTTGCCGGGGTTCATGGTCCGGAATCATTGTTGTATGGGTGGAGACATTGCTGGAAGGTCCTGGCTGAAAGTTTAGGGCTTTTGAAATAGTATTTTTCAGGTTAAAAACAGGCATTAGAACAGATGATTATGAAAACAATACTTATAAACTTATATGAGAAAATAAGACAAAAGTTCCATCAGGATCCTGTTGAGAGACTGCGTGCGGGAGGAGCTGAAATCGGCGAGAATGTCCATATCTATGATGGAGGTGGTTCCAGCATTGATTATAGCTTTTGTTTTCTGCTTAAAATAGGAGATAACGTAACTATATCAAACAGTACATTGCTGTTACATGACGCTTCAATCAAAAAAGAACTGGATTATATAAAAATCGGCAAAATTACAATAGGAAGTAATGTTTTTATTGGCGCAGGGTCAATTATTTTGCCCAATGTTAACATAGGAAATAAAGTAATTATAGGTGCGGGAAGCGTTGTATCCAAGGATATTCCGGACAATTCTGTAGCCGTGGGAAGCCCTGTCCGCGTTATTGGGACGTATGACGCATACATGGATAAATACAGGGAACGCATAGAGTCCCATCCTTGTTTCAGGGAGAGTGAAGTACAGGATGAAAAAGAATTAATTCGTAATGAAATAAAGGATTGGGGATTTATAAACTGAGAGAAAGGGCTGGCTGCTTGCCATTTATATTTGCTGATGAAAATATTATTGTGGGGATGCATTTCTTCGCCGTGGACGGTAGGATTTATACAGGGATTTCTTTTAAAATATAATTATGAAGTGTGGGTATTAAGAACGGGTATCGAAGAGGAATATGGAGATTTTTACGAGAAAAACGGTATTCATATTATAGAACCTCCTGCCAAAGTGGGCGCGTGGTACAATAGTGGGAAAAAGGGCAGTTTCCTGAAAACAATATATATGTATTTCCTCCAAAGCAAGGCTGTAATTAAAGAGGGGAATTTTGATATAATTAACTTGCATTATATAGAACTTTTTAATTTGTTCTTAGTAAATATACTCAAAATTTTTACAAAGTCAAAGGTGATTTTATCCTATTGGGGAAGTGATCTTTTGCGAACTGCAGACAGGGAACTTCGCAGGGAAGGATTATTTGTGAAATATGCAGATTTCGTCACATTTGAGAACGGAGATCTGAGAATAAAGTTTGAAAAGACCTATCAGTGGTCAGACAAAATTAATTCGGAAACGATATTTTTTGGTTTGCCGGTGCTGGATATTATAAAAAAAAAACAGAAAAATGAAACGAATGAAGAAATACGAAAGAAATGGAAAATTCCAGGTTCAAAAAAAGTACTGGCAATCGGGCATAATGGGGTTGAAGAGCAACGGCACATAGACGTATTATGTGCTATTAATAATTTGAATAAGGAAACAAAGGACAGGCTTTTTATCCTCCTGCAGATGTCCTATGGCGGAACAGAAGAATACAAAAAAAGAGTGATAAAGGCAGCAAAGGATACGGGATGTGAATATCTGGCAATCGACTGGTTTTTAACGGATGAAGAGGTTGCGGAATTACGGATCATAACGGATTTATTTGTTCATGCACAGGTGACGGATGCATTTTCAGGAAGTATCTGCGAAAATTTGTTTGCGGAAACGGTGCTCATAAATGCTAAATGGCTGCATTATCAGGAGTTTGAAGATTATGATTTCAAATATATAGAATTTGAGGATATCAGTGAAATCAGCAGGATTGTAGAGAGAGTACTGACGGAGAAAACGGATGTTTCCGGAAACAGGGATTTAATGTGGAATTTAAGAGCATGGGAAAAGTGCTCCCCACAGTGGCAAAAAATATATCGAAAGGTGTTAACAAATTATGAAAAGGGCATTGGTGACTGGAGCTGATGGATTCATAGGCAGCCATTTGGCAGAAGAACTGGTAAAAAAAGGATATCAGGTAAAGGCATTCGTTTTTTATAATTCCTTTAATAATTGGGGGTGGCTGGAGGAACTGCCCAGAGAAATCCTAAATGAAATTGAGATATTTCAGGGAGACGTCAGGGATCCCCACGGGGTGAAGGCGGCTATGAAAGACCAGGAGCTGGTATTTCATCTTGCGGCGCTGATCGCTATTCCATTTAGTTATCATTCCCCGGATGCTTATGTGGATACGAATATAAAAGGCACATTAAATATGCTTCAGGCAGGAAGAGAATATCATGATGTCAGAATGCTTGTTACATCCACTTCAGAAGTTTACGGAACCGCGCAATATGTCCCGATTGACGAGAAACATCCGTTTCAGGGACAATCGCCTTATTCTGCAACGAAAATAGGAGCGGACAGACTGGCGGAATCATTTTATCGCAGTTTTGACCTGCCGATTACCATAGTCAGGCCGTTTAATACTTATGGACCCAGACAATCGGCCAGGGCCATTATCCCAACGATCATCACTCAGCTGCTGGCAGGGCATGATGAAATTAAACTGGGCTCGCTTACACCTACAAGAGATTTCAATTATGTGAAGGATACGGTGAATGGATTTATAAAGATCGCAGAATCTGACAGGACGATAGGGGAAGAAATAAATATCTCTACCCAAAAAGAGATATCAATGGGAGAATTGGCGGCAGAATTAATTTCGCAGATTAATCCAAAAGCTCGAATCGTGTGTGATGAAGCAAGATTACGCCCTGAAAAAAGCGAGGTAAACCGTTTGCTGGGATGTAATGAAAAGATAAAGAGATTGACAGACTGGCAACCTCAGTACAGCTTAAAGCAGGGATTGGAAGAAACGATTCAATTTTGCCGAACACATTTAGACAGGTATAAGACAGATATCTATAACCTGTAAAAAAGAATGAGAGGAATTTATGTCAAAAAAAGCAGTAATATTGGCGGGCGGGTTGGGAACAAGATTAAAACCTTTTACAGATGCGATCCCCAAGCCGTTGCTGCCGATTGGGGAGAAGGCCATACTTGAAGTGCAGATTGAAAGATTGGCGCAGTGCGGATTTGATGAAGTCATATTGGCCACAAATTATAAGGCAGATTACATTGAGAACTTTATAGGGGATGGTTCACGCTATGAGATTAAAGTGACGATCAGCAGAGAGTCAAAACGACTGGGAACGGTAGGCCCGCTGAAGCTGCTTGAGCGGCAATTGTCCGGCGCGCCATTTTTGGTGATGAACGGTGATATACTCACGTTGCTTGATATGAAAAAGATGTATGACTTTGCATGCGGGAAGGATTCATTATTTGTGGCGGGTATTAAAGAGATCATAATGCCCTATGATTTCGGAAATATTACCTTTGAGGGAGAACTTGTCACCAATATAGAGGAAAAGCCCAATATTGTTACGTATGCCCTGGCCGGAGTATATATCATGAAGCCGGATATTTTACAATATATTCCTGAGGACACATATTACGGCATTGACACCCTTTTGCAGTTTATGCTGGAGCATAAGCTGCCAATTGTTAAGTATGACATTAATGAGTATTGGATCGATATTGGCAGAATGGATGATTACGAGAAGGCCCAGGAGGATTACAAAAAAATGGAAGAAGAAAAAAAGGAATAGAGAAAAATGAAGAGTGATAAAAATATTCCCTTTTTCAGCATTATCGTGCCGGTGTACAATTGTGAAAAATATTTAAAGACCTGTATAGAATCGGTAATGGACCAAACTTATCCATCCTGGGAATTGATATTGGTAGACGATGGTTCTACGGACACCAGTGGAAATATATGCGATGAATTTGCCCCGGATCCACGTATAAAGGTGATTCATCAGGAAAATGCAGGGGAATTAAACAGCAGATGGAAAGGAATTACTGCCGCCAGCGGCTGTTATGAATTGGGGCTGGATGCGGATGATTATCTGGATGTAAATTGTCTGGAGGTCATAAAACAAGCGATTGATGACTCGGGAAGCGAGCTGATCTTTTTTGGGATTCGCTGTGTGGGAGCATTAACCAACATTATAAAGTGTTCACTGAAACCAAAAGAAGAATATTCCGGCAGGGAAATTATAAAAACGGTTATCAAGGAAACAAATACCAGTTTATGCAATAAGGCAATAAAACTGGACAAAGTGAAAAAAGCCCGGGTTGACTTAAAGAGCGATGTGCGTTTTAATTTAGATTATGCGTTGATTATTCCGATTCTGTGTAACATTAATACAGGATATATAATAGATGATGTATTATATAATTACAGGATCCATGATGCCAGTATTTCCCACCTTTGTAAAGCGGAGCATGTTTTTGATACGGGAGATGTAACCGAATATGTAATCCGGAGTTTGGAAGATGCGTCGTTGATGGAGCCGGATATCTATCAGCAGATTAATCTGACCTATTTAGACAATATAAGCTATAAGCTGCTGGAGCTTTTTGCAAATGACAAAATATCAAAGGCTGACTGCAGAAGAATCCATAAATCCAACGTTTATATGAATTCCCGAAGGGCTGAATCCTCAAAGGAACTGGAATTATTTAAATATCTGATACTCAAATTATTTCGCTGTAAACAATATTGGCTGCTGCGTATGATGGCGAAAGCACATAAAGCAAGAAACGGATCATAAAAATTATGAAAGAATTGGATTTCCTGTTTATTTACGAGCATAAGGTCAGAGAACTTGAGAATTTATGCCTTATGAAATATGAGCTGGATCGCAGAGGATATAAGACGAAGATCGTATATGTTGATGATGCGGAAAATGCATTGGCGGATACGCCAATCTATCACGCCAAAGTGGTATGTACAATGGCCTGCTACGATAACTATACTCTTTTTTGGCATACGAAACATTTTGTCAAATTTGAAAAGGTGATCGATCTGCAATGGGAAAATATCGTTTATACAAAAGATGAAGAAAGAGAAGATGCGTATAAGAATTACCGGGGGATTGGAAAAGAGGTTATACATGTTTCCTGGGGAAAACAAAACGTAAGGAGATTGCTGAACGCAGCGCATCTGGATCAAAAAAAGGTTAAGCTGACCGGCCACGTAGGCATGGACTTTTTACGGGAACCTCTCAGCAGATATTACCTTTCCAAAGAAGAGGTATATACCAGGTACGGTATTCCGATGGATAAAAAGGTGATCCTGTTTGCATCTCCTTATTATGGAGACTGTTTAACGAAGGAATATATTGCAGGCATGTGTGAGGCATTTGGGGAGGATTGGCCGGAATACTATAAGTTTATGTGCGATTCCCAGAGAATTGTGCTAGAATGGTTTGAAAAAGTCTGTATGGAAAATCCGGACATGATCGTAATTTTCAGGCCGCATCCGGGACATCCGAGCATTGCGGCAAATGAACTGGCAAAACGGTGCGATAATTTCCGGATCATATCCGGTGAGTCTGTGAAACAGTGGATCATAGTCTGCGACAAGGTTTATACAGGAAACAGCTCAGTTGTAGTGGAGGCTTTCTTTGCAAGGAAGATGTGCCAGCTTTTATTTCCGCTTCCGATCACACCAGGATTTGAGTTACAATTGATTGCGGATTCAAATAAGCTTACGACATACGAGGAGTTCCATGGGTCTGTATTTGCTGATCAGGAGGAGTTCCCAACTCCGGCGGAGAGTATTGAGGATATTTATTTAATTGATTGGGAAACTCCTAATTATATTAAATTTGCCAATATGGCTGAGGAAGTTTTGCGGGATGATCGATATCAATTGACAAAACGGCAGCTAAAAGAGTATAAAGAATACAGTTTTGCACAGAGTGTGATGAGAGAATTTATTGAAACAAAAACATTATATAATCTTTATATCCGGCTGCTGCGAAATCAGAACCTGAAATGGCCGTTCTTAGAGCATCAGAGGAGGATAAGGGAGGAATCCCGAGAAAGAGTCCTTGCAATAGAGAAGCAGCATGCCCATGAACTTACCAGTGAAGAAGAAATAAACAATATTATAAACAGGATCAGATATGCTTTGGAGGGCAAAATGAAACAGACAGGAGGAATTCAAAATGAATAAAACGATCACAGCAATCATTCCGGTAAAAGGGAACAGCACCAGACTTCCGAACAAAAATATTCTGCCGTTTGCAGAATCCAATCTGTTGGTTCACAAGATCCGTCAGTTAAAACAGGTGGAAGAGATAACAGAGATTATCGTGTCTTCAGATTCCGATGAAATGCTGGCCATGGGCACAGAGGAGGGGGTTACTTCCATAAAACGTCCCACGAAATATGCGGATGAATCAGTACCATTTGGCATGTTCCTTGAGTATATCAGCGATGAAATGCCGAATGAACATATTATGTGGGCATGCGCCACATCACCTCTGGTAGAGCCTTATTTATACCGCAAGGCAATAAAAACTTATTTTGAGAAACTGGAGGAAGGTTATGATTCCCTGATAACCTGCGACCCTTACCAGACGTATTTGATGGACGAGAAAGGACCCTTGAATTTCAGTATGGGGCTTGCACATAAAAATTCAGAACAGTTGCCCAGGCTTTATCATTTTACAAATGGAATCAACCTTGCACCGCGCAAAAAACTGAAGGAATGGCATTATAATTATGGGCCAAATGCGTACCGTTTGATCATAAACAAAAGAGAAGCTGTGGATATTGACGATATTTACGATTATGAAGTTGCGAAAGCGTTATATGGAATGAAGGATCCAAATCCAACCGTATAGTGGATTTAAGGGTTCCTGAAAGGACAGTAGAATGAAAAGTAAAGAACAGTTAGAGAAAATAAAATATCTGATCATTGATGTTGACGGAACCCTGACGGATGCGGGGATTTATTATGATGAGAACGGGAATGAACTGAAAAAATTTTCTACGAAGGATGCGGCAGGTTTTTCGGCGGCACATCATGTTGGAATAAAAATAATGATCCTTACAGGAAGAGAATGCTATGCGACAACGAGAAGAATGGGAGAGATGAAAGTAGAGTATCTGGTACAGAACTGTAAGGATAAAGTTAAATATATGCAGAACTTTATGAAAGAGAATGGCCTTGCCCAATGTGAGATGGGTTATCTTGGAGATGACTTGAATGACCTGCCGGGAATGAGGATGTGCGGCTTTGTCGGATGTCCTGCGGATGCCTGCAAAGAGGTCAAAAAAGTGGCGGACTACATTTCTGACATAAAAGGAGGCTATGGAGCTGTCAGGGATATGATAGCTTACCTTTTGACTGAGCGGGGTGAATGGGATCAGGCAATTTCTGAAATCTATGGGACAGGTGTGTGAGGAAAGGAAAGATACGGTATCGTATGAAGACTTCAAACCAGAGCAACAGAAAAGAAATCCTTGCATTGTTTCAGAAATGCAGGCTATTTAGAAAAGAAAAAGATTTCAGGGAATGGGTGTTAAAGGGATATCGCAATCCTGATTTTTTTGAATTGAGGAGCTATGGACAGGAATATCCTGGGAGAATCGTTTACCACATTAAGGAATACGGATGCTCAGTGGGTTTTTTTGCAGAATTTTTATACACGCTCATTCGCCTGTATTTTGCGGCAGACAGAGGATTTGTTCCATATGTTGACTGGGGAGACAGTTGTTTGTATTATGAGGAAGGTGGTATCCAAAACGAACAGAATGCCTTTTTATATTATTTTGAACCTGTTTCTGACGTGAAAAGTATCGCTAATGCAGCCCACGCATTAGAGGCAACTCCATACCATATTCTGGAAGTCCAGAATTGCCTGAATACCCATGGCTATGCAGTGACCGATGAATATATGAACGCGCTGAGCGGCATGATAAAAGAGTATATCCAATATAATAAACGGACCAGAGAATATCTGGAGGGCGGATACAACGAACTGGTGGGGAATAAAAAGGCTCTGGCGGTACATTTCAGGGGAACGGATTACCGGAGACAGTATAATAATCATCCTGTTTTTATTACACTGGATCAGGAAATTGAAAAAGTAAAAGAGGTCTTTCAAACCGGAAAGTACGAGATGATTTTTCTCGCTACCGATGAGCAGGAAGCGGTGGATGCTTTTAAGAGAGAATTTGGCGAGTGCGTGAAATGTTTTGACGATACATGGCGCGCTGATGGCGGAGACGAATCTGTTGCGTACAGCAATTCAAAAAGAAAGAACCACCATTATTTATTGGGGTTAGAAGTATTAAGAGATCAATATATGCTCACAAGGTGTGACGGGCTTGTCTGTGGAATATCCAACTTAACGCTTTCTGCAAGGATGATGCGTAAAGCGTGGTATGAAAAGGATTATGATGATCTGGTGATATTGAATCATGATCTGTGCCATAATGACCGTCAGTTTTGTGATGCAAAGCATTAAAGGCAGAGAACGTGGAATGGGAATAATTTATAAATTGCGCGAGGAGCTTTTGGAGTGGCGCTACAGAAAAGAAAATGAAGAAAAAAAGGTAATTTTTTCAAATACCTGTACGGTCAGCCGGGACTGCAGGTTTGAGGGAAATAATTTTATTGCGGGAGAGCTGTATGGATGTCAGTTTGGATATGGGACATACGTACACAAAAACAGTATATTGAAAAATGTCAAGGTGGGAAGATTCTGTGCGATCGGAGAAAATGTGAATATCAGGCTTTTTGAGCATCCGACCCATATGGTGGCAATTTCACCCTGCTTTTACAGAAAAGAACACACGCTTAAAACATTTGTAAATGAGAATTATTTTGAAGACCTGAAAAGTGACAGCGAAGGATTTTCGGTGGTAATCGGAAATGATGTCTGGATAGGGCAGGGGGTCTCAATCAAGAGCGGCGTCCATATCGGAGATGGCGCAGTGTTAGGCGCAGGCGCGGTGGTAACAAAAGACGTAGAGCCATATGCCATTATGGGCGGGGTGCCGGCCAAATTAATACGCTATCGATTTTCAAGGGAACAGATAGAAGCCCTTTTACAGATTAAGTGGTGGGATAAAGACGAGCGCTGGCTTGAAAAAAACGGAAAGCTTTTTGTGAATGTAGATGAATTCATTGAGAAATTTCGGTGAAGTGAAACAGTGTTATCGAAATTTGGAGATTAGCTATGAATGATATCAAGATACTTGACTGTACATTGCGGGACGGGGGATACATTAACGATTGGGGATTTGGTTTCCACACAATCAGAGATATTATCAAAAAACTGGTGAACTCTCAGGTTGATTATGTGGAAGTCGGATTCCTGCGCAATTGTGCGTATGACAGGGATAAGTCCTTATTTAATAATTGTGCGGAGATTGCCCCCGTTTTGCCGGATAAACAGGGCAATACGATGTTCACGGCAATGGCTCTTCACAATAAATATGACATAAGCAAGTTAGAGCCCTATGACGGGAAAACGATAGATGCTCTGAGGGTGACTTTTCATGATTATGATATCGATGAGGGGCTTTCTTTTATCCAGAAGGCTCAAACCAAAGGCTATAAGGTATTCTGCAATCCCATCAATATCATGGGATACTCGGATGAGATGCTGCTTAAATTATTCCAAAAGGTAAATCAGATACATCCCTATGCCTTTTCGATCGTGGATACCTTTGGCTCCATGATGAAACCGGATCTGCAAAGGATTTATTCCCTGGCGGAGCATAATCTGGAAAAGTCAATCGTGATCGGACTGCATTTACATGAAAATCTGGCTCTGTCCTATTCGCTTGCACAGGAATTCATCGCAATGAAATCGGCGGAGAGAAGGAGCGTAATTGACGGTTCTATGCTGGGAATGGGAAGGGTTCCGGGAAATCTTTGCCTGGAGCTTATCATGGATTACATGAATAAAACCCAGGGCTGTGCTTATGATGTAAATCCTGTTCTGGATGGCATTGACGATCACATTGCACGTCTCAAACAGATAGAACCATGGGGATACAGTACGGCATATGCTTTGTCCGCTAAATATAACCTGCACAGGAATTATGCAGAATTTCTTTTAGGGAAAGGGAGACTGCGGGCAAAGCAGATCAACCGGATCCTGGCCAGCGTTGAAGAGGATAAAAAGGCAGCATACGACGAAAGATATATAGAATCTTTGTATGAAAGGTTCCAGAATCACGAGATTGACGACAGTAAACTAATTGTACGTTTGGAAGGGGAATGGAAAAACCATGAAATCCTTATTATAGCGCCTGGCCACAGTGTAATAGAGCAAAAGGAAAGGATCGATCAGTTTATCCGGGAAAAGGAGCCGCTTATTATTTCTGCAAATTTTATTCCCGAGTTCTATCAGCAGGATTACATTTTCTGTTCCAATGCAATGCGTTATAGCGCGATGGAAGATAAATGTGACTTGGGCAGGCTTCTTATAACTTCTAACCTTATGGAAGTATGCGAAGCGCCGAATGTGCTGAATTATTCGGATTTATGCTTTGACGACAGGGGGAAATGTGATAATTGTGTCATTATGCTTATGAACCTTTTGATACGTCTGGGCAAGGAAAAGGTGTATGTAGCAGGATTTGACGGATACCGGGCAGATGCCTGCAATTATATTTCATCCTATATGATGAACCAGCATACCAGGGGACAGGAAGAAAATATCAAAAATGCAGGGTATGTTGCTGATATCCGTAAGAAACTGGAGGTACTGTTCATAACGGATTCTTTGTATGACAAATAGAGGTACGGGGAAAGATGAAATGAAGAAGTTAAGGCTTGATGAGGAAATGAGAATACGGATTTATCTTTTGATAATATTGGTACTTTCCTTTCATTATTATTTACGTTGTATATTTGTAGATAATGATTTTTTTCAGGCGGTAATGTTTTTTGATATTGACGATACTTTTATGGACTGGTTTAATTGCCTGGTTGATTTTAAGGGGAATCCGTATGCAGGGGAATATGGCTGTAATTATCCCGCAGCGGCGGTACTGCTTTTTAAGCTGTGCAGATTTGGAATACCGGAGTATATGCTGGAGGAAGGGGCGAACAGCCTGCGGAGATTTCAGAGTCCCTGGATTGTTTTTTTGCTGTACAATGGAATTGTGACCTGGATATTATCCATTTCTGTCAGCCATAAGCTTAAGCTTAAGCCCTGGGACAGAAACCTGTTTTTTCTTGTTTTTCTTTTCAGCTTTCCGGCCATGTTTGCACTGGAGAGAGGGAATATCATAAATCTTGCTTTCGTGCTGACGGTATTTTTTTACAGTTATTATGACGATGAGAATAAAGTGTTAAAGGAACTGGCATTCCTGGCGCTGGCATTAGCCGCCGGAATTAAAATTTATCCGGCCGTTTTTGGTTTGCTGCTTTTAAGGCAGTGGCGGATTAAAGAATGTATTCGGACTGCAGTTTATGGTATCGTGAGCTTTTTCGGCCCCTTTTTCTGTTTTGGGGGATGGAGCGCTGTCAAATCATTTATAAAAGGAATATTTTCTTTTTCCAGTGACCGTGCGACTGTTACAAAGGAGATTTCAGATACGGTAGTCGCTTCAACCTATGGAGGAGTGGAGAAGCTTGTCAGATTCCTGGACATGGAAGCGGCGCCGACGACATCGGTTATGTCCAGAGACTATGGGTATAATTTTTCCTTTAAAAATATAATTAATGTAATGCAGGAGATTCTTGGGATTCATATATCGGACGGGATCGCAAGTATGGCATTACTTCTTATAAGCATAATATTACTGATGACAGCGTTTAAGACACGGGAAAAATGGAAGGAGTTATTAAGCTATACCTTACTGATGATTTTGCTTCCCTCGTTTAGCGGCGCCTATGTTACCATGTTTCTTTTTATACCTTTTATAGAATTTTTAAACGATAGAGCAGACAACCGGCAGAAGGTAAAAAGGTCAGGCATGGATTATCTCTATGCATTGATCATGCTGCTAATCTTAACTCCCTGGGCATTGCCGAATGTGCGGATTTTTTCAACAGATATACAGCCAGGCCCATTAACAGAAAGTTATTTAGTATATTTTTTGTGTATCTTCGCATTTACTTTGCTAATGCTATATGAGGGGCTGGGGTGCCTGATCAAAAAATGCAGGATGCAAAAAATGGGAGATAAGGGATGAGGGTTGTAATAACCGGGCCAACCGGCGCCATTGGAATGGCGCTCATTCAAAAATGGATACAAAACAGGGTTCATGTGGTCGCAGTCTGCCATGAGGGATCAAGAAGGAACGAAAATATCCTCAGCTTGCCGGGAAGCAGAGAGTATGTACAGCTGGTGGAGACGGATTTGCAGAAACTTTTGGAGACGGAGAGTGAAATCGGCGGAAAAGCGGATGTGTTTTACCACCTGGCATGGATGGGAACTACAGGCGCTGCCCGCAATGATATGTATCTTCAAAACCAGAATGTGAAAAGCACATTAGATGCCGCAGAGCTTGCCTGCAGGCTGGGGTGCCATACCTTCATAGGAACCGGGTCACAGGCAGAATATGGAAGGGCAGAAGGAAAACTGAGGGCAGATACACCAGCCTTTCCTGAAAACGGTTATGGCATGGCAAAGCTGTGCGCCGGACAGATGAGCAGAGGGTTATGCGAGAGGCTGGGTATAAAGCATATATGGGTCAGGATTCTCAGCGTATATGGGCCATATGATAATGAAAACTCCATGATAACAGGTACGATCAGGAAGCTTCTCAAGGGAGGGCATGCGGGCTTTACCCGGGGAGAGCAATTATGGGATTATCTTTACAGCGGGGATGCGGCAGAGGCATTGTATTCTCTGGCAGGTAAAGGGAAAGATGGGAAGACATATGTCCTTGGCAGCGGAGAAGCCAAACCGCTGAAGGAATATATTAAGACATTGTATGAAACTGTCAAAGATGAAGGGAAAATGTCATGTTCCATAGGTATCGGCGAGGTTCCCTATGCAGATAAGCAGGTGATGCATCTGGAGGCTGATATTGAGGAACTGGCCCATGATACGGGGTTTCGAGCCCAGATATCCTTTGAAGACGGAATCAGCAGAACAGTAAAGAAAATAAAATCCGAATTGACTGTATAAAAATACTTGCGCTTATGCTATTATGAATAGGATGGAAGAAAAACGGAAGGTTAATATCGGTTTACTTTAAATGAAAAAAATCAGTATTGTGATACCATGTTATAATGAAGTGGAAAATGTAGAGCTCATGGCAATGGCTGTGACGAATGTGTTGCATGAGACACTTTCGCAGTATGACTATGAAATTATATTTATAGATAACTGTTCCGGTGATGGGACAAGGGACAAGCTGGAAGCAATCTGCGCAAAGGACAAGAAGATTAAGGCGATTTTCAATGTGACCAATTTCGGACAGTTTAATTCCCCCTTTTATGGAATGTGCCAGAGTACAGGGGATTGTACGATTACCCTTTGCTGTGATTTTCAGGATCCGGTAGATATGATTCCCAGGCTGGTGGAGGAATGGGAAAAGGGGCACAAGATTGTCAGCTGTATTAAGACCTCTTCTAAGGAATCAGGAGTAATATATTTCCTGAGAACCTGTTATTATAAGCTGATCAAAGGGATGTCCAGTGTGAAAATGATCGAGCATTTTACAGGGTTTGGTTTGTATGACAAGACGTTTATTATGGTGATGAGGGAGTTGGACGATCCGATTCCTTTCCTTCGGGGAATTGTGGCAGAGTATGGTGCAGGCTTTCATATGAAAGAAATTGAGTACGAGCAGGCCAAACGCAGGGCGGGGAAGACACATAATAATTTTTACAGCCTGTATGACGCTGCAATGCTGAGCTTTACTTCTTATACTAAGGTGGGCCTAAGGCTGGCGACGTTTCTGGGGTTTATCAGTTCGGCGCTTAGTCTGTTAGTGGCTTTTATTTACCTGATCTTAAAGCTGACTAACTGGTATGGTTTTCAGGCTGGTTATGCACCATTGATTATAGGGGTATTTTTGATAGGATCGGTACAGCTTTTTTTCATAGGGCTGCTGGGAGAATATATATTGAATATCAATACGAGGGTGATCCACAGGCCTCTGGTGGTGGAGGAGAAGAGGATTAATTTTTGAGGGAGAATAGAATACAAGGTGGAGAAAATACTGAATGGGGAGAGAAAATTTTAAAAATGTTGCCACTACGGAAAAAACTAGTATGGCGTGGGAAAGACTGACAAAGAGAGAGGTGGATTTGTATTGCAGGGAAGGAGACTTACGGTCTCCCTTTGCGAGAGACTATACAAGAATTCTACATTCTTTGGCATATAGAAGACTAAAGCATAAAACACAAGTTTTTTTTAATATTGATAACGATCATATATGTACAAGAATGGAACATGTTGCGCATGTGGACTCAATAAGCGGCACGATTGCCAAGAGTTTGGGGTTAAATGCGGAACTTACAAAAGCAATTTCAATAGGACATGATTTGGGACATGCCCCCTTTGGGCATCATGGGGAAAACATTATCAGCGAGCTTTCCAAGAAATATTTAGGTAAGGTATTTTGGCATGAAAAAAATGGACTGAGGTTTGTCGATAACATAGAGTTACTGGAAAATGATTATAAGGCATATAAAAATTTATGTCTAACGTATGCAGTTCGGGATGGTATTATAGCGCATTGTGGAGAACTGAATGAAAATGGGCTGAAACCGCGGAAAGAATTTATAGATTTAAACGAGTTTAATGAGCCAGGTGAATATCAACCAATTACATGGGAGGGATGCATTGTTAAAATTTCTGACAAGATTGCATATATAGGCCGTGATATTGAAGATGCAATTTGTCTAGGCTTTTTGGACGAAGATGTTAAAAACCAATTAAAAGTTATGGCGCGTGGAAAAAAAGAGGAATCAATGAATAATACGGTTATCATACATAATCTGATTTCAGATATTTGCAAAAACAGTTCTCCTGAAAAAGGGATATGTTTAAGCGAGGATTATTTTAAACAAATTAACGAGATTAAGGATTTAAATTATAAATACATTTATAATCATAAAAGGTTAAGGGCTTTTAAAGATTATGCGAAGATGATCATAGAAAATATTTTTAACACGTTGTTGGAAGCTTATGCTGAAAAGTATACATGGAATAATTTTGATGAATTAGAAAAAATGTCATCAACGCTTGTATTGTCGTTTTCAAAATGGCTGGCGCGGTACTGCAATAAGGAAATTGTTCCCAATAAGGGTGACTTGAAAACATTATCTCTGGCTTGTGAGAATAAGAAAATATATAAGAATTTGGAAACAAAGGAAATTTATATTCAAGCCATTTTGGATTATATAGCCGGGATGACAGACAGGTTTGCTATTAAAATTTTTAATGAATTTTTAATATATTAAGGAGGGAGAGCAAATGGAGGGTAGAGAATTAATAATATCACCTAAAGAATTATATCCGACTGAGAGTCTGGCTTCTATAAAAAATGATACCTTGCAATTTTATGTAGAAAGCTATACAAAGGGGGAAGAGGTTGAGTCTCCATTTGTATTTTATTTTTATGGTAATTACTATATATTTAAAGGACATCATATCGTGTTGGCGGCAATATTAGCGAGAGAAGAGAAGATAAAGGCAGAAGTTATTGATGTTAAAAATATTTCTTTCTGGAAAGAGGAAGAGAATATTAAATCTACTTTAAAGAGTATTGGCAAAAGTACACTGTATGATTTTGAAACTATAGGTAATTTTACTTATAATTCATATCCGCATTATTATGAGAAGGACTGTTAAAAAGGAAGAATTATGGAAAAAATAGTAATTATAATGAATGGAAATGGTGGAGTCGGGAAAGACACTTTATGTGACTTCGCCGGAGAACAATATAAAGTGAGAAATGTTTCCGCCATCACTCCTATTAAAAATTTGGCGCTTCAGTGCGGATGGCGAGGGGAGAAGGATCCAAAATCCAGAAAGTTTCTTGCGGATTTAAAAAGGGTAGTCATTGAGTTTAACGATTATCCATATAAGTATCTTGTAGATGAATATGAGAAATTTAGAGTGACTAATGCGCAGATACTGTTTGTACACATTAGAGAGGGGGAAGAGATAGATAAGTTTAAACGGTATGTAGATCTTCCTTGTATTACTCTCTTGATACGAAGACATGAAGTACAGCAATATTGGGGGAACGCGTCAGATGATAATGTGGAGAGGTATTTGTATGATTACTGCTATGATAATGATAAGCCCCTTTTAGAAGCCCGAGATGATTTCCTGAGTTTCTTTAACTGGATGGTGGATGATAGATTGAAAAAGGGATTAAAGGATGAAGTCAGCGATAATATGTTTTCCCAAGATAGATTGGCAAGTCCAATTTCCGATTGGCATTTACAAGATAAAAAGCTTTTGCAAAGGAATATATAACATATTTATAATTGATGAACGAATTCAAGATGCGGATAAGGAAATTGAAAAAATAATTAACCAAGAGGAAATATTATGTATCGGTTTATCTGTTATGACAGGGCAACAGATAAACTCTGCAATTCGGATTTCAAAGAAATATCATGATCAGGTGCCAATAGTATGGGGAGGCGTACATCCGACGATTTGCCCCCAGAGTGTATTGTGTGAGAAATATGTTGACTACATTATAAGGGGAGATGGAGAAAAAGCATTTTATGATCTGCTTAAAGCATTGGAGGTGAGAAAAGAAAGGGCATTAAGCAAAGATATATTTTGGGAGAATTATAATATTCACTATTTCGATAATTTAAATGATAGTATTATTAATTTTGATAAGGAATTTATTTCCCAAAAATATTTTATTAAAAGAGACGGACTCTCAAAAGCATTCCCATTAGAAACAAGCAGAGGATGCCCGCATAAATGTGCTTTTTGCCATAATTCTATATTGGGACATTCATATCGTGTTGTCGCAACAAAATTAGTGATCGAAAATATTGAGCAGTTATACAGAAAATATAATATTGATGGAGTGATTTTTCAGGAGGATAACTTTTTTTTAGATATAAAAAGAGTTAGTGAGATATTAAATTGGATTCGGGACTATAATATAGGCTGGAAAGCGAATAGCAGATTAAGCTATTTTAAAAAATTAGTTTATGACAAGCAAATGATGAAGTTGATTGTTGATTCAAACTGTCATGTATTGCAATTTGGAATTGAGTCGGGCAGTGAAAGAATATTAGAGCTGATCAATAAGGGAATAACAGTAGAAGATATCGTCAAAATTAATAAATGTTTAGCCGGGTATAACATTGCTGTTCGATATAACTTTATTATAGGTTTCCCAACTGAAAGCAAAGAAGAAATAGAAAAAACTCTAAAATTGATTGAGATATTAGCAAATGATAATCCCAATATGGAAGTTCCATTTGTGAATATATATACCCCTTATCCCGGTACATCATTGTATGAATTAGCTTGCAGAGAAGGTTTTTGCCCACCGGATAATTTAGAAGGCTGGGCAAAGATAGCGTGGAATTGCCCAAGTAATACATTACACAGAGATGAAAGATTACAAAGCTTTTTGTTTAAAGTTTCTAATGATTTCTTAGATCGAAGTACATATCCGAGGTAGCTAACGCTTATGAATATAATAAAATATCTTTTTCAAAAGCAGAAAATGTATTTGGTGACTACAGGCTTATTATTATTGTTTGGGATAGTATTTATTTTTTGGGGGATAGATGTTCATGAACAAATAATAAAAAATACTATTTTAATGTCGGTAGGGACTTCATTGCTTGCTGGAGGAATTGCAGCGGCATTTGATTTGCTTAGAAATGCAGGTCAGGAGCAGGTGTACCATAATATAGATAACGTTATTCTTAAGGCGGGCGTAGAAAATATTTTTGAGAAAAGAGATTTGGATGAGTATGATCACTTAATAAAGAATGCGAAAAATTCTATTGATGTTTCAGGGTATTCATTAAGAGGATTTTATCAAAGTTACAAAGATATTTTAATAGAAAAGGCATCCAGGAACTCTAATTTTTCTATCAGATTACTGCTGGTTGATCCGGACTCCATGTCATCAAGATATAGAGAAAACAATGAAGATGGAGAAGTCACCGGAATATATAAACAAAGCTTTAGTGTTTTAAAGGCTGGTTTTAGTAATTACCCGAATATTGAGATAAGGACTATAGATATTCCTATTGGATATATGGTATATAGGATTGATGATGTAATGTATGTTGGACCATATTTTTACAAAAAAAATAGTAAATCTACAAATACAATAAAATTAGCTAAAAATGGATGGCTGTATAAAGAATATCAAAAGGAATTTGACAATATGTGGGAGGATGGAAAAAGGTTATAAAGAATGTGGGGTGGTATTCGGAAGAAACTAGCATTTTCCCTTGCTTTTTATCCCCCTATAGATTAGAATAATTAAGAAATTATAAAGTAAAATCTGAATGATAGGAAATAATAAGTACAATATAGATATTTTTAAAGAACAATGTAAGGATGTTTGCCAGAGATGAGGAAAGTAATAACATACGGATCTTTCGACCTGTTCCATGAAGGACATTATAACCTGCTGAAGAGGGCAAAAGCACTGGGGGATTACCTGATCGTGGGAATTACCACTGAGCAGTACGATGAATCCAGGGGAAAGCTGAATATTATAGACTCCCTGATCGACCGGATTGATCACGTCCGCGCCACGGGCTTTGCGGATGAGATCATTATCGAGGATCATGCTGGGCAGAAAGTGGAGGATATCCAGAAATATAATATAGATGTATTTGCGATCGGCTCCGATTGGGTAGGAGCCTTTGATCATTTAAAGGAATATTGTGAAGTGGTCTATCTGGAAAGAACCAGGAATGTTTCGTCCACTTTGCTGCGGATGAAAGATCTCTCTATCATTAAATTGGGAGTGATTGGCTGTGGGAGAATTGCCAGGAGGTTTATGCCGGAAGCGAAGTTTGTGAGCGGGGTTTCGGTGGTTAGTGTGTATAATCCGCATATCAGGAGCGCGGAGGCGTATGCACAGAAGTTTGAGCTTGACAGCTATACGGACGACTTGGAAGCTTTTTTTGAAGGGATAGACGCCGTGTATATTGCTTCCCCCCATGAAACCCATTATGAGTATACCAAGGCGGCGCTCCTGCATCATAAGCATGTGCTGTGCGAGAAGCCTATGACCCTAAAAAAAAATCAAGCCGAAGAGCTATTTAAAATAGCGAAGGAGAGCAGGCTGGTTCTGTTAGAGGCCATCAAGACGGCATATTCTCCTGGTTTTAACCAACTAATCGGTGTAGCAAAGAGCGGCGCAATCGGACAGGTTCAGGATGTGGAAGCGTGTTTTACCCGCCTGACAAGGGAAGAACTCAGGGAAAGGCAGGATACGGAGTATGGAGGAAGTTTTACGGAATTTGGAAGTTATACTCTTTTGCCGATAATCAAGCTACTGGGAACAGATTATAAGGAAGTCAGGTTTGACAGTATCTTGGCGGAGAATGGGATTGATCTGTATACAAAGGCATCTTTTAGGTATGAGAACGGTTTGGCGTTGTCCAAAACGGGAGTAGGGGTGAAATCGGAGGGTCAGCTGGTTATTGCAGGGACGGAGGGATATATTTTGGCACCGTCTCCCTGGTGGCTTACGAAATCCTTTGAAGTGAGATATGAGGATTCAACTAGAATCGATCAGCATACAGTCAGGTATTTGGGTTATGGTCTCAGGTATGAGATCAGTGATTTTGTTTATATGATTAATGGAAATGGACAGCGGGGGTATAAACTGACACGAGGGGAATCAATCGCCATGGCGGGGGTTATGGAGAAGTTCTTAGAGCAGAGATTAAGCAGAGAGAAGAATTAAGATATAAGGAATGATGTGATTTGAACAAACAGATTATTAAAGGAGAAAAATGTTAAATAGAGAATTAGAGGAAATGCTTACTCACTGCACTGCGATGGGATATGATATTAAGGGAGTAGAGATTGATACCACTAAGCTCATATTTGAAGAAAGAGTGAAAATGAACTGTTTTTACTGTGGCAAATATAACTCTGGATGGAGATGTCCTCCTAAGATCCCGCAGATTGATGTGCCTAAAATGTTAAGTGAATATGAACATGTTGCGTTTATTTATGTTAATAAGGAACTTAAGGATAGAGACTATGAAACAGTCAGAAAGGATTCATCTGTTGAGCTACATAAGGCTCTTTTGGAATGTGAAAAATTTTTATGGAATCTGAATAATTCAACTGCTTTATCTTTTATAGGTGGCTCTTGTAAGTTGTGTAAAAATGGGTGTGCGCCTAACAAATGTGCAAATCCATATCTATCAAGATCGCCGGTAGAAGCACTCGGTATAAATATCGTAAAAAGTGCTGAATTGGTTGGAATAAAAATCACGTTTCCGCCAAAGGAATACATGATAAGAATAGGATTATTATTATGGTAGGAGACAAGTTATGACATATATTTTTTTGATGGCGGGTAAAGGCTCCAGGCTTTATCCACTTACACTGAAGTACCCTAAGTCTTTGTATAAATTGGACAAGAACACAACGATTTTCACGCGAATGGTTGATTTAATAAAAAAATATGATGCCCATGCCCGTATAGTTGCAGTTGTTGGGTTTATGAGTAAAACAGTTAAAGAAAATCTTTCTGATGTGATTTTTGTTGAAAATCCATTTTATGAGGTAACGAATTCAATTGCATCGCTTTGGTTTGCTAAAGGCTATCTTGAAGATGATAATGTTACAATAATTAACGGTGATATTGTTCTTGAAGAGAAGGTGGTTCAACAGTATGTATGTAAAAAGACCGATAAGCCATTTGTTTTTATAGATAGCAGTATAAAGAATGACGGTGATTACAATGTGCAGGTTAATAATGGTAAAATCCTTGTAATGAGTAAAGATTTAGATGATTACTTTGGAGAATATGCCGGAATTACAAAACTTGATTCAGCGCCCGCGGTAAAGCTTAAAAACACTATTGAGACAATGGTAATGGATGGCATGTATGACCAGTGGTATGAAAATGCATTGGTACAAATGATATTTAATGAAGATTTTGAACTATATTATCGAGACATTTGTGATTATAAGTGGACAGAGGTCGATTGCGTGAGTGATATGCTCCTTGCGAAGCAAATCCATACATCTGGCAAAAAAATATATGAGGATGTGATTTCTTGAAAGAAAGTCAATATATAGCATATAGGAAGTTAAAGGCATTTGGAAATAAATTATGTTTTTATATATGTAGAATTTTTCCGATCAAAAAGAATCTGGTTAGTGTATGCACTTTTGAAGGGAAGGGAGGGTTTGGATGTAATCCTAAGTATGTGGTTCAGGAGTTACACAAAAGAAATCCAGAATATGAGTTTGTATGGTTTGTAAATGATCTGCGTAAGGAATTTCCAGAGTATATAAAGAAAGTTCCCAATACTTTATGGAGCAGGGCGTACTGGTTGTCTACCTCTAAGATATGGATTGATAATTACCGGAAACCATATGGTACGTGTAAAAGAAAAGGGCAGTATTACCTGAATGTGAATCATTATACAATAGCAGTTAAAAGTACCGGGCTCTGGAGGGGGAGAGGCTTTTCAAAAATGGCTTATCTGGTTAGCAAGAATGATTCAGACATGATTGACGATTTGGTTATTGACTCTGAATGGTGTGAGAAAGTATTCCCTAAGGGGCTGGTGTATGATGGCAGCTATCAAAAAACCGGTGCACCCCGATGTGACATTTTATTTGGTAATAGAAATAAATATAGAGAGTTGTTTAGAAAGAGACATAAACTGCCGGAAGATGCGAGAGTAATGATGTTTGCCCCTACCTTTAGGGAAGGAGCCAAGGATGGGAAGAGGAGCGTATATTCCAAAGTATGGACAATTGATTTTAAGAGATTGCTGAGTAACTTGGAGAAGAAGTTTGGAGGAATTTGGTATGTATGTGTCCGGGTTCATCCCCAGTTGGCCCCAACCTTTAACGAATATAAAAACGATGAAATACAGGAACGTTTGATTGATGAGAGTCAGGCAGATGATATGTATGAAATATTAGCAGGAATGGATGTTTATATAACGGATTATTCCAGTGCCTGTTTTGATGCGGGATTTGCGCGGATGCCGGTCTTTATTTATGCAGATGATATAAAGAAATATGAAAATAATCGTGGAAGTCTGATGTGGAATTTGGCAAGTGCTCCCTTAGAATATGTCACTAATAATAAAGCCATGACTCCTAATTATGATTTAGTATTTCCGTTTTCCATAGCTGTGAATAATGATGATCTTGAAAAAAATATTTTAAACTTTAACGATGTAATCTACGAGCAAAAATTGGGCGAACTTAAGCAGAAGATTGGACAGATATTTGATGGAAAGGCAAGTGAGAAATTGGTTGATATGTTAGAAAGTATGTAGATATAAATGAAGCAAGCAGGAGGAGAGTGAAAATGGGGCAGGATGTAATGGAAAAGAAAGAACATATCTCCTCGCTTTATCTTTATGGAGCAGGAATAAACTGTTACGGCGCGATAAAATTTTGGAAAAAAGAGAATATTATTGCGATTATCGATAGCAATGCCCAGAAATGGGGTCAACAAATAGACGGTATTGATATAATTTCTCTTGAGGATTATAAACTTCAAAATAAAGGGGAATGTGTAGTTATAACTGCTTATTTATTTGGCGAGGAAATAAAAGAAACTTTAATCAACAATGAAATAACGTATTTCTATTATCAACCGTATATGCAGGCAGGATTTCCAGATATTTCTCATTTTTTCGATTTTTTCAAAATAGATTCTTGGCAGAATATGTCTATATTAGGGTTTAATCCTATGACAGAAAGAATTATGGAAGAGGCAGAGAGGCGAGGAATAACGGATAAAATTGAAAACATATATTTTTTTTATAATAAGGGAAATCTTAGGCAGTTGGAAAAAGAAGGAAAAGCAAATGTGAAAGAATATATGGGAGAAAAAATAGAAACGGAAGGCGTGATTATAACAGAATGGTTTGAAACGGGTGAAATTTTGACTCATAATATAGAACTTAAAGTGGCAGATATTTTTTCGCAAGAGTTTTGCACATCATTTTTTCCACATGAAGAGTTAAAAAAATTTAAGGGTATTCACAAAAATAAACGGTGCTTTATCATAGGTAATGGTCCAAGTCTCTGTAGTAGCGATTTAGATAAGATATATGAAAATGGAGAGTTGTCTTTCGGAATGAATCGTATATATAAAATATACGAAAAGACAGTGTGGAGACCCAGCTATTACTTAATAGATGACTTTAATGCATATAAAAATGATTATTTGCAGTGGATATCAATGGATAATGAAAATATGTTTGTCAGAGAGTACTATAATCTTGCCGGATTACCTGATCTGAAGGAGGCAAACAGATATCATTCTACATTTCAAAATTTAACAGACAGAAAACCAGATTTTTCAGAGGATATTACGAAAACCGTATTCTGGGGAGCAACGGTTGCGTATAGTGCAATGCAGATAGCGGCGTACATGGGGTTTTCGGAAGTGTATTTGTTGGGGATGGATTTTAACTACGAAGATCGAAAAAAAGGCGGACAAGGAGTACATTTTTCAGAGGAATATGAGAAAGGCATTATGTTTGAGGTGAATTATAAGCGTGAACATGAAATGGCATATCTTAGTGCAAAGGAATACTCAAAAACTCATTCAATAAAGTTTTATAATGCTACCAGGGGAGGAAAACTGGAGATATTTGAGAGAGTAGATTTTGACAGTTTGTTTTAAGGAGAGATTTTGATTAAAATTTTATGGGGTGGGGTATATGAGTACTGTTAAAGTATTGCTGTTTGATATAGATGGCGTAATAACGGATGGAAAAAAATATACAGATGGAAAAGATAGAGAATGGAAATCTATTGCGTTAAAAGATTTGGATGCTTTTTATATGTTAAAGGAAGCGGGTTACATAATTGGATGTATTACAGGTGAAAATACTGACTTCAGTGAACAGTTTATACATATGCAGGTGCTAGACTATGTTAAAACAGGATGTAAGCAAAAAGATCAGGCGCTTCAGGAAGTTGTAAAAAAATTTAATGTATCACTTTCGGAAATATGTTATATTGGGGATGGAAAATACGATATTCCGGTGTTAAATAAGGTTGGGCTCCCGATTTGTCCTAGTGATGCTATTGAAGGGGCAAAAAAAGTATCAAAAGTTGTGTTGAGTTGTAAAGGAGGGGAGGGATGTATAGCAGAAGCTTGGGAGTTGCTATCCGAGATATGTAAGAAAGAAAATGTAGAGGAAAAAGCAATATATAATATGAATGATACTCCCCTGATTAAAAGGATGATGGAGCATCGTAAAGTTTTAGATGTATTGATGGAAGATAAAAAATATATGAAAAGTATTATGAGCGCTATAGGTATGATTATTGAAGGTTATCGAAATAATAAGTGCTTATTTTTGTGTGGAAATGGTGGCAGTGCGGCAGATGCGCAACATTTAGCAGCAGAATTGGTGGGACGATTTTATTTGGAAAGGAAAGCATTAAATGCTGAAGCATTAACAGTGAATACATCAATTCTTACTTCGTTGGCAAATGATTATGATTATAATAAAATATTCGAAAGGCAATTGGAGGCGAAAGCCATGGAGGGGGATGTATTGATTGGTATTTCGACAAGTGGTACATCAAAGAATGTATTGCAGGCTTTTCGGAAAGCAAGAGAAATGAAATTAAAAACGATTTTAATGACGGGTGATATTTCACAATTTGCCCCCGTTTTAGCATATACGGATTGTTTACTGGCAGTTCCATCCAATAATACACCTCGTATACAGGAAATACATATCTTGACAGGACATATTATTTGTGAGATGGTGGAGGGGCAAATTACAAATATTTGAAAATAAGGAGAGAGATAATGGAAAGAGAGCATGTATTTATTATTGCGGAAGTTGGAATTAATCATAATGGGGATATAGATATCGCAAAGAAATTGATTGATTGGGCAGTTTTGTGTGACTGTGATGCGGTAAAATTTCAAAAACGGACGGTAGATAAAGTGTATACAAAGGAGTATCTTGATGCTTATCGTGAAAGTCCATGGGGAACAACGCAACGTGAACAAAAGGAAGGGCTCGAGTTTGGGGAAGAAGAGTATGATGAGATTGACAGGTATTGCCGTGAGAAAGGGATACGATGGTTTGCTTCCGCTTGGGATATGGATTCTCAGAAATTTTTAAAAAGATATAATTTAAAATATAATAAAATAGCATCAGCAATGTTAACAAATGAGGAACTTTTAGAAGAAGTAGCAAGTGAAAGAAAGTATACATTTATTGCCACAGGAATGAGCACTTATGAGGAAATAGACCATGCAGTAAATATTTTCAGAGAACATGCATGTCCATTTGAATTAATGCATTGCAATAGCACATATCCAATGCCAAAAGGAGATGCCAATTTAAGAATGATTCCTGCTTTGCGAGAAAGATATGGTTGCAAAGTTGGGTATAGTGGACATGAAGTGGGGAGAATTGTATCCACATCGGCAGTAGCATTAGGCGCAACCTCAATAGAAAGACATATTACGCTAGACAATACAATGTATGGTTCGGATCAGGCAGCATCCTTGAATGTTAAGGATCTTTTACGGTTAACAGAAGATATAAGGGTGATAGAAACTATACTTGGTACTGGTGAGAAAATTCTCTCTAAAAAAGAATTGGAGACAAAAAAGAAACTGAGAGGATGATAAAAATAGGATGGAAAAAAAATTATTAGAAATGATTGCCTCAAATTCTTGCGTTGCGTTGATTCCAGCAAGAGGAGGCTCAAAATCAATACCTAAAAAGAATATAAGATTATTTAAAGGGCATCCGCTAATTGCCTATTCGATTGCGGCGGCTAAGTTATCGAAAGAGATTGAAAGAGTAATTGTGAGCACAGATTCGGAAGAAATTGCGCAAATTGCAAGATATTATGGGGCTGAAGTTCCTTTTTTAAGACCATCTCAATATGCGCAGGATGACTCTCCGGATATTGATTTTGTTAAGCATGCTATACAGTGGTTTGGCAATGAAGAAAAGAGAATACCGGAATATTTGGCGCATATTAGAGTTACTACTCCTATAAGGGATTATAGAATAATTGACAAAGGTATTTCAAAAATAAAGCAGGATAAAGAAGCGAGCGCATTGCGTTCTGGTTATTTATGTGCGCATCCTCCTTATAAGTGGCTACAATTTTCAGGTACAGGATATATGAAACCACTAATGCCGGGAATTAGCTGTGACGAGGCTAATTTAGCAAGGCAGGGATTCCCGGAAGTACTGATTCCCAATAGCTATGTGGATGTACTTAAGGCAGAGTATATAATATCTAATGACTTGATGCATGGGGATCGTATGATTGGTTTTGTTACTGATGAGGGACCAGATATAGATACGGAAGAGGATCTGTATAAATTAGCGGTTTATCAAGGACAGAAGGAGGCATTTGAAGAGCTATATGGATATCTGTCTAGATTTAAGGGAAAAGAATTATGAAAAATTATCTTGAGGTTTTATATTCAACAAATGAAAAACCACAAGGTCCATATCCAGAACAACTGGCGAATTACTTTATGAGAAGATTTCATTTATCAAAAGGAATGAGTATTCTGGATAACGGATGTGGGCGTGGAGATTTTTTGAAAGCATTTTCAAAATTAGGTTTAGATTCGCACGGAACTGATATTTCAAATTTTTGTAAGGCGGCAAAAGTAGTTAATTTGGAAATTGATAAGCTTCCTTTTCCAGACGATTATTTTGATGCTGTTTTTTCCAAATCAGTAATTGAGCATCTGGCAAACGGTGAAAATTACATGCGGGAAATGAGAAGAGTATTAAAAAAGGGAGGAGTGCTTATTTTGATGACTCCAGATTGGAAATCCCAATATAAGATATTTTATGAGGATCCTACACATATTCATCCTTATTGTGTCAAATCAGTAAAGAGGTTTTTGGAGATGTGCGATTTTAAAGGTAGCGGGGCGGAATTATTTTATCAGCTGCCTGTTATATGGAAATATCCTATTCTTAAAAAGTTGGATATTTTTAATGGTGGTGTAAACAGAGTATATAAAAATAAAACCTTTCGTTTTTTCAGAGAAAAAATGGTGCTTGGATGGGGGTATAAATGAAAGTATTATTTGTTGGTCTGGGGAGTGCAGGACAGCGTCATTTACGGAATATAAAAAAATTATATGGAAATGATATTACAGTCATGGCGTATAGAGTGAGAAAACTTCAAAGGATGTTTGATGATAATATGCAAATCCAAGATAATAAAGAACTTGACAAGGAGTTTGAGATTGAAGTTTATGATGATTATGAAGAAGCTCTGAATAATAATCCGGAAGTTGTTTTTATTACAAATCGTAATAGCGAGCATATGGAATTTGCATTGAAAGCAGCACAGGCAGGATGTCATTTGTTTATTGAAAAGCCTATATCAGATAGCTTGGAAGGAATTGACCGTCTAAATTGTATTTTGAAGAAAAAGGGGAAAATTGCTTATATAGGGTATCAAAATCGTTTGCATCCTTGTATAAAGAAAGCAAAAGAGATACTGAATAAAAATTTGTTGGGAAATATCTATATGGTATACAGTGAACTTGGAGAGTATTTGCCTAAAATGCACCCATGGGAGAATTATAGAAATATGCATGAGGCAAAAAAGGAACTTGGTGGGGGAGTCATAATATGTCAACTACACGAGTTGGATTACTTGTATTATTTATTTGGAATGCCGACGGAATTATACAGTATAGGTGGAAAAAGAAGTTCGCTTGAAATAAATGTTGAAGATTCAGCTACTGCATTATGTAAATATTCTAATGGTAAGGAGGAATTTGCTGTTAATGTACATTTGGATTTTTTGCAGTCGCCTCCGGTAAGGCATTGTAAAATAGCAGGAGAATTTGGCAGATTAGAGTTTGATCTTATTAAAAATGAATATCATTTATATCTAATAAGTGGAGAAAGCGAATACAAAAAGTATGATAAGTTTACAAGGAATGATATGTTTTTAGAAGAATTAAGGTTATTTATGGAGGCTGTTTATTCGCAAACGGAGTCGTCGCTAAATATCGAGGAGGGGAAAAAGAGTATAGAGTATGCTTTAGCATTGAAAGAATCAATAGAGATAGATAATATTGTTAAATTAGACAAGTAATGAGAAACTGAGGACTAAAAGAATGAATGCTTTGGAGAGGTTTTTGGTTAAAGATAAAGTGGTGATCATTACCGGAGGGGCAGGCTTGTTGGGTCGAAGGCATGCCGAAGCGGTGATTGAGGGAAGAGGAAACGCTGTTTTAATCGATATTTCAGAAAATGCCATTGATAATACGAAAAAAGAATTGGAAATGGTTTACGGTTTAAAATGTGAAGTTCAGGGCTGGGTAGCAGATATTACGAAAAAAGAAGAGATGGAAAAAATTGCAAATTGTCTGCTCAATGAATATGGCCATATAGATGCTTTAATCAATAATGCAGCAAATAATCCGAAAGTGGAGGGAAACTCTGCTAATATGAAAGCCATACAATTTGAGAATTTGCCTATGCAGATATGGATGGATGATTTACAGGTAGGGCTTACAGGAGCGTTTGTTTGCTCACAGGTGTTTGGGGCAGTTATGGCAAAGCAGAAAAAGGGAGTTATTCTTAATGTATCTTCTGACTTGGGAATTATTGCACCAGATCAAAGAATTTACCGAAAAGAAGGGATGAAGGAAGAAGAACAATTTGTAAAGCCGGTTACATATTCTGTAATCAAACATGGATTGATTGGCTTGACAAAGTATTTGGCAACGTATTATGCAGAAACAGGGGTAAGAGCCAATACGCTCTGCCCTGCAGGAGTGTATAATGGACAGGATGAAGAGTTTTTGCACAAATTAACAAATTTAATTCCGATGGGAAGAATGGCAGACATAGAAGAATATAAAAGTACGATTTTATATTTGATTTCTGATGCGAGCAGTTATATGACAGGAAGTACAGTAATTGTAGATGGTGGGAGAACCTGTTGGTAAAGTGGGCAGAAGAGTTATTGTAGGTTGAAAGAGGAGCAACATATAATGTGTTTAGTGTCAGTGATTATGGCAGTATATAATGATGAAAGTAGAGTAGAAAGAGCGATAGAGAGTGTGAAAAGACAGGCATTTAAAGAATGGGAGCTTATTAGTATTGATGACGGCTCTACGGACAAAACATCAATAATTTTGGACATGCAATCGTCATTGGACAATCGAATAAAAGTGCTTCATTTGGCGCAAAATGGCGGGCCGGGAAAAGCTCGAAATATTGGCATAAGTAAAGCTTTAGGAAAATATATCTGCTTCTTAGATTCAGATGATCTTCTCAAGGAAGATAGTCTGAATATTTTATACAAGGTAGCGGAAGAAACAAATAGTGAAGAGGTTTATTTTGGAATGGATCATACTTTTGAAAATTGTTTGTTAAAAAGGTCACCTTCTGTGAATCAGTATTTTGGAGAAAATTCGGAATATTCTTGTTATAGGGGGGGTAAAATTTTTATATGATATGATTCAGAATAATGCATTGAGTTTTGCTGATTGCAGGCAGTTTTTTCTGACGGAGTTTTTAAGGCGTCATTCTATTCGTTTTGCAGAGGATGTTTACAGTGAAGATGTGCCTTTTACAGTAGAAGCTATGATGCATTGTTCAAGGTTATGTTATTTGAGGAAAGCGTTGTATATATATTGCCATCGTGCAGATTCTATTACTACTAGTTCCGTAAGTGCATATAGACTTTATAGTATGTTTAGGATCAGTATGAACTTCTTTAAAAAATGGTATATAGGTATAGAATATTCGAAGTTGTCTAAATGGACTTTGGCATACTTATTTAGACGTTATCTTGCGTATAGTAAAAATATTTATATGAGACTGTCACCAGAAAAAAGAGAACAGGCGAGAGAAATGATATCTTCTGATCCTCATGATGCGGAAATGTATAGTCTGTTGATAGAGGAGCAGCTGTCAGGTACATTTGTGCAAAGGATTAGCGAGGAGAAAATAAGTGAAATTCGTTCATATCAGCAAATAATTATTTATGGAGCGGGAGATTATGCCATCGATATCTATAGATTATTAAAAAAAGAACCTATAGATATTTTAGGCTTTGCTGTGACAGAGTGTGGGAATAATGTTTCAAGGATAGATGAGAAGCCGGTCTTATGTATAGAAGATTGGCTTGATTATAGGGAGAATGCCTTGATTATGATCGGCACGGCTAAAAGCTCAGAGGGGATGATCTTGAAAAAATTGTCTGAATTACGGTTTCACAATGTTTTATCTTTATAAGGAAATCTTTTGCGACATTTATACTTGGAGTTTATAGATAAATACCTTAGTTAGAAATTCCTGCCATTTTTCCTGATAGTCAGTTAAAGAATGTAGGAGGAAAAATGCAGCTGATTTCAATAATAGTTCCATTATATAATGTAAAGGATTATTTGGGGAGATGTGTCGAAAGTATCAGGAGACAGACATACAGGAATATAGAAATTCTTTTGGTAGACGATGGGTCTACTGATGGATCAGAAATTATATGTGATGAATTGGCGGATAAGGATGAGCGTATAAGGGTATTTCATTTAGAAAGAGGAGGAGTGGTAAAGGCAAGGAAAAAAGGTGTTGAACAAGCAAAGGGATTATATATATTGTTTATTGATAGTGACGATTGGATAGAAAATGAGATGGTGGAGTTTTTAGCGAAATGTGCCACCGCATCAAATGCAGATATTGTAACATCAGGATTGATGGTAGAAAAGGAGTATTCATCCACCAAAAGAGTTGATATATCTGACGAGGGTATTTATGAGAAAGAGCAAAAAAAGGGGTTATACCAATACTTAATGTATGATGGAAGAGGCAGGTATGGGATAATGCCGAGCTTTGTCACTAAATTAATTAGAACTTCTTTGTTAAGAGATGTATATACTGGCCTTTGTGATAAGATACAATATGGCGATGATGCGGCAGTTGTATATAGCAGTTGTATACGGGCTTCTAAAATAATGGTGACACATGAAGTGTTTTATCATTATGAGCAGAGAGAGGGATCCATGACCCATGATGTAGATATGCATTTTTTTAGTGGATTAAATGAGGTGTATTTATTTATTCAGCAAAACATTGAGGATAATTTATATAAGGATATTTTAAAGGATCAATTAGATGCATATTTTGTGGATAAATGCTTATTAGGAATTAATAAATTATTTGGGTTAAATAGAAATAGGGTTTTGATTCCATACTATTCTTTTTCTAATAATGTAATTCCTGTTAATTCTAGAGTAGTACTGTATGGTGCGGGAGAGGTAGGGCAAGATTATTATATCCAAATTAAAGGTGAGGGATTACTTCAATTGAGTGGATGGGTGGATAAGAATTATGAAAAATACCAAAATAGGGGAATGAATGTGCAATCTGTTGATAAATTAAAGACTACCCAATTTGATTATATAATATTAGCTTTTAAGGATCAGGATATAGTGGATAAGATAAAAAAGGTTCTTATGAAACAGTATGATATTGAGCAGAGCAAAATTGTATGGTTTGAAGCAAATAGTAAATTAGATATATACTTTAAAATGTTGAAGGAGCAAGAATATTTTAAGTAAGTATAGTAAACGATATAAATAGTATGAAAATAGAGGAGAGTATTATGAAAAAGATAGTTTTATATGGCGCTGGAAAACGTTGTAGAGGATTAATCAGAATTTTAAGGTGTTCAGATTATAAAGTAGAAACAATATTAGATAGTGATAAAGATAAATGGGGAAAAGAAATAGAAGGTTACAAGATTGAGCCGCCTGAAAAGATGAAAGAGTTTTCAGATACATACTTATGTATTACGATTGCTGATTATGATATTATAAAGGATATAAGAGTAAAAATTACAAATATATGTCATTATGGGCTGGAAAAAGAAATTTCTTATAATAAGCTTTTGCTTGAAATATATGAAAATAATATAGAAATAAATCGAATCATATTGGAGAAAAAATTTGCAAAGAAAGGGAAAAAACAATCTATACTATTTGGATGCTATAATGGATTTATATTAGGAGGTATCGAAGCGTGGACAAGGAGTATATGTGAATCCTTGATAAAGAGAGGAAACGAAAATATTTATATCGTTTCAGGGCAAGGAGATTATAGTGTCCCAGAGCAGTTGAAATGCCATATGTTATATGTAGATACTTATAAGGAAAGATTTCAGGTTGATAGTATAAAAAATCATATTAAAATAATTTTGGAAAAACTTCCTTGTAAAGTTATTACGACACAACCTGATGAATTAATGTTAGCAGCGCATTTGGTAAAGAACAGTCATCCTGATATGGTTGAAGTGATATCGACAATTAGGGGAAGTAATGAGTCGATTTATGAAAGATACTTAGGATTTAGAGAATGTGCAGATATTTATATTGGAGTGAGCCAGGATATTAGGGAGGATATGATTCAAAGAGGGGTAGAACCTGAAAAAATATATACTATGAGCGTTCCTTTCCCTTGTGAAAAAGTATTAACACGTACATATACAGAGGATAATACAAGACCGTTACGGATAGGATATGCTGGACGGATGGACGGTATGGAAAAATCTCAGAAACGAATGGATCTAATGTTGAAACTCATGAAGTTGATTGGTGATAAAAAAATACATTTTAGAATGGAACTGGCTGGAGACGGGCCGGTTCGTGAGAAAATGGAGAAATTTGTATATGATAATAGATTGAATGAGAAAATTCATTTTTTGGGGAGATTAAATCGTTCGGAGATTTCTGATTTTTGGAAAAGACAGGACATCTGTATTAATTTGGCAGATTATGAAGGAAGAAGCATCAGCATAATTGAGGCAATGGGAAACGGAGCAGTGCCTGTAGTAACAGCAACATCAGGAGTTAAAGAGGACATAAAAGATGATATAAATGGTTTTATTATTCCATTAGGTGATTATCGTATGATGGCAGATAAAATAGCATGTTTAGCAGAACATCGGGAACGGCTATCAGAGATGGGGAGGTTAGCGCATGATGCGGTTTATCCTAAAAGTTTAATGGAATCTCATCTTGAATTTTGGGAAGGAATTCTTTACAAATAAAAAAGAGTACGAAAAAAATGTTGGGAGGGAGTATGAGAAATCAAATTTATATTTTTGGAGCAGGGAAAAATGGAAATGAACTATTGTCTTTATTAAAAAAATACGGAAAGACAGAGGTTGTAGCATTTATAGACAATGATCCAAATAAGCAGGGGGGGTAATGGATTAGAGTGTATTAGCGTAGATGACGCAATTATAAGAGGGGCACAAAAAAATACGATTTTGATTTCGGTGGCTCAGAGTGAAGAAATAGTAGAACAATTGAAACAATATAATTTTGAGCGGTTTTATTGTGTAAGCGAGTGGTTGAGAAAATGCAGATACTTTAATCCGGTTGTTACAGAAAGAACTGATTATCAACGGGCTGTACCATTTAATCATTATGAATCACCATATCCGTATTTGGTAGAAATACATGAAAAAGAAAAAGCGATATTTGATACTGAGAAAGAAATTTTGGATGTTGATTTTAATGTGAAAAACCAAATAGAATTGATTAATATAATGAAGGAAATTGAACTGCCAGAATGGCCGGAGAATAAAAGTGATAATGTTCAGTATAGATATTATTATAACAATTCATGGTTTTGTAAAGGCAGTGCGGACGCTCTCTATTATATGATTAGAATCGCAGGCCCCAAAATGATTATAGAAGTAGGATCCGGATTCTCAACGGCGGTGATGTTAGACACGAATGAACACTATTTTAATAATATGATTCAACTCATATCGATTGAACCCCGTCCGCAGAGACTGAAAAACTTATTAAAGTCTACTGACAATATAAGTATTTATGAGAGAAATTTACAGGATATACCAGTGGATTTTTTTAGTTCTTTGGAGGAAAATGATATATTATTTATTGATTCCTCCCATGTCTCAAAACTTAACTCAGATGTTAATTACATATTTTTTGAGATTTTACCCCGCCTAAAAAAAGGTGTATATATTCATTTTCATGATATATTTTATCCATTTATATATAGAAAAAAATGGATATATGAGGGAAGAGCATATAATGAAATATATCTTTTGAGGGCTTTTCTAATGAATAATAAAGCCTATTCTATTCAGCTTTTTGGAGAAATGTTATTAGCAAAGTATAGGGAAAAGATTGATGAGAAATTGCAGGGGTGTGGCAGTGGAAGTTTGTGGATAAAGAAGATAGAATAAAAGGATGATGAGTATATTGCCTTGCCAATTGCCTAATAATATGAAGCGATTATATGAGGAGAAACTATGCATATTTTGTTTGTTACACATGAGTTTGTTACTGAGAAAAAGGTATGTGGTGGTTTAGGGCATTATATAGCAAATATGTCAACAATTCTAGCAGAAAAAGGGCATAAGATTACTATTTTACTTGTAACTAATCATAATTGTAAATTTGAATGGAAAAAGAATATTGAAGTGATATCGTTCAAATACTATCATGTTGTCAGAAAAAGCAGGGTTGGTGAATATATTGAATACTTTACGAAAGTTGATATTACGGCAAGATTAAATAAAGGTTTTGCTGTTAATGAGAAGATTAAAGAAATAAATCAAAGAAAAAGAATTGATGTTGTGCAATATTGTGGTGATAGTAATTTGTTTGCTTGGTATAGGATACAGAATATTCCTAGTGTGGTTAGAATGTCAAGTTTTGGGCCGTGGTGCGCACAGGCAAGTAAGCTTGGAACAAATATGGAGGATACAAGCTGGTTAAATACGTGGGATAGTAAGTTACAATTATATTCTTTTACAAAAGCTGATGCGATATATAGTCCAAGCTTTTTTGTGGCTCAAATAATTGGCAGGAAGTTAAATAGAAATGTTAGGGTGATTGAGTCACCATGTATAGTAAACGATGAAATAAGGATATCAAGTATTCCCAGTGAAATACAGGGGGGGGAATATTTACTTTATTATGGCAGAATTTGTACGTTGAAAGGAATTGGCACTATTAAAGAGAGCATATATGATATCTTGGATAGAAATCCACAACTTTCATTTGTTTTTGTTGGGCATGAAGAGAGAAAAAATGTAATGGAAAGCGTAAAATCAGTAGCAAGGCAATATAAAGACCGTGTGGTGTATTTAGGAGAAATAAAAAATTCTGAAATTCTTTTTTCAATTGTAAAGGGGGCCTATGCCTGTGTTTTTCCATCACGAGCTGATAATTTGCCAAATACGTGTATTGAAGCGATGGGGTTAGGAAAAGTAGTAATTGGAACATATGGAGCTAGTTTTGAGCAATTAATAAAGCATAAAAGAAATGGAATTTTGATCAAGCGTGATTCGCCCAAGGCATTATTAAAAGCAATTGATTATCTCAGGGAACTTACAGAGGATGAGCGCATTAGAATGGGGGAGAAAGCAAAGGAGCGTATTGCTCAAATGAAACCTGATATAATTTATGAACAGTTAATTTCATTTTATCAAGAAGTGATTGAAAAAAGTTAATCAGAAGGGGCACATAACGTATGATAAGAGAAATTGAGCTATATGAAAAACCATTAGAAATTATAGAAAAACTGGGCGATAATGACGGAGCAGAAATGTCAGCGTGGCAGCTAGGATTCATATGTGGATTAATAAAACAATTTAAACCGACAAAGATAGTTGAAGTGGGAGTGGCAGCAGGTGGGACGACAGCAATATTGCTAAATTGTATTTCGGAACTTGGGTTAAATACGGAAGTTCATTCTGTGGATTTAAATGAAAGGTATTATCGTGACAAGAATAAGAAAACAGGTTTTTTAGTGCAGAAATGCAAGGCTTTTCTTCAATGGGATATAACCCATAAAATGTATTTGGGGGGGGTACTTCCCCAATATTTAGATGAAATTGGTAGTGATATAGATTTTTTAATTCTTGATACAGTGCATTTTATGCCGGGCGAGATACTCGACTTTTTGGCTTGTTTACCTAAAATTAAGGAAGGGGCATGTGTTGTATTGCATGACATAATTTTGAATCATACTCGTGCGCCAGAGGCTTTTGCAACGAAGCTTTTGCTTAGTTCTGTTGTGGGAGAAAAGATTATTTGTAAATGCAATGATAATATATATAATTATACTGACATAGGGGCATTTAGGGTAACAAAAGATACTCGAAAGTATATAGAAAATCTCTTCCTTTCGTTGACAGTTACTTGGAAAAATATACCAGATATGAAGCAATTGGAGTTATATAATAGTTGGTATAAACAATATTATAGTGCAGAATTATGCGAAGAATTTTTATCTGCTGTCCATTTAAATAATGAAAGTTTTGAGAGGCGAAAGGCAGACTTTGGAAAAGAAATATATGATATGTGCAAACTGATTAAAAAACTAAAAGAGAAAGAAAACGTATATATATATGGCTGTGGAAATTACGGGAGAAAGATCTATAATATTCTCCTAAACTCTGGAATTAATATAAAAGGATTTGTTATTTCAGAAAATCAAATCAAACCGGATATAGAGGAGCTAATAGAATATGTTTCTGATATTGATGATGATAAATGTACATATGTCATAGCAATGAGTATAATAAACCAAAAGAGTATTGATACACAAAAATTAAAAGGGGAGTGTCTTAATATTGATTATCATTTGATTGAAATACTTAAACGAATGGAATGAAAAAGGATTATTTTGTCAAAGGAAAGGAAAAAATATGCACATTATATTTGTCACATGTGAATTTGTTACGGAAAAAAAACCTTGTGGAGGATTAGGGCATTATTTAGCTAATATATCAAGAATTTTGGCAGAAAAAGGGCATAGGGTTACAATATTGATTATAACTAATCATGATCAGATAGTTACTTGGGAAGATAATATTACGGTAGTCGCGTTTAAGCATAAGCAGATTGACAGGAAAAAGGGAATTAATAAATATATTGATTTAATGGAATGCATTTCCCAGGATGATTTCTGGAAAAAGCTGAAAGGCTATTTGAATGGTAGCTGGGAAATCAATGATAAAATTAGAGAGATAAACGAAATAATGCATGTAGATATAATCCAATATTGGGGAAATAGTATGGCAGTCTGGCATCGGCCAAAGAGCATTCCGTGTGTAGTAAGATTTTCAGAGTTTGGGCCTTGGTATGCGCAAGCGAGTCGGCCCGAAACTAGTATGGAGGATATGAGCTGGCTCAATACATTGGAGAGCAGGTTTTTGCTGTACTCCTTTTTAAAGGCTGATGCGGTGTATGGCCCAAGTAATGTTGTAGTTCAGATTGTGCGTAAAAAATTAGGAAAGAATGTAAGAGTAATAGAGTCTCCTTGCGTGTTAAATGATAATATGGTTAAAGGGGATGTTATTTCTGAACTAAAGGGAAAGAAATATTTATTGTCTTTTGGAAGAATTTCCATATTGAAAGGTTTTGGCGTAATTAAAGAAGCTATATATGAAATTCTTGAAAAACATCCACAGTTTATATATGCATTGGCAGGAAGAGAAGAAACTCCCAACTTATTACATGAAATAGAAATTGCAGCAGGTAAATATCGGGATAGAATACTATATTTAGGAAATATTAGAGATGTGGACAAATTATATTCAATTATAAAAGGTGCGTATGCCTGTGTATTACCGTCACGGGCTGACAACTTGCCAAATGCATGTATTGAAGCGATGGGGTTAGGGAAAATTGTGATAGGAACATATGGAGCCAGCTTTGAACAATTAATTAAACATAAAGAAAATGGAATACTCATTAAACGTGATTCTCCCAAGGCATTATTAAAAGCAATTGATTATCTCATGGAACTAACAGAAGAAGAGAGAATCAAGATGGGGGAGAAAGCAAAGGAGCGCGTTGCAAAGATGAGTCCGGAAATAATATATGGACAGCTAATTTCATTTTACAAAGAAGTGATTGAAAAGAAATATTTAAGGAAAGGATTTAAGAGATGAAAACAAAAAATTTTATTTGCGGTATTGTATTTGGGAGTGTGGCAGGAGCGGCATTAGGGTTTGGGATTTCAACCAAATTATCTAATAGGATAATAGAAAAGAAAGATATCAGAACGGACAAGTTCGTCGGATACTTTAATTTATTGGATCAGTGGATGGCTGTAAAAGAAGAAGGAAAAAGTTTTGCCTCTTATTTTGAAAGAAACGGTTATAGCAAAATCGCTGTATATGGTTTGGGAAAGATAGGCAATCATCTTTTGAAGGAATTAGAAAATACAGATATTCAGATACTGTATGCAATTGATTCTAAAGGTGAAGAACTGAATTCAAATATTGAAGTTTACACTTTGGATGATGAAATTCCGGAAGCGGATGTTATCGTGGTGACAGCAACTTTTGATTATGAAAATATTAAAGAAAAATTAGAAGAAAAGGTAGACATACAGATTGTTTCGATAGATGATGTTGTTTATGATCTATTATAAATCTGTTGCATAATTTGAAAGGAAAGAGAAATGAAAAAGCGGTGTGGATGTATAGCCATGGGAATCGTTTTATTGTTCAGATGCGTTTTTATTTTAACTGTGCAGAGATGGGGGAATTAGCGCCAGACTCATACAGTTATATTAATTACGGAAAGATTGGAGGAATGAGAACACCATTATATCCACTAATGATTCGAATATGCCATATTATAGCCGGAGAAGAACATTATATATTTGTAATAGCAATGATCCAGATTATGTTTTCATTAATTGCGGTATATTTTTTATGGAAAATATTTAACATGATAACAGATAGATACATATTAAACGCAATTATTGTTATCTTATATGGATGTAATACGGGAATCTGTACATATGACGTATTGATATTGACTGAATCATTGGCAATTTCGGTCTCGGTTTTGTTTTTATATTCAATTGTAAAATATGTGAAAACTGTGAACTATTCAAATGGTATTTGGGCAGTGATAATATCTTTAGTTGCAACCGGGATTAAACCCACGTTGGCAGTATATACTGGAGTATGCCTGGTATTGCTGATTATACAGTTCTTTTTGAACAAGAACGATAGAGCTACTATTTTTAAAGTAGCTATTGCATTGGGGGGGGGGATTTTTAGTTTTTGTTGGCTATTCTTATATTAACTGGAGAGATTATGGCGCATTTAATTTAACGACTTTGGGATCGCGACACTCATTAGTGCCTTGTTTAGTGACGGGGAATTATAAGGATAAAGAATTGGTAGACGAAATAGAAAGAATATGTGCAGAAAGCATCGAACAGGGAGAAAGTTTGAGGGGATATGTAACAACAACGCCTGTTTTGGAATTATTGGGGATACGGAGAGGGAAAGAAATATAGAAGCAAGTAACTTTGCATCGTTTTGTATTAAATCAGATTTAAAAGGCTATATATCGTACTTACTGGATAATATTCTTAACAGTTGGAAAGGAGCGTACTCAATCCGCAATAATGGAAGCTATGTTTCGCATGGAAAAGCATTGGATATGATACAATCAGTTGTTGGGGATTTTGCCGGATACATATATATATTGGAATGGGGGCTCGGATAATGCTGATTGCAATAATAGCATCTGTGTTGAAATGGATAAAAAGAAAAGAATGCCCTTGGTATTGGCTTGGTGTTGCGGGGACATTATTGATAATATATCTTTCTGTATATATTGGTTCTTATGCAGATTTTACTCGTTTGACCGTCTACTCTCTTCCATTTGTTTACTTCGGTATATTGCTTTTAGTAGATGAGGTCGGCGAAGCGATTTTAACAAGTAGGAGACTATGAAATGTGTGGGATTTTAGGTGGAAATAATCCAAAGTGGGATTATATGGCTGGAATTACCTCAATGAAACATAGAGGACCTGATGACCAGAAAATTACCCATTATAAGGACTTTACTTTAGCATTTGCAAGATTATCTATTATGGATTTATCCATACGGGCAATGCAGCCAATGGATTCTGAAGATGGAAGGGTTCATATAGTTTTCAATGGAGAGATCTATGGATTTCAGAATCTAAAAAAAGATCTGGAGAAAAAGTTCGAATTTAAAACTACTTCCGATACGGAGGTCATATTGAACGCTTATTTGGATTTTGGAGATAGCTTTATTGACTATATAGATGGTATGTTTGCAATTGTAATATATGATGAGAGAGAAGGAAAACTAAAATTATTTCGCGACAGGGTTGGAATTAAACCGCTTTATTATTATTATGATGGAAAAAATTTTGCTTTTTCCTCAGAATTAAAAGGAATCTTGGAACTGTGCAAAAATATTAAATTTGAAATAGACTATACAGCGGTTTATGATTATTTAATGTATCAATATATTCCTGAACCTAAAAGTTTATATAAAAATGTCTATAAGTTATGCCCGGCTCATGTTTTAATTTTCGATTGTGGTAAAAAGGAGATAATTAAAAATTGTAAATATTGGAAGTTGCATGTGAACAGCGGATATGACAGGCGGCATTCTAAGGGTGAGATTCAGGAACACCTGAAATACTTAATTCAAGAATCCATAAGGGAACAATTAATTGCAGATGTTCCCGTAGGAACGTTTTTAAGCGGAGGTGTGGATTCCAGTATAGTAACATATGAAGCGAGTATAATCAAAAAGGATATTCAGGCATTTTCAATAGGCTTCAAAGAAAAGAAATATGATGAATCTCAATATGCTAATATTTTGGTTAATAAATTTAACTTAAATTCTGAAATGAATATTTTAGGGAAACAGGATATTGAAGATATAAAAGGGAATCTAAAAGGATGGTATGATGAACCATTTGCGGACACTTCAGCGTATCCGACATTTTTGGTATCTCAATTTGCCCGAAAAAATGTTATAGTGGTATTGACAGGGGATGGTGGCGATGAACTCTTTGGAGGATATACAAGGTATTCTGCTTTTTTAAAGCAGAAGGATAATTTTAAAAAAGACTCCTTTAAACTATATAAATTGTTACAACGTTTAGGAAGGCAAGTAGGGTTAGGAGAAGAGATTTTATATGAGATCTTCGGAACCGAATTTGATTTATATGCGAGTATGGTAGGAGCACGGTATAATACTTCGGTTGAAAAGTTGGCTGAAAGATGGAAAATAGATAAGGATTATGATCCAAAATGGTATTTAAGAAAATATTATGTAAAAGAACTTCCGCCATTAACAAGATTAAGGTATTTAGACTTTAAAACTTATTTACCGGATGCCATTCTAACTAAGGTTGACAGAGCCAGTATGCAGGTATCATTAGAATGTAGGGTCCCGTTTTTGAGTAAAAAAATAATCGAATTTGCTTTTTCATTAACAGAAGAAGAGTGTTGTCCGGGAAACGAGTTGAAAGGATGTTTAAAAGAAGCATATAGAGATATTATACCGGATGAAATATTATATCGGCAGAAAAAGGGGTTTGGGGTGCCTGCAAATTATTTAGGAAGAGAAAAAGGCGCGGGTTCTGTTTATCTTGGAATTTTGCGGAGTGAGTGGCCGGATTTATACCTAAAATGAATTTAGTAGAAAAGTGGAAGGATATGCTGTAAAAATGGAGTATATAGATATGGTGAATCTATTTTTTATAGGAATGAACTATCTAACGCTTACCAAATGTGGATGCGGTGACAGCAGTTATTTGGCATAATAATTTTATCAAGAATAGATGTAAAATTAATAGTAAGAGAGAACATTGAATGAAAAAAATGCTTATTATATCAGATGTAGCTTTTCTGCCGGTGGAACGTGGAAATCAAAAATTGATTTGTGAGAATATAAATATGTTTAAACGTATGAATATTAAGATTGATTTTCTCTATGTGTCTCCATCTGTAGATGAGAAACAAAAACTGATGATGGAGTATTTAGGAATCAGCCACTTCTTCTGGTTTAATTCTGGAAATATTCGTAAGAAAATAAATGTAAGGGAAAAGGTAAGGACATATATAAAACGGAGCGGGTGGGGAGATAAGATTGTAGTTCCTTATACGATTGATGAATTATATCCTGAAGAACTATCAAGTGAGGTTTGCAGTTTATATGAGAAATATAAATATGATATAGTATGGGTAGAATATGTATACTTTTCAAAAGCATTGAGAAATCTTGGAAATAAAGTGGTGAAAGTGATTGAGACCCATGATAAGAATGCAGGGCGAGGGAAGGAGTTTGTAAAAAATAAATTAGTTCCTATTGGTTTTTATACTACTGATTTTTGGGAAAAAAAGGGGTTACGGAGAGCAGATGTTGTTGTCCCAATTCAAAAAGAAGAAGAGTTATATTTTTCAAAAATGCTAAAGGCATATAAGCAAATTAAAGTTAGAACTTACAGAGGTAACTTAGAATGTAAAAAATCTGATTTACCACAAAACAAAAAAATCTGTTTTATAGGGGCATCGTATACTCTAAATATGCATGGGATAAAGTGGTTTTTGGACAATGTATGGTATATTATCAAGGAAAGAGAGCCAGATGCAGAGTTATATATTGTTGGGGGGATTTGCGATGAATTAGCAGATAGCGAACAATATTATAAATTAGGAATTGTTGATGATTTGGATAAAATATATGCTTCCATGCGGGTGGTAATTAATCCTGTTCAGATTGGGAACGGAATGAATATAAAGATGGTGGAAGCAATAGCGCACTTGAAGCCTATAGTAACAACAACAAGAGGTGGAAGAGGCATTTCCTTTGATAAAGAGCTATTTAAAAGTGCTGACAATGCAGAGGATTTTGCAGATGCAGTAATTGAATTATTGCAAAATAATTCTGAATGTGAGGTTTTATCTAGAAATTGTGAAGAATATATTAATCTGTATAATCTGGAAAATAAAAAAATATTAAAAGAAATTTTAGATTTGGGGTGATAGATCCATGCGAACAGAAATAATATGTTTAGCTTTAGGAGTTATAGTGATAATATTATGTATTTTTCAAATGTTTTCATGGAAATTATATCTGGACAAAAGTAAGAAGTATGAAAACGAATTAAAAAGATATAAAAGCTTTTATCGATTAGAAGGACTTTGGCGGAAAGTAGATAATGGGGAGGTGGATATTCATTCCTTTTTGCAGGAGCATAATATTAATTCAATTGCAATTTATGGCATGGGGAAATATGGAGTTCTGTTGTATAAGGAATTGAAAAAAAGTGACATTCATGTAAAATATGCAATAGATAGAAAATATGATCAAGTCAATATACAATTGCCAGTTATATCTCCCGAGGATGATTTCCCAACAGTAGATTTAGTGATTGTTTCAGTAGTGTATGAATATAATGCTATAGCTCAAAAACTTAGGAAAAAGTTAGATTGCCCCATAATTTCTTTAGAACAAATTTTACTAAATTAGAAGAGGTTCTAAATCCATGTCATTAAAATGCCGTAAAATAGCAATATTAATTGTTATTTATAATGGAAGGGCCTACATCAAGGATTGTCTGCAAAGCCTTAAGCAACAGACTTATCAGGATTTCGACATTATTATTGTAGACAATGCATCAACAGATGATTCCCTCTCAATTATTAAGCAGGAATATTCGGAAGCAATAATTATTTCTTCCCCATCTAATTTAGGCTATGCAGGAGGAAATAACTTAGGTTTAAAGTATATTTTAAATATTGAATATCAGTATGTACTATTATTAAATGAAGATACGATTGTTGACAATAGGATATTGGAAGTTCTTTTGAAATATGCAAATGAAACGACAGCAGTAGCACCTGTTATGTATCATGACCGACGGCATAAAAAAAAGTGGTACTATGGTGGTGAAATAGACATGCGGAAGGGAAAATCATCGAATATATCTTCAGAACCTATAATCAAAAAAAGAGAGGTTACATTCCTAACAGGGTGCTGTATATTACTTCATACAAATATATTAAGAAAAATAGGTTTATTTGATGAAAAATATTATCTTTATTATGAAGATGATGATTTAAGTATGCGTATGCTAAATAGTGGGATAAAAATGTTAAATGTTGCAGAAACATGGTTATGGCATCGGGTTCAGCATAGACAGGCCAGCGGATACTATATGTATTACATGACGAGAAATCAATTATACTTTCAACATAAGTATGCGGCAATCTTTGATATATCGCCTGTTAAAACGATTATCCAGCTGGTACGCAGATACTGGATTACTGCTAACCCGGAGGATTTAAAGTACAGAAAATATGTAGGTATGGGTATAAAGGACTATATATTTAAGAATATGTACAAAAAGGAATGGAACCCCAAATGGTAGGAATTCTGTTAATAAGTGTTATGGTTATTTGGCTGCTGATGAGGAGGCTGAAATATAAAAACAAACAGCTGGTGAATTTATCGGATAATAGCCAAAAGCAAAGAATTCTTTATCTGATTCTTAACAATATGTATGCGATGGAGCAAAATAATATGCCATTAGGCACTTTTTTAAAGGAAGAAGGATACAATACAATTGCGATTTATGGAATACATTTTATAGGACAGCGTCTGTTCGATTCTTTGGTAAAAGAAGGATTTGAAGTAGAATATTTAATTGATAAAGGCAAGAGAAAGGAATATAGAGGAGTCAGGGTTTATTCTCCGCAGGATGATTTAAAACCGGTTGATGCTGTTGTTGTAACTCCTGTAACATATTATAATGAGATTTTTTTGGAATTGCAGAAGAAAATGGATTGTCCTATTTTGTCAGTCGAAGATATTTTAGAAGATATAAACTTTTAAGCGGGTTAATAGTGAATATGAGAGAGATAGAATATTGCATTTCTAATTTTGATAAAAATTTTAATAGCTTTAAAAAACAAAAAATTGCGATTTATGGGGTAGGAGCATATGCAAAAGGGATATTGAAAGAATATCCTGAATATCCGATCGTCTGCCTTGTTGATGATAATAATGCAGGGGGATATATAGATGGACATTATGTGATTACATTATTGCAGATGCTGGAACTGGATATTAAGGTAGTGATTATTGCCGCGCAAACATCCTCCGCAGAAATTGTTTATAAGCGAATAGCTTCAGTTTGTAAAGCGGGACAGATAAATATTTATAATATGTATGGCGTGGATATGTATAAAATCCATGCAGACCTTACGATGAAGAAAATATTATATCCCAGGTTAGATGATGAGGATATAAAAAAAGCGATAGACAGAAACAAAGTGATCAGCTTTGATGTGAGTGATACATTGTTCACAGTAAAGGGAACATTAATCCCAAGAAAAGCGGTAATAGAAGCGTTGCAATATGCGATAAGCAGTAAAAAGCAAATTTGTTTAATAGATGATATAGAGGATGGAAGCAGGTCAGAGCTAATCCGCAGTCAATTAAGGAATGAGTATGGGATAAATACTCATAATTTTTTGTATTTAATTGCGGATGGCACTCGAAATAAGTATAATGGTTTGTTCAGAGATTTGAAGGAATATTATGAGGAAGAGTCTTTTTTGCATATTGGAGATGAGGATGAAGCAGATATTCTGGTTCCACGGTTTTATGGTATGGAAACCTTTTTGGTGAGAGCGCCGTTTGACTTGTTTCGGAGTATGGTAGCGGTATCTGAGAAGTTATTGGAGATTGATGGAATAAGGGCTTTGTATGAGAAATATGTTATTGATATATGTTCAGATGATTATCTGATGAAAGAAATTGAATCAAAGCGAATAGTAGAAAAGGAATTAATGTTTCAGCAGGCGGTATTTCGCGAGGGTTATTTGGAGGATGGCAATGATGATTGTCCAGCGTGTAATGGAGAGGGATACCAAAAGCAGAAACAGATTATAGTATTTGACAGCCGTGTCCCGCAGTTTGATAAGGATGCCGGGGAAAGGTGTACATGGATGTACTTAAAGCTCTTTACCCAATTGGGGTTGAAGGTGACCTTTATAGGAAGCAACTTTCAAAACCCGGAACCATATGCATCAATCTTAAAGGAGTTGGGGATAAATGTAATATATGGAAAAAAATTTGCGGAACACTGGCAGGAATGGCTGATAAATAATTTAACACAATTTGATTATATCTATCTTCAGAGACCCAATGTTTCTATTAAATATATAGATCTGATAAAAATGTACGGAACTGGCAGGATATTCTACTTTGCACATGACTTGCACCATGTTAGACTATATAGGATGTATCAGCTTTCGGGAGATGAGAATCTGCTTAAGGAATCTAATAAGATAAAGAAATTGGAAATGGAGCTTTTTTCCAAGACAGATGTATGCCATGTGGTTGGAAGCTATGAGCAAAGAGTAGTACAGGAATTGTTTCCAGGCAAAAGAGTCAGGAATATTCCGCTGTATATATATGAACAATTTCCGGAAAAAATTGAAAAGGATTTTACGAAGAGGGAAAATATTATGTTTGTTGGGGGATTTAACCACAAGCCTAATGTAGATGCAGTATTGTGGTTTGCCGCAAATATATTTCCTGAAGTGCTCAAGGAGCATCCTCAAATGCTGTGGCATATAGTAGGGAGTGATGTACCGGAGACAATATTGGATTTGGCAAGTGATAATATTATAATAGATGGATATCTTTCTGATGTAGAACTGGCAGAGTTATATGGGAAATGCCGTCTGGCGGTTGTGCCGTTAAGATATGGCGCCGGCGTAAAGGGAAAGGTAGTGGAAGCGGCTTACTATCAGATACCTCTGGTTACGACATCGATCGGCGGGGAAGGATTAGACCAAAGTATCGGAGCGTTTGCGATAGCTGACGGAGAGAAAGAAATGGCAGATTTAATAGGAAGCTTATATACTGAGTATGATAGATTAAAAATAATGTCAGATGCTGGGCTTTCTTTTATTAAAAAATATTTTACGATGGAAGTGGCAAGAAGAGTGTTGCAGGACGACTTAGATCTATAATAAACAAATGGCATCGTGGGGAGGAAGCAAGTTGAAGAAACCAATGAGAGAATTGTCGGAGAGGGAATATTGTCTTAGCATTTTTGAAGAAAAGTTCAGATGGCTGAAACAGGAGAGAATTGCCCTGTATGGAACAGGTATCAATGCCAAAGCTATCTTAGAGCAGTTTTCGGAGTATAATGTTGTTTGTCTGGTAGATGATAAAAAGTGCGGCCAATATGTTGGTAATCATTATGTTGCATCCTTTGATGAGTTTTTGGAATTGGAGATTGATAAGATAATAATTGCTGCAAGGATTGAATCCGCTTTGGCAGTGTTTAAAAGAATTGGCGGAGTATGCATGAAAGAACATATTGCGGTGTATGATATGTACGGCAATAATATGCAAAATCTGAGAAAGAAAGCACTGCTTGAAAAAATTCAATATCCACAGATTACATATAAGGATCTGTGCAGGGAAATTGATAATCATGATGTTATCAGCATTGATTTGGATAATACATTAGTATCATCGAAATATCTTTTTACACCAGATGAGCTTTTTTATGATGTGGAGAGAAAAATAAACCAGGCTGGAGTTAATATAAACCAGTTTGCCAAAAAGCTTTTGGATATCCATAAAGCAAATGGATGGATTCCATTGGATAAACTGTGTGCAGAAATATGCAACTCAGAGAGATTGTCAGAGGAAGATACAGTGGCAGTCATATCTGCTATGAAAAAGATTACAATAGAACAGTTTGTAAAGAGAGAGTGTGTCTGGGAGGCAATGAAATATGCTTCAATACAGGGAAAAAAAATTTGTATTATAGCAGATATACAGGATTGCCAGATACCTGAATTATGGGTGAAGGAAATACTTAAAAACAATACTGTTAATTGCGTAGATAGCGTTATTTGCAGTTCAACATATCATATGAACAAATGTACGGGATTATACCGTATATTAAAAGAGCTTTATGGAGAGGCCCGATATATGCATATAGGAGATCAGGAGATGGCTGATTATCTGGGGGCTCAGTTTTATGGAATTGATGCCTTTAGGTTATTTGGCCCCTTTGATTATAGTCATATGTTCGGAGAAATAATCCTTAATCAAGGTATGCTGGGAGATGCTGAAATTCGTTCAGCTTATGAAGAATATGTAATGGCGGTATACAATGATGTGTGCTTTGTAAACGATTTTAAGGGAATGAATGAAGAAACAAAGTATTTAGAACAAAAAGTAAAGGCTTTGCGGGATCGGTATTTACAGGGGGAAGAGAAGATTACTTTCAAACCAGTCCTGCTGGATGAGGTTGCTATAAAAGACAATGTAGATCAATATGAGAAGCTGGAGTTCAAAACGTATAGTGCCCCACTGGTATCTATCATTATTCCGGTATATAATCAATTTGATTATACATTTAACTGCCTGAAATCTGTTTTACTGTATTCAGGAAATGTTGAATATGAAGTGATCATTGCAGATGATTGCTCCACAGATCAAACGTCTGAACTTGAAAAGGCAGCATCAGGTATTACTGTGATTCATAACACAAAAAATCTTAAATTTCTGTTGAACTGCAATAATGCCGCACAGAAAGCAAAAGGGAAATATATTTTATTTTTAAACAATGATACACAGGTACAGCCAGGCTGGCTGGAACCGCTTGTGAAAGTAATGGAACAGTATGAAGAGGCAGGGATGGTCGGCTCACGGCTGGTCTATCCGGATGGATATTTGCAGGAAGCAGGAGGTATTTTGTGGAGGGATGGAAGTGCATGGAATTGGGGGCAGATGAAAAACCCTGATGGACCAGAATATTGCTATATGAAGGAGGCCGATTATGTTTCAGGCGCTTCCGTTATGATCAGGGCAGAGCTTTGGAAAGTAATAGGCGGTTTTGATGAAAATTATGCGCCTGCATATTATGAGGACACAGATCTGGCGTTTGAGGTGCGCAAAAAAGGATTTAAAGTTTTTTTACAGCCGGCTTCGGTGGTGGTTCATTTTGAAGGAAGATCTAATGGTACTGATGTAGCGACCGGATTAAAGGCCTATCAGGTTATAAATCAACAAAAATTTTATAATAAATGGAAGGATGTGTTGCAAAAAGAGCATTTCCCAAATGGACAGAATGTCTATCTGGCAAAGGACAGAGGGCAGTTTAAAAAGCAGATACTTGTGGTAGATCACTATGTGCCCAATTATGATAAAGATGCTGGCGGAAGATGTACCTATATGTACATAAAGATGTTTTTGAGGATGGGATTTAAAGTGACATTTATAGGTGATAATTTTGCCCGGCCAGAGCCCTATACAACAGAATTAAATGCAATGGGGGTAGAAGTGTTGTTTGGGAATTATTATCATAACAACTGGGAAAGCTGGTTAATGGATAATTTGCAGTATTTTGACTATATATATTTACAAAGGCCCCATATATCCGTTAAATATATTGATATTGTAAAGAAGTATGCGAGAGGAAAAATTTTTTATTTTGCTCATGATTTGCATCATGTAAGGATGTATAGGGATTATTTATTGACAGGAGATAAAAGGGCATTAGAGGAATCTCAGAAGTGGAAAGAGATAGAGATAGATTTATTTTCCAAAGCGGATGTAGGACATGTTGTGGGAAGCTATGAGCAGGAAGTAATGCAAAAGATATTTCCAGACAAGCCGATAAGAAATATTCCGTTATATATTTTTGATTCCCTGCCGGTTAAGGTGGAAAAAGATTTTACCAAACGAAAAGATATCTTGTTTGTAGGCGGTTTTGGACATGCTCCTAATATAGATGCTGTAAAATGGTTTGCTGATAAGGTATATCCTGCAATTTTGCAGCAATATCCGGATATGATATGGCATATTGTAGGGAGTAAGGTTCCTGAGGAAATATCCCAAATTAGCAGTAAAAACATAATTCTTGAGGGCTTTCTTTCTGATGAAGAGCTTGAGGGATTATATCGAAGATGCCGCTTAGCGGTGGTTCCTTTGCGATATGGGGCGGGAGTTAAAGGGAAGGTAGTGGAAGCTGCATATTACCAGATCCCATTGGTGACTACTGCGATTGGCGGTGAAGGCTTAGATACATCCACAAAAGCATTTGTAATGGAAGATGATGCAAAAAAAATGGCGTCACTGATCTGTAACTTATATGAGGATTTCTCAAAATTAAGAGAAATGTCAGATGCGGGGGCAGAATTTATCAACAGATATTTTACTTCAAAGGTGGCAGAGGATGTGTTATTGGAAGACATGGATATCGAAAGTTAGAGAAATCGCACTAAGGTACGGGATTATTAAATATCCGAATTCAATTATGAAGACGGACATAACATATATCCAGGGAATAGAGGTAGAAGACGCGGTAGAAATAGCAAGGCACTGTTTTTTCAGAGATGAGGAAGTTCAATTTAGAGAGTATATCGTCAGAAGCATGGAAGATTTCCAAAAGATATATCAGGAAATGTTAAAGTATCGGGACTATGAAGGATATCTGGCAGAAGTTTATGCCGCTGCCGGGCGGGAGGCGGCTAAATATTATGGAATTTGTGAGGTATGCAATGCACCGCAGACTTTTGTGGTGGATTATCAATCAGCAAATGTAGAGAATGGTTTGAGGGTTCCTAACTGGCGGGAGAGATTGGTGTGTCCTAATTGTGGATGTAATAATCGCCAGCGTTTTATGGCTCATACGGTATTTGAAAACTATCGAATAGGGATGGAGGTTTTGATTTATGAGCAGACATCATTATTGTATCAACGAATCAAAAGGGAGATTCCTGGGATAGTTGGCTTTGAATATCGGGGGGAGGGCTATCAGAGCGGCGCCGTGTATGGGGGAGTAAACTGCCAGGATATATGTGGATTAAGTTTTGGGGATGAGAGCTTTGATTTGATTATTTCTAATGATGTATTTGAACACGCCGATAATTATTATGGGGCTTTCAGTGAGGCATATAGAGTTCTGAGGCCAGGGGGGAAGCTGATATTTACCGTCTCATTTAATGCTAACAGCAAAAGGATAGAACAGAGATTTGAAGGAAATGATAAAAAAAAGTCTCATATTTTTGGTTGGGACATGCTGGATATCCTTAAAGATTGCGGTTTTTCTGAAGCGTATGGAAAAGTATATTATGGAATGAAAGAGGGTTATATGGGATATTTGCCAATTTACTTTGAAGCCTTGAAGCGGGAGAAATGAAATGGGGATATCAACAAGCGAAAAGGATATATTAAATGTTCTTCAAGGTGATTCTTCGGATAACTATGAGAATACGATTAATAATGCTGATTGGGATGTTTTTTGTGAATTTGCTCCTCTTAGGGAGGGGCTGTTAAATTGGTATCCTTTCTCTAAAGAAGGAACTGTGTTGGATGTTTGTGAAGGTTTTGGCGCACTGGCTGGATTATTATCCCGAAGCTGCAGGGATGTAACCGTACTGGCGGGCTCGCTTCAAATGGCTCAGAGAATAAGGAAAAGATATGAAAAATGCAAAAACGTTAAAATAGGGGTTGGTTCATTAGACGGGTTTGAGACAGAACAAAGATATGACTATATTATAATTGAAAAACTTATACTGAGAAAAGACGAACTGAAAGCCTGCATACAAAGTGCTCTGAAATTTTTAAAGGAAGAGGGCAGGCTTTTTTTTGCGTGTGATAATCGGTTTGGAATGAAATATTGGTGTGGTGTTCCGGATGCTGCGAATAATACTCCTTTTAATAGTATTAGAGGAAATGATTCAGACAGTTTGTTTACACGGCAGGAATTAAGCGATTTTATGGAAAAGATTGAGGGAATAGGAGGATGGAATATTTATTATCCATTGCCAGATCATAAATTGCCGCAGGTAATTTATACAGATGCGAAGCTGCCGAAAACCAGCATACGGGATAGGGTGATTCCGTATTATACGCCGGATCAAAGAAGCAGTCTGGTTTGCCTGGAAGATGAAATTTGTGACGGATTGATTGCCAATAAGCTGCTTCCTGCTTTTGCAAATTCTTTTCTTGTTGAATGTGGGAAGAAGAAAATACAACAGCAGATTATCTATGCTGCATTGTCCACGGACAGGGGAAAAGAGCATGGTTTTACTACCACAATCTTTGAGAATGGCAGTGTGCGAAAAAAGATAATATCTCCTGAAGGAAGAGAAAGTCTGAAACTTATTTACAATAATCAGGTAGAGCTCCAAAGCAGAGGAGTGGCCTGCGTGGAACAAATTCTACAGGCAGATTACATTGAGATGCCCTATGTACAGGCGCCAGGATTGATTGATTATTTAAAAGAGTTATTTTTATCAAATCCACAAGGTGTGGAGGATGTTATAGATCTTCTTTATCAGGAAATTTTAAGATCTTCGCCTAAGGCAGATTTTTTGCAATGCAGGATGAAAAGGGATAATTTGAATGAGCAAAACGCGGGAGTTATATTGGAAAAAGCATATATCGATATGATCCCATATAATTGTTTTATTCAAGAGAAGAAATTGCTTTTTTATGACCAGGAATTTGTGAAAGAATATTATCCGGCTAAATATGTTTTATTTAGAGCGCTCAGATATACGTATGTTTATATCAAAGAGGCCGAAAGCAGAATTCCATTACAGTACTTTAAAGATAAATATGAATTGAATGAGCTGTGGGACTCCTTTGAAAAAGAAGAAGCTGAATTTGTTGAGGATAACCGTAACTATAATTTGATGTCTCCGTTTTATCAATGGGCGGATATAAGCCGTGAAGAGGTGGACAACAATATCAGACGGCTTAGAACGGATAATGAGAATTATACTACTTTGGGAGACAGGCTAAAACGTCAGGAATATAGTCTGGATAAATACCAAAAGGATGTTCTGTTAAATGAAAAAAAAGGAGCACAGTTAGCCGCGCTAAAGGTATTTATGGATATCTGTCAAAAAAATAATTTGTCATATTGCGCGATATATGGTACGTTATTAGGGGCAATCAGACATGGCGGATTTATTCCCTGGGATGATGATATTAATTTGTTAATGCCAAGGAAAGATTTTGACAGATTGGTTAAGATAGGTTCTACGGTAGTTGCTTACCCCTATTCTTTACAGACACCTGAAAATGATCAGGAATATTTTAATGGTGGATATATCAAATTTTGGAATAACGATGTAATAATTTCGTCAGAGAGCCAAAAAATATGTTTTGAAATTTTTCCTTTAGATGATGTTCCGCTAAATCGTAAAGTGAAAGAGAAACAAAGAAAAAAGATTAAGATTTATCAATATGTTTTATTTAAAAGGACATATCCGAAAGAGAATAAATGGAACAAAATTTTAGAAACTTCGGCTTATATTAGATATTTAGAGAGATTACCTCGAAAAATATTAGAAAAAAAACTATATAACTCGATTGTAAAGTTCAGAGGCGAACGATCTGATAAAGTTGCAGTACTCGTAAAATATGCTGAAGATGACAGCAGTATAGTGGAATATTCCAGAGAAGATTTTGACTTCTTGATCAATCACCAATTTGAGGATGTACTGTTGCCAATACCAAAGGGATATGAGAATTGTCTCATACAGGACTATGGTGTAGATTTTATGATATATCCGGAAGAACAGAAGCGAGTGCCGCACCATGGTACAGATAATTAGAAGCTACAGCGAATATAGAAGTGAGGAGGCAATGCTGCTTTGTGGAAAGAGAGATTTGAAAAAAAAGCTCAGAATTTAAAGCATAAGAAAATAGCCCTTTTTGGCGTTACAGAAATTTGCGTGGAATTCTTGCAGCAACTGCATGAATATAATATCATTGGCGTTATAGACAATAAATGCCAGGAAAGTATCGTTAACGGATATAAAAGATTAACATATGAAGAGGCGGCTTCTTTAAAAACAGAAATAATTGTGCTTACAAAACAATTGATTGGAGACAGAAGCACATTTTCGGAACTGTGCGATTTTTGTAGGGAACAGAGTATTCTTTTAATTGATATTTATGGAAATAATATTTGCTCGCTGATTGAAAATGCCTCAAGGGAAAAGGAGAAAGGAAGAGAACTGACAGAGCAGGAGCTTTTGGAGAAAATAGAAAGGTATAATATTATTTCCTTTGATATTTTCGATACATTGCTTATGAGAAGGGCTCTAATGCCGGAGGATGTTTTCACGATTGTAGGAGAGAGGGCAATAACAGAAGGTATTGAGCTTCCAGATTTTAAAAATATCAGAATAAGGGCTCAATTGGAGAATGGTTTAATAAATCCTGATATTTATGAGGTTTATGACAGCCTGCAGAATTTGACACATATTACAGATGACCAGCGGAAAAGGCTGCTTGCATTGGAAATTGAAACAGAGAAGAAAGTACTTATTCCCAGGCAAAAAATGGTATATATTTTAAAAGAAGCCTTAAGGAGAGGGAAAAAGGTAATACTTGTTTCTGATATGTATATACCGGGTTCTATACTAAAAGATATTTTGCTGGACAATGGAATCAATGGATATGAGTCATTGTATGTGTCTTGCGATTTTAAAATGCTTAAGCTGGAAGGATTGTTTGGTAAACTTATAGGTAATAAAGAAGAAAAGATTTTACACATTGGAGACAGCCTTGTTAATGATGGAGTTTGCGCTGAAATGCTGGGACTGGATTATTGTCTTATTCCTTCGGCACTTGAGTTGCTGCGATTTACTAAGTGGAAAAAATGTGAAAACGAATTGAAAGGAATTAATGACCGTTCTCTTTTGGGGATGTGTATATCCAGAATTTTTAATGATCCATTTGTCCTTGCTGGAAACAGGAATAGTTTCTTATGCAAAAATGTTGGTGACTTTGGGTACACTGTATTGGGGACGATAATCGTCAGCTTCTTAGAGTGGATGTTTGGCAGGCTGAAAAACAAAGAGATTGATAAAATTTTGTTTGTATCAAGGGATGGTTTTATAGTTAAAAAGCTGTATGACTATGCGGTAAAGAGCAGGAATATGATATTGCCCGAATCGGTTTACTTTTATACGTCCAGGAAAGTTGCAATGACATCAGATATGGACAATGAAACGGTTATCAATCTTTTGATTGAAATTTCAAAGGATTTGTCTCCTGATGAGATGATGAAGAATGTCTTTGGTCTGGCGGAGGAGGATGTTCTGCCATGCAATGCGGAGGATTATGTATCATCTAATCTATACGCGTGGAGGCATGCTGAAAAAATATTCAGGAAATCAAAGTCTGTTAAAAAAAATTATTATAGATATATGGGGATGGAAGGAATAAAAGTTGGGACAAAGTATGCCTTTATTGATTTTGTTTCTGCGGGAACCTGCCAGAAATCGTTGCTTCGCTATGTGCCTTTTGAATTAAGCGGGTTATATTTCGCGTGGAAAAGTGATGTAGATGAAGGACAATATGATATAGAATCATTTTATAGTAAGGACGATGCATACTTTATCGATAATTACAAGCTGCTTGAAATATTTATGACATCTGAGGAACCCTCTCTGGCAGATTTTGATGAAAATGGGAGGCCAATTTTTGCGGAAGAATTGCGAACAGGGAAAGAAATTGATATAATTAAAAAGGTTCATAAGGATATTTTGGATTTCGGACAAGTATATTTTGACTGCCTATATGTCATGTCAGAAGCTATCAATCATAAGTTGTCTAACATAATTTTTAGTTGTGTCAATTCGTTTGATGAAAAAGAAAGCATTTTTTCTGATTTCCAATTATTTGATGATTGGAGAAATAAGAAGGTATCCAGGAAAGAATGGAGTGCAGTTAATCGGATTGATTCCCAGGAGGAATTCGTGAATTATTACAGAAGCACTGCGCCAGAACACTTGGTGTATGAAAGGGAATTAGCACAAAAATGTAATGCAGAGACAGACAGGAGAAGCAAACTTCAAGGTTTTTGTGAGGTATGTGAACAGCGCAGGGAATTTCAGCTTGATTTCCAATTTAGTGATAATATTACACCCAACTTCAGGGAAAGCCTTATATGTCCTGAGTGCTCTTTAAATAATCGTCAGCGGTATGTTGTAAATAAGGTACTGAAGGAGTTAGAAGACGCCATCGAAAAAAAAGTTTATTTATATGAGAAGGATACATTGACATATGACAAGCTGAGAGAAATACTTGGAGAAGATAATGTGATTGGAGGCAGGTATATTTCTGGCGATTTGAATTTGATTGATGAAACAGAGAAAGATAAAATAATTTATGAAAACCCTGAGAGCATGGGATTTGAAGATGACGCTTTTGGTTTACTTGTATCCAATGATGTGTTTGGGTATGTGGATAACTATAAAAAGAGTTTTAGCGAAGCGGCGAGAGTGTTATATAAAGGAGGTAAGCTTTGCCTGACTGTTGCATTTGACCCGTCTCAGTGGGAAACTTCACGAAGGACAGGAGCAAGTGAAGGAGAGGTTCTCTGGACATATGGCTGGGATATGCTGGATGCTTTACATCAGGCTGGTTTCAGGGATGCCTATATGGAACCGTATTATAGTATAGAGTTTGGATATTTAGGGGAAGGAATACAGTTTTTATTTGTGGCTATCAAATAGTAGATTGATGAGGTGAACATTTTGAAGAAGTATAAGAAAGGCTATTTGGCAGGGGTATTTGATTTATTTCATGTAGGGCATCTGAATTTGATAAGACGAGCCAAGGAAAATTGCGATTATTTAATAGTGGGTGCCTTAACTGACGAACTGGTCACTAAGCTGAAAAAGACCCCCCCGTATATTTCATTTGAGGAGAGAAAGCAAATTCTTGAAGCGGTCAGATATGTTGATGAGGTGGTCGCGGTTACCGAAGAAAACCATGAGAAGATGAAAGCCTGGAATTTATATCATTTTGATTGTCTGTTTTCAGGAGATGATTATTCAGGGAATCCATATTGGATAGAGGATCAGAAATCGCTCCAGCAGGTGGGATCAAATATTGAATTTTTCCCTTATACGAAAAGTACCAGCTCTACTATGATTAAGGCGGCAATAAACAGGGCGATTCAGGATGATCGAAATAACAGAGGAAGTTTGTGATGAAAGATAAGAAACTGATATATAAAATGATTAGGTTCCTGTTTGCACTTGTTTTTATTGTAGGGGCAGCGGGGATAGCATTGTTCCCTTTTGACAATAGTAATCTTAAGTTAAAGTTTGTTATGGACTTAGATAGCTTTATGATAGTGGAATCTAACGATGCAATTGCGAATGGGGATAGCCAGGAACTTATTTTTGATAACATGGAGACGGTGACAATTAAAGAACTGGTTATTTACAGGAACAGCAAAACCATGTTTGTAAAGAAGATACCTTATGGTGAACTTGTAAATTATATTTGGAAGGTAGAAGGAGGAGAGACCCAGTGGACAGAGAATGGGCTGTTAATTATAGGAACGGGGGACAATATTCATTTAACTATGAGCGATACTTTTAATTCGATGTTAATGGATTTGTCGGCTTCGTTTTTGCAGGAAAGACTGATACTGATGGAAGCTCTTTTTGCACTGGTTGCCATAGCATACTTGATATGTGGCGCTGTTGAAGAAAAGAAGGATGAAAATAATTGGAATAACCACAGATCTGTTCATGAAACCAAAAAATTTTTTTCTGATATAAAGAATTACTGGCAGTATATGGTATATGCAGCTAAGACTGATTTAAAGGCAGAGGTGGCTAATTCCTATTTAAATCGATTGTGGTGGCTGCTGGAGCCGTTTTTTAATATGATTGTATATGTTATTGTTTTTGGAAGGGTAATGGGAAATTCAGTTGAAAATTATTCAACGTTTGTTTTTTCTGCCTTATTAATGTGGAATTTCTTCAGTAAAACAATTAACTACAGTGTTAAATTAGTAAGGAGTAACCGTGATATTGTCACTAAAGTATATATTCCTAAATTTGTTTTGTTATTATCTAATATGATTTTAAATATGTTTAAATTACTATTTTCTTTAATGGTATTAGTTGTTATGATGGTAGTATTCCAAGTGAAAATAGGGGTTAATATCTTATGGGTATTACCGGCATATGCGGTGATGATTTTGCTGGCCTTTGGGCTGGGGATGATATTTTTGCATTTTGGTGTGTATGTAGATGATCTTTCTTATGCAGTAGGTATTCTGCTGAATATGCTGATGTTTTTGTCAGGGATTTTTTATGAGACGATGACAACTTTGCCGGAGCCATTAAATGCGGTTTTAATGTGTTTAAATCCGGTTGCAATGTTTATAGATACAATGAGAAAGGGGCTGCTAAATAATGCAGTTGCGAATTTGCCAGTTCTTGGAGTATGGTTTGTACTGGCTGTATTGCTGTGCCTGGTAGGGGTACATATTGTTTATAAAAATGAAAACAGCTATGTAAAGGTGGTGTAATTCATGGACAGTATCGCATTAGAAGTAAATCATGTCAGCATCAACTACAAAAATTTAATGCATATGTCATTGCACCAAAGTTTACTAAAAAAAGAAGTAAAACGGGCAGATATTGTCAAGGCAGTGGATGACATATCTTTTTCGGTGGAGCAGGGTAAGATTCTTGGCATTGTGGGAAGGAATGGTTCCGGGAAAACGACTTTACTTCGCTCTATTGCCGGCATTTTTCAGCCGGATGAGGGTTATATAGACACTAAGGGAAACAGAGTATCTCTCATGGCAATTGGAATCGGCTTTAATCCTAACAATACAGGACGGGAAAATATTTTAAAATCCGGAATGCTGCTTGGTTGTAAATTGGATTATGTAAAAGAGCATATGGAGGAGATTATAGAGTTTTCAGAACTGGGAGATTTTATAGAGAGACCGGTTCGGACTTATTCGAGCGGGATGTATTCTAAGCTCTCTTTTGCAGTAACGGCGATTTTGGATACAGACATTATGTTGGTGGATGAAGTGCTGAGTGTTGGGGATGAACATTTCAGACAGAAGAGTTACAGAAAAATGGAGGAACTGATGCTCAGCAATCGTACAGTATTAATTGTTTCTCATGCCACAGGGACGCTTCAAAAATTCTGCGATAAAGTGCTGTGGATCAATGATGGGAAATTTATGAAGCTGGGTGAGACGGAAGAAGTTTTGGCTGAGTATGATGAGTTTATGAAGTTATAGCCTCTAATGTAAAGAATCTTGATCACTCAGAGTGGAGATAGTGATGGAAGAGAAGTATTTGGATGATATACGGGGATACGAAATTAAATTGGAGATGACCAAAACCTATAATCACAGTAAGGCAGGAACCGGAGATGATATACGTGATTTGGGAGTGCTTGTCAGTTATCTTGGAGCGGCGGTACCCGAATACGCAGGTATTACATATGAAGAGGATCCCTATGTGTTCAGCAGGCTGGAATTTCCCTTTGAGGCAGAGTGGAATTATCATGCTGTGAGGGATTCATGGGGGCCGGAAGAAAACGGTATGTGGATTTCTCCTCTTACAAGAGTATATTTAAAGGATAGCGGTATTCGAAAAAGTGGGCTGAAAATGGTGTATTATGTGCCTGGGTATTTGACAGATTTAAATGCTGCTTTAAGAATATATGTGAACGATAATTTGCTAAAAGAGATATATTTGAATGCCGAAGGTATACATACGGAATTTATTGATGTGGCAAAGATAGATAAAGAGGAAGAAGAGTATCTGAAAAAGGCACATAGTATTTTACAGATATTACTGTCGGAATTTGATCGGGTTTGTCAGAAATATAATTTACATTATTATCTTATTTGCGGAAGCCTGATTGGAGTCGTGCGGCATAAGGGTATGATTCCCTGGGATGATGATGTAGATGTTGCTATGCCGCGGAAAGACTTTGATATTCTTTTGACACATGCGGAGGAAGAATGGGGAAACGGAAAGGACATTTTGTTCCTTGATTATAATCAAATGGGTAATGACACTTTTTTGGACTTCATGACCAGAATTGTTTATATGAAAGAAGAAATTCCGGTAAATATATTTAGAAAAATAAGGGGTAAAGGACGCAGCGATGTGGATAATCATCTCCCAATAGACATTTATGTACTGGATAATGCATCTGATAATGAGAAACTTCATCAACTCCAGATGCTATTTATAAAGGGGTTCTATGGTTTGGCGATGGGGCATCGCGCTTATATCAAAGCTTCGGATTACGAGAACAGGGATAAAAAGACGCAGAGAATTGTAAAAATTCTATCATCCATCGGAAAGGTTATACCACTTTCATGGATTTTTGCGGGTTATGAATTGACCAGACAGTGGAATAAAAACAAAAAGTGTGAGAATTATTTTGAGTCAAATGGTTTCATCTACTGTATTCCATGGAAGTTTAAGAAAAAATGGTTTGAAGAGGGGACAAGAATGAAGTTAAACCGTGTAGAAGTGAGTGTGCCAAAGAATTATAAAGCCTTTTTACAGATGCATTATGGTGATTTTATGAAATATCCGCCAATGAATGTGAGAAAGCCTACACATAGTGTGGAGGCATCGGGGATTTTTTGATGAGGACTACCGTTGCTTAAAAAAGATAATATTATGAAGAACACGCCATTAGCTGTATAGTCTAAGCGTCAACAAAAATTTTACAAAAACAGGAGATTGTATACCACGCTTATGTTACATTTTTGGCAACTATTTCTTTCATCTTTTTAACTTGATTTTTATATAGATTCATAGAAACGAGGAATAATATTGAAGAATAGGACAAGTCGAGTAATATTTATTATGTGCATATATGTATTGTTTTCACTAGGAATAGTGGGACAGATTATTATAAAAGACAGTAATCTACAAGGGGAAACTCTTGAAAAAGAGAAGACGGAAGTTTCATTTCAGTATATATGGAGCGGAAAATGGCAGTCGGATTTTGAAAGCTATATAACAGACAGCCTGAAAATAAGAGAATGGCTTATTCCGATCCGAAACCAGATTATGTACAGTTTGTTAAAAACATCTCCGAATGGAAATATTGTTATCGGAAAGAACAACAATTTATATGAAGAAGAATATATATGCTTTGAAACTCAGATTTATCTTCCTATGACAGAAGATGAAATTGATATTCTTGTAGAAAAACTAACTGTTCTGGATAAATCATTAAAAGATAAAGGCAAGAGGTTCTTTATTTTCATAACACCAAGCAAAGCTGAAATATATCCAGAGGATATACCTGACCGATATTTAAAAATTGCGCCTGATGAAAAATCACCTAGTACTTATAACTTATTTATAGAGGCGCTTGAACAGACTGATATTGCATATTATGACAGTACTCAGGATGTTAGGGAGCTGAAGCAGACTGTGGAATTTCATGTATTTCCTAAAACAGGCACACACTGGAGCAAAGTGACGGCGGCGATATGCGCCCAAAAACTGTCCGATACAATGGAAGAACAGTTAGATATTGATTTGCCGGAATGCAAGGTAAAATATCAGGAATGTAAAGAACCTCTTCATCCAGATTCGGATATATATAATTTATTGAACCTGTTGGAGAAGCCTGACGAAATTTATTATGAACCAATAATAGAAATTACCGATGCGGGTAAAGAAGATTATACTATTCTCGCACGTGGAGGCAGTTTCATGGGTTCCAGTCTCAATAGTTTAATACATAATGGCTATTTTGACTACAGTTATTATATGGAAAATACATTTGCAGTTTGCCCGGAGGGAACGTATTCAGGAAATTTTGATACTTATGATTTATTGCCTATACAAGAAATGATTGAGGATTCAGATATTATTTTTCTTGAAGTAAATGAAGAGGCAATACCCAGAATGAGTTTTGGATTTATTGATTATTTATTAGAAAATAATGTTTTAGAAAAACCATGATATTTACAGGCCGCACTTTACGAATATGGATTTTAAGGGCAGATATAAGATGGACAAAATAGCCGTATTAATTCCTTGCTTTAATGAGGAAAAGACAATTAAAAAGGTTATAGAAGATTATAGAAGGGAACTTCCTGATGCCATAATATATGTATATGATAATAACTCCACGGATAGAACTGCAAAAATTGCATTAGACACAGGGGCTGTAGTCAGACATGAATATCAGCAGGGAAAAGGAAACGTTATTAGAAGAATGTTTCGGGAAATAGATGCGCAATGCTATCTAATGGTAGATGGAGATGATACATATCCGGCGGAATGTGCTGTGGAATTGTGCAGCAGAGTTTTTGACAGGAGTGCAGATATGGTTGTGGGTGACCGTCTGTCTTCTACATATTTTACCGAAAACAAGCGATTGTTCCATAATTTCGGAAATATCATGGTGAAAAAAAGTATTAATGTATTATTCAAAAAAGAAATTAAAGATATTATGACTGGTTATAGAGCTTTCAGCTACAATTTTGTAAAAACATTTCCTGTATTATCTAAAGGGTTCGAAATTGAAACAGAGATGAGCATACACGCAATAGATAAAAATATGCGAATAGAAAATGTAGTCATCAATTATAGAGATCGTCCGGAGGGAAGTAAATCGAAATTAAATACTTATTCGGATGGTATTAAGGTATTGAATACAATTATGCGATTATATCGAAGCTATAGACCACTATCTTTTTTTAGTGCATTAGCCCTATTTCTTATAGCTATATCTGGATGTTTTTTTGCTCCAGTTTTATTTGAGTACTTTCAAACGGGAAAAGTAGATAGGTTTCCTACTTTGATAGTATGTGGATTTATTGCCATAGCATCCGTACAGTCTTTCTTTACAGGTTTGATCTTATCATCAACAGTGCAGAAGGACAGACAGGATTTTGAATTCTGTCTACATACTGTGAATAATGATTATGCCTTAAGGATCACGGCTCAAAAAGAAAGTGAGGGCGATACATGAGCTTTTCAACTGAAATATTTGTTTTTGCTTTTTTGCCATTTGTTCTTTTTATTTATATTTTAGGAAGAACAACAAAATCTAGAAATTTTATTTTGCTCGGGGCATCTCTATTTTTTTATTTGTGGGACGGTTTCCAGTCCGGAGTATTTTTGATAATTTCATTGATTATTAACTATATTTTAAGCCTGCTGATAAAGCGCAGAAAAAAAATATTATTATTGACTGTGATTTACAATATAGGGATGTTGGCTGTTTTAAAGTATGCCGGCTTTTTATATGATATTCTAAATAGTATATTCATAGAGTGCGGATTGGAACTGACTTGGAATAGGCCTGATATCATACAACCTATGGGCATTTCCTTTTTTACATTTTCTATTTTATCGTATGTAATTGACATTTATTATGAAAAAACGGATGCACAGAAAAACATATTTGATTTTAGTTTATATGTGATGATGTTTCCTAAAATAGTATCTGGTCCTATCGTTCGTTATATAGACATAAAAGATGAACTCGGAAAGAGATTGATTGATTCTAATCAAATTTATGTTGGGATAAGACGGTTCTGTGTAGGATTTACGAAAAAAGTTTTTTTGGCCAATCAGATGGCTAAAGTTGCAGATACAATATTCGGTTATGAGTGGGCACTTCATCCTATATATGCATGGATAGGAGTTTTTTCTTATGCCCTGAATATTTATCTGGATTTTTCTTCTTACTCTGATATGGCAATTGGAATTGCGAATATATTTGGTTTTCATTTTAAAGAAAATTTTAATTATCCCTATATTTCAGTCAGTATACAGGAATTCTGGCGCAGATGGCATATTTCTCTTTCGTCATGGTTTAAAGATTATGTTTATATTCCACTGGGAGGAAATAGAAAAGGGAAAATAAGGACATATGTCAATCAAATAATAGTGTTTTTTTTGACAGGATTGTGGCATGGGGCCAGTTGGAATTTTATAATATGGGGGTTGTTTCACGGCTTTTTATTGACAATAGAAAAAATAACAGGTTTTTGTCTAAAAATACCCAAGTGGTTGTCATTTATTTATACAATGATGGTAGTAATGATAGGATGGGTATTTTTCAGGGCAGATAATTTAGAAAATGCATTTAAATATATTGGCTATATGTTTGGATTCAATAAAGGTATATTAGGAAATTTAACATTAATGAGGTGCTTTACGCCACAGTATCTAATGGTTTTGTTGCTTTCTATTATTGTATCTGTACCCCAAGGACAAAAAGTCATGAATTATATAAAACAGGAGTGGATAAGAGATATGGCAATTTTGCTTGCCTTTTTTGTTGCAATTTGTTATATGGTAGCTGGCGATTATAATCCATTTATCTATGCCAGATTTTAGCTTTATGTGAAGTATTGTGAGGATAAAAATGAGAAGATTATGGAATGAAAAAATTACAAAAGAACAAAAAGAATCTATTGGGATCCTTATAATGATAATTTTTTTAGCACTTTTTCAAGTAATTAGATGCATAAATTATCCTGGGGCTTATATGGATGCGGTTATGCCGGACTATATGGCGGTTCATTTATTATTTCCGCAAAAGCATAACCCTACTTACGAAGTGGCTCATGTAGGATTTCCTTTATTAGGTCAATTGTATCATGGGACGATAACAGTATGGCTTCAATTATTAGCTGTCGGATTGACCGGTAAGGCATCAATGTTAACCTTGCGACTGGCTAACATGACTTATGTAGTAGGCATATGCTGGTTTATTTATCTAATATGTAAGCGAATAGGGGTAAATAAAGCAATTTCTATAACAGGAATAGCATCTATACTTCTAAGTCCTCAAGTATACTCATTTGTCAGAACACAATATTATATTAAGCTGCCTGGGACGCTTTTTTTGTTTGCCTCTCTCTATTGTCTGTTGTATATTGGCAGTAAAAAAGAAAAAATAGGATATTCTGTAGCTCTTTCTGGAATACTATGTGGATTAGCATTTTATTCCTATTTTATTTATTTATTTTTTGTTCCTGCTATGGTAATCTTGTGTGCTTTTCGGGTTCGAAAGTACGGACTAAAAATATGTATAAATATTATAAACTGGCTTATAGGATTTTGCATGGGTTCAATTCTCTATGTGATCGGATATTTTGATATGTTGATTACAAAGTCTTCTCTAGATGACGGAGACAAGAAAACGGTAATATATATATTTGGAACGGCGTTAATCTTTGCCTGCATTTTTTTATATATTTATATTATAAATAATTATAGTAATACTGGTAAGTTAATAAAAATATATATATTTATTTTTTCTTTCGCAGTAATTGTTATCATTGCATTAATGATAAATTTTGAATATGTTTGTTCTGTAATAATGCCGCGGGTTGAATCATTAAATATAACGCAAAATAAGATGAATCTTACGGAACGAATAGAAACCATTTTAACTTACTGGCGAGATGTTATGGGAAATAAATATTTAGAGTGGTTTATGTTGGATACATTAACGAGCATTTTGCCGCAAATATATATGTATTTGCTTGAAATATTAACAATTATTACTATATTTATATATGTAATAACAAAATGTAATGACAAGATACTTAATACAATAAAGATTTTTATTTTTATGCTATTTAGCTATTTTTTGTGCTCATTAGTACTTATTTCACGCATGGGTGGCCAGCATTTTACTCCCATTTTTTTTATTACATTTATGATTCTGATTTTAGAATTGGGATATATTAGAAAAAATGGTCAGTTCCATCTGGTTTCTAAATTGGTTACGAGTATCGTTGCTTTTCTCCTTATTATAAGTATAGTGAATTCAAACTTATTAAATGCAAATATGAAAATGACAGGTGGAAAAGGTAAATATTCAAGCCAGATTAATCAAGTGGCAAAAGAGGCTTTAGATGCAAAAATGTCTAGTCAAAAGGAGGTTTATATTTTCCCTGAATGGGGATGGAGTTGTGGATTTTCGTATTTGACAATGAATCAGGTAGATTTTATGCTGAGTTTAGATACTAACAGACTAAATGAATTTCTGGAGCAGGGGTATATCTTCAAATTATGCGGATGGGATGAAAAGAATATAACTGTTTATCAGGATATTTTAGATGATATGGGAATAGACGAAATTACAGTTGAATACAGGTATTCAAAGGATGGTAACAAAGATTTTTATATTTTATATGCTGATCAATGAGTGTAGAATATTATAGTCAGTATAATTTAGGAGATAACGATAAACAGATGAGTAAGAGGATCTCATTAAAGAAGGAGAGAAATGATGAAAACACGAGATTTCGGAATAGATATTGTTCGTGCTTTTGGCATAATACTTATGGTTTTAGGACATAGTGGAGCCCCTTATACCAGTATCATATTTCGTTTTCATATGGCATTATTTTTTATTATATCAGGCTATTGTTTTTCTGATAAATATTTGGAAAATGCTAAAACTACTTTAACCTTTATTTTGAAAAAAATTAAGACACTTTATGTTCCTTATGTCTTGTTCAACATTATTATGACTTTGTTATGGCCTCTTTTAATTAGACTTAACATTTATACCGATAACCCATTATTTATAGAAGATACGCCATATGGTGGGAATTTATACGGCTTATTGCCATTGCCTGATACTTTTCATCTTAAAAATCAGCTACTAAATATACTAAAATTCTCCTTTGAAACACAATTGGGGGGGGCACTTTGGTTTTTTCGTGTATTATTTGGGACATCAATTCTTTGGTGCGTAGTCAATTATTTGCTTAAAAGTTTTCTTTTAATAAGTGAGAAAAGAAGGTTCGGTATTAATTTACTTCTTTCTTTTATTTTATTATTGTTTTCTTGGTCATCAATTAAAGCCAATGATCACTTTATTTTACAGGCTGAGACAGTGGCATCTTCGTATATTATGTACTGTATGGGATATTACTTAAAAGGCAAACTTAAAACTACGGATCAATATCAGAATTGTCTGTTTGCTTTAGCTTCATTTTTATTGTTGATTATATGCGATGACATATGCAATAAAAAGGGATGGAATTCAAATGTTAATATTTTCGATAATGCTATTATGTATTTGTTTAGTTCTGCAGTTGGCTTCTTTGCAGTCTACTATTTATCTAGAACAATTGAGAAGTGGAATTTTTCAATGTTTTTTTCAATAATCGGGCAGCATACTTCAGCTATCGTTTTATTGCATTTTCTTTGTTTCAAATTAATAACCTATCTACAATGTATTATTTATAAAGAACCTGACTATAGACTCGCATCCTTTCCAGTATATAGAACGCAAAATGGTTGGTGGATTGCTTATGGAGTAACAGGGACAATAGTTCCGTTAATAATCAGCATGGTATATAGAACAGTCTTGCAGGTAAAAAATAATTCGCACAAATAACGTTAGTATAACGGATAAAATTCCCTCCCGGAAAGGACTAACCAAACAAATCACCGGTAGCAAGCTTTGGATGTATAGCGACATCGGTGTGCCAAGCATAGATAGCGGGGGACATGGACGGAAGGCAACATATGTATAGGTGGTATGCCGGACAACATGAGGAGGAAAGCAAATGGGTTACAGACAGTCGGAAAATCCTCATAGTACTGGAGAAAATGGGTAACTCTTTTGGAAGGAAGGGGGATTACGTGATGTAGCCTTACGTGAGAGAACGGTATGACGCATAGGCTTTGGAAACAGGGTACGCGCCCTTCGGATAGGTGGTCAGCACCATTGCATTTTCAATGCCATTGAGGTTTTCCTCATACTGGTAGGTAGACTAATAGCTCTGGCAGTGGACTATTCTATGGGAAAGTGAAGGAATATTTTGATGACGACTGAGATGAAAGGAAAGCTGTTATAAAAAGATGGAGCCGGAACATGGGGAGGATTGGTACAGGAATACTAAAGATTTAATGCAATTCTGAATGGTACATGCTATTTTTTACAAAACATTATCCTTTATTTGTTTTGATGACGGAAACAGTATATACGCCAAAAGTCGTGTTGTCTTTATCTTAAAGCTATTTTAGAAAACTTTGGTAATATTTCATTTCAGATTTGCTCATTTATAGTGTAAAACAAATTTTTCCGGTTTATCTGGGTTAGGGGGATAAAAAGTGAAAAAAAGGATATTAATCCCATATATAATACTCGCAATTTTGCTTTTCTTTTTACATTATAATATGCATATGCAGGGAGATGACATAGGCTATTTAGAGAAGGCTCAAAGAGGTATTATATATTCTTTGGCGGTACATTACATTTCATGGAGTTCACGGGTATTTATAGAATTTGTCATGATGTGTGTTCTTTATACCAGCTTTTGGCTCTGGAAAATACTGGATGTATTTATGGGTTTGCTTTTGGCTTATAGCATGGTAGAGCTAACAGGGGACAGAATGAAATTGAAGGTTCACTGGGTGGCAATTATGCTGGTATTAAGTATTCAGCCATTGCTTTTGGAAGGAGGAGCAGGATATTGCGCAACGGCAACTAATTATTATTGGACATCTGTACTTGCCGTTTTTGCAATGATTCCTGTAAAATGTGCTTTGACAGGAAAGGAAAAGGACACTTCCAGAAAGGCTGTAGCTGTTTACTCATTGGCACTGGTATATGCTGCCAATTTGGAGCAGGTGTGTGTAGTGCTTATAATGTTTATGGGTGGAGTGACAATATTTTTACTATACAAAAAAGAGTTTCCGTTAATAATAAAAGTATATGACATTCTTCTTGTCTTAGAGCTGATATTTATTCTGACCTGTCCGGGAAATAGTAAGAGGTACATATCTGAAATTAATACATGGTTTCCTGAATATGGAGGATTAAATTTACCGCAAAAAATTTCTATGGGTATGGGAAATACGTTATATCAGATTTTATATAATACTCTTTTTATATTCATTGTATTATGTGTTGTTATGGTTATCTATTTATGGAAAATAAGTAGATTGAAATTAGTTATCCCGGCGTTGTCTTTGATACTATTTCAAATATTTAAGGAAAGGATTATTCAGGAACATCCCGGAGTAAATGATCTTTTTAACAGATTAGCAGGAGATTATCCGAGTGATGGGGGAGCATATGGTTATAAGTTTGGATCTATTACAGCAGATAATTTTAGAAATTGGGTTACTTATATTCCGATAGTTGGATTATCTTTGTTAATGGCAGGTATTATTATATCCTGTCTGGTTGCAGCGAAGAAGCAAAAAGATTTAAAAATGCTCGTATGCGGTGTACTTTTAAGTTCAGGTTTTGCAAGCAGATGTGTCATGTGCTTTTCACCGACGATTTGGGCGAGTGATAAGAGAACATTTATACCATTCTATTTTTGTATAATATTATGTACCTGCCTGCTGTTTGACGATGAGAAGAAAATGAAAAATGGCGTGGAATTAATAGGAGAAACATCTATATGCCTAATGGGTATAGTTTCGTACATAATTAGTGCGTTAAGGATATAAAAGTGCAATGGGAGAGCCCCAATTGCTATTCACAACAATTCTTTTTTAGGTATGCAAATCAGAAAGAATAGTTCAAAACCAATGTTTATTGTCCATCTTTGCATACCTAAAAAACACAAAAGTTGTGAGTAGTTCATTTTGTCATAATCTGTAGGTTTTTATGCTGCTAAGGGTAATACTAACATCTTTTACTAGTTCTGGATACCAATCCACGTTTACATGCAACAAAAAGCGGCGCGGTGAACGCCAAAAACAAAGATTTTGTCGTTCACTATACATATAGCCAAGTATGCCCTGTATAAAACCGGATCAAACTGAGGGGGTCAAAGTGGGAGGAGAAGGTAATGAGCAAACAAAAGAAATGGATAACAGGGCTTTTTTGTCTGACATTAATTTTCAGTAATGTTTTGCCTGTAGATGTCCAGGTAAGTGCGGCTGAGATTGAGACGGGTATACTGGATGAGAATGAAAATTTGGATGAAGAAAGTACCAAAGAGGTTACGGAAGAGATAGAAGACCAAGAGGATGTAGAACAAGGGGAAGGGGGAGCGGAAGAGTCTGGAGAGAATACAGAAGATAAAGATGAAAAGGGAAATGATGAGGAAGAAAAAGAGGAAGATAAGAGTCAAGCGGATGAAAGTAATGTAAATAATGGAGAAATAGATACAGATACTGATGAAGATGATAGTATGGATAGGTTACCATTTGAGGATGAAGGGGACGGAACAGGCTTAACGGTTGCTTCGGGGAATATTGCGGGTGGTACATATAGAAATATTGTGTGGGTGATTGATGGAGATGGGAAATTAAGTGTTACAGGAACAGGCGATTATATATATAATTCTCATGAAAATGCGCCATGGAAAGAATATAGTGATGCTATCAAATCAGCAGAAATAAATATTTCTGATATTAAGTATTTATCTAATATGTTTTCTGGTTGTAGTAATTTGACAAATATAGATTTTAGGTTAGACAGTAATAATATAGAATATATGAATGGCATGTTTTCTGGCTGTAGCAGTTTATCAGATATAGACTTAAGCGGTTTGGATACCAGTAATGTCAGAAACATGGGGCATCTGTTTGCTGGATGTAGCAGTCTGGTTGAACTGGATTTACGTAATTTTAATACCAGTAATGTTAGTGGTATGAGTGGTATGTTTAAAGGGTGTAGTAGTCTGGTTGAATTGGATTTGAGTAATTTTGATACGAGTAATGTTAGGGGATTTCTACAAAGCATGTTTGATGGCTGTGGTAGTTTGATTAACCTAAACTTAAGTAACTTTGATACTAGCAATGTTACAAATATGGAGTCCATGTTTTGTGGGTGCAGCAGCTTGATTAACCTGGATTTAAGCAGTTTTAAAACTGGTAATGTGATAACTATGCATAATATGTTTTATGGCTGCAGCAGCTTGACCAATATTGACTTGAGGAATTTTGATACTGGTAATGTGACAAGTATGCTTTATATGTTTCGCGATTGTAGTAGCCTAATAGAATTGGATTTATCCAACTTTGATACTGGCAATGTAACAAATATGTCAGATATGTTTTGTGGGTGTAATAATTTATCAAATTTGAATATTAGTAACTTTGATACCAGTAATGTAACAAATATGTCATATATGTTTTTGGGATGTCAAAGTTTAAAAACATTAAATTTGCAAAATTTTGATACTCATAATGTAGAAAACATGAATGATATGTTTAGGTCATGTATTAATCTTGAAAGTATTAATTTAAGTAGCTTTAGTATCCCTAAAGTAGGCTATATGGCAGAAATGTTTAGATGGTGTCGGAATTTAAAGAGTTTAGATATAAGTAGTTTTGACGTCAGTTCTGTTATACGAATAGCCGATTTTATTGATGAGTGTGATAAACTGTCAACAATTCATACACCATATAATCTTTCCACATCCGTTAAACTTCCGGTAAAATCAGGAGATACTTGGTATCGCTCTGATGGTACTAAGGTTACTGAACTGCCGCAAAATTTGGACTACAGTATCGTAATTGGAAGAAATTATATCCCAGAAGAAGATGATGTTGTAGACATAGATGAAGAAGCGATTGGAAAAGAAGAAATTGCCCTTAATATTTCAATTTCAAGAGATAAGAGTGGAATTCAGGTTATTGATGGAAAAACCGGAGAACCCGTATCAGGAGCGCGTGTATGGGTAGACGGTGAGTACTGGACTGGCGATAATGGTGTTGTGGAATTATCAAATACAGGTCTGACAACAATTCAGGTCGAGAAAGAAGGTTATCATAATAAAAAGACTAAAAAGAGATTGGAAAAAGGGAAGGTTATGGTCATTGTACTCTGTCCGGATAATGGAGACATTCAGATCCTGTCTGCCAGTCTGAATCTGACAGGGGAGGATGAGGATGTGTTGGATGAAATTGTGTGTCTAACCCATAAAGACTTGGCACAGGTTAATGGAATAGATGCAATATTTACTCTCAAAGTGGAATCATCAGGAAAAGCAGAAAAATTTCAGTTAATCCAGAATGGTAAAACTATTCAGGAAAGTCCAACAGGTATTTTTGAAATTGAGGGGAAGTATGTTAATGAAGGGAATGGCATCCTCTCTTATTACGTGGATGAACTCTCAGCAGGATACAAGGTATCTGTGAGAGTCTATGGAACAGAAGAAAGTAAGACAAAAGAAAGCGGTGGCGGAGGTGGTGGCTCAGGATTTGGAACAAAAAAGGTATCACGAGCGCGCAGCCTTGGCATTAGGGTATCCGAAGAATCTTCTGTAGTATTGAAGCTGAAAGAATTAGATGGTGACGGAATCTCAGAATGGGGCAAAGATGGGAAAATGGAGTTTGGTGATAAGCATACCGTAACGGTTCCCGGCAATATCCCATTATTAGGAGATTCTGAGTTGAAATTTGGATTTGAGGAAGAATTGCCATATACAATCAAAATTGAAAATAATGGAAATAGCAATAAAGTTAAAATAGCTGTAAATTTAAAAAAAGATAATTTAGAAGACAATACCCTTGACCCTGATGAACGCTGGAGAAAAATGAAAGAAGAATATGATAATCTGGCAAAAAAAGCGTTAAAAGCATCAAGTGCAGGAGAGGCATTTGGTGCTAATCCAGAATCATTTGGTGCAGCTATGGCATCTTTAGAAGGCAGTGTTGTAGGATATGGAGAGGGATATTTAAATGATTCCAGAGACAGCCTTTGTGTGAATGTAGGTTTCATAATTGAAGTAAATGGAGATGCAAAGGCAACGAACTATTACTTTATTGCCTATATTCCTTTTTATGTTACTTATGGAGTAGGCGCCTCATTGACAGCTTCGGGGGAGATTAAACTTGCCTATAATAAAGATTATGGCCTGAGATGTAATGGTGGTTCCCTGGAATTAGAACCGACCATATATGGCGTATTGGAAGGTGGTATGGGCGCGGATGGCATTTTATCAATCGGGGCATATGGAAAACTGACATTTTCGTATTTACATCGATTTCTAGATGAATATAGCAGAACAACAATAAATGGAAATGTAAAAATAAAAGCAACAGCTTTGGCATGGAGTAAAGTTTTAGCAGAAGCAGATTTTATTAACTTGACTCTTGATGATAGCAACAAGCGGTTAGTTGCATATGATGTTCGGACAGGTTCCAGGAATATGAACATGTCCGGGGCAGAATTAATTTCCATGGATTATTTATCACGTAGGTCAAGAAGCTCAGGTATTTCATCTTTTGCGCTTAACCGTTCGGATAATTTCGGCACAACTCGTTTTATGAGTTATGCTTATGAAAATGCTTCGCCACGTCTGATAAAAGTAGGAAGCAAGCTGCATCTATTTTATTTGGATGGAGTAGAAGGACGGAGCGCACAGAATCAGACGGCGTTATTTTATCAGTCATCTGCGGATAATGGAGTTACATGGACAAACGCAGTACGGGTAGATAACAAAGCCAATGAAACAGCAGATTATGATTTTGATGTAGCCGTAAACGGATACAATATTTATGTCATATGGTCAGATGCTGGAAAGATTTATGGTAACGATATTTTATCTATGGATTCTGAAAAGGCAATTGCGACAGTGGGAAAAGAGATGGATTTAATGCTGGCGGTTATTAACAGTAATACCGGAGCGATTAAAACCAGTTCTATTGCAACAGAAGATGCAGACATGAAGCCTCATGTTGCTGTAGGTAATGATGGATCAGTTTATGTTGCATGGATTACGAATGATGCGGCATCGGCAGATGGGCTTCTTTCTAATGAAAATCAGATGCGTATATGTTATGCTTCTTCTACGGATAATTATGCAGTACACAGTATTCCTTTGGCAAAGGGGTATTATCCACTGACATTGGATGTAGGAAATGTTGGAGCGGAAACCTGTATTGCAATAGACATTGATATAGATGGAAATTTGGATACGCAGGAAGATAGGGAAATTTATACTTTAAATCTGAACGGTGGAGATAATCTGATATCCCAGACATCAAATGATATTGTAGATTCTGTTCCATTGTTCGGAGAAATAGGCGGAAAAAGCTGTTTGTTCTGGTATCAGGGCGGGAACATTGCCTATACTGCGGACAAACAGAATATCGATTTTGTATTTGAAGATAGCGATATACCGCCCATGGGTCAGGAATTTTCACTTATAGAGGGAAACGGTGGAAATGCGTCAATTGTCTGGGCGGCTACATCAGTGGAGGATGCAGGTGTAGACTTGTATTGTACTGATTTCGATGGAAATGGATGGTCAAATGCATATAAGCTGGACGAAATGGAAAGTGAGTATACGGCGCCTGTCAGCGGATATCGGAACGGAGCTGATTATAAAATGGCCTATCTTGGAAGTACCTATGAGGGAGATGAATTATATTCCCATATATACTTGTGTACACCAGAAGAAAGAATAGCTACGTCAGTTACATTCTCAGCTGGGGGGGATGCTGTGCCGGGAGAGGAATATCCTCTGCATTTAACAATTACGAATAATGGTAATGTGTCAGTTAACAGCCTTACAATTTCATCGGCGGATGGAAGCATTCAGGAGACAGTTACAGGGTTATCTATTGCACCGGGAACTATGTATGACTTTACATGGAGCGGTATTAAACTGCCAGCGGCAATGTCAGAGGTTTATACCTGTAATCTTACTGTTCAGGCATCCGGAGAAGTGGATACTGACAGTAATGTATTTAATTTAACAGCAGGGGAACCGGATTTTTCCATAGAAACATATTTAGACTACAGCAATGGGAATCAGTTTGCGGGTGCAGTTGTATCAAATAAAGGTATTTTATCTTCGGATGTAGTATTGACTATCTACAAAGATGAAAATCATACAAGCCAGATTTACCAGACGACACTATCAGAGATTGGTGGAGGCGAATCAAAACTTGCGATATTTGACCTGACTGCGTTGGATAAGAAATTACCGGCATTTTACTTTACGATAGCGGATATGAATGGAAGGGAGATTTATACCGGAGACAATGAAGCGGTTTTATATTCCGGAAAGGGAACTTATCTGGAGGATGATTCACTAGGAGGCAATATTCCTACGCCTTTGCCTACGGCTGAGCCTACCGCAAAGCCAACTGTTGTGCCTACGGCGCTACCAACAGCATCCCCCACTGTAGAGCCAGTTACGCCCACACCGACACCTGGTCGCCCGGTGTCCGGTGACTTTCCTTTCCATGATGTAGCTGTTGTGCCGGGTAACTGGAAGTATGAGAGTGTCAAATATGTGTATGAGAATGGCATTATGAATGGTATTACAAATCCGGACGGCACAATCGATTCCTTCCAGCCAGATGGGTCATTGACAAGGGCGATGTTTGCAACCGTTTTGTATCGAATGGCGGGACAGCCGCCGGTAGCGTATGAGAATCGTTTTTCGGATGTGAGTACTGGAAGATATTATAGCAATGCAATTATATGGGCCTATAAGAATGGGATTGTAAACGGGTATGCGGACGGAAGCTATGGGGTGGATGATTACATTACCCGGGAACAGATTGCCAAGATGCTGAGGATTTATGCACAGGTAAGAGGATACAGCACGGATGACCGGGCAGATCTCAGCAGATTCCCTGATATTACGGAGGTTAGCGGCTGGGCAATGGAGCATATGAGCTGGGCTGTAGGCTGCGGGATGGTCAATGGAAAAAATATTAACGGCACTTATTATCTGGATGCAAAAGGAAATGCTACCAGAGCAGAATGCGCGGCGATGCTAACGCGTTTTATAAATAGATATGGGGGAAAATAATGAAGTTGGAGAATACAAATCGGATAAGTAGCAACCGAATTTATTATTTGGATTTTATACGAGTAATAGCGACATTCTTGGTGATATTATTTCATTTCCTTTCAGAAGTAGAAACTTATGATCTCTTGCAGAACCCGGATGCATTTAAGGTAAGCGGTGTCAATCTATTAAACCTGGGTGGTGTTAATATTACATTAGGCAATTATGCGGTTTCTTTATTCCTTATTGTATCAGGGGCTGGATTGATGTATGCATATCAGGAGACATTTGACGTAAGGAAATTTTACAAAAAACGGGCATTGGCTATATACCCTGTTTATTATATATCTTTTATTACTGCATTTTTGTTTAGTATTGTTTTGAAGCAAGGCATGGATCATGGTGCTTCTATATGGACTTTTTTGCTGACGATATTTGGAATAGATGGCTGGCTTGGAGAGATTGTTCCAAACTATGCATTGGTTGGAGATGAGCTTATAGGATGTATTCTGGGAATCTATCTCATATTTCCTTTATTGCAAAAAGCAGTCAACAAAAATCCCCATGTTACAGTGGCAATATATGCTCTGTTTTTTCTTATCTTTGGACATTTTTATCCTTTTACTTTTCCGAGAAGGAATGATGTGTTATTACGGGCATTTGAAGTGTTACTTGGTATGTATTTTGTTAAATTGAACAGGAGGGTAACATGGAAAGTGTCGGTATTTTCCGTTGCCTTGCTTGGCATAATATTTGCTGTGAGGATATCATGGATTTCGGCCAATGTACTGACACCTGTTGCAGGAATATGTTTATTTATTGTATTAGTGTACCTGTCTAAATGGTTTGAAAAAGCAGAGATAAAAAAAGCTGTATTTTTTCTAGGACAGTATTTATTTCCGTCTTTTCTATTACATCATTTTTTATTAAATGCAATTTTGGAAAGAATCCCGTCCTCTTCTTTGGGAATATTTGGTATGCTGGTTCTTTTGGCTCTGTGTATGGCAGTAATTTGTATAGCAGGTGTAGGAGTCCGAAAGTTAGAGTATCGGCTCAGAAATATAAAGGGGTATGAGAAAGTATATACCGCATATATCAGTAAAGGCTTTCTTGCTGCCGCAGCGCTTATATATATGGGGCGTTTCACATATCTGGCATGGACGCAGATACCGAGTTTTGATGGGGGTATGAATCTTCAGATCCCGGTAAGTATCGTAAAGCAGGGGCTTTATGCGGCAAGATACGATGGAATTGAGCTGTTTGCAGGAAGAATACAGACCGGGGCGCCGGTGCTTTTGCCGGTTGCTTTTTTTTTCAAAATATTCGGAATCGGGTCGTTGCAGGCGTTGATGGTGAATGTTCTTTATGTAGCGTTGATGTTTCTATTTATTTATTTAATCTCCAGAGAACTTAAAGCAAATCGGACAGTAGTACCCCTTATGATGGGAATTACGACGTTGCTATGGGGATTTTTGGAATTGGCTATGGGTATATATGGTGAGATACCTACATTAGCTTTGCTTTTAGGAATGATTTTCTTTCTGTTGGTCGCAGAGAAAAGGAAGAAAAAAAGGTATTTTGTTGTGGCGGGAATGTTTTACGGGCTTGCGTATCTGACAAAGACAGTTATATTGATCGCTGTTCCTGCCCTGATAGCGGTATTTGTAAGTAAATGGCTTGTTGAAAAAAGAGCAAAAGTAAAGGAAATATTGCTTTGGGGTAGTGGGGCGGTTCTTCCGGTTGCAGTCTTTGAAATCTATAAGGTTTGCCAGTTAGGAATAAGCGGATATACAACATTCTGGAATAGACAGGGTGGTAATATACTGATGCAGGCCGGGGTAAAGGAAGGCTATGCGGATACTGCGGACCTGATTGAAAAAATAGCAGTTCATCTGGGAGTTTATTCAGAAACCTTTAATATTCAGATAGGCGCACTGATTGCAATCCTTACTTTTAATTTTATATGGTTTATCTGCAATGTTGTTAAAAAGAAGCGGCTGGATTATATAGATATTGTTGAACTGGTAGCATATTCCTATTTTGGGTGGTGGCTTCTGATTACCCCGACAGAAAAGGCGTGGGGGAGAAGGATTATCATCGGTGTGGTACTTCTTGAATGGATCAGCATAATGAAACTCTGGCAGACGTTTGAGTGGCTTCTGTGCAGAGAAAAAACTGTAGATTATAAAAACATGAAAGCAATTGCAGAGACAGCTGTCAGTATTTTTGCTATAGTTTTTATCATATGTGGTGCTGTTAGCTACAGCCCGGACAGCAAAAGAGGCTCTGTTGAACTGGCGGAGGTAGTGAGACAAAAAGCGCAGAAGGAACAGGCAGTCATCTGTGGCTATGGATGGTGGCAGGCTCCTGTAATTTCCTTCTATTCAGGCATTGATTTTAGGGATCTGGGGAAGATAGAGATGGATCAGACAGAGAATCCGGTGTATTTTGTCGCGGATCAGGCCTGGCTGGGGGAATCGGGAGAGACAGAAATGGCCTTACCCTATCCGGTGGAACTGGTTTATGAAGAGTCCTATACAGGACAGAAATTGTATCAGGTAATTAAGTGAGGTATATTTGCAATTCGTTTTTCTTGTTTTACAGGGTGATTTCGGATATAATGTTTTATTAGAGAAATGGAAAAGGACATATCCGTATGAAACTGATTATTCAAATTCCCTGTTACAATGAGGAAGAAACATTGGCAATTGCATTGAACGCACTGCCCAGAGAGATAGAAGGAGTCGATGTAATCGAGTACCTGATCATCAATGACGGAAGCACTGATAAGACGGTGGAAGTAGCACGGGACTGGGGCGTAAATTATGTTGTGAACTTCAAAAAGAACAAAGGGCTTGCCAAAGGCTTTATGGCAGGAGTGGATGCCTGTCTGCGTAACGGTGCGGATATCATTGTAAATACGGATGCGGACAATCAATATTGCGCAGATGACATTGAAAAACTTGTGCGTCCTATTCTTGAGGGGAAAACCGATATTGTAATAGGAGCCAGGCCTATTGATCAGGTACAGCACTGGTCGTCACTTAAGAAAAAGCTACAGCATTTTGGCAGTTACGTGGTGCGTAAGGCGTCTGGGACGGATATACCGGACGCGCCATCCGGATTCAGGGCCTACAGCCGGGAAGCTGCCATGCATTTAAATGTGATCAATGAGTACACATATACATTGGAGACAATCGTGCAGGCAGGACAGAGCAAGATTGCGATGGAATCTGTTCCGGTGAGAACAAATGAGGAATTGCGTCCTTCCAGGCTGTTTCACAGTATGCTTGGTTATGTGAGGAGATCCATGGTCACGATCGTGCGTTCTTATATGATGTATAAGCCCATGAAATTTTTTGGGCTTATAGGAGGAAGCGTGTTTGTGCTGGGAACCATACTGGGGATCAGGTTTCTGTATTACTTTTTCCTTGGAGATGGTTCCGGGCATATCCAGTCGCTTATTCTTTGCAGTACGCTGATTTTATTAGGAAGTGAGACGATTATTTTAGGTTTTTTGGCAAGCCTGATTGCCGCTAACCGGAAAATTATGGAGGATATACAATATAGGGTAAAGGAATTGGATTATCGAAACGATAATAAGTAAAACAGCAGTAGGAAGGAGACAAAATGCGTAGAGGAATTTATTTTATCTTATTAACTGTAAGTATTTTGTTTTTCTCCATGTCGGCAAGGGCGGAGGAAGAAAATGCCAATTTTGCAAATGTGGTAATATTTGTAGAGTTTAGTGATACAAATCATGATCATTCATTTGAGTATTATTGTTCGAAAAACACCGAGCTCGCTTTTGAATGGTTCGATGGAGACGGCAGGCATGGTTCATCTTCCAATGCCCGATCATTGAAGCGCTACATGGACAGGATTTCTTACGGAAAAATGCGTATTGTAAATTTTTTCCCACAGTTTGATGGAACAGAAATAATTCCTTTCCAGCTTCCTAACGATACAAAATACTATTCTGAGCATGAACCTCAGATGGTGGAAGAAATAGTAAATAAGCTGGCAGATTATGGAGGGGTTAACCTTGATTTATGGGAATCAGATGGGTGCGTGGATAATCTTGCCATAGTGGTGCCTTATTTGGGACAAAATGGACGCGCAGATTTTATCGCACATCATGCGGTTTATGGAGGCGCTTCAGATAAGATCAGTGGAAGCCTTGTCAGGAGCTATACAATATTACCGGAAGAAACCGTCTACGCTGGAATGGGAGAGTCGGGGACGATTATTCATGAATTCTTGCATGTACTGAGATATCCGGATCTATATAGGAGACAGAATGGGGAAAATCGGCCGGTTGGCGCATGGGACATTATGGCAGAGGCAAATGCAAGGGTTCAGTATCCTTTGGCATATCTGCGTTCACATATATCCGGTTGGTTTTCTATTCCCACGGTTACCCAGTCAACCGCTGGTTATTCTTTGTATGCGGCGACGACAGCTACGGAAGCAACGAAGGACAACCAGGCAGTGATCTTAAAGACAGATTATTCAGATACCGAATTTTTTGTTTTGGAGTTTAGAAAAAAGGGAAAGATTTATAGCGGCGCAGGCAGCTATACGGATGAATTAGAGTGTAATCTGCCAGGGTCAGGACTTATTATTTACCGTGTGAACGTAGTATATGATACAAATGTAATGGGACCGCCGGATATGATTTATTTGTTTGGCCCAGGAGACAATTGGGGCAGTGATGGATATGAACAGGGAAAAACAGAGCGTTTATCTGAATCATTTCTTTCGGCAGAATGTGGGAGGACTTCCTATGGAAGCAGCGATTCTGACAAAACACTTGCAGACGGCGCAATCACTTATTCGGATGGGAACAATAGTGGAATAGTGATCAGTAATGTGGGGAGCGCTGAGGGTGACAGGATTACATTTGATATTACATTTACAGATAGTGATGACCATTGGATTACAGTGTCAGAAGAACAGGATAGTGGCGATACTTCAACAGAAATTGCTTCTTATATGGATGCGGATGGTACATTATATTATATACAGAAAAAAGATAACGGCAGAGCATATTTGTACAGTTATAATTCAGGTTGGAGCCGGCTGGGAGAAGTGCCGGGAGGATGGTTTCACAAGCTGGTAAAATTTAATGGAAGTCTTTATACAGCATATCTGGACAGTAATTCTTATGTCAGGATGGCTCGATGGAATGGGGCTGGCTGGGAGAACGTGGACATAGGTACCTATCAGGCGAATGAACTCAGTGCGGTATCAGGCGGAAATGGAATTTATTTATCTTGGAAAGATTCAGGTTCGGATAAGATATATGCCTGTGAATATACAGGGAGCAGGGTATATATGCTTGGCACAGTGGTGGGAAATGAAAATGGGGCGAATCCCGTTATTGCGGAAGAGAATGGGAGGGTAGCGGTTACCTACCGATTGTGGACACAGGATAACAGACTGCGCACGAAATGGTATGACCGTGCAACGAACTCCTGGAAGGACATATCCGGAGATGGAAATAAAGGCAGCGGAATAATTAAAATTAACGGGGGTAAGATCTATCTGCTGGAAAGCGGAAGCGTACTCAGCGTATATGTATATGACCTGGAAAGAGACAATGGCATATGGGAAAAGCTGGGAAACAGTATCAGTCTTAACGGGGGCAGCACGGAGATGGATATTTGTTTTCAGGGGGACTATCCTTACATCGTTTACATGGAGGGAAGCGGGAATGAGTGCAGAACAAATGTCATGTATGTAGATGAAGGTCAGTGGCATCGCTTGGGAAGCCAGGTAACCAGCGGTTATATTCAGGGAATAGACATATACAGTAGAGATGGATTGATATGGGTAACTTATTGCGGTATAAGCAGTAGTAAGAAGGTATATATTAAAACCCACTCATCTGGCAGGGAGTCAGTTCCCACGCCGTTGCCGACACCTGCACCGACATTATCCCCAACACCTGTACTTCCGGACAGATGGCCTTTTGATGATGTGCCGGTCATAGCCGGGCATTGGAGATACGAAAGTGTTAAGTATGTTTATGAAAATGATGTGATGAACGGAATTACCAACATAGATGGGACAATTAATACCTTTGAACCGGACGAACCGCTTTCAAGAGCCATGTTTGCCACCGTACTGTATCGGATAGAAGGAAATCCGCCGGTAAACTTTGAAAGCAGATTTTCCGATGTTGTTCCTGGACGGTATTATAGTAATGCAATCATATGGGCATATCAAAACGGGATTGTAAATGGATATGCAGATGGGAACTTTGGCATTGATGATAATATTACCCGTGAACAGATAGCGAAAATGCTTAAATATTATTCTGATATTAAAGGATATTCAGGAACTTTGGCAGACTTAAGCAGTTTCCCGGATGTCGCAGAGGTGAGCGGCTGGGCCGTTGAACCAATACGCTGGGCGGTAGGAAACGGTATGATAACAGGGAAAAATGTTAATGGCACTTACTATCTGGATCCAAAAGGAGAGGCCACCAGAGTTGAGTGTGCGGCAATGCTTACAAGATTCATGAAGAAATACAGATAGAGATTAAAGGCAGGAGATGAGAATACATGGGATATAAGAAAGTATTGCTATTGATAGCAGCGGTATGTATTTTATTTCCGGTCGTATATGTATCAGGAGCAGAGCCTGGCGGGAATACAGATAGTGAAACGCCGGATTATATTTTGGGGCGGGAGATGACGCGGGAGGAAGAGGAAGAAGCAATTAGGCTGACAGAATACTACAATGAAATGTCAGTGATGCTGTTGGAAGAAGAACCTGTCGAAAGCGCGCTTGCGGATAATGGTTTTTCTGTGATGGCAGTGCTGCCATCCGCTTATGATGCCAGGACGGAGCAGCTTATAACAGAAGTAAAGGATCAAAATCCCTATGGCAGTTGTTGGGCCTTTTCGGCCATCGGCGGACTGGAAGCAAGTGCCTTGAAAAGAGGAATTTTAGATTACGATAATACAGACTTATCGGAATTCCATCTTGCATACTACACTATGTTCCCTGTGGCGGATCCTATCGGAGGAACGAAGGGCGACAAGACAGTGTTTCTTTCAGGCGGGAATGAAGCTTATCTGAATAGTGGGGGCAATGTAAATATTGCCTATCACCGTCTGGCGAACTGGCAGGGGGCAGTAGATGAAAGTGTGGCTCCTTACGCAAGTGCAGGCAGCTGTATATTGCCGGAAACGGCGGAGAGCGCTTATGGGCAGGATATTATCCACTTGCAGAATGTATTCGCTTATAATACATCTGCGGATACCGAATATATTAAGCAGTCAATTATGAATTATGGGGCGGTATGTATTTCATATTATTCAGGTGCGCAATATTATAACCCTGGTACGGCAGCACAGTATTGCCCTGTTAATTCCGGAACCAATCATGCTGTACTGGTTATAGGGTGGGACGATGAATATGGGAAAGAGAATTTTAAGGATATACCTTCCGGGGACGGAGCATGGCTGGTAAAGAACAGCTGGGGAGAAACATGGGGAGATCAGGGCTATTTCTGGCTTTCTTATGAGGATCAGTCCATTGGCGATAACGCATATGTACTGCAGGGGGACACGTCTTATAATTACGACCATAATTATCAATATGATAATACGATTCTGGACAGCAACTATATTTATAATACAGACTCTTTAAAAATTGCAAATATATTTGAAACCCAGGCGAATCCGGCAGGCGGAGAAGCATTAGAGGCAGTTGCTCTCTACAACCGTTCGCCCAATACGGATTACAGCGTGCAGATTTATATAGATTTGCAGGATATGGGTGACCCGGAAAGCGGTCGGGTTATGTTAAGGAATCCAGTGAAAGGGAATATGGCAGCGGCCGGATATTATACCATTGAATTAGGCGAGACAGTCAAACTTGCAGAAAAGCAGAAATTTGCAGTGGTTATCACTTTGACAAATGGCTCTGGAAGAGTTGGCATAGTGACTGAGGCAAGCAGAACATCAGGAGGGGTGATTGAATCTGTAGCAGCATCTGAGGAAGGTCAGTCATTTGTTGCGTCAGGAGATGGAAGCTGGAGTGACTGGGGACAAAGTGGAAATGGGAACATCAGAATCAAAGCTTTTACAAATGATATTCCGGCTTCAGATGTTCCCAGTCCTGTGCCAACGGTGCAGCCAACGATTCAACCGACTGCAGCACCAACGGCAACCCCGGTTTATCCAACGCCGGGGAATTTTCCTTTTAATGATGTGGATGTGATACCCGGGAATTGGAGATATGAAAGCATTAAATATGTTTATGAAAATGGAATTATGAAAGGAATTACGAATTCCGACGGTACAATAGATTCATTTCAGCCGGATGAGCCGTTGACCCGTGCGATGTTTGCGGCTGTTCTGTACCGCATGGTGGGACAGCCGCCGGTGGCATTTGAAAATCGTTTTTCTGATGTGGCAGCTGGAAGATATTACAGCAGCGCGATCTTATGGGCCTATAGGAATGGGATTGTAAATGGGTATGCAGATGGCTGCTATGGAGTAGATGATTTCATAACCCGCGAGCAGATGGCTAAAATGTTGAGAATATATGCTCAGGTAAAAGGTTATGCTGCGAACGAGAGCGCAGATATTGATAGATTCCCGGATGCTTCAGAGGTCAGCGGCTGGGCGGCAGGACATATGAGCTGGGCAGCAGGATGTGGGATCATCAATGGTAAAAATATAGAAGGCACTTTTTATCTGGATGCAAAAGGAAATGCGTCCAGGGCAGAATGCGCAGCAATATTGACGCGCTTTATTAATAGATACGGGAAATAGATTTCAAATAAAGGAAGGGAGAGGGAACAGTGAGAAAAAAGATTTTGATTTGGTTAATGGCATTGGGTATGTTGTTTCCAACAGTATGTGCGAATGCGGCAGAAGCTTTGCCGTCTGCTTCAGCAGGACAGGAAGCAAAAGAAACAATGGCAACTCCGTCTAAGGTCTCGGAAACGGATGCCACTGCCGATCCGACAGAAAGTCCGGAACAGGAGGAAGCAACGCCAATACCGGCTGGAACACCAAGGGAAACCGTGACGCCTGTACCGACACCAGAAGCAACGCCGGCAGAGGAAGCAACACCGACACCGGAAGCAACGCCGGAAGTGACTCCAGCTGTGACGGCGACACCGACACCGGAAGCAACTCCAGCTGTGACGGCGACACCGACACCGGAAGTGACTCCAGCTGTAACGGTGACATCGACACCGTCATCAACGCCTGTATCGACGGCAACGCCTGCAGCGACAGCGACACCAACGCCTGCAGCAGCATTGGCAACACCGAAGGAAAAAGAAGCAGCAAGGACATACAAGCTGTCCCATGCGGGAATCATTCAGGAAGCGGAATTCCCGGATGATGGTTTTGTCATGGCGGACGAACTGGGAGAACAGGTAGACCTTGAAGGGGTGAAAGCGCACATCGTTCAAAGTCTGCTGGAAAGAAAGGAAGAAATTGATATTTCCCAGTACCAGATTCCTGTTTTTTATATTGATCAGGTGATAAGCGAGACATTAAACGGGAATCCCCAATTTTTCTATGTTTCCTTTGATGACTGTATAGTTGAGGGAACGACTGCAATGTCGGTGATCCCGATTTATGAAGGAAGCAGGGAAGAGATTGCATACGCCTCTGCTGCATATGAACAAGCGGTGGCCAAGGCGCTTGCCGGTATTGACAGTTCTATGAATGCTATGGAGAAAGCGTTTGTGCTCCATGATTATCTTGTATCCCACTGCGAGTATGACAAGACCTATCGTAAATATACTGCAGAGGATGCGCTTGTATATGGTTCGGCGGTTTGCCAGGGATATACGCTTGCCTATGCGGATTTGATGCGGAGGGCAGGGATTCCGTGCGTAAATGTCCCAAGTGATGCAATGGATCATATTTGGAATATGATTTCAATTGATGGGAGCTGGTATCATGTTGATGCTACATGGGATGATCCATCTAATTTTACTGCAAAAAGTTATTGTAGGCATAATAATTTCCTGGCAAGTGATGCCCAGATAACAGCGGAAGGTCACAATAACTGGAGCGCGCCTTATCGGGCATCCAGTACCAGATTTGATAATGCGGAATGGAAGGATTGGGAATCGATTCTCTGCAAGTATCAGGGGGATTGGTATTATATGGGGACTGTGGGAGGTGTAAAGGGACTCATACGCAGAACTGGGAGCCTTGAAAATGGGACATCATCCGTAGTCCAACAGATAACAGATAACTGGTATGTATGGGGCGGCACAGGCAGTTACTGGGTCGGATTGTTTGGATACATTACTGTACATAATAACACAATTTATTTTAATGGAAGGGACAATATATACAAATATGAAGACGGGCAGGTAAAAAAAATTTATACGTATACTGGCAATCAGGGGTATTTGTATGATATAATTGTGGAGAATGGCAGATTATACTGCGGGGTTTCACAGAGTTATGACAAGTCGGTGAGTTATGTTGAGGTGATCGATCCAGATCATTTACCTTTTAGCGATGTGGCCGAAGTGCCGGGAAACTGGAAATTTGAGAGTATTAAATATGTTTATGTGAATGGCATTATGAATGGCATTAACGGAACGGACAGGTTTGATCCGGATGAACCTCTAACGCGTGCAATGTTTGCTACTGTGCTGTATCGTATGGCAGGAGAACCGTCGGTAGCGTTTGAGAATCGTTTCTCAGATGTGCAGAATGGAAGATATTATAGTAGTGCAATTATTTGGGCCTATAGGGAGGGGATCGTAAACGGATATGCAGATGGAAGTTACGGAGTAGATGACTATATTACTCGCGAACAGATAGCCAAGATGCTGAGAATTTATGCACAGGTAAGAGGCTATAGTACCAGTGAACGGGCGGATATCAGTTCCTATCCGGATGCTTTGGAGGTCAGCGGCTGGGCAACGGAGCACATGAGCTGGGCAGTAGGCTGCGGGATGGTCAATGGTAAAAATGTAGGCGGAACCTATTATCTGGATGCCAGGGGAAACGCTACCAGGGCGGAATGCGCAGCAATGCTGACGCGGTTTATGGGAAGATACGGTAATTGATCAGATAGCTCAAGAAAGGCCGGACAGTGAGAAGTAAAATGGTGATCCAGTGCTGTTCAGGAATCAGGAACTCGGGAGATGAGGCTATCCTGAAGACGCTGCTCAGACAATACGGGGATGAGTACGATATCACTGTGATATCAAAGAATCCTCTTTATACAAGTAAGATGCATGAATCAGCCAGGACCTGTGAAAATCACAGGTCTTGTTGCAATGCAGTAAAAAATTGCGATCTTTTTGTCCTTGGAGGCGGAGGCCTTCTGCAGGATGAAACAACGGTTTACAATGTAGCTGTATGGCTGCGCTATTTGTCCATGGCAATCAGGCTTGGAAAGACTACGATTCTATATGCAAACAGCATAGGGCCGCTTAACTGGGAGATCAACAGGCGGCTGGTAAAGAAATATCTCAATAAAGTGGATCTGATCACGCTCCGGGATAAAGCATCGGCGGAATTGCTGAAGCGGATAGGCGTCCGCCGCAAAATAGAGGTAACGGCTGATGTGGTCTTTTCTCTTTTAGATGTGGACGAAAAAACGGAGATGAGGGATGAGGATGGCAGGAAAGAGGGCAGTTATGTCTGTATGGCCTTACGCCACTGGTACGATATCCATCCGCTGATTCCGGTATCCATATGTAATAAACTTCATATACGGAGCAAAAAAAATAGGAAATTATACCAGGCGTATGTTGAGACGATGGGTGAAATCACCAGGTATATAAATGAGGTATGGAATAGGAAAGTAGTATTTGTCTCTTTCCTGTATGGGAGGGATGGCGCGGTTGCCAGGGATGTTTTAGCGCTTGCAGGAAAAAAGGATAATGAGATTATTGAGGATGAATATATGGATCCGAAAGTGATGATCGATATTATCAGGCATGCGGATATGTTGATAGGAATGCGTCTGCACAGTATTATTTATGCGATCTGCACAACTACGCCGGTACTTCCTGTAATCTATTCGTCGAAGGGTGCCGGAATAGTGAGCCAGAATCGATTGGAGCAGTATAGCGTCTCTATGGAGGAGCTCGATACAGATAGAATGATCACGCAGTTGAATCTGGTGTGGCAGGATAGAGAGCAGCAGCGAAAGATTATGAGAGAGCAGAACTGTATCATGCGGGAAAAAGAAAATCAAAACAGAAAATTACTTCGGGAATTGGATAAAAAGCAGAGAATAGTAATGGTAGGTCCTGTTTTTCCTTATAAAGGAGGTATATCTCATTATACAGGACTTATGTGCAAAGCTTTAAGGGAAAAATATCATGTCACTATGGTTTCCTATAAGATGCAATATCCAAAAATATTATTTAAAAAAGAGCAGAGAGATTACGAGAATGATTCCTTTGCGGTGGATGATACCCGATACTGGCTCCATACGGCCAACCCCTTTAATATTATTCTATCAGCTTTCAAAATGAAAAGGAAAAGGTCGGCTTTGGCGGTGATCCAATGGTGGCATCCCTATTTTGCACCTTGCTATTGGATACTGATAAAAGTCCTTAAGCTTGGTTTAAGAAAGTGCCCTATACTATTGGTATGCCATAACGTATATCCCCATGAACGGTTTCCTATGGATAAGTTTTTGACCCGTCTTGTTCTGAAACAGGCAGACTATTATCTTGTGCAATCTCAAAAGGATGAGGCGGATCTTCTTGGGATCATAGAGAATGCAAAATACAGAAGGGTAGTTCATCCCACTTACGGCGTTTTTAATATGTCGGGAATTGACAGATATGAAGCCAGAAAGAAGCTTAAAATTTCCCAATCCGATCCTGTTATTCTGTTTTTTGGTTTTGTAAGGAAATACAAGGGGCTTCATCATTTATTGAGGGCTATGCCGGAAATTGCTTCCAGGATGCCGCATATAAAACTTCTGATAGCGGGGGATTTCGGTGAGGATAAGGAGGAATATCTGAACGAGATAGAGACATATGCAATTTCCGAAAGCGTTATACTAAAAGAAGGGTACTGTCCGGATAAAGAGGTGGAACTATATTTCCTTGCAAGCAATCTGGTAGTGCTTCCATATGAAGAAGCCACGCAAAGTGGTATTGCGCAGATTGCATTTGGGTTTAGGCGGCCGGTAGTTGTTACAGATGTGGGGGGACTGCCGGAAATAGTGACAGAAGGCCGAACGGGATATATTGTGCCGCCCTTAAATCCAAAGGCTTTGGCAGACGCGGTTATCCGCTTTTTTACAGAGAAAAAAGAAGAGGAATTTTCCGTTAATATAGGGAGGGAAGAAAGGCGGTTTTCGTGGGAGAAGATGACACAGGAAATAGAAGAACTGACAGGGCTGGGCGGATACGAAAATGAGTAAATCGGTTGAGAAAAAAGATGTAATCTGGTCTTATATCGGACAAATTGTAAATTATGGTGTCCATATATTGCTGACGCCGGTTATTTCCGTAAAATTGAGCTCCGGAGAACTGGGCCTGTGGTATACATTCACCAGCATATTTACGTTAGTTAATTTTTTTGATACAGGCTTTTCTCCGCTGATCATGCGAAATGCAGCGTACTGCATGGGGGGAGCCCGGGAACTTTTGAAAGAAGGGGTGTGGAGCAATCAGCAGGAGGATGAAATGTCCTGTAACTACGGGCTGTTAAAGACGCTTTACAGGACGGCCAGGAAGCTGTATACGGCAATGGCACTGATATTTGGGGGGGTGCTTCTTTCTGCAGGAATTCCATATATTCAGTATATTGCCAGAACTGATTTCAAAGTGTCATATATTGCCGCGTGGATCATCTATGTGTGTGGGATAGCTGTCAATGTGTTTATGATCTTTCTTCCGGCATATTTGAAGGGTCTGGGCTCCATTGCATCTGTGCAGAAGATATATGCCATAGGACGCGGGATACAAATGCTTCTGTCAATTGGCGGCGTATTTGGAGGATTGGGGATTTTAGCGCTTTCGGGGAGCTTTCTTTTAGGAAATATGATCATTTGTTTTGGGTCTTATTTCTATTACGTTTTTAATTGGAAAAGAAAAATCCAGAGTGTGGATGAACAGATGACCCAAAGAGAGGTATTGGAAATTCTGTGGTTTAATGCCAGAAAGCTGGGGCTTGTTGCGATTGGAAGATATTGCACAACCCAGGGAAATATATTGATCTGCTCTACCTTTTTAACGTTGGATATATCTGCCAGGTATGGATTGACGATTCAGGCCTTGCAAACGGTATCATCTGTTAGTATGATCTATTTACAGACAACAGTGCCGACGATCAGTGCGGCAAAAATAGAAAAAAATATCGACAAAGAAAGAAAATATTTTTCCATAGCTATGGTAATCTACTGGCTGCTATATATTATGATGGCTTTGGCAGTGTATTTCATTGCAAATCCGATTCTGGAATTATTGCATGCAAACACGAAATTACTGGAAGGAAGGCTGATGATTTTTGCAGCAGTAATATTTTTCCTGCAGTATAATCAGATTAGCTTTAGTCTATACATTGGAATGGGAAATAAAGTACCTTATATGAAAGGTGAATTTCTGTCCGGGGTGCTTTCAGTTTTACTTTCCTGCTTTGTAGTGCGGTATACTCAATTGGGAGTGGAGGGGATCCTTTTGGCACAATTTATTGCACAGATATGTTATAATGACTGGAAATGGCCATACGAGGGATGTAGACAGCTTGGAATATCTCCCGGAGAAATTTGGAGACTTGGAGCCGGCAATATAAGGCAGATGCTGATGAGGTTTATGGAGAAATATAAGTGATTTGATGATATAATCATATAAAAAGACAGAAAGGAAGGAAATGAATAATGAAGAGAAAGTTATGTACTGTTATGCTCATGATAAGTATGCTGGGTTCAGCTATACCTGCATATGCGGGACAAATGGAGGGTAATGCTGTATCAGCAGTGAGTTCTTCCGAAAGACCAATCGAGGAGGAAGTGTTCGAAGAGAGCGTAAAGGCAGATGAGCGTTATTCTTATCGAGGAGAAACGAACTTTGAAAATGTATGGATCAGGAATCTGACAGATACAGAGGGAAGAAGCGTCTCTACCAGGGGAGAGACAGGAAAAGTTAAAATCATTATCAATGGGCGTGTAACGAGATGTCCTATGACTATGAACGCTACAGATTATTTAGCCAGACGATTCGGCTCAAACGCAAAGGTGGAAATCATTACGCGTGACTGCGATAATATGACAACGAATCAATTGAAAGCCGATATGGAAGATAAACTGAGTGGTACAGACAGCATTAAGTATAATAGAATATTTGCAAACTACGATAAGGCTCACATAACAGGAGACAGCTATGGAAACACTGACTTTTGGGCAATACTGAGTAAAATTTCAAATGGTTCTGCATCAAATGTATTGCTTCCGCTTATAACGGTCGTGGACTCACAGAACATGATTAAGTACTGCAGTATAAGCAATACCGGAGAGGATTTGGCGCCCCTTGCAAGCTATGTAGAGAGCATGGTGGGGGGAACGGTTCCGTCCGGGCCTTCTGAACCGGGATTCTTTTCAGATGTTACGGTGGCACCGGGAAACTGGAAATATGACAGTATTAAGTATGTGTATGAAAAGGGAATTATGAACGGGATCAATGGAACTACCCGATTTGACCCGGACGAACCCATGACAAGAGCCATGTTTGCCACAGTTCTTTATCGGATGGCAGGAGAACCGGCAGTTCAGTATGAAAATAAATTTGCAGATGTGCCCAATGGCATATATTACTGTAATGCTGTCATATGGGCCTATAAACGGGGAATTGTACAGGGAGTGGACGGCGGAACCCGCTATGGGAGTAATGAAAATGTTACCAGAGAGCAGATGGCGAAAATGCTGATGGAGTATGCAAGGGAACAGGGATACAGTACAAGCGAAAGGGCGGAATTGAGTGTTTTTCCGGATAAAGAAAATCTGGGCGGCTGGGCAGTTGAATATATGCAATGGGCAGTTGGCAGCGGAATTATTGGCGGAAAGAACTTGAACGGCACTTTTTATCTGGATCCTAAAGGGGATGCAACCAGGGCAGAGTGCGCGGCGATGCTGACCCGCTTTATGAAAAAATATCAATGAGCAGTTGCAGGTAATGACTTATCGGAAGGACAGGGGTGAATGAGAATGATGAAAACCAGAATACTGGTCTTTGCGGTTGTTGCTATAGTGGCAGCGGTTATGGTTCCGACAATAGCCGTCAGGGCAACAGAGGGTGGATATGGAGGCTACAGAAGCTCAGGCGGAACCGGCACAACAGCCAGCGGGGAAACCATGTATGATAAGGCTGCTGCGGGAAACAGCGGAACATACACAACATCAGGTGTGGAATCGGTGGTTGACAGTACAGTGACACCGGAGGCAACGGTCACGCCGGATAGCGGAAATTTCAATCCGGAGAATACGGCAACCCCGGAACAGGAGATACAGCTGCCGCAGGATACAGGGACAGACGATGATCCTGAAAGTAATGATCCGCAAGCAGATTCACAGCAAATGCCGGATAGTACAGATACCCAGAATACGGAAGGCAATCTGGGCTCCGTACAGCCGGAAACAGTACCAATTGTGGAAGCTGAGGGTCAAAGAGAACTTGAATCAAGGGTGGAAGGGGTTTATCAGGCCAGCAGCGTAAAAGGATGTGCAGTTATTACGGAACCTGAAGTGATAAGCCAAAGTTATGGATTGACCTCAGGCGAAAGAGCATATGCTAAAATTTTGGATATGGATATAGCTAAGTTCCCTGTTTCCGGAAGGATGCTGGATTTGGCGGCAAATTCGCAGGGAGCAGAGATATGTGCCAGGCTGAATATTGAGTTGGGAAAGATAGCAGGAGATGAATACAGCCTTTTGCCCTCAGACGGAGAAACAATACAGATTGCCCTGGGAATTCCATCCGGTTTTGTGAATAAAGAGCAGACTTATGCGGTTGCCTGTGTGCGTAAAGACGGTATGGTGTCAATATTAAAGGATCAGGATGAAGATCAGGGTGTGATCACCTTCAATGCCACTGGCGGAGCCGGGGCGTATGCCATTATACGATATTAGTAAGAACCTGCTTAATAACGGAATAAACATGGAACTGAGAAAACAGAAAATTATCTATTCCGTATACATACTGCTGATATTATTCAGCATTTATGCTTACGGGATCAAAAAAGTATGTTGTTTTACATTATTTCCGGATGAATTTGGCTATTGGGCAAGTGCGGCAAATATGGCAGGATATGACTGGAGCGGGATGACGGCGCTGGGCTATTATTATTCATTTGGGTATGGTTTTGTGCTTTTTCCTATTTTAAAGCTTTTTCCCGATGGTATTGCGGCTTACCGGGCAGCAATTGGGCTGAATATGATCTTAATGGGTATTTCCTTTTGGCTGATCCAGGAGATCATAAAAGAACTGTTTCCGAAGACAGATGAGGTAGAGAGGGCATTTCTTGGCGGGATTGCAATATTTTATCCATCATGGATTTTCTATATGCAAATGACCATGACAGAGGCACTATTGATGTTTCTTTTTACAGTGCTGATCAAACTGCTGATCTTCCTGATCAAAAATCCCGGGAATTTAGCGGCGGCAGTACTTGCTTTACTGCTCTCATATATGTACAGTGTTCATATGCGTATGGCCGGACCGGCGATATCTTGCGTGATAGTTCTGCTGCTTTGGGGAAAAGAAAGACCGGATGTAAGAAAATATATCGTTGTTTTTTTGGTTACCTTGCTCCTGGCAGGGGGATTGGCAGTGTGGTATAAGCAGTACACTATTTTGGAAGTTTTCCCGTATGTGGGACAAAAAGCTCTTAAAACCAATAACTATGGAGGAATATGGGGGAAATTTACGGAACTCTTTTCAAGTAAGGGAATAATCCATTTTGATATCGGGTTGCTGGGAAAGATATTTTACATAGGTTTGGCCAGTTTCGGATTTGCAATCTGGGGGATCATAGGGTGTCTGAAAGAAACGGCAGTTTTTTTTAGGAAGAAGGAAGCAGAGACATCAGGGCTCCGCAATTGGATCGCTGTATTTATGCTTTTGGCAGCAGGTTCAGAAATCCTTATTTCTACAATCTATATGGTTCGCGAAGAGAATATTGATAGCCTTATATATGGAAGATATATTGACTTCCTTGTTCCGGTCTTAATGATAATAGGAATATGCACATTAAAAGAGAGCAGAAATTTCATTAAATTGTCCTTGATATGGGGCTTCCTGTCAGGAGCTATTGCGATTTTACTGCTGGTTATAGTAGAAAAAGAACGCCGAACAGGACTCAGGGGATATATGACAGTCGGTATGAGCCAGTTTATAAGAGAAGCTTCTTTTGAACCGCGATTCTTCTTTTTGGCATCGTGGATTTTCGGGATTATCCTGTTTTTGGTGCTGGGAATACTGATAAAACTCAGTAGCCAAAAGGAAAACATGGGCTGGCTGATGGGATGCTTTATTATGGTCGAAGTAGTATTGGGGCTGTATGCAAGCCATCATTATACCTACCAATATAATGAGACGCATTTTGTAGATAAAGCGGTGGCAGAGACCATCAGGGGGGAGGGCGGTGAGAATGCGTCTGTAGTTTATCTGAAAGAAGATGAAACAAGGTATATTCAGGCGGTTCAGATGATGCTCGGAGAGCAAAAGATAGAAGTCGTTGAGGAAGAAGAATTTTTTTCAAGAGATAATTATGCAGATTTTTTATTGACAGTCAGCTGGAGCGCTAACAAGGAAGAACTGAAAAAGATGTATGAAAGAAGCGTGGAGGTAAATACATTTATTTTATTTTATAATCCTGAGAAAAAATAGGGATCGAGAATAAACAACAAACATTTAGGGGGATAAGGAATGAAAAAAGCAAAAATATTGTTAGGAATATTGCTTGCAATAGCCTGGGCAGACAGTCCCATAATGGCTAGTGCATCCGTACAATCAGAAGTTACTGAGATGCAAACAAACTGCTTGATGACCGCAGTGGAATATACAGAGGCAAAGGCGGCGCCGGATGCAGGGGCAGAAACCGTTATAACATATGATAAAGGAGCGACAGTTTATGTTATTGGCGAAACATCTGGTGGTTGGTATCTGGTTTCCTATCAGGAAATAGTAGGTTACGTGAATAAAGAAGCCCTGGATGCTATAGACGTAGATTTGACCGCTCTCGCAAAGGAAATGGGAAATGAGGAAGCGGCAGGAAAGATTGTAGTGGAAGAGGTGGAGAGAACACGTAACGAGGATGAACGTTCTGCAAACTGGATAATAGCATTGGCAATCATAATCGGCGGCATGTTTATCACAGGAGTTTTAATTGCAAGCGTTTCCTCAAAACGGAGGGGACGGTGGCGCAGGAAGAGAAAAAGACATTGATATTATCGAAAGATTGACAGTCAGCCGGAAGGAAAGATATAATAAAAAAAGGTCAAGGAAGAGCTATGCAGGAGGGAGAAAAGGAATGAGAAAACGACTATTTTGTCTGTTTATGGTATTTACTATGCTGAACGCTTCTATGGCAGTACAAGCTGCCGGGATGGAGAGACAGACGGAGACAAAAAGTGAGGTTTCTGAGGAAGAAACTGATGGCACGAAGCAGACAGATGAGCAAGGGGATAAAGAAATTGATGATGTGATAAAGACACCTGATATTATTCCGGAGACAAGTGAAGAGCCGGATGCGGGAATGGAGAAAACAGAGACACCTGCCCCTGATCAGGAATCTGCTTCAGATCCTATAACGACACCGATCTCGACGCCGAGTCAGGATACGGACGCGGAACCAGGTAAAGAACCTACGGCAGTGCCGGAAATTGAGCCGACAGCGTTACCTGAAATGACATCAACGCCAGAAGCAATATCGGCACCGGAAAGCAGTGTGTTACCGAATGAGGATGATATGTTGAAAACCAGTTCTTCACCTGATGTTATCCCTTCACCCAGTATGAGCCCGACTCCCAGTGTAAGCCCTGTCGTAATTTTGGAATCGGTGGAAGATGAACTGGTAGGAGGAGTACATGAAGGTGACTGGACGATTGATAGTGATACAACACTGCAGGATAATTGTACGGTGAAAGGAAATTTAATTGTTAATAGCAATAAGACCCTCAATGTGGGAAATTATGGGATTGATGTTAGCGGCGATGTTATTGCGAACGGTAATATAACCCTTGGTTCTGGCATTCTCAATGTCGAGGGAGATTACAGGCAGGAAAGCGGCCATATTGATATAGAAAATGGCGAGGTAAATGTGAAGGGAAACTTCAGGATTCAAACTTTGGCAGGAGGAAATCAGTATAAAACGAGTGATGGAAATGTTCAAATGCATGAGGGTGGGGGAAAACTTAATATTGATGGAAGTTTTATCATGCAGTCATCCAGGGCAACTGGTAATTTCGTTACAAATTTCAGAAAGGGAACGCTGACACTAAAGGGGGATTTACTGCAATTATCAGCGGGAAACAAAGATTATTTTGCTGGTAATGTGTCAGATGGTTTCATATTGGTAATGGCAGGGAGCGGGCGACAAACTATATTGCTGGAAAATTCATTAAGCAATTTGGGGAATGTTTATTTTAATAATCAGGACATTGTATTGCAGAGTTCTTTTGGTGGTAAACTGCAGACCAATATAGATCCCAGGATAAATGGAGACAGTATAAAAACAAGTAATTTGGATTTGAATGGACATCACATGACCCTGCCTGCGCACTTATATATTGAAGAAGACGGGGTTAAACTAAACGGCGGGAACCTTGCAGTACAGGGAAATGTAACGGCAACGGCTGTTGTTTCAACAGACGGTGCAGGCAGTTTGATGACCGTTAGCGGAAGCTATCTGCAAGAGTCATCGTATCTTGAGGTAGGAAGCGGACAAGTAACTGTAGGAAGAGATTTCAGGATCCAGTCTGTGGATGCAAATAACCAATACAGTAATAGTACAGGACATGTAAGGATGCTTAATGCAGGTGGAAGACTGAATATTGACGGAAACTTTGTTATGCAGTCATCCAATGCAACTGGTAGTTATGTTACTAATTTTGGAAATGGAACATTGACATTGAAGGGAGATTTATTGCAGCTGTCTGCGGGGAATAAAGATTATTTTTCGGGAAATGCTCAAAACGGTTTTAAGCTGATTATGGCGGGCAGCGGACAACAGAAACTATCACTGATAAGTGAAAAAAATACATTAGGAAATATACAATTTGATAATAAAAATGTTATAGTACAGGGTTGTCTGAATGCAACGCTTGCGTCTGACGGAATTATTAATGCGGCGGAGAGCGGAAGTATGGACGTCACGGGTTTAAAGCTGAACAACCACAGATTGGAAGTGGCAGGGAATATAAAAGCAAGCGGTAATGTAACTATGGGAGGTACAAATGGCTGTCTGATTGTGGCAGGTAATTATGTGCAGACCTCCGGAAGTCTCAAAATTGACGGTGGAAGAATGGACGTGGCCGGAGATTTACGGATGCAGGGACAGAATGCATATGGAAATTATGATGTGGGAAGCGGTTATCTTGAAATGTCAGATGCGTCAGGGCGGTTGAATGTGGATGGAGATATTGTTGTACAGTCAACTAAAAACTGCAACCTCTCCAGGGGACAAATAACCTTGCTGGGGAGTATGGTTCAGAATTCCTCCAATGGCGCGGTGGGATATATCAGATCGAATGAAAGCCATACAGTCATTTTGGCAAGTAATAATCCACAGGGACTTCAGTTTGACAATGGAAGCAGCAAAGTAGGAACTCTGCAACTGACAAGGGACAAATCTGACTATTGGTTCAGTTATGAACCCTGCTGGATCAAGTTGGTATTATGGCCGTTCAGCGATGTGGCGATCAATGAGGGAAACTGGAAATATGACAGTGTCAAATATGTATACATCAATAATATTATGAACGGGATCAATGGCACTACAAGGTTTGACCCTGACGAGCCGCTGACCAGAGCGATGTTTGCGACGGTATTGTATCGGATGGCAGGGAACCCGTCTGTACAATTTCAGAATAAATTTGAAGATGTAAAGCCGGGAGCGTATTATAGTAATGCTGTTATATGGGCTTACAGCCAGGGAATTGTAAACGGGCTGGATGGCGGAAGGCGATATGGAATAAATGAATTTATTACCAGAGAGCAGATTGCAAAAATGTTGAAAGAATATGGCAGGGTTATGAAATATACGATGAATGAAAGTGCGTCTCTGGACAGCTTCCCGGACAGATCTGACGTGAGCGGCTGGGCGGTAGGTTATATGCAATGGGCAGTTGGAAGCGGTATGGTAACAGGGAAGAATATCGGCGGAACTTACTATCTGGATCCTAAGGGAAACGCAACGAGGGCAGAGTGTGCTGCTATGCTGACCAGGTTTATGAAAAGATATTAAGCGAGTTTGCCAATAAAGTTTGTAAGAATAAGGCCTTCTATGATAAAATCAAAATCAAAGGAGGCCTTAAATTATAATTTCAATTTATTGAAATATGAATGAAAAGAGGAAAAAGATGGTTTCTGTCATAATTTCTGTATACAATGTTGCCCCTTATATAAAAAAGTGTATTGAATCAATTCAAAACCAGACCTGTAAGGACGTGGAGATAATTGCAGTTGATGATGGTTCCACGGATGAATCAGGAAAGATTTGCGATGAAATGGCTCAAACGGATTCGAGAATTGTAGTGGTGCATAAAGAAAACGGCGGCAATGCCAGCGCCCGTAATGCGGGAATAGATTGTGCGAAGGGGGACTTTATTGCCTTTGTTGACGGGGATGATTATATAGAAGAGGATATGTATGAATCATTGCTTAAAGAAATGGACAATCCTCAGGTTTCTATTGTGTCAGGGGGAATTATTATAACGACCCTTGAAGGAAAAGAAATTGTAAGTGCAAGTAAGGAGAATAAATATTTTTCGAGGAAAGAAGCGATGCTCGACTTTTTTGACAGCAGAGGGACAATAGGGGCATCTGCATGTAATAAGCTGTTTCGGAAAGAAATATTTGAAGTTAACCGTTTCAATAACGATATCATACATGAAGATACCGGATTAATGCCGAAGCTGTTAGATTCCTGTGAGGGGGCAGCGGTATGCAATCGGGCATTTTATCATTATGTGAAACGCAAAGATTCTGCAAGTACAAGCCGTTTATATAATATGAGAAGCTATCGTTTTATGGATTCTGTGGCAGGCTATAGAAAAATGGTGAATGAGAAGTATCCGGAGCTGATGGGGTATTACGTTAAATATGAGGCGCGGACCACCTATGAAATGCTGTTAAATCTTGCAGGATGCAGTAATTATCGTGAATTCAAAAAGCAGGAACGTCATCTCAGAAGCAGGCTGATTCTTTTGGCGTTTGAGGAATTAAAATACAGAAAAATGTTTGCGGATCAGAGCCCTAATTTAATAAATTATCTGATTCCTGCAGTTTTGGGATGTTCATTGTATAACAGATTATTTGGATGATAGTGAAGATGTATGCTGACATTCGTGGAATTGTCTGGTAAAATAGTCTTATATAAAAAACAAAGAGGTAAGGGAAGACAAAAATGCAGCAGATTAAAGCAATATTGAAGAAGACTTTATATGTGTTGGACAAACCGCAAAAAATATTGTGTATCTTTGTTTTTTTTCTGACGTGTGTCGGCGCAATGTTTGAATGCCTGGGAGTCACGGCGATTATCCCTCTTGTCAGTGCGATTCAGGATCCGGGGCTGATTATGGGAAGTGATTTTTTTAAAGGGAATTCATGGCTTCTGGCATTGACATATAATGAAGTGATAGGAATTATCGGGGGCGGGGTTATTCTGCTTTATCTTTTCAAAAACTTATATTTTATTTTTTTGTCGTGGATTCGGGTGAAGTTTTCAGAAAAGATAGGCCGCGAAATCTCCGTCAAAATGTTTGCTTCTTATCTCAGCAGAGGATATGAGTTTTTCTTAAATATCAATTATGGGGAGTTTTGCAGAGGGGTGGCGGGAGATACGTCCGCTGTCTCATCGGTTATTTTTTCGTTGTTTGCATTGGTGGCAGAGATACTGACGATTTCCTGTATTTGTATTTTCCTGTTAGTGGCAGATTGGGCAATCGCGTTGGTGATTCTTGCGTTAGCTGCTATTTGTGTGCTCCTGATATTTTTCCTGTTTCGCAGAAAAATGTTTGAAGCAGGCACAAAAGCGCGTAAGTTTTCCATTAAGATCGATCAGGCTTTAGCACAATCCTTTTTGGGAGTCAAGGATGTATTGCTGCTTCGTAAACAGCGGCATTTTATTGGAGAATACGAAAAAAATAAAATTGAGGTTCAAAAGCTGGAGTGCAGACAGACTGTGGCAAGAGAAAGTCCGGCATATATCATAGAAGGAATATGTGTCTCTGGATTAATGCTTGCCGTATGCGTCCGGATTATCATGAAAGGGACGGATCCCCAGTTTGTTGCGGTGCTTGCGGCTTTTGCGGTGGGAGCATTTCGCATCCTGCCTTCGCTGGGCAGAATTTCCTCATCGCTAAATACACTGACGGGCTTACTTCCAAGTATTGATGCACTCTACGAACATATCCTTCAAAGGGAAGCATATGAAAAAGAACATCCCGAGGCTTCTTTTGTTGTCAGCGAAAAAAGGCTGAAGTGGGGGATTATCAGTAAAGGGGCACAATATAGTGACGCTGACAATCCTCAGAAGGAGGAGGATTCGGTTACCTATAACAGTGATAAATTCCAAAATGCTCTTGAACTGAGAAATATATCGTTCTGGTATAGTGCGGAACTGGGCTATGTACTCAGAAATGTGAATCTGACGATTCAGAAGGGACAATCTGTTGCGTTAATTGGAGCATCCGGAGCCGGGAAATCCACGTTGGCAGATGTACTGCTTGGACTTTTGATACCGCAGGAAGGCGGAATTTATATGGATGGAATCAGGATCACTGATATACCGGAGAAGTGGGCGGAAACAATCGGATATGTCCCGCAATCAGTTTTTTTGGCGGATATCAGTATTAAGGAGAATGTAGCGTTTGGCGAAAGCGAAGAAAGCATCGATGAAGACAGGGTGAGGGAGGCATTGGAAAGGGCTGAGTTAAAGGAGTTTATAGACTCCCTTCCGGAAGGGATGGAAACCTTTGTGGGAGACAGAGGGGTGCGGCTTTCCGGCGGACAAAGACAGCGGATTGCAATTGCGAGAGCGCTTTATCACAGGCCGGAAATCCTTGTATTGGACGAGGCAACCTCTGCTCTCGATAATGATACGGAGGCGGCAATTATGTCTGCTATTGATTCGCTGCAGGGGGAGGTTACTATGGTAATTGTTGCGCACAGATTGACAACCGTAAGGAATTGTGATGTGATTTATGAGGTGAATGATACGGGAATTAAGATTCGTGATAAGCAGGAGGTTCTTGGCGGGGTTAAATGAAATTATCAGGAGAAAAGAGGCTTAGAATATATGATTGAAAAAATTGAATATCAAGGCGATGAAATGGCAATCATCATTAGAAGTGATTATTTCGAAGAGGGAATTCACTTTTTGACACCGGATAATTATTCGCAGCAACTGGCGTATATGCATCACAAGGCGGGGCATCAGATTATACCGCATTTTCACAATATGGTTTCAAGAACAGTCCGTTATACCCAGGAGGTTTTGGTAATACGTAAAGGTAAGGTTAAAGTAAATTTTTATAATATGGATCAGGAAGGGATAGCGGATACAATATTGAATGCCGGGGATGTGATATTGCTATGTTCCGGAGGGCATGGATTTGAAATTTTAGAAGAAACAGAAATGATAGAGATTAAACAGGGGCCGTATGTGGGAGAAAATGATAAAACGAGGTTTGTTCCGAAAGGAAAGTGATGATAATATGAATTCAAATTTAAAAGTGAGAATTATTGATATGGACAGCGGGTGGATTATCAATAAGTTTCAAAATAAACTGTGTGAAGAACTGGTCAAACTGGGAGTGGATGCAGATCTAAGCCCGGAGAGAGATGAGAGGGCTGATATCAACCATTACCCTATCTATTATTTTAGGGACACAAAAAAGGTTAACCATAAAAATGATACATATATGATTACGCATATTGACACGTTGGCCAAAGTTGAACTTTTGAAGGAGAGGGCGCCAAAGTGTGGCATGGGAATGTGCATGTCGAAATACACCATGGATTATTTAACGATGTATGGGGTTCCGAGAGAAAAGCTGTGTTATATTAACCCAGCACATGATCATGTGATCAAGCCCAGGAAATTTGTCATTGGATTGACACATAAGACGCATAATGACTGCCGTAAGCGCAATGAAATGTTGGTGGATATTGCCAGGGGACTTGATAAGGATTACTTCCGGTTCATCATCATGGGTTCCGGCTGGGATGCAATGGTAGGGGAAATGACGAAATGCGGTATTGAGGTAGAATATTATAATGACTTCATTTACGATAAATATGTGCAGATTGTTCCCACCTTTGACTTCTTTCTGTACTTTGGCTGGGATGAAGGGAATATGGGGTATCTGGACGCACTGGCAGCAGGGGTGGAAACCGTTGTTACACCGCAGGGATTTCATCTTGATGCCAAAGGAGGTTTAACTTATTCGTGTGAGACAGTAGAGGATTATATCCGCACATTTGAGAAGATTGCAGATAAGAAGCGTGCGCGGGTGAATTCTGTGGAGAGCTGGACATGGGAAAACTTTGCGAAAAAGCATATTGAAGTTTGGGAATATATTTTAGGAAGAAAGCCATTGGCAGAGCTGTTAAAGAACAGAGGATACTATATGGATGGTATTTTTTCCGTTCTGCCCGAAGAAATATAGGAAAGAGGCGTTAATATGGATTTTATACCTGTCAATAAGCCATTATTGGACGGCAATGAAAAAAAATATTTATGTGAATGTATTGATACGGGCTGGATATCAAGTGAAGGCTCTTTTGTCAAACGTTTCGAGAACGATATGGCAGCATATACGGGGAGAAAGTATGGAATTGCTGTGTGCAATGGAACCGCAGCTCTGGAGGCCGCTATGGTCGCGCTTGACCTGAAAAAAGGCGCAGAGGTTATCCTGCCTTCATTTACAATTATTTCATGTGCACAGGCGGTCACAAAAGCAGGGCTTGTGCCGGTGGTAGTAGACTGCGAAGCGGATACATGGAATATGGATGTGTCCCTGATTGAAGAGAAAATTACCGACAAAACAGAAGCGATTATGGCAGTACATATCTATGGGCTGCCGGTGGACATGGATCCTGTATTGGAGCTTGCGAAAAAATATCATCTTAAGGTCATAGAGGATGCGGCAGAAATGCATGGGCAGACCTATAAAGGAAAACCATGCGGCAGTTTTGGGGATATCAGTATTTTCAGTTTTTATCCTAACAAACACATAACCTGTGGTGAAGGAGGAATGATACTTACGGACGATGAAGCCCTTGCGGAGCGGTGCAGGGGGGCAAGAAACCTTTTCTTTACTGCTCAGAGATACAGACATGAGGAAATTGGAAGTAACTTTCGCATGAGCAACATGCAGGCTGCCATAGGGTGCGCTCAGTTTGAGAGACTTGAAGAACATATTAAGAGGAAAAGGATGATAGGCCAAAAGTATCAGGAAGCTCTTCAGGAGATTGAAGATATTAGTCTTCCTGTCCCCGCTGCTGAATATGCGGATAATATATATTGGGTATTTGGAATTGTAATAGGAGACAGCTATCCATTTGCGGCAGAACAGGTAATGAAAAGGCTTGCGGAAGAGGGGATAGGAACGCGTTCCTTCTTTTATCCGATGCATAAGCAGCCTGTATATATAAAGGAAGGTATGTTTAGAGACGCAGCATGCCCTAATGCTGAAAAAATAGCAGAAAGAGGTTTTTACCTGCCCAGTGGATTGGGAATTACGGATGAGGAGATTGACTATGTTGCGGGTAAGGTGATAGAAATCTTCAAAAGAAGGAATTGATATGATAAAAGAAAAATTAAAGAAAAATAAGAATATCGTAAACATATATGAGTCAGTCTTTAAGCCGCTCCATGGGCTGGAGTATAAAATCAGGCATATAGAGTTGCCTTCTACGGAAAAGACACATTTTTCTTATGGAGAACTTAATAAAAATAAAAGGTTTTATGTTATTAAGTATGGCAGGCCTGAATGCGGGATTTTCAGTATGGTATTTCATCTCATGCCTCAAGTCGAGTACGCTCTTCGCAGAAGATATATTCCAATCATTGATTGCAAAGAAACATATCTTCCAATGCTCCAGGATAAGGAAAATGAAGGTAAGGAAAATCCATGGGAGTATTATTTTGAACAGCCTGGAGGAGATTATCCCCTGGATGAAGTATATCAAAGCAAACATGTAATATATGTGAGAAAAAAAGCCTGGGGAATTAAAAACTCTTTAAGCTATAATGATTTTCCACTCCCTGATCAGTATTTACATTATTGGAGCCGTATATTTAGAAAGTATTTAAAGCCCAGTGCGGCTTTAAAAGAACGAATAAAAAGGGAGAAAGACAGGTTTCCGAAAGACGGTAGAATCCTGGGGGTATCCATACGTGCAGAATACAGGTGGGGAGGTTTGCTTAAGCATTCCCTTTATTATCAGCATCCCAAAGTGCCGGATTGTAACACTTTTATTGAGAAGATTTCAAAAATGATGGACGAATGGGGCTACGGCAGTATTTTTCTGGCCTGCGATGACAGGGAATATTCTGATAGAATTTCCAGGCATTTTGGGGATAAATGCATAAGAATGAAGAGACCGTTGCAACGCTTCTTTGAGAATGGCTTACCTATTGCTTCCTGGGATGATACAGAAAGCGAGTTCAGGGAGTATACAACACAGAAAAAGACAGAAGATTATATAGTGGAAACTTATCTGCTGTCACAGTGCGAAAGCCTGTATACATGTATTGGTACCGGAGCACAGTTTGCATACGTAATTAATGGCGGAAGATATAAATTTATGGAAGTGAGTAATGACGGGCTGTGGACGAAGGAAGAGTTAGAGGACTAAAGCAATTGACACATATAAACCGGGATTTCTACGATAAAGAAAGAACAACAGATCAAAATATCTCAGATACGGACAGGCTTATTTCCGGCTACATCAAGGCTATAGGAGAAGGCGATTACAGCGAGGTGCTTCAATTTGACACCCGCGAGGAAGTAAAATTCCACCTTGGCAGCGAACGGCAGTCGGGCATATCCTGGTATCCATTTAAAGAAAATGCAATGATTCTGGAAGTCGGAGGGGAATTTGGAGCAATAACAGGTGCGCTGTGCGACAGGGCAGGGCATGTTGTTGTGACAGAACCCTCTCTTTTTCGTGCGTCTGCAATCAAAGACAGATATGCATCCAGAGATAATCTGGAAATTTATGCCGGGCGCGCCTGGGAAATAGAGTTCCCCTGTCAGTTCGATTACATAGTGATTTTTGATATGGTGAATAAACTGGGAAACCAGGCTGTTATGGATGCTCCCTATGTGAGAGCCCTGAATCATTTAGAAAATTTCCTGAAACCGGACGGTAAATTTCTGCTGGCCGCAGATAATTTGTACAGCTTATCCAACTGTCAAAATGGAGTTGCGTTGAATCCCTGGAATCACAACAGGCTCCTTCATAAGGCTCAGATGAAAGTTATTCTTGAAAAGGCGGGACTTCCTTTTTACCAGTTTTATTACCCGCTTCCGGATTATCGTATTGTGGGACGGGTGTATTCGGATATGGCTCTTCCGTCGGCAGCAGAGTGGAATTGCCTGTCTGCGATGGAATGCACAGACCAGAACTTTTTGAGCAATAACATGGATCTGCTTACAAAGCTGACGGACAATGGTATGTTTGCGGATATGGCGCCATCTCTTTTCATTGAAGCATCAAGGGAGGATGTTCTTTCTTCCCTCGGGAAGGCCAGTGTGCTTGTTGATGAAAACGCAGAGCTTCCAATCATGGGATTTGACTGGGGATCACATGGAAAAAGCTTTTTGGCTGGAACTGTGGAGAAATACCGGCAGAAGAATGAAAAGAGTTTCGCCAATAAGGAGAGACTGAAAGCAGCCATAATGAAAACGGATCAGGATCACGAAGAGATGGAGAAGGTTCTGGAGATAGAGCTTGACCTTTTGCGCAAGCTTCATGAGGTCTGCGAAAAGCATGGGTTGAAGCTGTTTTTGATATATGGTACTTTACTTGGGGCTGTGCGGAGCGGAGGTATGATACAGGGGGACGATGATATTGATGTGGCGCTTAAAAGAGAGGATTTTGACAGGCTTGTCACATTGCAGGATGAATTTGGCGGTGAGTATTTCCTGCAGACCCCTGCCAATGATGAATGCTTTTTCGGCGGTTATCTAAAGCTCCGCAATCGAAATACTACGGCTGTCCATCCGCAGAACTGGTGGGTGAACTGTTGTGAGGGGATCAGCATAGATATCTTTCCTCTGGACAGCGGCTATGCGGACAGGGATAAGGAAGAGAGAAAGCAAAAGGAAATACAGACGCTACAGAGATTTCTGTATGCGAAGGCCTATGGGTATTTTCCGGCGTTCCGTGACATGAAGCTTTTGAAATGGAAGGCTTACAAATATGCCGGGAAGCTTTTTTCAAAGGAGTGGCTGGTGGACAGGCTTAACAAGATAATGTCGGAGACAGATGGCAGTAAGGCAGCGCCCTTTGGTATCTATGCGCATTATCTGGCAAAGGGGGCGCAGCCGCGCTGGCTGGATAGAAAAGCCTTTGACAAAACAATGGATATGCCCTATGAGGGGATGCTTTTGAAAGCGCCTTTTGGTTGGGAGCAGATTTTGAAGATGCTGTATGGGGAGCGGTACATGGAGCCGAATCCGTGGTCAGAGTGGAAAATGCGGCATGGCTTTTATAATACCTCAGTGCCTTACCAGGTGTACAAAAAGAGATATTCCGGGCTTTTCCGCCCGGAGCCTGGGGGCGGCCGGAAGATCGTGTTGTTTGGTGACGGTTATGCTTTTGAGACCTATTTTAAGAAATATAAAAATGACCACCGCCCGTCGGAGATCGTGCTGGTAACTGAGGACAAAGTTGTGGAAAGCGTACAGGGGGTCAGGGTAAAGCCCATACGCGATTTTTCCTGTGAGGCTAAGGAAGCAATCTATCCTGTCATCTGCAGTGCGGATATACGGGGAACAGAGAAAGTGTTGCAGGAGATGGGATTGGGCGAGTATTATATATTTGCATTCAATAGAGATTGGATATGCCGGGCGAACTGGACGAGTATCATAAATGAGGCATACGGAGGAAAACAATGAAAAAACGCATCGCAGACTATATCGTAGATTTTCTTGCAGAGCATGGAGTGATAGATTGCTTTACTGTCGTGGGTGGTGGGGCAATGCATCTGAATGATGCATTTGGACATGATGAAAGGATACACTGCACTTATAATCATCATGAACAGGCCTGTGCCATAGCGGCAGAGGCGTATGCCAGGCTGGAAAACAAAATTGCGGCGGTATGTGTCACAACAGGCCCTGGAGGAACAAACGCGATTACAGGCGTGGTAGGGGGATGGCTGGATTCCATTCCCATGTTTGTTGTAAGCGGACAGGTCAGATATGACACAACGGCAAGATATGCCGGGCGTTTTACAGACGGTTTGCCCCTGCGAGCGGTTGGGGATCAGGAATTTGACATCACGAAGTCTGTTGAATGTATGTGTAAGTATGCCGTGATGCTGGAGGAGCCGGCAGATATCAGATATGTACTGGAAAAGGCATGGTATCTTGCTACTACGGGAAGGCCGGGACCAGTATGGGTGGATGTACCGGTAAATTATCAGGGAATGTTCATAGAGACAGATGAGCTTAAAGGATACGACTTTGATGAGAAGGAAATAAGTCTCCCGGAGCCTGTTTCGGATGAGACGATAGACGCTGTGCTCTCTGAGATCAGCAAAGCGAAAAGGCCGGTAATTTACGCCGGAGGCGGCGTCCGTATCTCAGGCGGCTTTGAGGCATTTCGGAAAGCAGTAGATAAGCTGGGGGTTCCGGTGGTGACTTACTGGAACAGTGTCGATCTGATCGAAGATGAAAATCCCCTCTATTGCGGCCGGGGCGGTAACATGGGGGACAGAGCCGGTAATTTTGCCGTGCAGAATGCGGATCTGGTGCTTGCGATAGGAACCCGGATCAGTATCCGGCAGGTGGGCTATAACTGGGAAACCTGGGCAAGAGAAGCCAAAGTGATCATGGTGGATATCGACCGGGCAGAGCTGAAAAAGCATACGCTCCATGTAGATATGCCCATATGGGCGGATGCCAGAGACTTTTTGGAGACGCTTAACAGACGGATGGAAGACAGGACAGAGCCTGTTTCAGGGGAAGAATGGTGGAGAGAGCAATGCCGGACATGGAAAAAGCGCTATCCTGTCACTCTGGAACGCCATTGGAAAGAAAACGGGGAGACGGCTAATGTGTTTGCCTTTGTCAGATATTTAAGTGAAAGTCTTCCGGAAGGAAGCCTTACGGCAGTGAGCAACGGCGCCTGCTGTGTGGTGGGGCATCAGGACTGGTGTATCAAAAAGGGGACAAGATTCATCATCAATAATGCAATTGCAAGTATGGGCTATGGGCTTCCCGCCGCGATAGGGGTATGCATGGCAGGCGGCTGTAAGGAGACGGTCTGCCTGGAGGGTGATGGAAGTATTATGATGAATCTGCAGGAATTGCAGACGATCGTAACCAATAACCTGCCGATCAAGCTGTTCCTCATTAATAATGCGGGATATCACAGTATCCGGCAGACTCAGAATAATCTGTTTAAAGAGCATAGTAAGGTTGGAATAGGGCCTGAAAGCGGGGATTTGTCATTCCCTGATTATCAAAAAATTGCGGAAGCATTTGGCTATCCATACTTTTGTGCGCACAGCAATGAAGAGATGAAGGAAGCGGTACAGAAGGCTTTGGCACAGCCGGGATTTGTTTTTTGTGAGATATTTACGGATACCATGCAGGTTTGGGAACCAAAGAGCGCTACCAGACGGCTGCCGGATGGCAGACTGGTGAGCCCGCCCTTAGAGGATCTGGCGCCATTCTTAAGCAGAGAAGAACTTGCTGAAAATATGTTTATTGATATGATGGAAGAATAAGCTCATAAAAGATTCGGCTGATTGCGAATGAGATATTATTTCAGTGAGTATAGGGAGAAAACTAAAAATGGATTTTTCATATTTACTATTGATCCAGTACATCAGGGAGGCCTGCGGAGGTGTTTTCAATTCCCTGATGCTCAACATAACTTCGCTGGCAACCGGAATCATAACCTATCTGCTGCTTGGCGCTGTTTACTGGTGCGTGGATAAGCGGGCAGGGCAGTTGATGGCGCTGAATGTTTCGGTTGCATGCACATTAAATCAGTTTGTGAAAAATATATTCAGGATAGAGCGCCCCTGGATACGGGATTCAAGAATTACCCCTGTGCCGGAGGCTATTTCCGGCGCAGGGGGATATTCCTTTCCAAGCGGCCATACTACCCGGGCAACAGCGGTATGGGGAGCTCTTGGAGAATCGTTGCGGAAGCAAAAACAAAAGGCGCTTTTCATTGCCTGCTATCTGGTGGTTCTGGGGGTAGGATTTTCGAGAAATTATCTGGGCGTGCATACCGTCAAAGATGTTCTGGCAGCGCTGGCAGCCGGAATTGTGTTGATATTGCTTCTGGACAAAGTGATGTCCTGGGCAGATAAAAAGGAGAGCAGGGATATTGCTGTAGCGGTTATTGGCTGCCTTATTTGTTTCGTCCCCATGCTTAAGGTGGGCTGTCTTACCAATGCAGGAGCCGGTATGGGATTTTGGATTGGCTGGGTGCTGGAGAGACATTTTGTGCAGTTTGAGACAGAAGATACATGGACACGCAGATGTGTGCGCTTTGCAGTAGGCGGGGCAGGCATTGTCTTTATCCTTACCGCATTGCAGGGAATCTTAGGGCAGGTTATGGAAGGCAAGTATGCGGGGTTTTTTACCAGCTTTTCCGTGGCGGTGTTTATCATGGCAGTTTACCCGTTCTTCTTTTGTAAAAAGGAAAGGTATAAAGCCGGAATTGGCATTCTGGCGGCGGTTCTGGCGGGACTGCTGGTTTTTGCATTTGGATGGCAGCAGCATTTACAGCGGAATGCGGATGCAGGGACTGAGATAGAAAATGCGGCAGATACGGTGGAAAATGTCGAGAGTGCGGAAGCAGGGCAGGCAGAGCCGGAGACAGCACATGCAGTGAACCTTCCCCTCATCATTGCCCATCGCGGCTACTCGTCCGTTTTTCCTGAAAATACCCTAGCATCTTTTGCAGGAGCGTTGGATATAGGTGTAGATTTTATAGAACTGGATGTCCAGCTCAGCAAAGACGGTCAGGTGGTTATTTTACACGATGACAGCCTGAAACGCACTACGGGAGTGGACGGCGCAGCGTCAGATTTTACTGGTGAAGAACTGGCAGGTATGGATGCGGGAAGCTGGTTTAACGCTTCTTTTGCCGGAGAAAAGATTCCGACTCTGGAGGAAGCGCTTAATCTGGTAAAGGGCACGGAATGCAAAGTCTATTTGGAACTGAAAGATATCGGGGAAGTGGAAGGCTTTGTGGAGGCTGTGGTGGAGGTTACCGAAGGGTGCGGCATGACGGGACAGTGCGTATTTGCATCCTTCCGGTATGATTATCTGGCTCAGATTAAGGCATTAAATGAAAGCTATGCGACGCTTTACAATACCAACTCCGGAAAGACAAGCCTGCCGGAGGAATTTCCGGCGGACTATTATGGTTTAAGCCTTGAGACGATTCGGCAGGAGACTGTGGCGGCAATCCATCAGGCGGGAAAGCAGGCGTTTGTCTGGACGGTAAATACACCGGCTCAGATGAGAAATGTCCAGACCATGGGGATTGACGGTATTGTGACCAATTATCCGGGAGTGGCCAAGGTGATACTCCATCCGGAATACGAATACCTGGCAGAAAATTACGAGGGCTCCTTTACCATGCCCGGGCTTTATGAACCGGAACTGCCGGAGAAATTCGATGACATGATCGTACAGGGTTTTACGAAAGCGGGGAATGTTCTGGCCATATCCGCTTACAGCAAATCCGGGGAGTATGACAGTATTCTTTACATCATGGATTTGAATGGAAGACTGCTGAAAACAGTGGATTTGAAATTTAAGGCACATACCGGCGGAATTGCTTATGATGAAGAACATGATCTGCTGTGGGTGACCGGGCCGAGTGGGCTGGTGTATGCGATCACCTGGTCAAGTGTGATGGCGGATACCTATAATGGTGAGATTCAGGTGGAACTTGACGCGGGACTGCTTAACCATGGCGGTTCAAAGGTCGCCTCCTTCCTGACATTATTTGAAGGGCAGTTGTTTGTGGGTTCATATTTTGACGGCGATAATGGGACATTGAACAGATATTCCCTCAGTGATGTAAAAAATCCCCAGCTGATATCGGCGGTTACGATTCCCCAGAGGATTCAGGGAATCACCTTTAAAAGGGAAGCCGCCACAGGCGTTTGTTATATGTATTTAAGTCAGGGGTATCAGACAGAGGATGCCTGCCTTCTGAAATTTCTGTATGACGAACAGGCAGAGAACTATGCGGAACCTTTGGAAAGCCATGTGCTTCCTGAGGGGGTTGAGCAGATCCAGATGACAGGACGGGGAATGTACCTTCTGTTTGAGTCGGCGGTGCGGCCCTACCGGTCCACGGCAAGAATTCCCAATGACCAGATTTATCTTGTGAGGGAATAAGGATAGAATATGGTTGAGAAACTGATTAAGGTAGAATATAATGGAAGAATGATGACGATAAATGAGAGGATAGAGTGATGCAGGTTATTATTCTGGCAGGAGGCTCAAAAAGTACGCTCAGCGATGACAGAGAAGGTATTCCCAAGCCCATGGTGGAAATCGGGGACAGGCCGTTGTTGTGGCATATTATGAAGCAATACAGTTCTATGGGATTTCGGGATTTTATAGTCTGCGGCGGTTATAAAGTCAGCTATATCAAAAATTATTTTCGGGATTATTATATCTACCAGTCAGATATTACAGTCGACCTTGCGACGAATCAGGTCGAGGTTCACAAAAAGAGGACAGAGGACTGGAAAGTAACGGTAGCCGATACGGGTATTTTTTCTGCTACCGGACAAAGAGTCAGCCTGGCGAAAAGATATATTGACGAGGACATGTTTTTGGTAACTTATGGAGACTGCCTGTCAGATATTGACTTAAAAGCACTGGTAGAGTTTGCCAGGTCAAAGGACAGGCTGGTAACTATGGTTGCCGCCCATCCCACCGGACGGAGTGCGACATTGTCGGTGGGAGAAGGAGATTTGCTTAAGGGAATGAAGCCTACGGAAGGAGAAGGCGCTTTTTCGTGGGCAAATGCCTGTACTTATGTGCTGAAAAGGGAAGTATTTCATTATCTTAACGGAAATTACGAGTTGGATAAACAGCTTTTGCCGGCAATGTCCCTGAAAAATGAGGTGGCTGTCTATAAGCATGAGGGATTTTGGTGCCCTGTTGAAACGAAACGGGATAAAGTGGATCTGGAAACCCTGTGGAATATGGGAAATGCACCATGGAAGGTATGGAACGAATGAAAGTAGTGATTTTGGCTGGCGGTATGGGAACCAGAATCAGTGAAGAATCGCGGCTGAAACCTAAGCCTATGATTGAAATAGGGAGCAGGCCCATTATATGGCACATCATGAAATGGTATGCTTCCTTCGGGTTCCGGGAATTTATTATCTGTTGTGGATATAAGGGACATATAATAAAGAATTATTTTGTCAATTATTATGATTATCAGGAAGATGTCACGTTCGAACTGCAAAAAGGGACAAGCATCATAGATGACCGTTGCAGGGAACCATGGAAAGTGACATTGGTCAATACAGGCCTGAAAACGCTGACCGCAGGCAGATTGTTGAAGGTGCGGGAATATATTGGCGATGAGGCATTTATGCTCACATATGGGGACGGGGTCTCGGACGTGGACATTGAGAGACTGATCGAGTGCCACAAACAGAGCGGGAAGCTGGTCACGATCACCATGACACAGCCTGAAGGGCGGTTTGGAGCCATCCAGGTGGATGATCAGGGAAGTGTCCGCGGATTTAAGGAGAAAGCCCGGAAGGATCAATCCTTTGTAAATACCGGATTTATGGTGATGGAACCAGGAGTGTTTGGCTATCTGGGAGATGGAAGTGAGATGCTGGAAGCGTCCCCTTTTGAAAAACTGGCAGAGGATAATCAGATGAATGCGTATAAACATGAGGGGTTTTGGTCACCGATGGATACCATGCACGATAAGGCGTATCTGGATGGATTGTGGCAAAAAGGAACAGCGCCCTGGAGGGTCAGGGGATAGAGGAGGGGAAGACATGTTTGAACAAATGAGTGAAGATCAGGCCAGGAAGCAGATCCTGTCCATGGTTCAGGAATATTGTGAACAATATCATGGAAAGAAAGAACCTTTTCGGGAGGGGCAGAGGATTCCCTACGCTTCCCGGGTTTACGACAGCGCGGAGATGACGAATCTGGTGGACAGTGCGCTGGAATTCTGGCTGACCTCCGGAAGATATACGGAGAAATTCGAGAAGGATTTTTCGGAGTATGTGAATATTAAATATTGTTCCCTGGTAAATTCGGGTTCTTCGGCGAATCTTCTTGCTTTTATGGCGCTTACTTCGCCCTTGCTTAAGGAGCGAAGGATAAACAGAGGAGATGAGATCATTACGGTGGCAGCAGGCTTTCCCACAACGATAGCGCCTATCGTCCAGTATGGCGCCGTGCCGGTGTTTGTGGATGTGACGATTCCTCAGTACAATATTGATACAGATATGCTTGCAAAGGCGCTTTCCCCAAAGACAAAAGCGGTGATGATTGCCCATACGCTGGGAAATCCCTTTGATCTGAAGGCAGTGAAAGAGTTTTGCGACAGGAACCATTTATGGCTGATAGAGGATAATTGTGACGCGCTGGGATCGCAGTATGAGATGGACGGAAAACGGTATTTAACCGGTACAGTGGGAGATATCGGGACTTCCAGCTTTTATCCGCCCCATCATATGACCATGGGAGAAGGCGGGGCAGTGTATACAAACGATCCCCTATTGCACAAGATCGTGAGATCCTTCCGGGATTGGGGGAGAGATTGTATGTGCCCTTCCGGCAGGGACAACCTTTGCGGGCATCGGTTTGACCGGCAGTATGGAGAGCTGCCTTTGGGATATGACCACAAGTATGTCTATTCCCATTTTGGATATAATTTGAAAGCTACGGATATGCAGGCTGCCATCGGCTGTGCGCAGCTTGAGAAGTTTCCGGGATTTGTGGAGAGAAGACGGCAGAATTTTGCCCGTCTCTATGAGGGGCTTAAGGAATTGGAAGATCAGTTTATCCTGCCCCGGGCCTGCCCTGATTCTGTGCCCAGCTGGTTTGGGTTTATGCTGACCTGCCGGGAAGGGATAGATAGGACTCAGGTGGTGCCCTTTATTGAGAGTAAGGGAATACAGACGAGAATGTTGTTTGCGGGAAATATAACAAAGCATCCATGCTTTGACGAAATGCGGCAGAGCGGCGAAGGCTATCGGATCGCAGGCGAATTAAAAAATACGGACGCGATCATGCATCATTCGTTCTGGATGGGCGTTTATCCGGGAATGACAGATGAAATGCTGGATTATATGATTAAAATAGTGAAGCAGGCGGTGGAAAGATGACGGATCTGTCTTTTTATAAAGGAAAAAAGGTTTTGGTAACGGGCCATAGTGGGTTTAAGGGAGCCTGGATGTGCGAAGTACTGCTGAAAGCAGGGGCTCAGGTGACGGGTTATGCGTTGGAACCTCCCACAGAGCCTTCATTATTCCGGCTGCTTTCTTTAGATTCTAAAATGAATTCCGTCAAAGGAGATATTCGGAATTTAAAGACTCTGAAAGAGACCGTTGAGGATGCAAAACCGGAGATCATCATCCACATGGCGGCTCAGCCGATCGTCAGGGAGTCCTACCAAAATCCTGTTTATACCTATGAAGTCAATGTGATGGGAACCGTAAACGTGCTGGAAAGCATCCGGCTGAGTGATTCGGTGCGCTCTTTTGTGAATGTCACAACGGATAAGGTATACAGGAATAAAGAATGGGAATGGGGCTATCGTGAAAATGAAGAATTAAATGGCTATGATCCTTATTCCAATTCTAAATCCTGCTCGGAGCTGGTGACGGAAAGCTATCGGAATTCTTTTCTGAAGGACAGGAGGATCGCAGTCTCTACTATGAGAGCAGGGAATGTGATCGGCGGCGGTGATTTCGCCGCTGACCGAATTGTTCCGGACTGTGTCAGGGCAGCAGTGGAAAGCAGGGATATTATTGTTCGGAATCCCTGTTCCACCAGGCCCTATCAGCATGTTTTGGAGCCGGTAATGGCTTATTTGATGGTAGCGGAAAGACAGTATGAGAATGAGGAGCTTGCAGGAAGCTATAATGTGGGTCCGGACGAAGGAGACTGCTGGACCACCGGAAAGCTGGTAACCTTGTTTTGCAACCAGTGGAATGAAATGATGAACGCAGATATTTCATGGAAAAATATAAGTGATGGCGGCCCCCACGAGGCCGGATTTTTGAAATTGGATTGCTCGAAGATAAAGAGGATATTTGGCTGGCAGCCTGGGTGGAATGTGGAGACGGCCATGTATAAGATTATGGAGTGGAACCGGGAGTATTTCGGCAACGGCAATATTTGCGGGATTGTAGACCGGCAGATAGAGGATTATATGAGGAGCAGGTGAGGGGAACAAAATGATATTTAATCCGGCTGTTTTTCTAATCTTTTTTTTGATTGTGATAAGCATATATTATGTAGTGCCCCCCAAATTTCGAAATAGCTGGCTGCTTTTAACCAGTTATTTCTTTTGTTTGACTTATAATCTTCAGTCGTTGCTTGTTCTGGTATTTTCTACTGTTATCAGTTATTTGATCGGTCTGCTTATAGACAGGCAGGCTGACAGCAATTTCCCAAAGGCCGGAGCGGCAATATGTCTGTGGGCTGGCATTATCCTTTGTGTTTTTCCCTTGATAATGAGTAAGACAGATAAAGACAGTTTGTTTGTATTGATTGGGATTTCTTTTTATACCTTACAGGAAATTGGGTATATGGCGGATATTTATTACCGTAAGAGGGAAGCGGAGCATAACTTGATTAACTATGCCGTTTATGTTGCATTTTTTCCCAAATTAGTGTCCGGGCCGATAGAAAAAAGCGGCGATTTCCTGAAACGGATAGGAAATAGTGAACCGCCCGCTTTTGATTATAATGGGGTCAGGGAAGGATTCGAGCTGATCCTGTGGGGTTATTTTCAGAAAAGTGTCATTGCGGACAGCTTTTCGGTTTATGTAGACAAAGTGTATGGACAATGGGAGGGATATTCAGGGGCAACGATTTTATTGGCAACAATTCTTTTTGCATTTCAGCTATATGCAGATTTTTCCGGCTATACTAATATAGCGCTGGGAACCGCTCAGGTAATGGGGATAAAACTGCAGAAAAATTTTAACCAGCCGTATCTTGCGTTCAGTATAAAGGATTTTTGGAGAAGATGGCATATCAGCCTGTCAGAATGGCTCCGTGATTATATCTATATTCCTTTGGGCGGAAATCGTGGAGGAAAAGTAAAAAAATATATTAATTTGTTGATCACGTTCCTGATTAGCGGCGCATGGCATGGCGGAAGCTGGAATTTTATTGCGTGGGGGATGCTCCATGGGATATATCAGATTGCGGAAGATAATGTTTTTAATATCAAAAATAAAGACAGACAGAGTGTAATCCTGCTATTTTTACGGCGGCTGGGCGTTTTTGTAATGGTGGATATCGCATGGCTTTTTTTCAGGGCCAGTGGGTTAAAAGCAGCAATTGGCATGCTGCAAAAAAGTATTTTTGATTTTGGCGGAGGAAATCTGGCAACAGATATTTTCAGAACTCTTGATTTGAATGGGGCTAGTATATGCTTAGGAATTATTTTGATATTTTTGCTCATCGTAGTGGATATATTGCATGAAAATAATATTCATATTAGAATATTACTAAATCGGCAAAATATCATATTGCGTTGGATATGCTATTTGAGCGCACTCCTTATATTAACATTTGTGGGAATGAGACGGTGCGGAATAGAAGCGTCAAATTTCATTTATATGCAGTTTTGATGGAAAGTATTTTAATGGGGAATAGTGATGAAAAAGTTCTATCTTAAGGCATTCGTTTTGGGCGGATTATATGTGGCGATCGTATTTGCGTTTTTAGTATTATCTGCGCAGGAAAAGTGGAGTATGCTTATTGCGGATGCCACTTTGAGTGGAGAATATGCTTATGAGGATTTTGGTACAGCTGAAATTGTTCCCTATATTTACCGGATGCAGGAACCGAGTGATCATACGAAACTGGTGATAGGAGACAGCGTATGCAACCAATTATTTGAGAGATATTATGATAAGAATGAAGTTTACTGTATTAGTGGGACAAATCAGGCAATATCTTTGGCCGGGCAATATATTTTAGCAGAGGAATTTATTAAGAGCCATAAAGAGGTCAGGGATGTTTATCTGTTTTTGGTAATGGGAAGCCTTGCAACAGATTATGGTATTCAGCTGGGATATCAGTATGCGGTAATGCCGTTTGTCAAAACAGAAACTATTGATAACCTGGACAGGGACACGCTGGAAAAGATAGCAGATGTTTATGGTGGGATATTCTGCCGAAAAGATATTGTGGAAATGATGGATGCTTCTCCATTGAATATGAAGTTGTATCTGAATTTACTGGTGGCGAAACAAAAAATTTTTCCTGTTAGCTCCAGTCACCTGATTTCAGATGAGACATATAAGTATCTGGAAAAAATGCATTCGCTTTGCAAAGAAAGAGGGATTACCCTGCATTTCGTTCCGGGGCCGCATGCAGATTCGGAGAAGCAGCACAAGCTGGAAGAACAGCTCAGAGAAATCATAGAAGAGAACGGGGATAAATTGGGACTGACTGATTATCTGGATCAAATTGTTTATTATCCTGAGTGGATGTTTCGTGATGGAACGCACTTTGATGAAAAAAAATTAGATGAAGTTTTTTTTCAGGAGTTGGCGCAGGAATATCTGCCAGGTATTAAAGTGGAATAGGCGCGGGAGGATTAACTGATGAAGAAATTAAATGGAACCGTAATCGTCACATATCGTTGTAATGCCAGATGTAATATGTGTAATCGCTATAAAAAGCCTTCGCTCCCGGAAGAAGAAATCTCCCTTGATGTAATCAAAAAACTTCCGCCTATGTACTTTACCAATATCACAGGCGGGGAACCGTTTATCCGGACAGACTTAAAGGAGATTGTGAGGGAGCTTTGTAAAAAAAGCGACCGAATCGTTATATCCACTAACGGATTTTTTACGGATCGGATTGTAGATTTATGCAGGGAGTTCCCAAATGTTGGGATCCGTATTTCCATTGAAGGCTTGGAGGAGACGAATAACAGGATACGTGGCCTTGAGGATGGGTTTAACCGCGGATATTCCACTTTGAAAAAGCTGGTGGAAATGGGGATGAAGGATGTAGGCTTTGGCATGACTGTGCAGGACGCCAATGCCAGGGATCTGGTAGCGCTCTATAATCTTTCCAACGAAATGGACATGGAGTTTGCTACTGCGTCTCTACACAACTCCTTTTATTTTGTGGAGGCGAAAAATATTATCCATGACCGGCCTGTGGTAGCAAAGGAGTTCGAAAATCTGATCAATGAGCTGTTGAAATCAAAAAGCCCTAAAAAATGGTTTCGTGCGTATTTTAACCATGGGCTGATTAACTATATTTATGGACAGAAAAGATTGCTACCCTGCGATATGGCTTTTGATACTTTTTTTATTGATCCTTACAGCGATGTTATGCCGTGTAACGGGACAAAGGACAAGGAGGTGATGGGAAACCTGAAAGAATGCGGCAATTGGGAGGAATTGTGGAAGAGTCCCCAGGCCGAAGCGGTACGCAGGAAAGTAAGATGTTGTGACAGAAACTGTTGGATGATCGGTTCCGTTTCCCCCGCCATGCATAAATATATCTGGGCGCCCGTATGGTGGATTATAAGGCATAAGCTGAAATTTTGGACAGACAAAAAGTACAGTATGTATGAAAATAAGATAGTTGCGGATTACAGAGATGGCAAGGTATCTAAAGAAGAATTGGATGCCTGCTCGACCTGTGACAGGAACGCAGTCGCGAACGATGGCCTGTCAAAAGCTTCGAAGGAGATACTGAAATGAAAACAGTTTCCCTGATTCTCACAACCTTTAATAGCGCAGAAAACCTCCCCTACACTTTAAAGAGTATTGAAAAGCAGGACTACCCACAGATCGAAATTGTCATTAAGGACGGCGGCTCTAAGGACGGTACAATAGAGATCATCAAAGAATATGAGAGAAACAGCCATAACAGAATTATTTGGGTTTCGGAGGCAGATAAGGGGATATATGATGCCATGAATCAGGGCTATCGGCTTTCATCAGGTGAGATTATTGTTTTTTTTAACGACATCTTTTTACAGAAGGATGTTATATCTAAAATGGTTCGGCTGATAGAGGCCAATCCGGGATGTGCAGGAGCGCATGCAGATCTGGTATATGCCACGGAGGAAAAAGTAGTCAGATACTGGAAGATGGGGCCGCAAAAGAGTTTGCGTACCGGCTGGCTCCCCGGACATCCCACAATGTTCTTAAAGAGGGAGATTTATGAGAAATATGGTCTGTACAATTTAAAGTACAGGATTTCTTCGGATTATGAGTTTATGATCCGGTTCCTGAAGAATAAGGAGAACAGGCTGGTCTATCTGCCGGAAACGATTATCCGTATGTTTTATGGAGGCACCAGCAATTCCAGTATGGGGAGCTATCTTACTTCCCTGAGGGAAGGGCATATGGCTTTGAAGGAAAATGGGGTGAGAGGGGCAATATTTATTGATGTATTAAGAACAGGCAGGGTACTGTGGCAGTTTGTGCAGAGTGCGATATTGTTTAATAGGCTTAATGTGCAGAACCGAATGAGGGGGGAATAACGAAAATGTTTAATGATTCAAATGAGCTTAACAGAGAATACGAAGAAGAATCCGCCAGAATGTCTCATATGATCCATCTGCTGAGAAAAGTGATACGACAGGTACAAAAGGAACCGAAGGAAGAAAAAACATCGGAGATGTCAAATAAACTTAACCTCATGAAAGAATATGTGTGGTTGGAAGAGCTGCGCAGGTTCGATGAAACCAGGGATGCAGTGGATCATTATGCCGCTCCCGGGAGCCAACTCCTTGCGGAAATGGAGATTGAAGTAGAGAGACGGGAAGAGGATTATGAGCAGTTGTCCCTGCCGGGGTGCGAGCCGGAAGAGAAAACTGTACACAGGAAAAAGAAAAAAGTAACCTCCCAAATGTTCCGCAGAGAGCGTACCTTTGTGAAAATGGCGGCGGCGCGGCAGATGACAGAGGTATTGCAGGACTTGGACAATAAGTGGCTCAGTGATTTTCACAGATATCTGGGCACGGATATCGGAAAGAAAGCCGGGAAAAGGCTTATGGCGGAAAAGCTTGTGGAATGGGTTTGCGAGTATCCCCTGCAGTTACTTTTGGCTCTGGATGAATCGTCCATAAGGCTTTTAAAGAAAATATCGGAACAAAAGGAAAACGAAAGGTTAGTTATCAATGAAAAAAATATAGACGACTATCTGCAGATTGCCAATTTGGGCCTCATTGACTTAAGGGTGATCGAAGAGAAGGGCAGGCTGTTCTTTGGCATCTCCGTACCGGAGGAAATAAAGGAAAAAGTACTTCCTGCATGGAAAGAAATCCGCCGGGAAGACTTAGAGCATGACAGTCTCAGCATTTATCTGCCTCAGGATACAAAAAAGAACGCTTATTCTGTGAAAGAACTGGAAAGAGGATTCGATCAGTTTCTGGACAGGGTTTTGTTGATGGCATGTTTTTATGGGGTTATGGAAACGGAAAAGTTCAGACGGATATTCGGGGAGGTTTTTCAGACCGATATTTCCTTAGAGGAACTTATGCGGTTCGCTTATTTAAAGGGAACCCTTCATCAGGAGCTTCTGACCGGAAACAATCGTATGACCGGAGAGACATTCATAGGAATGACGGGACTTGATACAAACAGGGCTCTTTTAAAGCGGCAGAAGTATTGCAGGGATATAGAATATCCGGTTGTGACGGAAGATAAGATGGAGGAGGCGGTTTGGGGCACAGACGTCATATGGAAGGCGATTTGCGGATTCCTTGAGGGCCGGGAACCGGAGAATGTGGAAACAGACGAGATTTTTTATAATGCCGCCGATATGGTGACAAACGGCAGCAGCGTTGCGGAGGTGATGGAGTACCTGCTTGAATGGTATGAGGTAGAAAATCCATTAAAGAGGGGGATATTGTGGCGGCTTGTGGTTTTGGCCGGCCTTTGCGCGCCCCTGCCCATGTTAAAAGGCCATAGCAGGGATACCTTTCATGATACTTATGGAAAATACCTGTATTTGGATATGTTTCATGAGACAGGCAAAAAGATCAGGAGGGCATCTATTTATGAGCTTCCTGTCATAATACAGGAAAAGCTGGCGGAACTGACTATTATGTCGGAGAGGGATAGTTACTTTGATATTGTAGCTGAGGAAGAAAAGCTTCCGAAGGAATGTATGCAGAATGAGGAGATTAAACTGTTCCTGTTTGCAAACCGCATGGATCCCTACCGGAAAATACAGGATCCCGTGCTGAAAGAAAGAGAAAAGCACAGGCTCCGGGATATGGCAACCGGCTTGTGCGAGGAATGCAGGGACAGTGAGACCACGGATCTTATTCTTAAAATATGCAATAACAATGGAATCATAAACTATATATCAGGAGATGGGAACCGGTGGACAGGGCGGTCTGCGGCGGAGGACGTCTATGAAAGCGATGACTGGGAGGACGGTTATGCGGCGCCGCAGCCGGTGGTTAAACCGGCTAAAATTTATCCCAATGACCCATGTCCCTGCGGCAGCGGCAAAAAATATAAAAAGTGCTGTGGAAGAAAGGCGGAAAAGTAATGAAAGTATTGGTGACAGGCGTGGCAGGCCAGCTTGGCCATGACGTTATGAATGAACTGGCAAAGAGAAACTATGAAGGAGTGGGTTCAGATATTGCGCCGGTATACAGCGGAGCAGCGGACGGTACGGCGGTTACGATAATGCCGTATGTACAGATGGATATTACAGACAAGGGCTCTGTGGAGAAAGTGGTTTCGGAACTGAAGCCGGATGTGGTAGTCCACTGTGCGGCATGGACGGCAGTGGATATGGCGGAAGATGAGGATAAGGTAGAAAAAGTGCATCAGGTTAACGGCGTGGGTACGGAAAATATTGCGCTTGGGTGTAAAAAGGCAGATTGTAAAATGGTTTATCTCTCGACAGATTATGTGTTTGACGGGCAGGGGACTACGCCCTGGGAACCGGACTGCAGGGATTATAAGCCCTTAAGCGTTTATGGCCGGACAAAGCTGGAAGGAGAACAGGCGGTAGCGGCAAACCTGGAGAAATATTTTATCATGCGTATTGCCTGGGTATTTGGCGTTAACGGAAAGAATTTCATTAAAACGATGTTGAACCTGGGGAAAACCCATGACCAGATCAAGGTGGTTAATGATCAGATCGGGACGCCGACCTATACTTATGATCTGGCAAGGCTTCTGGTGGATATGATTGAAACAGATAAATACGGTTATTATCATGCAACCAATGAAGGCGGTTATATCAGTTGGTATGACTTTACCAGAGAAATTTTCCGCCAGGCCGCGGAATTGGGGCATCCGGAATATGGAAGGGAAAGCCTTAAAGTGATTCCGGTTACAACGGAAGAATATGGTATTTCCAAAGCCAAAAGACCTTTCAATTCAAGGCTGGATAAGAGCAAGCTGACAGCCAATGGGTTTGAGCCGCTGCCAACATGGCAGGATGCCCTGCACAGGTATTTGCAGGAGATTGAGTTTTAGATGAATTTCATATGCAGATGCCAATAGACAGGGAGTAGGCTGCAGGGAGTTTTCGCGTAACACAAATAGCGCGAAAGCTCCTTATTTTTTACCCAAATGTAGTTCGTTATATTAAAATAAAGTTATTCCAATAAAAATACATATGTGAAAGGAAGGAATAACTATGAGAACAGTTTTGATCATTGAGGACAATGCTGCCAGTATGGAAATGCTGGCCAAAATCGTGAATGAGGTGGATCCGGAAATCGTGGTTCACAGGGCGGTCAACCAGAACGAAGCCTATGCACATGCCATGCGGCTCAGCATAGATTTGTTCCTGATCGATATTATCCTGGATCCCAAAAATCCGGGAGATGTTTCCGGAATGCGTTTTGCAAACCGTATCCGACTGGTGGAGAAGTATAAGTTTGTGCCCATGATTTTTATTACGGCATTGGAGGACGCACGGTTATATGCATACAGCGATCTGCACTGCTATTATTATCTGGAAAAGCCCTATGATGACAAAAAAGCGCGGCAGGTGATAACGGAGGCTTTGGAGATGCCGCTGAAAAAGAAGAGCTCTCACGATGTCTTTTTCCGTAAGGACGGGATTATTTTTAAGAAGGATATTTCGGAGGTGGTCTATATAGAAAATGTAAGGAGCGGGCAGACAGTGTGTTTTACCGATGGAAAGCTGAAATTACAGTATAAACCCAGCAAGGTGATTTTGGAGGAGCTTGATTCGGACAAGTTTTTGCAGTGCAGCAGATATACGATCGTCAACAGGGATTTTATTTCTGCTATTGATGTGGTAAACCGCTACATAGAGCTGAAGGATAATTTCGGACAGCTTGAGATCGGGATAACTTTCAAGAAAAAATTTATCGAGGCTCTTAAGGGGAATTAAATGATACGCTGCCAATTGTTACATGCAGACTGTCCAATTATTACATGATTGAAAATATGCGGCATAAATGGCTTATAATGAATTTCTGTCGGGCCTGACGGTAATCTTAACAGAATCCACTTTAAAGGAGAAAATTTATGACAAAAACAAGAATAAAAAAAGCAATTGCGGCCACAGCCCTGGGAATTTTTCTCGGGGGGGGGTATTTCCGGACAGGATTTAGCGTTTGAAGCCCGGGCACAGGAAGCACCCTCCGTATTGGATTTAAGTGTCATCCCCTCAGGGGCGGGCGTCAGCGCAAAGTGCGAGTTCGAGGGTTATGAAGCGGACGGCGGTTATTCTATGGAGCTTTATCTTAATCAGGTAAGAGAAGACGGGACGGTAATTGAAATTGCCCTGAAAGGGATCCTGCCACCGAATGGCGGAGCAGGAATGGAAATCACAGAGGAGGAACCGGTGGAAACGGGCGTCTATAAGGCGACCCTTGTGATGGACAGGACAGACGGCAGTATGCTTCAGGTGGATAATTTCAGAAATTCTGTGCTGTATGATGTCATCAAAACTGAAAACGGTTATGTGGTTACGCCATATCAGGAACCTATAGAAGAGCCGGGGGCTGGAGATGAGTCCGGGACAGGAAATGAGCATGAGCCGGAAAATGAGCCGAAGCCAGAAGATGAACCGATAGCGGGAGGACAGAATGGCTCAGATCAGGATAACTGTAGCCATAGTACAGTTTCTTACCGTATTGTGAAGATGGCAACTCCGGATCAGGATTCGGTACTGGCCGGAGAATGCAGCAGGTGCGGAGAGGTACTGTCCTATTCCTTCGTGCCGAATTCCGCTTATGCGGCGTTTCTGGAGAGCGCGGCCTGTGCAATTCGAAATGCGCAGGGTGACGAGACGGTGGTCGAGACTGAGCGTTGGCTCAGCTTTAACCAGGCGGTATTTGACGCTATGGCGCAGCGGCCGGAATTAACAGTGAGAGTCCGCTATCGATATGAAGGAAAACGGTATGAGGCGACGATTCCGGCCGGGGCAGAGCTGAGCGGTCTGACAGATGAAAACGGATTCTGCGGTTTCCGGTATTTGGATCAGGTGTTTATGGGAAAGGAAATTGCTGAGTGATAAGAAAAATGGTGATTTTAGAGAAATAGTGGAAATCAAAGATGCCGGAGGGAGCAAAAGGAGGAGCTCTCTCCGGTATTTAAGGTTTCGGGAAGGTAAATACTGTGAAAAGTGGGTTGATTATGTTCTCCGGGTAAACTATAATGAAAAAATGGATTGAGCCGTAAGGAGGTATCGTAAAGCAGATGAACGGGCAAAAAGGAATAAAAATTTTAACTTGGTTCTATTTATTTCCTTTCGGCATTATGGTCTTGTTCAATATTTTTAACAGCCTGCTGCGTACGACTTATTTTGATCTGTACCAATATGTGGAAGCCGCCAGATACCGATGGGACAATCCCCTGCTTCTGATTGCTGTAAGTGCAGGGCTTCTGGCGCTTTTTTATACAATCCGAAAGCTGGAATGGGACAAAAAGATAAATATTGTTAAATTGGCGGCAGGCTTTAGCGGGAGTCTCTGCCTTATTATTGTACTTCTTTTCCGCTGTGAAGTTTCATGTGACAGCGAGGCTTTGAGTGATTTTGCGGTAGAATTTATGCAGGGAAATTATCATGCATTTGAGAGGGGAGAGTATCTGTACAGATATCCTTTCCAAATAGGAGTAGTAGCCTTGCTGGAACTGATCTACAGGGTTTTCGGTGTAGAAAACTTTATCGTGTTTCAGCTAGTCAACATTGCCAGTATCCTGGTAATCATCTGTATGCTGAATAAGATTACCCGGGAGCTGTTTGCGGACGAGAAGATTTGCGGGCTGGAGGCATTATTATCAATGGGAATGCTGCCTTTGTTTTTGTTTTCCACTTTTGTATATGGAGATATTATTGGCTGGGCTTTTGGCATAGGAGGTATTTACTTTGTCATTCTGTACCTGAAAACGGATCGATGGCAAAATATTCTGAAGGCGGCAATAGTGTTATCCTTTGGGGTTGTAGTAAAATCCAATATCAATATTCTGGTGGTAGCCGCGTTGATTGCGGTTCTGCTCCACGCAATGGAAAAGAAAAGTTGCAAGGCGCTTATATGGATTGCCATTATCATATTGATTTCCCAGGCGGGCATTTCGATTGTAAGCAGTATTTATGTCAGGCTGGCCGGATTGGAAAGCTTTCCTGAGGGGATTCCCAAGATCGCATGGGTAGCCATGAGCATGCAGGAGGGGGACGAAGGAGGATATGCCTGCGGATGGTACAACGGATATAACTGGGAGATTTATGGGGAAAATAACTTTGACAGGGCAAAGACAACGCAGGCCTGTATGGAAAATCTATCTCATTCTCTGAAAAAATTTCTGCACGAACAGCGTTTTGCACTGAATTTTTTCTACAAGAAATTTACTTCCCAGTGGAATGCACCTACTTTCCAGTCAATGATCACAAATGAATGGAACAGCAGATATGTTGAAAATCTTTCTCCGCTGGCCCGCTTTTTTATTTATGGCTCTGGAAGGGATATTCTGTATGGGATTATGAACTGTTATCATTTTTTTATGTTTTTGTGTGCCGGAGTTTATTGCCGGTTTTCCATAAAGGAATGGTCACTCGCAAAAGCGTATTTTGTGCTGAATATTTTTGGGGGGTTTTTGTTTCATATGTTATGGGAGGCACAGTCAAGGTATATATTGGGATATTTTGTCCTGATGCTTCCGCTGTCGGCCTGGGGGATTGATAAAATATTGGCAGGAACAGGCAAAATACTCCGTAAAAAAATGCCGGATGTAAATATAAATTAAGGGAAAATAACAGAAAGAAAACAGGAGGATGTAAAAACAAATGAAGATTGCAGTTGCAGGAACAGGCTATGTAGGACTGGTGGCAGGTGTATGCTTTGCGGAAAAGGGCTATGATGTGACATGTGTGGATATCGACGAAGCAAAAGTGACGATGATGCGTCAGGGAATTTCACCTATTTACGAGGAAGGGCTTGAGGAACTGATGCAGAAAAATAATGCCAGGGGAACTCTGCATTTTACTACGCAATATGTGGAGGCATATCGTGATGCGGATGCAATTTTTATTGGCGTAGGCACTCCGGAGATGCCGGACGGGAGCGCCAATTTAAGCTATATAGCCACGGTCTCACGGCAGATTGCAGAGACTGTGGAAAAGGACTGTCTGGTAGTGGTGAAGTCTACGGTTCCGGTGGGGACAAACGATAAAGTGGAGCAGTTCATCAGGGATTTTCTTGTACATGACGTAAAGGTAGAGGTCGCCTCCAATCCGGAATTTTTGGCTCAGGGGACGGCAGTGCATGATACCCTTCATGCAGCCAGGATTATCATCGGAACTGAAAGCAGAGAGGCGGAGGAACTGCTGAAGAAAATCTATGAGCCCTTTGGCCTTCCCATTGTCTCAGTGAAGCGCCGTTCCGCGGAGATGATCAAGTATGCCTGTAATGATTTTCTTGCCCTTAAAATTTCCTATATGAATGATATTGCAAATCTCTGCGAACTGGTGGGCGCCGATATTACGGATGTGGCAAAAGGGATGAGTTATGATGAGAGAATAGGAGCCCGTTTTTTGAATGCGGGTATAGGTTTTGGAGGAAGCTGTTTTCCTAAGGACACCAAGGCGCTTAAATTTCTGGCAAGAGAGCATGGCTATCAGTTAAAGACTGTGGAAGCCTGCGTGGATGTAAACAGCGTACAAAAGACCCGGCTTTTTGAGAAGGCAAAGGAAAGGATGATTACCTTCAGCGGTTTAAAGACAGCGGTGCTGGGACTCACCTTTAAGTCCGGAACAGATGATTTAAGGGAAGCTCCCTCAATCGATAATTTGAAGCTTCTTTTGGCGGCGGGAGCGGAGGTATATGCCTTTGATCCAAAGGGGGAGGAAAGAGCCAGAGAGCTTTTCCCGGAGGGAAAGCTGGAAAAAGGAACCATGAATTATGTAGCATCTGCCAGGGAAGCCTTAGAGGGAGCCCATATTTGCTTCGTATTTACGGAATGGGCGGAGATTAAATCAGTAATGCCAAAGGAATTTAAAGAAAGGATGCATACGCCGCTGGTTTATGACGGACGCAACCTTTACTCTCCGGCGGAAATGAAAGCGGCCGGAGTGGAATATTATAGTATTGGACGGTAAAAAACGGGCGGTTTATGGATGTTTTGACTCATATCCGCAACGCTGCCGGATGATGTACCGGGGACGGGCTTTTATTTCATCGTAGATCCTCGAAATATAATGACCGATAATGCCAAGACTGATCATGAGGACGCTGCCGATGATCAGTTGAAGTAATATGACGGTAGTAAAGCCTTCCAGTGCCGTACCGGAAAAATACCGATAAAGGGATTGGATGCCCAGAGCGATGGAAGCCACAAGCATGCTCCATCCAAGCAGTGTTACCAACTGCATGGGAGCGCCGGAAAAAGAAGTGATATTGCGTATGGCATATTTGATAAGATTCCATAGGGACCACTTGGAAGTGCCGGCAGTCCGTTCCTGTACCTCGAAGGGAATTGCGATGGTTTTAAAGCCTACCCAGGAGGAAAGGGCACGGAAAAAGGGCGCACGTTCCGGCAAAATGAGAAGGGCATCTACGGCCTTTCGGTCCAGCAGCTTAAAATCGGAGGCCTGGGACATATCGATTCCGGTTGCACTGCTGATCAGGCGATAAAAGCCTTTTGCACATAATGTGTGAAGGGGATTTTCTTTTCCGCGGGATGCTTTGACGCCTTCAACCACTTCGAAGCCGTCCTTCCACAAGCGGTACATTTCCGGAATCAGGGCAGGAGGATGCTGCAGGTCGCAGTCCATTACAAGGCAACAGGCGCCCCGGGCGGCTTCAAGTCCGGCAAAGATGGCAGACTCTTTTCCAAAGTTCCTTGAAAAGGAGAGCCCCCTGACTTCAGCATGCTGTGCTGAAAGCTCCTGAATGCGGATAAAAGTGGAATCTGCAGAACCATCATCCACAAAAATGATTTCAAATGGAATGTCATTTTCCTTTAATGTGCGGCTGATGGTAAGGAAAGCGTTTTTTATGTTATCCTGCTCATTATAGGCGGGAAGGATGATGGAAAGAAGATGATTGTCCGGCATTATTACTACTCCTTACTGGTGATACAATATTTATAGTAAAGTATAACGGAGAAATTTGGGTTTGGCAATGACAGGAGAGGATATAAATGAATGCATTAGATAGTTCAAAAAAATATTTTATCACAGGAAGCGCCGGGTTTATAGGTTTTTATCTGGCGCAGGCTTTGCTGAAGCAGGGCGCGGAGGTCATTGGCCTTGATAATCTCAATGATTATTACGAGGTTTCCTTAAAGGAGGAACGTCTGGCCATTTTAAAAAAATATGAGAAGTTTGTTTTTATCAGAGGGGATTTGGCGGATAAAGAAAAGCTTCTTACTATATTTAAGGAAAAAAAACCGCAGATTGTGGTGAATCTGGCAGCTCAGGCGGGAGTAAGGTACAGTATAGACAATCCGGACGCATACATTCAGTCTAATATTGTTGGCTTTTTTAATATTCTGGAGGGCTGCAGGTACTTTCCTGTAGAGCACTTGGTGTATGCTTCCTCCAGCTCCGTGTATGGGGGAAATGAAAAGGTACCTTTTTCAGTGGAGGATCAGGTGGATCATCCAGAAAGCCTGTATGCCGCAACCAAGAAGTCAAATGAACTGATGGCATATGCTTACAGCCGTCTTTATCAGATCCCGCTTACCGGACTGCGCTTTTTTACTGTGTACGGTCCTATGGGAAGGCCTGACATGGCCTATTTTAAATTTGCAAAGAAGATCATGGCGGATGAGCCTATTCAGATTTACAATCACGGGGACATGCTCAGAGACTATACTTATATTGACGACATTATTGCCGGAATCCTTGCGATTCTTTGCAATCCGCCTGTCAGGGATGATAAGGGGGCGTACTATAAACTGTACAATATTGGGAATCATCATCCTGTGAAGCTGATGGATTTTATCAGAGTGCTGGAGGAGAGTCTTGGGAAAGAAGCCCAAAAGGAATTTTTACCGATGCAAAAGGGCGATGTCTATCAGACCTATGCTGATGTCAGCGGACTGATGAAGGATTTTGGATTTAAGCCGGATACTTCTGTGGAGGAAGGACTTGCAAGGTTTGGCAGGTGGTTTTTAGACTATTATCATTACAGGCAGTGACAGGACAGACGGAATGAGATTATATTATAAATGGTTGTTGGCAGTACCAACGATAGCGTTGGCGGTTATTTTATATTGGATATTGTCTCCTTCGGAAATCAGTCCGATTGTGATCAACGAGGTCTGCAGCAATAATTTCTCGTTGATAAAGGATGAGACAGGGCAATATACGGATTATGTGGAGTTATATAATGCGAGCGACGAAACGGTTTCCCTGGAGGGGTTCTTTTTGTCGGATGACGGGAACCGGTTAGCAAAGTATCCTTTGGAGGCAGTGGTGATTCCGCCAGGCGGATATTATGTAGTCTGGCTGGACGGAAAAGATGATATTTCCGTCGGGCGGACAGGCTTTAAGCTTTCCCGGCTGGGGGAAGAGCTCTTTTTGAGTGATGAGGAGGGAGCGATCCTTGATTTTGTGACGATACCGGAGCTTTCTTACAATACTGTTTATGGCAGGGAAGAGGACGGTAAGGGAGAGTGGGGGATAATGAGCGCTACCACGGGGGATGCGAACCTGAAAGCTGAAAAGAAGCCTTTTGAAGTACTGCCGGAACCTGTATTCAGTGCGGAAAGCGGGTTTTATGAGGAGCCATTTAAACTTTGCCTTACTGCACCGGAAGGAGAGGATATTTATTATACTCTGGATGGAAGCGAGCCTACGCCGGAGTCCTTTTTGTATCAGGCTCCGCTTGCGATTCAGGATGCAAGCGGAGAGGAAAATGTGTATGCAGCCAGAACGGATCTGTCGCCTACCAGAAGCTATGTACCGCCCTTTAAGGTGGATAAGGCAACCGTAGTGCGAGCCGTCAGCTGGGATAAAAAGAGAAACAGGGCCAGCAAGGTTGTTTCCAAAGTCTATTTTGTTGGATATCAACAAAGGGATGAATATCAGGATATGCCTGTTGTCTCTCTGGTGACAGATCCTTCCGATTTATTTGATGAAGAATCGGGGATTTATGGCAATGGGAAAGCTTTAGAGAGCTATAAGGCAGAAGGCGGGCTGGTGGACGGAGAGTTGCTGGATTCTTTTACGGATAAGGGGGGAGTGGAACACTATCTTTATGCGGCTTCCAATGCTTTTGGTGAGGGGAAGGAATGGGAGAGGGAAGCGTCCTTCACCTATTTTGATGAGGCACATGGATACTGTTTTTCACAGAATGTTGGGATCCGGATTGCAGGACAGTCTACCAGAGCCACCCCTCAAAAGTCGTTTAATATTAACGGAAGGGACATTTATGATGATGAGACGCTGCTTCCTTATGAGTTTTTTGAGGGAACATCTTATTCAGCATTTAAGCTCCGCAATGGGGGAAATAACAATGACGGAGTAATGATTACGGATGCTTTTTTGGAGAAGTTGGCACAGGGGCGGGCAGTTTCCACTCAGGGGTCAAGACCCTGCATTTTATTCCTGAACGGTGAATACTGGGGAATTTATAATATCAGGGAGCGCTATAAGGAAGAATATGTGAGGAATCATTTCGGGGTGAGTGAAGGAAATGTATGGATGATTGATGCCGGGACAGCCAGGGTTGGAGACAGTGAGGCTCAGGAAGCTTATGAGCATATGCTTGCCGAGGTGGAAGAATGCGATCTGTCTTTTGATGATGTGTATGCTATGATTAGCGAGATTATTGATATCCAGAGCTTGATTGACTATTGTTGTATCAATTTATATGTGAATAATACTGATGTTTCTTTTTCGACCAACACGGCTTTATGGCGGACAATAGAGCCGGAGGAAACGGGATATGGAGATGGCAGATGGCGATGGATGCTGTTTGACCTGGATGTGACACTCCGGCAGGACGAGGAGGAAGATCTTACCTGGATGGAGGAAAATGCGCTGCTAAACGAGCCAATGATAAGGAGTCTGATGGAAAATGAGCAGTTCCGAAAACAATTTTGCCTGACCTTTATGGACATCGCCAATACCAATTATGCGTATGACAGAGTGCATGAAGAGCTGATGAAATGGGCAGAGATTTACAGGACTCAGGTGGTGAAAAATCACAGACGATTTTTTGAGACGGACTTCCCGGAGGAAAAGTTTGACGGATATATTGCGGAGATTGATGATTTTTTCAGAGATCGGTTTTTATTTGCCATGAAAAGTCTTGCCGCAGAGTTTGACCTGGAAGGGACGTTGGAGACCATTACGGTCAAAAATTCTTTGCCGGATGGCGGGACGGTTATGGTAAATACGGCTGAAATTGAGGAGGAAGAGTGGAACGGACAATACTATACGGATCATCCTGTGACGTTTACGGCCAGGGCGAAGGAGGGCTACCGCTTTGCCGGATGGCGGGGGGATGTATCTGGCAGCCAGGAGCAGAAGGAAGCATATATTCCGGTAGGAGGGCTTAGAGTTGAGGCCGTATTTGAGAAGGAAGAATAGCGTATTTGGAAGGATAATCACGGGATGAGGATATTTGTGAGGAAGAGAGCAATCGTGTATGCAGGAGCCGCCTTAAGTATGGTTTTACTTTCAGGTTGCGGGGAGTTTTTAGAGATGCCGGTAAGCGCCGGAGTGTCTGAAAATGAAAGCACCGAACTGGCAAAGGGAATCGGGCAATATGAAATAACAGACAGAGATCGCGATACCACGGAAAGCGGTACGCTGGAAATTTCCCTGGACAATCCGGAGCCCGGCAGGGAGGATATTTATAGTTGTGAGGGTAGGGATATCGTGATCCATTCCGGCGGGAAATATTTGATAAAGGGGAAGCTGGACAAAGGGAGTCTTACTGTTGATGTTTTTGAGGATGAGATTGTTCATCTGATCCTGGATAATGCAGAGATCAATGCCGGGAATGGTGCAGCAATAAATGTGGAGCAGGCAGCCAAGGTGATTTTGACGGCAAAGGAAGGAACGATAAATACTCTCAGTGACGGAATGAAATATAAAGAGACTCAGAAAGCATGTCTGGTCAGTAATTCAGATCTGACCATTAACGGCAGCGGCTCTTTAGCCGTGTACGCCTATTATGCGGATGGTGTGCGTTCGAAAGACAGGATCAAAATAATAAATACGGATTTATATGTGAAAGCGAAGGAAGACGGTATACGAGGAAATGACGGAGTGATCCTGTCAGAGAGTGTGACAGAGGTGGAATGTGAAGGCACAGGAATCCGCTCCGGCAGTGAAAAGGATATGGTGGTCATGCAGGGAGGCAGCTGTAAGGTGATTGCAGGGAAAAATGCAGTTGATGCCAATAAGTATGTTTCTATTCAGGACTGTGAGACAGATCTGTACTCTGTGTGGGAAAGTATAATATGTGACGGAATCAGGGATATTGAGGAAGTGGCAGAATGACAGAAGAAGGTTATTTGGGAAAGTACAGGCACGAATATAAATATATGATTAACAGCATGGAAGAAGCAATTTTGAAAATGCGGGTGAAAGCCATGATGAGAACAGACGGGCATGCCGGCAGCAAGGGAAGCTATCAGGTCAGGAGCCTGTATTTTGACAATCTTTATGACGACTGTTATTATGAGAATGAAAGCGGGATCGGAGAAAGGGATAAGTACCGTATTCGGATTTACAATGGGGATAAGAGTCACATTATGCTTGAAAAGAAAAGCAAAAGGCGGCAGATGACTTTGAAAGAAACCTGTCCTTTGGATAGTTCTGTCTGCTATAAACTGATGCATGGACAGAAGATAGAGATTTCGTCTTCTATGACCGCAGGACAGAAGAAGTTGTTGGGGGAGATACAGAGAAAAGCACTTCGCCCGGTAGTTATTGTAGAGTATCTGAGATTTCCCTTTACAGAGCAAAATGGTAATGTGAGAGTTACCTTTGATGAAAGCATTGGCTCTTCCAATGATATATCAGGTTTCCTGGAAAAACCGTCTACTATGCGTCCTGTTATGGAAAAAGGAATATCGGTACTTGAAGTGAAATGGGATGAATTTTTGCCGGATTACATTAAAAGCGGTATGCAGTTGGATTCTTTACAGCGATGCAGCTTTTCCAAATATTATCTGTGTAGAAAATACAATACATATGGAGGAATAAGAATATGAGCATAATAGAAATACTAAAAAATTCGTTTTTGGAGGGATATGCATCAAGCACGCTTTCCATTAAAGCAATTATTATATGTATGGTGCTCACCCTGCTGGTATCGACATACATATTTATTCTTTACCGGCTCATCAACAGGCAGGCTTTTTATAACAAGAATTTCAATATAGCCCTTCCGGCAATAGCAATTATCACAGCGGCAATTATTTTAACGATTCAGTCAAGTATTATTATTTCTCTGGGGATGGTAGGGGCGCTTTCTATTGTCCGATTCAGGACGGCGATTAAAGATCCCATGGATTTAGTGTTCCTGTTCTGGTCAATTAGCGTGGGGATCATTTGTGGAGCCGGGTTTGCCATTATTGCAGTGATTGCTTCGGGGGTGCTCACATGCGGGATCCTTCTGGCAGATTATCTTCCCATAGCCAAGGCTCCTCAGATTTTACTGATCAATTCTAATACCTTTGAAAATGAAAAGGAAATCATGGAAGTTGTAAAGAAATATTGCTCCCTTCACAGGGTAAAGGCCCGTAACCTTACCAAGGACCATCTTGACATGGCGATTGAGGTGAGAGTGAAGGAAGAGACCGGCCTGGTGACGGAACTCATGAAAGTGGATAATGTCATATCCGCTTCGCTGGTTGCTCATGACGGGGAGGTTACTTTTTAAAAAGCTTTCATCTTGTATATGTTCATCCGTAAATAGCCGAATTGATACTGCCCAAACTTCTCGATAGAAAAATCAGCTAAGTCCAGTTCATCTGCAGACAGATAGTCTCCATTATCAAAGAACCAGAATTCATTGAGATTTTCCTCTTTAAGTTGTTTGGGATCAAAAGAACCTGTATAGAAAATGTCAGCCTGAGGGATATAATAAGCAGTGCAATTATAAAGATAATCGTCTCCGCTTATCAGAACGATCTTGTCTCCCTCAGCAATGTGCTCTTTGGCAAACTCCAGAGTTTCAACAGTGTGATCTCTGTGCATGGTTTCCAGACTTGCTTTGTAGCGAATACCGCCGATCAGGGCAAAGGAAAGGCAAAGCAGGAGGATGATATATTTATTGATGTGTCTGACTACAGGGCCAGCACCGAGGAATAAAAGACAGACTGGCATGATCAGATATCGGCTCAGCATGATGGGTTTACCCAAAGCGGCAGAAAGAATACCAACGGCCATGATACCCCAGATTGCACTGCAGCAAACAAACGACCAATAGTATATTACATTTTTATGGCGAATGAGAAGGAAAATCGAGAAGAGTGTTATTCCAGCCAGAACAGCCAGATAAAAGTATTCGCTTCCGCTTATCTCACTGTAGAATAGCTCTTTTAAGGGAGCAAGCCTTGAAGTGGGTTCGTGAATCCAGCCCCCATTCGATTCCCTGATCTGTGCGATCGCAATCAGCAAAAAGGGAATATAAGCAACTACTGTTACCAGGCTGCACAGGATGCAGTTTTTCAATTCTTTTTTGTTATGAATATAAATAAAATAAGTCAAAAGTCCCAGATAAAGAAAAATCATTGTGAGGACAGCATAATAGTGGGTATAGGCCGCAGAAAGGCTGTAAAGAGTAAAAAGAATCCAGTTTTTCCGGGAAGGTGTCACAAACAGCTTATAGCAAAACACTCCTGCAAGAAGAGTAAATGCGCTTGCCCAGACATACATACGTATTTCCGTGGATTTCTGCAACATGAAAGGGTTCAGATAGAGGATGAAAAGGTAAAAAAACATGGCTTTAGGGCCATGATTTTTTTTGACAAAGGTAATGCCGATCATAAACAGGATGAAAAGAGCCGCAAGGGAAAATAAACGGGCCATGAGAATACTCTGCCCGGTAAAAATTGCAAAGGGCCTGATCATAAAATAATACAGAAACGGCGAGGTATCGTGTAATACTTCATAGAAAAAATCATGCCAACTGCTACGACACCATTGCATAGTAAAAAATTCATCAAAGTTGATGGTATATCGGGAACATGATGTGATGGACATAAATAAAAATAGTAATATGATCAGGATTTCCCAAGGAAATTTTTTTAATTTATTTTGCATAAAAATTCTCCTTATGTTTATTCATTATAGCATGTTTTCAGCACAGATGGACATATAATTTCTCAAATTAGAATAAACTATAAAGAGTGTTGTTTGAAAAAATACTGCAAGGTAGTTATTAAGAATTGTTTAAGAATCATGAAAAAAATCTTAGAAAGGATGATGAAAGCTGGAATTTGTTCAGAAATATGCTATTCTAAGATAAGAGCAGGTTCGGAGAGAGGAGTGGAGAATTATGAAAAAGAAAAAGACGGAAAGACAGAGAGTCCTTCTGATTGCAGTTATATTGTGTGGTTTGATTGTAACGGGATGTGGCCGAAGGTATATTGTTGAGGAAGAGAAGAATCATGTGGCATCAGAAAATGTGGTGATCACGGAGACAGGAGAGGTTATTGAAAAACCTGGTTCGGAAGCCTCTGCTTCGATAAAGCAGACTCCTGTGCCGGATAGTGGAGAACAGGCGCAAGCTCCGGTGGTAAGTGAACGCGAGATGCCGACTCCGGTAATCGAGGTTGATATACCGGTACAGGAGCAGGTGATTACAGAAGAGGATCAAACTGAGCCTCAGGGGCATAGCCTGCAATTGGTCTTTTTGGGTGACAGTATTTTTGATAATAACAGAGACGGCTCAGGAGTGCCTTACTTAACAGCGAAACAGTGTAATGCCGATGTTTATAACCTTGCTATTGGTGGAACCAGTGCCAGCATTGAAGCAGACGAGGATTCCGAGTGGACTCAATGGACATCAAGAGGATTTGGCGGGGTGGTGAATGCTATGATGAAGCGAATTCCAACAGATATTTTTGCAGGAACCAGAGCAGGCGAGTTATTGGATAATCCTCATATAGATTTTTCTCAGACAGATTATTTTATTGTGGAATATGGAACGAATGATTTTTTCAGAGGAGTACCACAAAGTGATGATGATGGATATAATCAGAGAACCTATGCCGGGGCGTTGCGCTATGGGGTTTCTAATCTGAAAGAATTGGCGCCTGACGCAACGGTAATACTTTGTTCACCCATGTATGCTCAATTTTTTAAGGATGGGTTTATGATCGGGGATGGAAATGTCACTAATAATGGAAATGGAACTCTGTTTGACTATGTGGGAACCTGTAATTATGTGGCCAAGGAACAAAATGCATTATTCTTCAATGCCTATCTGGATCTGGGGATTGATGGTTATACGGCTGAGGATTATCTTGAGGATGGCGTACATTTAACCGAAGCAGGAAGGCAGCTATATGCAGATGCACTTGCAAAGATAATATTAAATTATGAGGAAACCAAAAATAATTAAAAATTTAAATTTAGATTAGATAATGCATATTTGTTAGCCTGTGTATTATGCTTGACCTCCGGCTTATATCGTGTTACCATTGAAAAAGTGTAAATAAGGCATTACGCATATTTTTGATATCTGGATGTAACACGAGCTGGCGGAAAACTATGCAGTATTTTACAGATAAGAAAAAAATTATCAATTATATTATTTTTGCAGGAGTGTTTCTTGCATACCTGATCTTCAACAGCATCCTTCTGGCATGCCATGAGCTGTGGCGGGACGAAGCCAACGTCTGGCTCATGGCAAGGGAGCTTTCTCCCATCCAATTATTCAGAGAAATCAAATACCAGGGGCATCCATGCCTGTGGTATTTGTTGGTTATGCCCCTGGCTAAACTGGGGCTTCCCTTCCGCAGCATCGGTATTTTAAGCCTTTCCGTCATGGCAGTGGCGGCAGGGCTGTTTTTGTGGAAGGCGCCTTTTAACATGCTTGTGAAAGCGGTTTGTGTGTTCAGCCCGATTTTCAGCTATTTTTATGCGGATATTGCAAGGAATTACTGTCTGATTGCACTTTTACTGTTGCTGCTGGCATGGTACTATCCACGAAGAAATAAAAAAGGGTTCTGGTACGGCCTGCTTTTGGGGCTTTTGGTGCAGTCCGATACGATAGCGATCGCACCTGCAGGGATGATCTCCCTCGTATGGCTGTGGGAAAATGTAAGTGCTTCCCTGAAAGAAAAAAATTTCGAACCGATAAAGAGAATACTGGGCGGAATTTGGATACCGCTGGCGAGTTTTCTTCTGTGGGTGGTACAGTTTTATCAGGTTTCGGACAGTCCGGCGTTTCAGGTGAACCGCCCCGGATTTCGGGAGCTTCTGCATGAAATCCGTAATTACAGCTTCTGGATTCTGGAGAGACTCTCAGGGCAGAGTCAAAGTTTTTGCAGGCTTATGCTGGTTTTGGTTATTCTGCTTCTGTTAGTGGTATCGGTGAGAATCAGAAATATTGCGGCGTTTAGCGTGATGGCGGCGGCCTTTTTGTTTGAAGCGGTGTTCAGCGTGATGGTATATCAGCTTCATTACTGGCATTTTATTGCACTTTGTTTTGTGTTGATCTGGACGATGTGGGTTATGTATGCACAGAGGCAGGACAGGCAGAGAGAGGACAGGAGCAGCGGCATAGCGTTGGCTGGCCTTCAGATACTGCTGCTTGTTTTGTCTGTCTTTATGATCATGCAGTGGAATTCGCAGGAGGAAAGCTCCAATCTCGACAATGCCCTCCATGGGCTTTACTCGGACGGAGTGTATACGGCGGAGTTTATAGGAGAGAATATTTCACCGGATGAGGTTATTGTATCAACCAATGTGGCGATGGCATCTCCGGTACTGGCATATCTTCCCTCAGATTATTGTTTTTATTTTGCGGGAAATGGGAAAATTGCCTCTTATGCAGATTATGCCGGGGAACAAAGCAGACAGATCAGTGTGAGCAGTCTTCTTGAGTGGTTTGGCACAAAATTTTCTGAAAAAGAGGAATTTTATTTGCTGGATTCGGAAGGTTCCTGTATAATTGACAGGGAAGAACTGGAGAATTTTCAGGTGTTATACCAAACCGAACAGAAGACGGCTAGGGGAGAAGAATATACGGTATACCGTATTGCCAGGTGAAAAATAAGGGAAGCGGACGGAGAAATAAAAATGTCAGAAGGAATGAAATTTACCTCCGGACAATTTGATAAGATCATTATTGGTGCAGGACTTTATGGAATGTATGCCGCGAAATTCTGTGCGGAAAGGGGACAGCATGTGCTGGTGCTGGAATACGATGACGCGCCTTTTCAGCGCGCCACCTACATCAACCAGGCGAGAGTCCACATGGGCTACCATTACCCCAGAAGTCTCACCACCGCAGTGAAATCAGCAGGATACTTTCGGCGTTTCGTGGAGGACTTCGGATTTTGCATTCACCACAAATTTCAGCAGATTTATGCTACCTCCGACAAATTTTCCTGGACAAATGCCGAACAGTTTCAGGAATTCTGCCGTGCGGCTGGAATCATGTGCGAGGAGGTGGCTGTTTCCAAGTATTTTAAGCCGGGCATGTGCGACGGGGCGTTCCTCACGGAGGAATATACCTACGACGCCAAAATCCTGCAGAAGTACTATGAGGACAGGCTGCGTGAAAACAGCCATGTGGAGTTGCTGTTCCATGCCCGTATAGAAAAAATTATCAAAAAAGAAAAATCTTTTCAGGTGCAGATGAGGGATGGAAGCTGCTATGAAGCCCCCTTTGTGCTGAACGCTGCTTACGCCTCTGTGAATCAGGTGATTGATCTGGTGGAAGACGGGAGCATGGAGAAGGAGCCTTTTAACATTAAATATGAGCTTTGTGAGATTATTCTATGTAAGCCATCGGAGACGCTTAAGGATATTGGCCTGACGGTGATGGACGGCCCGTTCTTTTCCATTATGCCCTTCGGAAAGACAGGGTACCATTCGCTTACGGCGGTCACCTTCACTCCCCATGTGACAAGCTATGACATCAGACCGATATTTTCCTGTCAGGTGGGTGCGGCGGCCGAAAGCTCATCAGACGCGGAAGAAGGTGCGCTGCCGGTCTTCTGCACGGAGGGACAATTGGGCAACTGCAATGAGTGCAACAATAAGCCGGATACAGCCTGGCCCTACATGTCGCATCTGGCGGATAAGTATATGAAGCCGGAGTATGCCTACTCCTATGTGGAATCTCTGTATTCCATGAAGCCGATTTTAAAGAGCTCCGAGGTGGACGATTCCCGTCCTACGGCCATCAGAGTGATGAGCAGGGAGCCGTATTTCGTCAGTGTTCTGTCCGGGAAAATCAATACGGTATATGATCTGGATGAATATTTACGATGAAGGCCCCGGACGGCGGCGATTGCGGGAGCACGAAGTGCGGAGCAATCGGCTTTCATGCAGGGTAGAAAAGAAAGAATGAACGGTATGGAAAATAAAATGGAAAAAAAATTCGTTTCTCTGGTGGTGTATCTTCACGATGCGGCGCCTTATATAAAATACTTTCTGGATACGGTGCTTCCGGTCTGCGAGGAGAATTTCGAGCAGTTTGAGGTTGTATGTGTGGATGATGGCTGCATGGATGGCACCGTAGAGCTTTTAAGGGAATATGTGGAAAAAAGACAGCTTAAGGCCATGGTCAATGTGGTTCATATGAGTTTTTTCCAGGGGCTGGAAAGTGCAATGAACGCAGGCAGGGATATCTCCATTGGTGATTTCGTCTATGAATTTGACGATATCTTTGTGGACTATGAGCCGGAAGTGATCATGGAGGTTTACCGAAAGCTTCTGGAAGGGAATGATATTGTCGCCGCCAGCAGCAGGGGAAAGCTGCGCTTTACCTCACGGATGTTCTATGCGCTTTACAACACAACCCGCAAAGGAAATGAAAAGATCGGACCGGAAACCTTCCGGCTTGTGTCCAGAAGAGCCATCAACCGGATCAAATCCATGGGACAGTATATTCCTTATCGAAAGGCAGTTTACATGAACTGCGGTCTGAAAACCTCCACGATTCACTATGACAGCAGGGACGTGAATGTAAGGGTCAAGAACAAAACGGTGGTGGCGGAGAGAACGGCGCTGGCACTGGATTCCTTTATCTATTTTACCAACGTTTTAGAGCGGATTTCAGCCATTATCTGCGGTATATTTCTGATATTTACTCTGGGAATGGGATTTTATATCATGTCCGATTTTTTAAATAATGATACGAAGCCGGTGGAGGGCTGGCTTTCCACCATGGGCTTTCTGGCGCTTGGCTTTTTCGGCGTGTTTGCGCTTTTGACGATTATACTTAAATATTTGTCGGTGATGCTGAACCTGATTTTCCGGCATCAGCGGTATCTGGTTTCGGATATAGAAAAGGTGGTGAAGCGGTGAGAGGGGAAGAGTTGTCCATCAATCTTTTGTTTCCGGTACTGAATGAGAGGCTGAGGCTCAGGAATGGAATAGAGAGAACCATGGAGTATTTGCGGGAAAATGTTTCCATTCCATACAGTCTTACGATTCTGGACAATGGCTCGGAGGATGAGACGCCGGAAATTGCAGGGGAATTGGCGGAAAAATATCCGGAGGTATCTTATGTCCGTCTGGAAGAGAGGGGAGTCGGAATTGCTTTCCGAAAGGGAATCGAATTGAATGAAAGTGCGCTGGTGGGCTATATGGATATTGACCTGTCCACGGACATTAAATATCTGGGGCGCACCATTGAATTATTTGAGACCAGGCCGGAGCTGGAGTACGTAAACGGAAGCCGTTTCAGCAAAGAATCCGACACCAGGGGGCGGAAATGGTATCGAAAGATCACCTCCATGGGGCTGGTCTTTCTGCTGAAGGCAATTTTTCATATGAAGGCAACGGATGCGGTGTGCGGCTTTACTTTCCTGAGAAAGGAGACGGCAAAAAGGCTGGTAGCGGTGTGCAGTAATGATAACGGGTGGTTTTATACCATAGAATTCCTGCTCCGGGCGGAGCGCATGGGTGTAGTGATCTATGATATGCCGGTAGAGTGGCAGGAGGATTACAATACAACGGTCAAGGTATGGAAGACCATCAAAAATTATCTGGTACGGATTCACAGACTGCGCAGGGCTTTCAAAGAGGAAGCAAAGAAAAGAGGGGAACTATGTTAAAGAGGATCGATCTTACAAGGGACTATCAAAAGCACAAAAAGGAATATCTGGAAGCAATCCAGGCGGTTTGCGAGGAGACAGCCTTTTCAGGAGGGAAATTTGCAGATCAGTTTGATAAGGAATTTGCGGAGTTCTGCGGTGTTCCCTATGCGGCGGGAGTGAACAACGGAACCTCTGCCCTGCACTGTGCCATGCTGGCGCTGGGCATCGGCGAGGAGGATGAGGTGATCGTTCCGGCCAATACTTACATAGCCACGGCATGGGGAGTCACCTATACAGGGGCTGTGCCGGTGTTTGTGGACTGTACGTGCGATACATGGGAAATTGACCCGGATAAGATTGATGAGAAGATTACGGATCGGACCAAAGCAATCCTCGGGGTACATTTGTACGGGCAGCCCTTTGAATTTAATAAGGTTAAGGCGATAGCGGATAAGCATGGGCTTTTTGTGGTGGAGGACTGCGCCCAGGCTCATGGGGCGGAATATGAGGGAAAGCTGGCAGGAAGTCTGGGCGAGCTGGGGTGCTTCAGCTTTTATCCGGGGAAAAATCTTTATGCCTTTGGAGAAGGAGGAAGCGTTACCTGCTATAAGAAGGAATACTATGATGCCATTACCACTCTGAAGAATCAGGGGTGCAGAGTGAGGTATTATCATGATGTGGTGGGGTATAATTATCGTCTGGAGGGAATGCAGGGAGCGGTTTTGAGCGTGAGCCTGAAATTTCTTCCGGAATGGACGAGACGCCGCCGGGAAATCGGCAGACGGTACCTGAAAGAAATTACCAATCCCCTGATTACCATGCAGGCTCATCCGGAAAACACCAATCCGGTATTTCATTTGTTTGTGATCACGGTAGAGGATCCGGTCTCTTTTATCTCTTATATGGAACAGAAGGGGATGGAGTGCAACCGGCATTATCCGGTGCCCTGCCATTTGCAGAAGGCTTATGCAAACCTGGGTTATCAGAAGGGGGACTGCCCCAATGCGGAGTATCTGGCAGGCCACTGTGTGACCCTGCCTTTGTTCCCGGAGATGACGGAGGAAGAGGTTATGATGGTGATTGATGGCTGTAATGAATACAGGGGGCAGTAAAGTCTTGAAAGGAGTATGGTTCTCAGCATGGGCGGTTCAGGGAAACTTGGAGGGAAAGAAAAAGCGTGGAGTGAAAAGCTGGCAGGGTGGATGACGCCGAAGACAATAGCTGTTTGCCTGACAATTTTTTATGTATTGAGCCTTATCCCGCTGCTCTGGATCGCATGGTACAATTATCCCAGTGCGGACGATTATTCTATTGGAAGTGACTGCCGTCAGGTATGGGTGGCAACACATAATGTATTTGCCGTGATTTGGCAGGGAATCGTAAGGTCAGCGGAGGACTGGCTTCACTGGATGGGATACTTTACTTCCAATTTTTTAATGGCAGTTCCGCCCAGCACCTTTGGGGAGCGTTGGTATGTTCTGACTACCTGGATTATGCTGGGAATGCTGAGTTTTTCTACCATTTACCTGTGTCATTCTATTTTTGCCAAGCTGTTTAAAGCTGACCGCTATACGAGCTTAAGCATTGCCGTTCTGATTCTGTTTGCGTCAGTACAGTGTATGTGTCCGGAGGGACGTGTAGAAGCCTTTTACTGGTACAGCGGTGCGGCAAATTATATTTTTGTGCATAGTATGTCCCTGTTTTTTTATGGGCTGCTCATTTCATCGGTTTTTGATAAGGGAAAAAAAAGGATCTGGGATGTGGCGGCGGCATGCTTTCTGGGGTTTTTTACCGGTGGCGGCAATCAGATGACGGCTCTCAATGTGGCGGTGGTCCTTCTGGCGGCAACAGGGATTATGATCTGGAAGAAAAACTGGAAGAAGTATAAAATGTTGTGGGTTCCCATGGGATTTTTTTATGCGGGCTTTCTTTTAAATGTGGCAGCGCCCGGAAACTGGGTGCGGGCGGAAGGAGCCAGCGGCATGAGTCCTGTCAGGGCAGTGCTGGTATCCTTTTATGAATGTCTGGACAGAATGATGGGAGAGTGGACAACCTGGCCTGTGATTGTGATCATGATTGCACTGGTTCCTCTGTTCTGGCATATGGCGGAGAACACAGATTTTAGATTTCCCTGTCCCTTACTGGTGGCAGCATTTGGCTTTTGTCTGGCATCGGCTATGGCTACGCCGCCACTTTTTGCCGTGGGAAACATGGAAGCAGGCAGACTGCAGGCATTGTGCTTTTTGATGTATGTACTGGTTCTTGCCCTGAGCATAGGCTATGTGACGGGATGGGCGAAAAAAAAGTGGGAAGGAGATGACAGGGAGAAAGCTTCCCAGCTTTTTTTGGTTCCTGATGCCTTTGACAGTCAGGGTTTTCCGCTGGAGAGCCGCTTTTGTCTGTTGGGCTGTGCGATTTTCCTGGCATTTGGCTCCAGCCTTACGCTGGCGCCGGAACCCCATTATTATGTCTTTTCCTCTGCCCTGGTGGATTTAGGCAGTGGCAGTGCAAAAGCTTACGGGGAAGTGTTGGAAAGACGGGCAGAGCTGTACCATAGCGGGGAACAAGGCGTGATAGAAGTGGAGCCTTTGCCGGCCAAGCCTACATTGCTGTATTTTTCCGACATTAAAGAGGATGTGCATGATTGGGAAAACCAGGGATTGTGCCGGTTTTATGGACTTGAAGGAGTGATGGTGAAGCGGTGTGACGGATACTGACAAGTAGTTTTATGGATGTAGAAAGACGAAGGAAGAGCGAAATGAAAAAAACGATTATTGTGATGCCGGTGGCAAATGAAGAAGCAACTATGGGACGGATTCTGGATGAAATTTTAAGTCTGCCCTATGATAATTTATTTATATATCCTGTAATTGACGACCATTCTAAAGATAGGACGGAAGAGATCATAAGGGAAAAGGAAAAGCAGAGTGAAAAAGTGAAGTGCATATTCAATGAAAAATCTTACGGGGTAGTTAGTTGCTATTTGGAGGGCTTTAAAAGGGCTCTTGCAGATGGGGCAGAGCAGATTTTGGAGATGGACGGGGGCGGTAGCCATCTTCCATCAGAAATTCCGGCTTTCCTGGAAATGCTGAATCAGGGTTATGACTGTGTCTGGGGCTCCCGCTTTATGAAGGGCGGTTCTATGAAAGATCAGCCTTTATATCGCCGTGTTTTAAGTAAAGGAGGGACAGTTCTGGCTAATTTGGTTCTGGGAACGAAGCTAAAAGATATGACTAGTGGCTTTGAGGGATTCCAAAGAAAGACTTTGGAGAGCTTGGATTTGGATGCATTCCTTTCCAAAGGCCATATGTATCAGACGGAAATGCGGTACTACTGTAGAAGTAAGTATGCTTTGGAGATTCCCATTCACTATGTGGGAACATCTTCCAGTCTGAAAATCAGTTCTGTAACAGAGGCATTAAGACTGTTATTTAAGCTAAAGGATAATGAGATACAAGTAATAAGTAGGGAAAGGAGTAGACAGGATGGGAAAAATAAAGTATCTGATTTTGGGAGCCGACCCTGCTGAACTTACTTTTGCCAATATGCTGAAAGAAGGGGCGGAAATTTCCTGATGTGAAGAGAGTTAAGGTGAATGATTTTTTATTCTCTTTCATGCCTAGAGATGAGTGGACGCTTTTTTAGCGGAACAGCAGATCGCTTTCTTATCTTCTATTGCGAAGGCAGGGTGCAATAGTGGGAAGGAAATGCCAGAGTTATTTAGAGATAGATACGGTGGAAGTTAGGAGATAAAATTGCGAATTATATGCTTCCCTATAACCGGAAAATGTATGGAGAGGATTCGACAATGAGATTCAAGAAAAGGATTTATAAAATAATATGTGTACTTATTGTGTTGATAGTTTTTTTTACCACCATGCTGTTTCTGAACCATACAGTGCAGAACCAGCGTAGGACAACAGAAGTCCTGCCAGAAATTGTGGATGAGCCGGTTTATGTAGAGTGTTTACAGGGGAAGCCTGTGGAGATTGCCTTAAAAGCTCGGAGGGATTTCGCTATTGGGGGGTTGAAGTTGCTTTTGGTAAATATTTCAGAGGAGAGCAGGGGTACTGTGCGGATTTCAGTTACGGATAGCACTTCCAACCTGTTACTAAACCAACTAATTGCGGTGGAAACTATTACTCCTGGCAAATGGTTTTTGGTTCCGGCAGAAATCAGTTTTGTAGCTGAGGAGAGCTATGTAGTTTCGGTTGAGGCAAACGGTAGTGAACCCTACTTTATGCAAAGGGAAGAAGGGGCGGAGGATGGGCTTCCTTTCGAGGAAAAGGTGACGAGAGATGGAGAGGAAGTGGGATGTGGAGTTTCACTGGGGGTTGATTTGGTGGAGCAAGTCTCGAAGACTTATGGAGAGGTCTTGTATTACTCCATTCCATTGTGTATTTTCACAACGGCATTTTTGATCCTGTGCATATTATTTGGATGGAAAAGAGTGTTGAACTTCTTGAAGGGCATTCCCTTTGCCAGGTTTTTCGAGAAATATGGAAATGATCTTTTCTTGATTTTGCTGTTTACAGTCGTGGGCGTGAGCATTTATTCCAGAGCCTATCTAAAGGGAGTCTATATTTCCCCTGATTCAGCGGGGTATCTGCGAGAGGCAGTGAACCTGTCAAAAGGCTATGGCTTTAATTATGATGGGATTGCAGGCTATGATGCATGGTTTGCTAATTGGCCAATTTTTTATCCCATGATGATAGCTGGTGTTATGCAATTTACTGGAGTCAATCCCTATCTGGCATCAAAAATCCTTGCTCTGCTATCCGTGATGGCAATTCTGATTATTCTAAGAATTTGTTTTAAAAAAGATGCGTGGTTTTATGGGCTTTGTGTAACGAATACTGGTTTTTTAAGCCTAGCCTATTATACTTGGAGCGAAATCCCCTTTATGGTTTTTCTTTTAGGGTTTGCGTTGGTTTTAGCCCAGATACTGAGACAGGAGGAACCGGAGAGAAAGTGGTACTTTTTTCTTGGGGCATTAGGGCTTGGATGTTTCCTGACTAGATATTTCGGTATTTTTGTCTGGATAGTAACGGGGTTTTATATTCTGTGTTTGGGGAAGGAATATTGGGATAGCAGGGATAGAAGACTCTTAAAAAAAACAACAGCATTGACGGTGACAGCTTTTTGCTCCGGTCTATTGAGCCTAGCCTATGTGACTATGAACAAATTGATGAACGGAATGGCCACCGGCGTCAGCAGAGCACTCTGGTGGGATGATTTTGAAATGTTGACCAATGAATTGATCGAAAGCCTTCTGATTGAGGTCTGCAATGTTTTTTCTATTCAGATTCCGAAAGTGATTGAGGGATTCCCCTATTATCTGAAGGTATTTGTGCTGGCAATTATTTTTGTGGGACTGTTATGGTTTGTGGTGCGGAATGGGAGGCGTTTCAGCAGGGAATCTGTGATGCTTACTATGGGAGTGATGTATTATCTGATTTTTATAGTTATACGTTATTTTTCCTCTATGGATAGCTTTTCTTACAGATTTTTTGAACCGGGAAGCTTTTTAATCTGTATAGGACTTATAGGGCTTTGGCTTCCTTATCTTCGGGGAAAAACAGGCTTCCATTTTTTTGGAGGAGCAATAGCAATGATTCTGATCTTTTCCATATTATCTGTTTGGGTTAATGGTGGAATGGACATCCCGGAAAGGGGATATTATGCTGAGCTTACCAACCAGTGGGATGAATCTTATAAAGAGATACCGCAGAGGTCGGTTGTGATATTTAGCGATATAGACTTTAGGAGTTCTTATTATCGTCCAGATGTGGTGGCTGGGACGGTGAGCCCGGAAGATACTTTTGAAGATGTTAAAAATACATATTATGGTTCCAACTATCTTTGCCTCCGAAAGGAGTTCGCGGAAATTATGCTGGAATCTGAGGAATACGAGGAGAGTATAGTTGAAGAGCTGAAAAAGGGGCTTGACAATATGGTGGCGAAAGACGAGAAGTTTTTAGTGATCAAACTACGTGAATAGAAAGTAACCTTTATGTCTTGTGAAGGTACATGAACTGCAGAAATAAGGATACGATAGAGGTTCCCATCCATTATGTGGGAACGGCCTCCAGCCTGAAAACCAGTTCTGTGACGGAAGCTCTCAGGCTGTTATTTCAGCTGAAAAAGAATGAAGCGTCCATGCATTGCCGGGAGAGCCTTAAGTGAACGGGAAGGAAATTGTTTCAATGCAAAAAGTAAAATATCTGATTTTGGGAGCCGGCTCTGCCGGTCTTACCTTTGCCAGCATGCTGAAAAGAAAGGGTGAGGATTCTTTTCTGGTTTTGGAGAAGGAGGCGGAAGCAGGAGGGCTGTGCCGCTCCGCCATGGTGGATGGAAGCCCTTTTGATATTGGAGGAGGGCATTTTCTGGATGTAAAGAGGCCTGAGGTAAATGATTTTCTCTTCTCCTTCATGCCGAGGGAAGAGTGGGCTCTTTTTGAGCGGGACAGCCGGATTGCAATAAAAGGGAAAACCGTGGGACATCCCCTGGAGGCAAATATCTGGCAGTTTGACCTGGAAGAACAGGTCGTCTACTTGTCTTCGATTGCCAAGGCGGGATGCAACAGCAAAAAAGAGATGCCGGAGAGCTTTGTGGAGTGGATCCGGTGGAAGCTGGGGGATAAGATTGCAGAGGATTATATGCTTCCCTATAATCGAAAGATGTATGCGGAGGATCTGAACGAACTTGGCACCTACTGGCTGGAAAAGCTGCCGGATGTGAGCTTTGAGGAAACGCTCCGTTCCTGTCTGACCCACAGGCCATATGGAAAGGAGCCAGGGCATGCTTCCTTTTATTATCCGAAAAATTTTGGATATGGGGAAGTGTGGCTTCGGATGGCAAGGGAACTTGCCCCCTGTGTTCTTTATCATACGGATGTAAATGTGCTGGATTGTGAGAAGAGGCAGGTGAGAACGGCAGTAGGAGAGGTTTTTGGAGCGGATGTGATTGTCACTACCATTCCATGGATGGAATACGGGGAGATACGGGGAATGCCTGAGGAACTGGTTTCTTCCATCCAATTGCTGAGGTACAATGCAATTGAAACCAGATACTGTCCGGAAAATCTGGACACGCAGGCGCAGTGGATTTATGTGCCGGATGCGGAGATACCTTTCCACCGGATTCTGGTGAGACATAATTTCTGCCGGGGGAGCAGAGGCTATTGGACGGAGGCACGAAAGGAGAGAAAGATCCAGGGCGCCGAAGCTTTGGAAAATATCTGTATGGCAGGCTCTGCCGACGGAGATTCTTTCCGTTTCCTGAATGCTTATGCATACCCGTTAAATACCATTGGTAAGCCGGAAATTATGAAAAAGCTTCTGACCTATTGCAACGCAAAAGGGATTTACGGATTGGGACGCTGGGGAGAGCATTCTCATCATAACTCCGATGTGGTGGCAGAGCATGCCATGGCATTGGCAAAGAGCCTGACAAACTGACAGGTTGACAGGCTTAAGAAATAAAAGGAAAGCTGACAGAAAATGAGAGCAAAAGGAAGAATTTTAAAAATAACACAAGTAATCATTGTTTTGGCGGGACTTTTTTCCGCCATGCTTTTTCTTGGCCGCACGGCGCAGAACGGGCGCAGGACGACGGAAATCCTGCCGGAAATCGTGGAAGAGCCGGTTTATGTGGAATGCACGCAGGGAGAGCCGGTGGAGATTACCCTTAAAGCCCGGGAGGATTTTGCCATCGGAGGGTTTAAGCTGCTTTTGGTGAATATTTCTGAGGAAAGCAGGGGAACTCTGCGGATTGCGGTTACGGACAGCGCCTCCAGCCTTTTGCTGAATCAGGTGGTACCGGTGGAAACTATCACACCCGGCAAATGGTTTCTGATTCCCGCAGAGATCAGCTTTGCCCGGGATGAGAGCTATGTGGTATCTGTTCTTGCGGATGGAAGCGAGCCTTATTTCATGCAGAGAAAGGCAGGAGCGGCAGATGAGCTTCCCTTTGATGAGAAGGTGTCCCGAGGCGGACAGGATGTGGGCTGCGGGGTTTCTCTCGGGGTTGACGTGGTGGAGCAGGTGGCTGTGACCTATGGAGAAATTCTGTATTACTCCATTCCGCTGTGTATTCTGACAGCCGCCTTTTTCATTCTGTGTATTTTAGTTGGAAGGGAAAAGGTTTGGAAAATTTTAAAGGGCATTCCCTTTGGCCGGTTTTTTGGGAAATACGGAAATGATCTTTTTCTGTTGCTGCTGTTTATTGCAGTGTGTGTGAGTGTTTATTCCAGGGCTTATGTAAAGGGGGTTTATATTTCTTCTGATTCTGCAGGCTATCTGAGGGAGGCAGTGAATCTGGCGAAGGGTTATGGTTTTCATTATGATGGCCTGGCGGGTTATGATTCCTGGTTTGCCAACTGGCCGATCGTTTATCCGGCGATGATAACGATTGTTATGATGCTTACCGGGGCAAATGCCTATCTGGCTTCCAAGATTCTTACCATGCTGCTGGTTGGCGTGCTTCTGGTTATCATAAGGCTGTGCTTCAAAAGGGATGCCTGGTTTTACGGGCTATGTGTAACCAATATCGGATTTTTAAACCTGGCTTACTATACCTGGAGCGAAATTCCGTTTATGGTTTTCCTTCTGGGATTTGCTCTGGTTCTGACCCGGATCCTGGGGCAGGAAGAGCCGCAGGGAAGATGGTATTTTCTGCTTGGCATGCTTGGGCTTGGGTGTTTTCTGACCAGGTATTTCGGCATTTATGTCTGGATCGTGACAGGTCTTTATATTCTGTGTCTGGGGAAACAGTATTTTGACGGCAGGGATAAAAGGCATTTAAAAAAAGCAGCTGCCCTGACAGTGACGGCCTTTTGTTCCGGGATGTTAAGCATTGCCTATCTGTTTATGAACAAGCTTATGAACGGCATGGCCTCAGGTGTCAGCAGAACGCTTTGGTGGGATGATTATGAAAAGCTGACGGATGATCTGATCGAGAGTCTTTTGACCGAAGTCTGTAACGTTTTCTCCATTCAGATTCCGGAATTGATTGAGGGCTTTCCTTATCATCTGAAGGTGTTTGTGGTTGTGCTTATTCTGGTGGGACTCGTGTGGTTTGTGGCAGAGAATGGGAAGCGCTTTTCGCGGGAATCGGTGATGCTTACCCTGGGAGTGATGTATTATCTGATTTTTATTGTGATACGGTATTTTTCTTCCATGGACACCTTTTATTTCAGGTTTTTTGAACCTGCAAGTTTCCTGATCTGTATCGGGCTTATGGGACTTCTGCTTCCTTATCTCCGGGGAAAAAGAAGCTTTCACTTCTTTGGAGGAGCCGTGGCGGTTATTGTGATTCTTTCGGTAACAGCTGTTTTTGATAACGGAGGGATGGATGCTGAGAAAGGAGGATATTATGCTCAGCTCACCGGACAGTGGGGGGAGTCCTATGAGGAAATACCGGAAAGGTCGGTGGTGATATTTAACGATATTGATTTCCGTTCTTCCTATTACCGGCCGGATGTGGTGGAAGGGACGATCAGCCCTGCAGATACTTTTGAGGGAGTTAAGGAAACCTACTATGGCTCGGAATATCTTTGCATCCGCAGGGAATTTGCGGAGGTTATGCTGGAATCCGGGGAATATGAGGAGAGTGTGGCCAGAGAGCTGGAAGCGGGACTTGATGCGATGGGAGACAGGGAGGAATTTTTGGTGATTGGGCTGCGGAAATAGCGCGATGCCTTAAAAAATGTAATATTTCTTAAGAGTTTTTAATTCTTTCTTAATTTCACATAAGAAGCCTTTTAAAAGGCTTCTTTTTTGTTATACTAATAACAGCTATTTCGAATGCTGACTGAAAGCAGTCAGTTTAAAAGGCGGCAAAGGATATGCAGGGCAGGCATCATTTGCTGCAAAGGCCAAGCTTTTAAAAAAGCAGTTTTTGTACCCGGAGACTCATTCATTGAAGTTATAAGGGTGGAAATTCTGCTTTTGTGAGAAGACGGGCGTGCAGAAAAGAGCGTGAAAATAACAATTGGAAAATTGAATGACAGGAGTGGAATGCATTGTTTGTGTCACTATTTTTCCCGGTGTTTTTGGGTGTCACGGCCGCATTGTTTTTTGTGCTGCCAGGGAAATGGCGTCCTGCCCTTTTGCTGTTGTCCAGCTATCTTTTCTGCGGCTGGCTGGATGTGAGGGCGTTAGCGGTGCTTGTGCTGGTTTCACTGTGCGTGTGGAGAACTGGTCTTGCGATAGAAAGGCAGGGGCAGAGGCAAAAGAAGAGCAGAAGGTATCTGATTTTAGCAGTGGGCTTTGGAGTCGCCCTGCTTGGAATGTATAAATATGTCCCCTATTTTTCCATACGGTTCAATCTTTTTGGGGAGTTTCAGCAAGGGCTGACAGAGAGACTGGCTATGCCGGTGGGTCTTTCCTTTTATCTTTTTCAGGCAATTGGATATCTGGTGGATATCTATAAGGGGAAAAGCCATGCGGAAAAAAGCTTCCTGTATCTGGGATGCTATCTTGCTTATTTTCCAAAGCTGGTAAGCGGGCCGATTGAGAGGGAAGAAGAGTTTTTGCCTCAGATCAAAGGGCTTAAGGATGTAAAATTTTATGACAGAGGAAGGCTCTCAACTGCATTTACCTATATGCTGTGGGGCTATTTTATGAAGATGGTGGTGGCCGACCGGCTGGCGGTAACCGTAAACGGGATTTTTGATGCACCGGAAGCTTTTGACAGCTTTTGGCTGGTGATTGGAACACTGTTCTACACCATACAGATATACTGTGATTTTGCAGGTTATTCCTATATTGCCGTGGGATGCAGCGCAATTTTCGGTATCAGGCTGACGCAGAATTTCAGGGCGCCTTACCGTGCGGCCAATATTACGGATTTTTGGCGGAGATGGCATGTTTCCCTGAGCAGCTGGCTGAGGGATTACCTTTACATTCCCTTAGGAGGAAACAGGAAGGGAACGGTAAGGAAGTGTATCAATACCCTGGCAGTTTTCCTGGTGTGTGGGATGTGGCATGGCTCGGGTTTTAACTTTGTTGTATGGGGACTGCTGCATGGGATTTATTCGGTATTGGAGACGCTTGGACGTAAGGCCGGCCTTAAACTGAAAGGAGGACGTATTGTCACTTTTCTGGCGGTGGCCTTTGCATGGATTTTTTTCAGGGCCGGAAGCTTTGGGGCGGCCATGCGCTATATAGAAGGAATGTTTACAGCAGGCATAAAGACGGAGATGTGGGGGCAATATATGGAACTGCTCCATTTAAATGCAGTGGAAGTTGCCGTGATTCTGACAGGAATTCTGGTGATATGGCTGGTGGATGAGCTTTGCTATAGAAAAAAACTGCATCTTCCCGCAATGATTCAATATCAGCAGAATGCGGCCAGGTATCTGGTTTTTTATATGTTGATTGTGGCTATCTTTATCTTTGGCATGTATGGTCCGGGATATCATGCGGAGCAATTTATTTACATGCAATTTTAAACACCTGTTATATTTCATTTGATGAAGGAGAGATACAGGCATGGAAAAAATAAGGAAAGCCCGCAAAGCCAGGAGTATAGCCAGGATAGGATTTCTTTTGCTGCTGATTGCCACTATTTATCTGGCAGCAAATATCCTGCGGGTGAAATCAGACCATGGCATTAATCAGCAGGAAGGATTGTATTGGCAGCCAAAGAATTCCATTGATGTGATCATGATGGGAACCAGCCATATTCACTGTGATGTGAACACGGGGCTTTTATGGGAAAAATATGGGATAGCCGCTTATGATTACAGCGGGGCGGAGCAGCCTCTGTGGATGACTTATTACTATTTAAAAGAGCTGTACCGTTATCAGACGCCCCAAATAGTGGTATTGGATTTGTACGGCCCGGCCCGGTTTAAGGAAGACTATCAGTATGAATGGATTGCAGAAAATATTTATGGGATGCGTTTTTCGTTGAATAAGCTTAAGATGCTCTCCGTCAGCGTGGAGCCTTCCAGGCTGCATGAATATTTTCCTTCCTTTGCAGTGTATCACAGCAGGTATGATGAATTGGATGTGGAAGACTTCAGCCATTTTTTCTGGGACAGCCAGGAGAGAGAGGCATTTAAAGGCTACACGCCCTACTGGGAAAAGGAAGCTCAGCAAAGGCCGGAAATAAACGAGGAAAGAACGGATGGCCTGACCCCAAAATCGGAGGAATATCTGAGGAAAATCATTTCCTATATTCAGAAAAAAAAGGGCAAACTGATTCTGATCGTGGCGCCTCATATCGTAACGGAAGAAGATATGCGGACATACAACAGAATCAAAGAGATTGCTGAGGAGGAAGGTATTACCTATATTGATTATAACGAGTGTTATGACGAAATCGGACTTGATTTTGAGGAGGATTTCAATGATGATTCCCATCTGAATTACTGGGGAAGCTGTAAATTTACAGACTGTTTGGGTAAATTTCTGGATTCCTGCCAGGAGCTTCCCGACAGGAGAGGGCAGGATGGATACGAGTCCTGGGAGGAAAATGTCAGACTGATCCGGCAGGAACTGGCAGATTTTGAGAGTGGAGCTTTGGAACAGCAGCGCTAACAGTTCCCCACAAATACGTATTTCAGATATTTTCGGGCAGTCTCGGCAAGACGGTATACTTCTCCCACATCAGTTGCCGCCCTGTCAGTCATTTGGTACTGCGGGAAGAAACGGGTGACATGGAGGGGAATTTCACAAACCGGGGTGATGGAAGCAATCCAGGCCGCTTCTTCCTCCATTTCCTCTGTGCCGTCATTTTCACCGGGAACGATCAGGGTGGTGAGTTCCACATGGCAGTCCCGGGCAGCCCTTAAAATAAATTCTTTTACGACGGCAAGGCTGCCGCCAAGTTTTTGGTAGTATTCTTCCCGGAAGCCTTTCAGGTCAATATTCATGGCGTCTGTAAAGGGCAGAAGCTCTTCCAGCACGTGAAGGGAGGCGGTTCCATTGGTGACCAGCACATTTTTCATACCGGATTCCTTTACCAGCCTGGCAGTATCACGGATATATTCCCAGCCCACCAGAGGTTCATTGTAGGTAAATGCCACTCCGATATTCCCAAGCTCCCGGCATGCCATTGCTTCGTCCCTCAGATTCTGGGGAGAAAGGTAAGAGACTTCATGGCATTCAAAATCGGCCATGGATATTTCATGGTTCTGGCAGAAGGGGCATCTTAAATTACAGCCGTAACTTCCCACGGACAGGATCATACTTCCGGGGTGAAACCTTTTAAGCGGCTTTTTCTCAATGGGATCCAGGGCAAGGGAGGTAATCCTGCCATAATTTTCACATGAAATAACACCTGAAATGTTTTTCCTCGCTCTGCAGAGTCCCTTTTGACCCGGCTCCAGCTGACAATGATGCATACATACCTGACAAACCGTCTTCATATCTGAATATCTGCTCCTGTATCTGAAAACAATGGACGTCTGACTCCGCCAGCCATCCTTATGTGAATAAATGTGACAGAGTACTTAATAATGCCGTACAACCTCAAACCTCTCTAACTGAACCGGTTCCCCGGAGCCGATTCCGGCCTTGCGCTTTGCGATGGCAATCTGATCGCCCACTGTGTCCACACCGTCCAGATTGGGGAGCAGCAGGCCGCGTTTGTGCCCGCTGGTAACCACTACGCCGTACCGTTTTACATCTAATTGATCCGGAGAATCGATTTTTTCCATAGCTCCAAGGACATCCACGCTGATCGTCAGCCGGTCCAGCTCCTCCGGCTCGACGGGAGAAAATCTGGGATCGTTTACGGAAGCGCTGATGGCATTATGGAGAATTTCTTCCGCCACAGAAGGCTGAGTGGCCTGAAGGGTTCCAATGCAGCCGCGAAGCCGTCCTTCCTTCTTGATGGAGACGAAAACGCCGGCTCTTTGCCGGTACATTTCTCTGGGGAGCTTTTCGGGCAGACTGAGAAAATTGCCTGTGCGGATGTAATTTTCAATGGTTTTCCGTGCAAGACGGACATAGGCGTCTTCCGACTCCCGGTTTTCCAGTATCTGCTTCCGCTCCCTCTCTTCATACTGTTCTTTAAAATGACGCTCGGGGTTTGGGTTAAAAGCGCGGTAACAGCAGATGCCATATCCTACGCCGAAAGGCCCCTCATAGGAGAGACGCTGTGCCTCCACATCAGTTCCGTCCAGGGCTCCGGCCATGACGGTAAAAGAGCGATGGCCGCATTCGGCGGCTTTTTCGCAGAAATCTTCCGAAAATTCCAAAAGCTGTCCGAAATCGCCCTTTTCCATGACAGACATAATACGGCTGTCGTATTCCGGCCCCTCTTTTTGATAGCCATAAGGGCCGTCCTCCCTGAGCTTGTGGGAGAGATCGCCGCTGGCAATCACCACGGTTTTCCGGTTCAGGGCATTGGCGGTCTCCTGGATGGCTTCTCCCAGTTCATAGTGGGTGGTAAGAGAAAGACCCGACAGGCCGATCCGCACCAGCCTGTAATCCTTCCAGTATTGATTCACAAAATATAAGGGAACCATAGTGCCATGATCCAGAGAAGGATCCTTCTCGCCCAGGATTCCCGCAGAGAGGTTTCTCTTATCGGCCACAGAACAGAGCTTTTTTACGAAAGCGGTGTCATAGGAGACTTCCATTTTGACCTGACCTGCCCGGAACCGGCCAAAATCTCCTTCCGCCCTTTCTCCGGGGGAAATATGAAAATAATCCGCATACATGATCTGGTGCGGGGAAATCAGGACGATGGTTTCCGGCTGCAACTGCCCGATTCTGCGGGAGACCTCCTGATAACCCACGATTGTCTGCCAGATTTTCTTCTCCTCTCCATTTCCGATCTGCGGTATGATCAGCGGCGGATGAGGGACCATAAATGCTGCTGCAATTCCCATTTTTGCTCCTTTCAGGATGTTCTCCTATCTGTTTAATCCCATAAACCGGGTCGTATTGTTGATAAATTTTTCTCAATTGTAGGATGTTTCCTGTAGTCTGTCAAGGAAAGAAAAGAAAAACGGGCGGGGCAATTGACGTAATTTTCAGAAAATGCTAAGATAAAACAGTTGATATATGGAGATAATAAACTCATAGATAAGGAGAATGGAATGTCGGTTAAGTATCACAATTTTGGCGGGGCGCTTGGCTGGAATCTCCAGAAGAGATTTCCCAAACTTTCTTCGGAGAGTTATTTAAAGCTGCAGTTCCTTACCAGAAATAAATTACAGGAAAAATATATTGAATATTTTTATAAAGATGAGGAGCCGCCCAGGCCTTTGGTGGTGAATCTGGAGACCATCAACCGCTGCAATAGCACCTGTTCTTTCTGCACGGCCAATAAGAACGCGGAGAAGCGTCCCTACAAGCGTATGGACGAGAAGCTCTTTTACAGCATTATTGACCAGTTAAGAGACTGGGATTATAAGGGACATCTGACCCTCTACGGGAACAATGAGCCTTTTCTGGATACCAGGGTGGTGGAATTCCATAAATACTGCAGGGGGCAGCTTCCCGACTGCTTCATTTTTCTTTCCACCAATGGCCTTCTGCTCACGGTGGACAAGGTGAAGGAGATTATTCCCTATGTGAATCAGCTCATTATCAATAATTACTGCCGGGATATGAAGCTGCATGACAATGTAAAGGAAATTTATGATTATGCCAGGGCGCATGAGGAGGAATTCAGGGATGTGGAGCTGCTGATCCAGATGCGTTACATGGATGCGGTTCTGACCAACCGGGCAGGCAGCGCTCCCAACAAGCAGAATGATCAGAAGATTATCAGGGAAACCTGTCTGATGCCCTATACGGACATGTTTATATTCCCGGATGGCAGGATGGGGATTTGCTGCTGTGACAATTTTGAGAAATCAACGTTGGCGGATCTGAATGTGACGCCTTTGAGGGAAGCATGGAACAGCGCCGCCTATCAGAAGCTCCGCCAGGCCATCAAAAAGAGCCGGGCAGGCTATGATTTCTGTAAATACTGTGATTTTATCGATGCGGGGCTTCGCATGGACATGGTGGATGATACCCTGAAGAACCGGGCGGCCAATCACGGAGCAAGGCAATCCCTGTTCAGAAAATAAAATCAGAATACGCGAAAAGGTGAAGATAATAACAGCTGCCGCACAGGTGATGATTTACACACTGTGTGGCAGCTGTTTTTGCATAAAAATGCTTCTTTTGGCATTTTCGGTATTTCTAATCTATTTCAGCCTCGTTTGTGGCGGCTTCCTCATGATATTCCTGTTCTGTGTTTACATTCCAGATGTTGGACTTGTCCTTCCTGCCGCTTAAGATATTCCCCACGGCCTCAAAGGAGGTAACCATGGAATGGTCAATGTTATTGTAGCGGTGCTGGCCGTTGCGCCCTACACAGTAGAGGTTGTCGATGGAGCTTAACCAGGAAACCAGGGTATCGATCTCATCATAGGTATCAAAGTAGGCGGGATACGCCTTTTTTACCTTTTCCATGTGAGTATCCAGAACCACGTCAGGGCTGTCGATCAGCCCCAGTTTGATCATTTCTTCCACACCGATTCCGGAGAATTCCTCCTCGGTCATGTTCCAGAAGTTATCCCCTTCCGTTACGAAATATTCCAGTCCAATCCATACGGTGTGCTCCAGATCCTTTATCATGTAAGGGGACCAGTTGTTATAAATCTGGAAACGTCCCAGTTTTACGTTCCTGTCCTGTACGTAGACCCAGCAGTCCGGAACGATATTGCTTACGGTTTTCATATTGGTTTTATTTTCCAGATTTATTTTGGGAACCAGAACGCCTAAGGTCATATAATCCCGATAAGGGAGTCCGGCGGCAATTCTGGCGGGGTCAGCGGGAACATCATTCATTCCTGCCACCAAATCCTTTACCGGCATGGAGGAGATAAAATAGTCTCCTTCCATGGTGTGTTCCTGTCCGTCTTTTACATAGGTAAGTGAGGTGAGTATATTTTTTTCGTTTTTGTGCAATTTGGTTACACATGCGTTTTTAATAATGGTTCCGCCCAGCTTCTCAACCTCGGCAGCGGTCACATCCCACAACTGTCCGGGGCCTAATTTGGGATATTTGAATTCCTCAATCAGAGACGTTTCCACCTTGCGGTTTTTCTTTTTCAGCTTTTTCTCGATAATGTCCTTAAGGATCGCCATAATGGACATGCCCTTGGTGCGCTGCGCCCCCCAGGAAGGGTCGATTTCGCTGGGATGGCGTCCCCAGAGATTCTCCGTGTAATACTCAAAAAACATGGAGTAGAGCTTGCGGCCAAACCGGTTGATATAGAAATTCTCCAGGCTGTCCTCCTTTTTCTTGTGAATCAGGGAAGCCAGGTAGCTGAATCCAACCTGCATGGTGGTGAGAAAACCAAAATTCTTCAGGGTTTCCAGCTTCAGGGAAATCGGATAGTCATAAAACTGTCCGCCAAAATAAATGCGGGAGACGCGATGCCTTGTGAGCATGACGCGGTCTTCCTTTTCGGGATCGGGGCCGCCTTTGGCAAGGGGCATGGGCCGGTTTAAGATGATATCGTCATAGGTGGGCGCGCCCTGCATGGGAAGCATTTTGTCCCACCATGCATTGACCTCGGGAATTTTGGAGAAGAAACGGTGGCCGCCCATGTCCATACGGTTGCCTTTATAATTTACGGTTTTGGAGATACCGCCGAAACAGTCGCTTTCTTCAAAAACGATAACCTCCATGTCCTTTGATTTTGTCAGAAGTTCATAAGCGGCAGTGAGTCCTGCGGGACCGGCGCCTATGACAAGTGCTTTCTTCATGTTTTGCCCGCCTTTTCTTTTAGAAGTTAGTCATATCCATTAAGATATTTTAGCATACATTGAAATTAGTGTCTACCGGATAAAAAGAGTTGGCCTAGAAAGTTACCTCTCCGTCATGGGACACGAGAGAGACGCTTTCCACGCCTTCCAGCTTTTCAAGGGACTGCATCATTTCGTACTCTTTGCCGGCCCGGACCTCCACCACCAGATTGCAGCGTCCGGAGGAGATATTTCTTGATTTTATTTTATAGTATTTACAATATTCCCCGATTTTTTGCATGATAAGAGGTTCTCCCTGGGAGGATGTAAGGTTAGCCACCAGAATCATTGGGGCACGTCCCACCGGAAGACGGTCAAGGAAAATAACCAGAAGGGTGAGTATCAGGGAGAGGATCAGCGCCACTTCCGTCATATGGGCGCCGCAGCAGATGCCGACAGCGATGGACCAGAATAAGAAACATAAATCCATGGGCTCTTTGACGGCAGTTCTGAAACGCACAATGGAAAGAGCGCCTACCATACCGAGGGAGATTACAATGCTGGATTGTACGGCAAGAATGATTCCGGCTGTGATCACGGCGATCACGGCAAGAGAAATATTAAAGGTTTTGGAATAAAAGGTTTTTTTGGTGACAAGACGGTACACCATGAAAATATAACAGGCAATGCATGCCGTAATCAGAAGAACGGCGGCAATATGCGGCACGCTGACAGCATCGCTGGTATAAGATGAAAGAAAATCTTTTTTGAAAATATCTGAAAAACTCATTTTCAAACCTCCCTAATTTAATGTGAATTTTCTGCAGAGATAGTATTTGGAAAAGGTACTGGCCGAAAGGCCCTCAAGCTGCAGCAGGCTTTGGATTTCATCCGGCAGAAAATCATCGAATTTAATCTCCATCAAGGCCTGCCCCTTTGGCATGACTCCCCTTCCCTGAATATGTTCATCCAGAAATGAGTAAACATTGCTGACAGAGGTAATGTTACGGTCGAAAGTAACTCTCACATTGGCGTCCCCGGGGCGGTATACATAGGGAACCCTGTCATAATCCACGATGATTACGGGGCGCATCAGCCTTACCGCCATCAGATAAGAGAGCCTGCCAAGTACCTGCTGGGAGGGACCGATATCCGGTGGTATTTGACCTTCCATCAACATCCGGCACTGTGATCTGGAAATGGCACAGGAGCGTTTGCCGGTTTTTCCGCGGATTTTTTGTTTCAGCTCCAGGCTGATATGATCGAGGTTGTGGTCATAGATACGGATCCGATATTTTTCCCTGTTGTCCACCCCGTTTTCGTTATCCATATAACAGCTGTTTTCGTAGTCGTCAAAGTAAAGGCTTCTGATATTATAATAGCCTTTGGGAGCTGCGTGGGCATCCTTTGACATGAGGGGGGTTATCCTGGCCTCTTCCATGAGGATCTGTCCGTGGGTCAGAGGATATTTAAATTCGTGCCGATAATGTATGAATTCCAAAATGCAGTTCTCCTGGTTCCTTTTATTCTGTCCGGGACCAGACGCCCTCCAGAATGCAGTCCTCCGTAATGGGTGTCCGGTTCGTTACAAGGCTCCCGCTTTTTTGGTTGAAATATCCCTGGAAATGATATCCGTCCTGCTCCATGCAGGGAAGGTTTTCAATGGGAGAGCCTTTTTCTATCCAGTAATAGATCGTCTGGTTATAATCCTGATTCAGGAAAGGGGCATTGTTTCTAACCTCCACAACGCAAAATTCCCGGTGTTCTATCCAGAGCCGGTCAAGAAAATCTTTTTTCTTCTGAAGAAAATCTCTGACCATATCAACATGGCAGTCCAGCGCAGCAAACCGGGTATAGTCCCCTTCCTCAGAAAAAGTGAGATGCTCAGGAAGAACAAACATCCATGAAAGCCGCTCTCGGTTCCAGCGAAAGGCATCCAGCACGGCGCTGCGGCTGATCTTGCTCACATAACGGTCAATTTGATTCTCATACATTTCCTCCAGATTTTCCCGAAAATTATTTTTGTATTTTTCTTCCACCAGCTTTTGGAAGGCAGGATGCCGGTACATGGCGGCAAGCCATCTGTTCTGGTTGACGTTTCCTTCTTCCCGGGTACTCTCGATTGAGGTAGTCAGGGCGGAGGGGTTGGTAAACATGGGAGTATTTACGTTGCCCATGGTTCCGTCAAAATCCCATACGGGTCCGGCATACAAAGGTTCTTTCTTTTGATTGGCCGTATAGGCAAACTGGCTGGCGATACCGGTATCATGATCGCCGGCAATCTCCTGAATCAGCCATGCATCCGCCCAGCTGCCCAGGTCGAGCAATTCTTCCAAAGGCTTTCCGCTTAAAGCGCTGATTCCATCTTCTGCAAAAAGGGCGCTTTCTATATCATTCAGCATAAACCGGATTTGCTCTGTCTCGGATTCGGAAACCGGGGATTTGGAATTGACAGCAAAAATCTGCCCCCGGTCAGTAATGACATAAAGGCTGTCATCTTCCATACGGAAATCCAGCTCTATTTCCAGAAACCAGCTCTCGTCAGGAGAAATATCCAGACGGTTTTCGCCGATTTCCACAGCCTCGGTCAGGAGATACAGGCCCTGGTAACGGCCATTTAAATAGAGCTCTGTAAATGCTGCGTCCGGCTCATAGACGGAAGTGCTTTCGTTGGCCAGATCCAGAACCACTTTGTTGCGGATGCAGGAGCCGTCCGTTGCATTGGCCAACAGATTCCATTTAACGGCGGGTTTCATGCCGCACAGGCCGATCGGCGTATCAAGGGAAAAGGTAAAGGGCTTTTTGGCAAGGGTGGCAGTAAGATTCCCGCGTACCTTTAATTTTTCCAGTTTGTTATTGCAGACGATATTGCCGTTTTCGTCCAGCAGAACCATCGCGCCGGTTTCGATATATTTTTTGCCGGCAGATTCCTTCGGGCTTAAAAGCTCCTCTTCGTCCTCTGTGAAAAGCATCATTGCCGGTAAGTTTTCGGAGACGAGTACCTGCAGGGTTTTCTTCATGTAAGAAGCGCCCAGGGGTCCTGTCAGCTCGATCTGAGAAATTTCTTCCTGCTCAGGGGCTTTCCATAATTCGCCCTCCTTATAGACAGTTCCATCGATTTTCAGGGCGCCTTTTCCGTCGTCATACCGGAGAACGAATTCCTTCTCCCGGCTTTTGAAGCAGGCAGGGAGAAAAAGATAATATTGTCCGTCTGTTTCCTCCTCCCACAAACCAATCCTGATACACTGACCGTCAATCATGCACTCCATGGACAGCGTATCCATGATTTCCTTTTCATGGTCTGTCTGCAGCCAGGATATGGCAAGGGCCGCTGCCAGAATCAGGCATGTGCCTGTCACAACAAGCACACGCATTTTATCAGTGAATGATCTCGGCGGGTGAGATCGGGTTCGTTTACCATGAATCATTATACTGCGTACTCCTGCTGCTGTCTTTAAACTGATTTACTTATTATAAAATATACCAATTAAAAAGACAACTAAAGTTCTGCTAGTGTTTACGGAAAATTTAGTGTAAAATGGAAAAAACCGATTTGGAATTTTTTCTGCAGGATGGAGAAAAGATAAAGTATGAACTGTTATCAGGAACCTGCCGCTTTTTCCGGCGCTAAAAAAATACTGGCATCATGCTATCTTGTTGCGGCAGGCTTTTTGCTGCTCTTTTTTGCAAGCCGTTCCTCCTTTTTTTATCCCTGCAATGACTGGAATGATGCCAACAGCTATTTTTCCGTGGGAAAGGCCCTGTTTAACGGAAAAGTGCCTTACAGGGATGTGTTTGACCAGAAGGGGATGTATCTCTATTTCCTGTATGGACTGGCCTATCTTGTCTCCCATACCACCTTTGCGGGAGTGTTTTTGCTGGAGGGGATTCTGGCGGCTTTTGACCTGTCTGGCATCTGCCGGATCCTGATGCTTTATGTAAAGAGAGGCACGGCTCTTGTGCTGAGCCCTCTTGTGCTTGCGGTGATTATCAGCTCCCGGAGCTTTTACTGGGGCGGCAGCGCGGAGGAGATATGCTTTCCTTTTTTGGTGTGGGGCCTGTATCTGGTGTTGGATTATTTCAAAAATGATTATCCCGGGGAGGCAATGGGCGCCTGGCGGATTTTTGCAGGCGGGCTGTTGGCGGGGGTGGTTGCCAACATTAAATTTACGGTGCTTGGATTTTTCTTTGCATGGATGATGTGTGTTTTCCTTTCTTTTCTTGTAAGGAAAGAACTTATAAGAGGGATAAAGAGCTGCTTCATTTTCCTGGGAGGAATGGCGCTGCCTTTTCTGCCCTGGGTCATTTATTTTGCCGTAAACAAAAGCCTTTACGAGTGGTACTGGGGCTATGTGTATATCAATGTGTTTGTGTACAGCAATTTAAACGGGGAAGGCCCGAACCTGTATGAGAGGGTCTACACCCTGAGCAAGATTCTTTACTGGGTGATCAGAACAAACATGATTTATTTTATCTTTATAATTCCGGGGATGATCTGGGCTATAATGGGAAAAAACAGAAAGTGGCTGGAGCGTTTCCTGCCCCTTGCCCTTGGCTTTTTTCTTTTCCTGGGGATTTATGTGGGGGGCTCGGAGCTTCCCTATTATGCCCTGCCCCTGGCGGTGTTTACAGTGCTGGGATTTGCCCTGGCCGGGCGTATTTTGGAGCGGGGCATTGGTAAGGCATTTGAAAAAAGCGGCAGGCCGGGTGCTGCCGGAGCCATGTGGGCGCTCTCAGCGCTGCTTACGGCAGGGCTGAGTGCAGGAATTATCTGGACGAATTCCATGAACATTCCCCACAGGCTGGAAAAGAAGGAAGATATCTTTTTATATAAATTCAGGGAAATAGTGGAGGAAACGCCGAATCCCACCCTGCTCAACATCGGCTGTCTGGATGCCGGGCTTTATACCGTGTGCGATATTGTCCCAACCTGCAGATGGTTTCAGACCCAGACGCTCTCGATCGATGATGTGGAGAAAGAGCAGGAACGGTATATCCGGGAGGGCCAGACAGACTATGTGCTTGCCCGGGATTATTATCCGGAGGTGATCTGGGACAGATATGAACTGGCTGCCCAGGCGCCCTGGTATCAGGGGGACATGGAGTTTACGTATTATCTGTTCCGCCTGGTGGATGAGCGGAAAGCGGAATAAGGAGTGTGAACGGATGCTTGCATACAGGATAGTTAGTTTGATTTTTTGGCTGCTGGTCATTCCCTTTTGTATGGGACTGCTTTGTCTGCCTTTTTTGAAGAAGAAACACAGGACGCCGGGAGTAGCCCTGATCGGAGGCTATCTATTGCAGTTTACGCTTCTGGAGATTGTGGGAATACCGGTGGTGCTTCTGGCGGTTTACAATGGCTTTTCCACCTTTATCAAGTGGTATACGCCGTTTCTGGTGGTCTGCGCCCTGGCAGGCATCTGGGTGACTTATCTGAAAAGGCGCAGGGGATATGAACTGAATTTTAAGGCAGTTTTCAACGCCAGGGAAAACAGCCTGGAGAGCTGGTTCTATTGGATATTATTTTTGGCGCTGCTGGGATTCCAGCTTTATATGGCGTTTACCAGGGCATCCTTTGACGGGGACGATGCCTATTACGGAGTACAGGCGCTTACGGCCCAGCAGATCGACACGCTTTACCGGGTCAATCCTTATACGGGGCGGAGCTCGCCTCTTGATGTGCGCCACGCCCTGGCGCTCTTCCCCATCTGGGAGGCCTATGTGGGCAGTATGAGCGGCGTGCATGCCACGATCATGTGTCACAGTGTCATTCCGCTGATTCTGATTCCGCTGACTTACCTTCTTTATTTTCAGATAGGAAAGGCTCTTTTCGGAAATAGAGATGGAGCTTTTCAAAAGAGGGGGCTGCTCCCCATGTTTATGGTGCTGATTGCCCTGTGGCAGATGTTTGGGGCCGTATCTATTTATACCACGGAAACCTTTTTTCTCACCCGCACCTGGCAGGGAAAGTCGTTTGCCGGTAATTTTGTGATCCCGGCAGTGCTTTGGATTTTTCTGTGCCTGTTTGAGAAGGGAAGCTCCCGGAGCAAAGGCCCCGGGCTGCGGCTGAAGGAAGGCTGGAGTATTACGGAAAACGGAAAGAGTATTCTCGGAGAAAAAAAAGAAGGCTGTCAGGGACAGGCAGGATTCTGGATATTGCTGGGCTGCCTGAATCTGGCCGGAGGAGCCAGCAGTTCTCTGGCAATCATGTTGAGCTGCCTGATGACGGCAGGGCTTGGCTTTTTATTTGCTGTCAGGGAAAGGCGGATGGGCATCCTGATAAAGGCGGCGCTGGCCTGTTTGCCCGGAGCAGTTTATGTGCTGCTTTATGTGGCGCTTACCCACGGGCTGATCGGATAAGTTGCTCCTGAGGAATCCACCAGGCTTCGCCTGATACCCCTTAGGATAAAGGAGGAATTCATGTACGGGATATTTATGGAAAGTCTTGTGATTTTTAAACTGTATACGGGGCTTAAGCTGCTTCTGGCGCTGTCTCTTGTGATGTGGCTTTTCTTGCTGGTGACGGAAAGAAATAAAAAGGTGCGTATTGTGCTGGTGTATGCACCCTTTCTGGCAGCGGCGCTGTTTCTTTTCCCTGTGAGCCGGAAAGCTTTTGTGGCGGCAGGGCTGGACGGGGAGACCTATTACCGGGTTTTGTGGACGATACCCATGGGGGTGATCTTCTGCTACGGAGCCTGCCGGCTGTTTGCAGAACGCAGGCGGATCGGCCTTGTGATTGCCGGCGCTCTTGTGATTGTCTGTGGAAGCTTTGTGTATCAGAGCCCTTATATTACCAGGGCGGAAAACCTTTATCATATACCGGATACGGTGGTAAAGATCTGTGACCGGATCAAATCCGGGGATCCGGATGTAAGAGTATCGGCGGTGATGCCCACGGAGCTGATCCATTTTGTCAGGCAGTATGACGCCTCCATCAACATGCCCTACGGAAGGGAGATGCTGGTGGAGCGGTGGGAGTATTACAACGCGGTTTATGAGGCCATGGAAAAGCCGGAAGTGGTGAATATGGAGGAACTGCTTGCGGTTACCAGACAGGAGAATTGTGCGTATCTGGTGATGGGGCAGGAGAAACAGACGGATGTGGATCCCCTGGAAAGCGGCCTTTTGCTGATCGACGAGATTGACGGGTACCGGATTTATCAGGATCCGGAGGTGGCGGCCCCGGCGGAAGGGGAATAAGAGTTATGCTGTTTAATTCATACGGGTTTGTGTTTGCCTTTTTTCCGTTACTGTTGGCGGGCTGTTATATCTGCAGGAGAGCAGAAGAAAAATACGGAGGCGAAGGACGCGCAGCAAGGTTTTTATCCAAAGCTTCGTTACTGCTTTTGCTGTCGGCATCGCTCCTGTTTTATGGCTGGGAACATCCGGAATATCTGCCGGTGCTTCTGGGAAGCATGGCGGTGAATTATCTTTTGTTTGATCTCATGGGGAGGTATTCCGGGAAAGGAAAAAAGGCGGCGCTTGCTGCAGGTCTGGTTTTTAATCTGGGGCTTTTGTTTGTCTTTAAGTATATGGATACAGGCGGTTTTGTTCCGCTGGGCATCAGCTTTTTTACCTTTACTCAGATTGCTTTTCTGATGGAGAGCTATCGGGGGAATTTAAGAAAGGTGAACATACTCTCTTATGGGCTGTATGTGAGTTTTTTCCCTAAAATAATGCAGGGGCCTATTGCCCTGCCGGGTGAAGTGCTTGCGCAGTTTGAGAGCAGGCTTTTTTCAAAGGACAGACAGAAGAAAGCGGTGGATTGGGAGCGGGTGTACAGAGGACTGTACCTGTTCGTACTGGGATTGTTTAAAAAGGTTCTGATTGCGGATACACTGGGAAAGGCGGCGGATTTCGGTTATGCAAATCTGACCGCTTTAAACTCGGGGGATGCCCTGATTGTGATGCTTTCCTATACTCTGCAGCTCTATTTTGATTTCAGCGGCTACTGTGACATGGCAATGGGAATTTCTCAGATGATTGGATTTACCCTGCCGCTTAATTTTAATTCCCCCTATAAGGCCGCCAATATTATGGAGTTCTGGGACAGGTGGCACATGACCCTGACCCGTTTTTTCACAAAATATCTGTACATCCCTCTGGGCGGCAACCGGAAGGGGAGGCTTCGGACTTACGGAAATTGCCTTCTGGTATTTCTGGTCAGCGGAATCTGGCATGGGGCCGGGGCGCAGTTTGTGATCTGGGGATTGATGCATGGAGTCCTGTTTGTGGTGGCCAGGATATGGAAGGATTTCCGGAAGGACTCGGGAAAGGATTTTCGGAAAAACAGGAGCGACAACACCGGAGGAAAAACAGGCCTGCCCCAAAAAGCCGGCCATGCTCTCTGTGTGATGCTCACCTTTTTATATGTCAATATTGCCTGGATTTTTTTCAGGGCGCCCTCGGTGAAGGAAGCGGTATCTCTCCTGAAAACGATTGGGAGCTTTTCCTTTGGCAGAATCAACCGGGAGCTGGCCGGAAGCTTTAACCTGGACGAGTTCTGGTATGTGATTAAGGTGCTTGGGCTGGATGGCTGGCAATATGCCCATTATATCCTCATGGTTCTGATTCTGGCAGCAGTGCTTTTGCTGGTGTTCTTTGGGAGGACGGCGGTGAGCGTTGCAGAGAAGGCAAAGCCGGGAGTGGCAAGCGCTTTGTTCCTGGCGGTTCTGTTTGTGTGGAGCGTGCTTTCCATTTCGGGAGTCAGTTCATTTTTGTATGTGAATTTTTAATCGACAGGCGTTTGACAGGAGACGGGAGAGAAATAAAGCATTGAATACACAAAAAAACTTTCAGAGAGTAATTCTATTGTTTCTGGCTTTTGTTCTTGCAGCCGCTCTTATGGTGATGGCGCTGGTGGTGTATGTGGATCCCTTTTTCCATTATCACGGCCCTCTGGAAGGCTTCCCTTACCTGGTGGATAATCAGTTATCCCAGAATCCCGGGATGGCGGCCAATATGGAGTATGACAGTGTGATTCTGGGCTCCTCCATGACCGTAAATTTCCAGACCACCTGGTTTAAGGAGCTGATGGATTTAAATACCATTAAACTCAGCTACAGCGCGGCCTATCCCAAAGATCAGGCCAATATTATGGAGATCATATTCAAGAGCAAAAACAATCAGGGGGAGCGGCGTCTGAAGAAGGTCTTTTTGGGGGTGGATGTGATCACTTATATGGGAGGCGTCAACGAGACGAAATATCCCATACCGGAATATCTCTATGATGACAGTTATCTGAACGACATTCAATATGTCCTGAATAAGGATGTATTGCTCAATTATATCCTCCGGCCGATTGCGGATCCCGACCCCACGGACTTATCCAATGTGTATGCCAGCTGGTGGACGGAGGAATATTACAGCGAGGAATGGGTGCTGCACAATTACAGCTCTCCGGAGCAGGTGCAGGGGGAAACTCCGAGAGATGCCTATCTGGAGGCGGTGGAAAGAAATCTGGCGGCCAATATCTGCCCTTATATAGAAAATAATCCGGAGACGGAATTCATCGTCTTTTTCCCGCCCTACAGTATTTTGTTCTGGAATGATGTGCTGAAAGAAAATCACCTGGAGGCAACCCTTGAGGAATACCGATATATAGCCGAAAGGCTCAATGGTTATGATAATGTGAAGATTTACTTTTTCCCGGACAGGGAGGAAATTATCTGCGATTTGAACAATTACGCGGATTACAGCCATTATCATCCCAGGTTTAACCGGTATATGGCGGAGTGCTTTGCACAGGGGAAGCATCTTGTGGCAAAGGAAGGTGGGGAGGGAGAAGAAATCGACAGCTATCTGGCGCGTATGAAAAGAATTGCCCTGGAATTTGATTATGAGGAATTGCTGGACAGAAGATGAATATAAAAAGGTAGAATAAAAATCTCAGGCAAAGCCTGAGATTTTTGATAACATAAGGATGACTGGCGGAGCCTGACATCCGTTGTTTAGCCTGCCGGGCTGCTGTTCACCACATCCATCCTGTTGTTGATCACATCGGCAATGCGGTCGGCTATTTTTTCGCGGCCCGCATCGTTGTAATGCATGTGGTCGATCATATAATCCTCGTAGTTGCCCTCATTGATGGTTCCGTAATAGTTGTCTATAAAGGAAACGCCGCAGTCCAGAACCGCCTCGGACTCCTTGACCAGGTAATGGTTCAGGGTGCCGTTTCCAAGGTCTGTGATGGTGCCGTTTTGAAGCTGGCCGTCCTCATCCATATATTGGGCATAAGTGTGGGACATCACCAGAATGCGGATATAGGGCCAGGTGGTCTGAATATTTCTGATAGCGGTCCGCAGCCCTCCGGTAAAGGCAGTGACGTCATAGGGGTTGTCCGGATTGTCGGAAGGCGTTCCGATGTTATAGTCCGTGCTGTCATACATGATCAATACCACGTCTACTTGGTCCATATCCACCGTTTTCATGACATCCACACCTTCCATGTACCTGGGATCCGGTTCGTCACCGGCGATGGAGTTAATGGCGGTAAATTCATTGTTTCGGAAGCACTCCACCACGTAGTACAGATTAAAGTGATCTCTGGTGTACTGCGGATTGTAATTCGGATATTTGCAGGCGGCAGAGGAATCGGGGAAGGCACAGTTGTAGACTACAGAGTCAGTTTTGTCAGCAATCATGGCACAAAGACCGGTATCGCCTCTCTCATCTGTAAAAGGATTGTTCCCCAGGCAGAGGATTGTGGTTACGCCGTCATCCTCCCGGCCCTCAAAGGCGGAAGCGTCCATGGGAATGATCATATCCAGAGTTTCCACATCAAATTCAGAGGGGTCAACTTCCTCCAGGCCGGCGTTTAAGTCATTGATATCCACACCTTTATTCCAGCGTACCAGCCGATAGACGGCAATTCCGGCAATCAGTATGATTGCAAGGATCAGTATGATATGCAAATTAAAGGGAGACTGTTTCTTTTTATTGTCTTTCATAAGGCGCTCCTTTACGTTTCTTGTCATAACATGGTAATTCTTCCGCTATTCTACTATTATTTGACCGAAAAATCCACTTATTCACAAAAATTTAATATATCTGTCGGGAATTTTGTGGTAGAATAGCGATAGTTTTCGTTATTGCAGCTTTTGCGGAAAAGGAAGGTTGTTTATGGAAAAGCATTTAAAATGGGGAAATATCCTGATGCTGCAGGCCGTGTTTCTGGTCTACAGTATCTCCAGCGTTGTCTCCAAATTTGCGTCGGGCCGGGAGCTTTTCAGCATGGGTTTTTTAATCCTTTACGGGCTGGACATTCTGGTGCTGGGTGTTTATGCGCTTCTCTGGCAGCAGGTGATCAAGAAATTTGAGCTGTCCGTTGCCTACGCCAATAAGGCCGTTACCCTGTTGTGGGCGCTGGTCTGGGGGATATTTATTTTTCACGAGGAAATCACACCCTGGAAGGTGGCAGGAATTTTGCTGGTAATGGCGGGGATTTTCATTTTGAACAGTGAGGAGGGGAAAGAGCCGTGAACTTATCCATACTGATACTGATCATGTCGGTGATCATAGCTTCCTTTGCACAGATTCTTTTGAAGAAGAGCGCGGCCAAAACCTACAGCTCTCCCATAAGGGAGTACCTGAATGTCTATGTGATCTGCGGCTACGGGATGATGTTCTTATCCATGTTTATCACGGTACTTGCCTATCGGGGACTGGATTTTTCCAATGTTCCGGTGATAGAGTCACTGGGATATGTGGTTGTCATGCTGCTCAGTTACCTGTTTTTTAAGGAAAAGATTACGAAACGAAAGATTTTGGGAATGGCGGTGATTCTGCTGGGAATTTTTGTATACTACAGATAACGGCAAAATGCATTTGCCGTTATCTGTGTCATGTGTCAATGTCTCTGTCTGATATCGCAATCCTCTGTATCCCGATGAGTCATGGCGGCTAAAAGTGTGGTGATAGGCAGATTGTGTTTATTTTGCGCCTGAAGCTCCTTATACCATTTACTGTATTTGTACATTCGGTATGTAGTTTTGAGCCTGCAAAGCTGTGATTCGTCAGCACAGGCGTTTTTGAAGGCTTCCCTTTCCGCCATATCAAGCTCCACATAATCCAGATACGAAATCTGGAGCTCGGTAAGTGGATCAGCGCATTTCGGGCATATCATTTTATGCCCGTTCAGCATGAAGACACGGTGACATCGTTTACAGTAATGCATGTACATCATAAAAATTCCCCTTTTCTAAAAAAACAAACAATAGTTGAAAACCTGATATTATCTTTACAGTTTATGCGAAAAAAGTCAATAACTTATATGGTAATATTTGCCGTACTATAGTGACAGAATATGCCAAATTCTGACATAATGAGCAATAAGGAGTATAAAACGTGTCAATTCTTACACATAAAAGGATTGTGCCTGAATGAATTAAATGATAAAATCAGTACATTGAAAGTAAAGCAGGAGGGTATACATAAATGGGGAAATTGCTGCGGGGCCTGAAAAAGGGCAAAAAGAGGGTGCGGCATAAGGTCAAAACCAGAGAACTTGAATGGGTGGATTTTGACGAAGAGGATTATGAAGACGAATACGACGAATCCGATGAGTATGAAGAGGAAGAATATGAGGACGAATCCGATGAATACGAGGAGGAGTACGAAGACGAGTACTGTGAATCCGATGAGTACGAAGAGGAAGAATATGAGGACGAGTACGACGAATCCGATGAATATGACGAGGACGATTATGAAGACGAATACGACGAATCTGATGAATACGAAGAGGAAGAGTATGAGGATGAATACTATGAAGACGAAGAATATGACTATGAATATGACGGGGAAGACTGCGAAGATGAGGAAGTTCCTGAAAGCGGCATAAAGAGGGTTTTCTTCAAACTCACGAATATGTCTTCCGTTGATTATATCGTTGCGCTGACAGGCGTGGCTGTCATGGTTCTGACGATCATAACGGGTACCCTGTATGTCAGCGCCAGGGAGGAAAAGGCGCAGATAGAAGCTTTTGCGGAGATTGGAACAGGTCTTGAAGATATTTCCATGATCGGTGAGGGCGGTCTTCTGGCTGTTGCTGACGCACAGGCAGCCAGAGCCATGACTGCGGCAGCGGTGGAAGAAATGCAGGAGCAGGAAGAGCAGGGGGAAGAAGCAGAAGAAGAAAAAACCGGAGATAAGGAAGTGCTTCTCAATCTTTCTTCCATACAAAAGGATTTAAAGATTAAGTTTCTGAATAAAGAATCCGGGAAATTAATCGCCAGCGTACCCTTTGAGGTAGAAATCGAAAAGCCGTCAGGCTCCGTGGATACTAAAAAAGACGAAGATATGGACGGCATTATCTATCAGAAGGATATGGAGCCGGGGCGTTATAAAGTAAAGATCGTAGCGCCCGTGTCCGGAGAATATGCCTTTTCTGACGAGGCGATGGCAATCACCGTGCGGGATACCATTGAATACAAAAAGGTAGACATAGCCGACGAGGTGAAGACGGAAGCCCAGGTGAATGTGGCTGCGGAGGATACCAAAGTAAATCAGACGGTGGTGGAGTCCGTCAACACGGATACGGTAGAATGGGTGGAATCCACCAAGACTTTGATTGAAGGAACGGAATCTACGGAAGATCAGTATGAGCTTGTGGAGCGGGGCAAAATTGCGGATCCGGGACAAACGGCATGGGCAGGGTTTAAACTGCTGGCAGGAGACATGAATGATTCGATGGCACGGACAGAGCCGGCTGCGGTTTCAGAGGTTACATCTGTTGAAACACCAACACCTACAGAAGAACCGACACAGGAGCCGACACCTGCACCGACAGAAACGCCGACGCCGGAACCGACGCCCACAGAGACGCCCACACCTGCGCCCACGGAAGCGCCCACAGAGACGCCTGCGCCTGTTGTGACACCAACGCCTGCGCCGACTCAGGAACCCACACCGACGCAGACGCCGGCGGCAACGGAAACACCTACGCCCACGGCAACGGCCAGCCCGACGGTATCCCCCTCGGCCACTCCCACTCCCACAGAGGCAGCGGCAGACCCCAGGACAGATACCACCAGCGTCCTGAAAAGCACAGATGGAGAGACACTGTATGTGAAGGATGGGGAAGGAAAATTCAGAGAGGCCAAATTTGCGGATTACTACAATACGGAAATTAAGGAATTTTACCGTCTGACCAGCACGACTACAGGTAAGTACCGCTATACGGGATGGCAGGAAATCGATGGAAAGACCTATTTCTTCGACAAAAACGGAAATGCGGTTACAGGCGAGCAGACCATACAGGGAGCGAAATATAATTTTAACAGCGATGGAACCCTCAATACCGGTTCGGGCCACATGGGAATTGACGTCTCCAAGTATAATGGAAATATCGACTGGAATGCGGTTAAAAACAGCGGCGTATCCTTTGTAATTATCCGGTGTGGCTACAGAGGTTCCTCCACAGGGGCGCTGATTGAGGATCCCATGTTCAGAAGCAATATTCAGGGAGCTTCCAGGGCAGGACTGAAGGTGGGAGTTTATTTCTTCACCCAGGCGGTCAATGAAGTGGAAGCGGTGGAAGAAGCCTCTATGGTATTAAGTCTCATAAAAGGGTATAATATTTCCTATCCGGTATTTTTGGATGTGGAATCCAGCAATGGCGGCCGGGGAGACGGCATTAATTCCTCCGCCAGAACGGCAGTGTGCAAGGCCTTTTGCCAGACCATTCAGAATTCCGGTTATAAGGCGGGAATCTATGCCAATAAAGAGTGGCTGAACAAATTTATCGATGCGCCCGGCCTTTCAGGCTATAAGATCTGGCTGGCCCAATATGCCGCGGCTCCCACCTACAACAGAACCAAATATGATATGTGGCAGTATTCCTCCAAGGGAAGCGTGGCGGGCATCAGCGGAAATGTTGACATGAATATCAGTTATATGGGATATTAAACAGATTATGAGAGGAGAAGAAAGATGAGAACTTATCTGGTAACGGGAGGCGCCGGCTTTATCGGATCCAATTATATTCATTACATGTTTAAAAAGTACGATAAAGACATAAGAATTATTAATGTGGACGTCCTTACCTATGCAGGCAATCTGGAAAATTTAAGGGACTTGGAAGGAAGGGATAATTACGCCTTTGTCAAGGCGGATATCTGCGATAAGGAGGCGATTTCCCGGATTTTTGAGGAAAACGATATCGACAGAGTGGTGCATTTCGCGGCGGAAACCCATGTGGACAGAAGCATTAAAGACCCGGAGGTGTTTGTGAAAACCAATGTTCTTGGCACGGCGGTGATGCTTAACTGTGCAAAGGCGGCATGGGAGAATCCAGACGGCACCTACAGGCCGGACAAAAAGTTCCTCCATGTGTCAACGGACGAGGTGTACGGTTCCTTATCGGACGAGGGCGGTTATTTTTACGAGACGACCCCCTATGCACCTCACAGTCCTTATTCTGCGAGCAAGGCAGGCTCGGACATGCTGGTGAAATCGTATATGGACACTTATAAATTTCCGGCTAATATCACCAACTGCTCCAACAATTACGGGCCTTATCAGTTCCCGGAAAAGCTGATTCCTCTGATTATCAACAATGCCCTTTCAGGCAAAAAGCTCCCTGTTTACGGGGATGGCAAAAACGTCCGCGACTGGCTTTATGTGGAGGACCACGCCAAGGCTATCGATATGGTGCAGGAGAAGGGAAGGCTTTTTGAGACCTACAATGTAGGCGGCCACAACGAGAAGCAGAATATAGAGATTATCCATATCATTCTGGACACTTTGAAAGAGATGCTGCCGGATAGCGACCCCAGAAAGAAATTCGTAAGCGAGGATTTAATCACTTACGTGGAGGACAGAAAGGGCCATGACAGACGCTATGCCATTGCGCCCGACAAAATCCGGGCGGAAATTGGCTGGGAGCCGGAAACCATGTTTAAGGAAGGGATTAAACGCACCATCGCATGGTTTTTTGAGAATGAGGAATGGATGAAAAATGTGACCAGCGGCGACTACCAGAAATATTATGAGGACATGTATGAAAAATAATAAGTGGAATGGGAGTGATTTACAATCATTCCCATTTCGTGGTAAACTGGACACATGCAAAAAAGCAAGGTCGGAGGTATTATTTTGAAGGGAATTATTTTAGCCGGAGGGGCGGGGACCAGACTGTATCCGCTCACCAAGGCAATCAGCAAACAGATTATGCCGGTTTATGACAAGCCCATGATTTACTACCCGCTTTCAACGCTGATGCTGGCGGGAATCAGGGAAGTACTTATCATTTCCACACCCAGGGATTTGCCGGTGTTTGAGGAGCTTTTGGGGGACGGAAGCCAGCTTGGCATGAAATTCTCCTATGCCGTTCAGGAGCAGCCCCGGGGGCTGGCGGAAGCCTTTATCATTGGAGCGGATTTTATCGGCAAAGACAGGGTGGCGCTGGTGCTTGGAGACAATATTTTTTACGGGCAGAGCTTTTCGAGGGTTCTGCGGGAGGTGGCGTCAAGGGAAAAGGGCGCGACCATTTTCGGATATTATGTGAGGGACCCAAGGGAGTATGGGGTTGTGGAGTTTGACGACAATGGCAAGGCGATTTCCATAGAGGAGAAGCCGGAGAAGCCAAAGAGCAACTATGCGGTGCCGGGGCTCTACTTCTATGACAATGACGTGGTGGAAATCGCGGCAAACGTAAAGCCCTCCGCCAGAGGGGAAATCGAAATTACCAGCATCAACAATGAATATTTAAGGAGAGGAACGCTGTATGTGGAAACTCTGGGGAGAGGTTTTGCATGGCTGGATACCGGAAACCACGATTCCCTGCTGGATGCGGCGGATTATGTTTCGGCTGTTCAGAAGCGTCAGGGACTTTATGTGTCCTGCATTGAGGAGATTGCCTACAAGAGAGGCTTTATCAGCAGGGAGCAGCTTTTGAAGCTGGCGGAGCCTTTGATGAAAACCAATTACGGAAAGTACATGAAGGACGTGGCGGACGGGCTGTAACAGTGGAAGCCGCGCAAAAAAGAAGATGCCGTTCGGTGCAAAATATTCAATATAATACAGGTATTTTACAGGGAGATTACATTCATGGGAAAGATAACAGTGGAAACGTGTGAGATAGAAGGGCTGAAGGTGATTACCCCCACGGTTTTCGGGGATGAGCGGGGATATTTTGTGGAAACCTATAATTATAATGATTATAAGGAAGCCGGGATTGACCAGGTTTTCGTGCAGGACAACCAGTCGTCCTCGGTGAAGAACGTGCTTCGGGGACTTCACTTTCAAATCAATCATCCTCAGGACAAGCTGGTGAGAGTGCTGGCCGGGGAGGTTTTTGATGTGGCGGTGGATTTGCGGCCGGGTTCGGCTACCTATGGAAAGTGGTTTGGCGTTTTGTTGTCCGCTGAGAATAAGAAGCAGTTTTTTATACCGAAGAATTTTGCCCATGGTTTTCTGGTGCTTTCAGATTATGCGGAATTTGCCTACAAGTGTACGGACTTTTACCATCCGGGAGATGAAGGTGGGCTCAAATACGACGACCCTGATATCGGAGTGGAATGGCCGCTAAGCGGCGAGGCTCTGATTATGTCCGAGAAGGATAAAAAATGGGGCGGCATCAGGGAATATACGGAAAGCAGAGGTTGATGTCCGCGGAACGGACCTTGACATGCGGAAAGACTGGATAAGAAACATGGAAAGTAAGGAAAAAGCAAAGAAGCGGTTTGATTTGTCCAGGCTGCCAAAGCCTGTGGGGATTGGCGTTTTTTACGGAATCTGTCTGATAGTTGCCGTCATGGTGCTTGCCCATAATAATCCGCTGGCGCCTGACCAGCACACGGAAAACTTAAAGAAGTGGTGCGCCTGCGCGCTGCTTACTTTGGCGTGCATTATTTTCGGGCTTTACTACGACAGGATGTTTATTATTCCCAGAGAGCTGTTTCAGAGCAGAAGGCTCATATGGAAGCTGGCAAAGAATGATTTTAAAAAGCGTTATGCAGGCTCCTATCTGGGATTTTTGTGGGCGCTGGTACAGCCGGTTGTGACGGTTCTGATGTACTGGATTGTAGTTGACAAGGTGTTTCAGACCAGAGCCCAGAT